>Ga0182016_10008921_pt1 | contig 10031 bp, 9 predicted proteins | sample 712S2MmetaG_FD_120491 | JGI IMG/M metagenome (GOLD analysis project Ga0182016, IMG submission 120491) | Permafrost microbial communities from Stordalen Mire, Sweden - 712S2M metaG | ecosystem: Environmental > Terrestrial > Soil > Wetlands > Permafrost | place: Sweden: Stordalen | collected... | reverse complement strand
CCTTCACGCGGCAGTCGCATTCACAGGCCGAGTCTACTTTCGCCGACAAGCGCAGCTACATTTATCAAGGCAAAAAGATCGACGAGCAGGTGCATCTTGGCTACGACCTTGCCGTGACGCAGCACGTGGGTGTTGAGGCTTCGAATGACGGACGCGTGGTTTGGGCCGCACCGCTGGGGATCTATGGCAACTGCATTGTGGTGGATCACGGATATGGTTTGCAGACGATCTACGGCCACCTGAGCCGGATCGATGTGCATGAGGGCGACACGGTAAAGCGCGGCGGGATTATGGGGCTGAGCGGCATGACCGGGATGGCGGGAGGCGACCATGTGCATTTCGGCATGCAACTGGATGGAGTGCAGATTGACCCGAAAGAATGGTGGGACCCGCACTGGATACAGGATCACATTGCGCGGAGGGTGGAACTGCCGGAGTTTGTGGAGGGGGATTCAGACAAGAAGCTGTATTCAGCGCCGAAAGGGAAGAGGGCGGGGTCGGGGCCGAGATCGAAAAGGCGGAGATAGGGTGGAGGGCGGGATCTGAGTGCTATTTCCGGATCGCGGGTTATCCAAGAGGAATCCGAATTGGCGCACATCTGCGACACGCACAATTGCGGTCGACCCGCAGAGATGCGACATGCGGACCCTGCCAGAGCCTGAGGGAACCCCAAAAACCGCATTGGAGCCGGTCGGGCTGTGACTCGAAGGGAACCCTCTGATCTGCCCCAAACGCCCGAAGAGCGGATTGGCCAATTTCATGTGAAGTGAGGTTGCAGAATCAACAGTGTGCGGGGGCTGAGACTTTTCTATCCGGCTGCCGTTGAGCACAATCCGAATGACGGGAAGAGGGGAGGAGGAACAGGTGCCGGAAAAAGTGACGACAAGAGTTCTCTATGAGGCGGGCCGGGCAAGGGCGGCAGCAGATTGCCTGGCTTTTCCGGAGCCATCGATCCTCTGGCCCTGCAACATGTTCTGGGACTATACAATTTCCTGGAATCGGCGTCCGGAAAGGGAGATTCCGGTTACAACGCGAAGCCTGAGGCGAAACATTGGTTCTGTGACGGGGGAAAGGTGGTGAAGATCACCTTGTTGGTTTTGGGATCGGAAAACGTAACGAACAGCCCCACGAACTGGGACTTGGCGCCGTAAACCGGGTGGGATCCATTCCAGGTGACATCGAGGGTTTTACTCCCCTGTCCTCGTTGGATTGGCACACGGCTTCCTCCGTTGGTCATGTGGATCGACCCGGTGCAACCTGCTGCGGGTCCCTGAAATTCTTCTACATCGACGTGAAGGACGGCATCGTCAAGTGATTCCAGCGAATACCGCACCTGCACTCTAAAGGAGAAATTCTTGTTGGGAGGAAGCGGCGCGGTCAAGGGGCCAGTCAAGCCCACGATCGAGTCAATCTTCGCGGCGTTGTGAATTTGAGCTCCGGCTGTGGTTGAAAGCAGAATGCCCGCCAATGCAAGCATTTGCAACGAGATTTTGCACTTGCCAATCATCATTGGTCTCCTCTCTTCCTTTTTTTCAAACCGTTATTGCCGCAGGCGCCAGAATTGGGGAAAGTGGAGTTCCTGGGGCAGGGCGAGTATACACCGAACGATAACTTCCCGTCGCCCGATTCAGCGAGCGCCGCCGCCTCGTGCCATCGGAAACGAAAAACGCCATTTGAGCGGTTGGGCTTTGAAGGGGTAGGGAATTGTGCGGGACTGGAGTCCTGCACGACAGCCGGTTCGGACTGGTTGCGGAGGAAGGCGAAACTCCGTAAGGATTCATAGAAAGACCATCCCTCAGCGGCTAAAGCCGCGCTCATGTTGTTGGCCTTTTTCGGCACGACAAAAGTCGTGCCCTTTCAAGACGGCAACTCGACGAAGTTTTACCGCAACCTGTAGGGACCGGATCTACCGCTTCGTCGGCTTCTTGGCGACGGATTTTTTCGCGGGCGGATTGGTCTTTCCGGGTGTCTTTACCGGGGTGTTCCTGCCAGAGCCCTTAACGGGCCTCGCTGGTTTAGTTGGCCTGGCTGGCGGAGCTTTCTTTACCGGCTTGGTTGGCTTTGTTGGCGGTGCAGGCTTGCCCGGCTTGGTTGGGGCGGCGCCGTTGCCGAGGCCGTTGACGGTTAGCTGGCCGGTCTTGAGGTTCACTGACACGGTGTCTTTGACGATTGTGGGCTTGAGCGTTGGCGCCATTTTGAAGGTGGCGGAGAGCGTTTTGCCGTCGCATTGGAGGGTGAGGTAACCGAACTCGGCGAGCGGCGCAAACTCGAGTTTGTGGTCGCCGACGACGGTGCCGGCAGGGGGCGTTCCATCCATGGGAGCGGTTGCCGCGTAGCCGCCGGAGCCGGAGCAGATGTAGGGTACAGATCGCCCGTTCACAGTGCGCGTGAAGCGCTGGTAGAGGTGCGAGTGACCGTTGAGCACCATGTCGGGATTGACGCCGGCAGCCTTGCAGCAACTGTCGATATCCTGGGTCATCCCCAGGCTGCCGCCGGTCTTGGAATCGGCCGAGAGCGGCGGATGGTGGACGGCGATAAGGATGGCCCTGTTGCCAGCGGCCTGATCTGGGCCGAGGCGCTTGAGCTCAGAGGTGAGGAAGGCGAGCTGCACGTCGGAGATGGGATAGTGGCCGCCCTGCGAGGAGATAACGCCACCGCCGGAATCGAGCACGTTGGAATAGAGCCCGATGATGGAGACGAATGGGGCGTCGAGGGTGAAGTAGACGCTGGGCTGGGTCATGGTACTGCGGGTGATGGAGGGCGCGTCTGGCGAGGGGGCGGCCGTTGCAGCGCAGAAGTTGGTGAGGAACGCGGCCAACGTCGGATTCTGCGGCGCGGTGGATGTTGCGCCAAAGACCATGCCATCGTGATTGCCGGGAATGGCGAAGATGGGGCGATCGTATTCGCGGTAAGGCTCGTAGAACTGGTCGTAGTAGTACTGCGCCTCGCCAAATTCGTAGATCACATCGCCGAGGTGGAAGAAGAAGGCTGGAGTATTGGGGCCTCCGGCAGCTACGTCGGCGGCCATGGCGTCGGCTACCGAGGCCTGCTGCGCAAGCGCTGTTGCCGCGGTCTGGTGGCCGCCAGTCTTCGCTGCCCCAGTGTCGCCCACCGAGTGGAAGGTGATGCTGCCTGCAGCCTGGATCGCCGCGATAGTTGCAGCGGGGAGATAGTCTGCGAGTTCGATATTGAGGGGCACGTTCGGCCGAGGTGGCGGAATGGGCTGGATGAGGTTCTGATTCGCAAGGTAGTAAGGCGAGTTGTAGTACGCTTCGCTGGTGTTGTCTACCTGAAACGCATCCTCGTCCGTGCTGGGCTTCGGGTCGGCGTAGAGCTGGCCCTGCGGTCCGGTCAAACTTGGCTTGAAACCCATGATCGTTTCTCCTCGGTTTGGGGCTCTGCCCCGGGGGATTTTCGTTGGGAAGTTTGCCGGGCGCTGATGCTCGGGCAAAGAACACACTCCCACGCGGGCCTGCGCGTGTCAAGGCGGTTGTTAGTTTGTTATTTGCAAAGGATGAAGCAGGGGCGTTACTGAGGCGAGGGTTTAGATGGGATGTAGCAGCATCAGACGTTGAATCTAGCCCTTGAATTCGCGCAGCCTGCGGCAGGCTTCATCAAGTTCGTCGTCCTTCTTGGCGAAGCAGAAGCGGAGGAGATTTTCGCCTTTGCCTTTGCGGAAGAACGCTGAGCCGGCGACGGCGGCTACGCCGGTCTGCTTGAGGAGATGGCGGGCCTTTTCGGCGGCTGTTGCGCCCTGGACTGCGGAGACGTCGGCGAGAACGTAGTAGGCGCCGGCTGGGACGGTTGGCTTCATCCCCGCGGCGCGCAGGGCGCTGAGGATTCGCTCGCGCTTGTCCTGGTGGGAGGTGGCGACCTGGGTGTAGAAGCTGGGTGGGAGTTGTTCGAGGCCGGCGGCCGCGCCATGCTGAAGCGCGGACGGCGCGCAAACGTAGGTGAGGTCGTGGAAGTAAGACATAGCGCCCATCCAGCGGGCATCGGCCGTGGCGTAGCCGAGACGCCAGCCGGTGATGCTGAAGGTCTTTGAGAATCCGCTGAGGACGATGGTTCGTTCGCGCATGCCGGGCAGCGTGGCTGGGGCAATGTGTTTTGCGCCGTCGTAGACGAAGTACTCGTAGATTTCGTCGGTGAAGAGAAAGAGATCGTGGGCGAGGCAGTTTTCGGCGATGGACTCGATCTCTGATTGAGAGAAGACTTTGCCGCTGGGGTTGGCGGGGGTGTTGAGCAGGATGGCGCGGGTGCGGGGCGTGATGGCCGCGGCGAGAGCGTCGGGATCGAGGGCGAAGTCTTCGTCAGCCAGCGCGACCAGGATGGGAACGACGCGCATCGATTTGAGGGTGGCCACGTGGTAGCCGTAGAAGGGCTCGAAGAGAATGACTTCGTCGCCTGGGTTGAGCAGGGCCATGGCTGCGGCGTGGAGGCCGGCGGTTGCGCCGGAGGCCACCAGGACCTCATTCTCAGGGTTGTAGCTGAGGCCGTATTCGCGCTCCTGCTTTGCGGCGATTGCGACGCGGAGGCGCTCTATACCGTCGAGGCGGGTGTAGATGTTGTGGCCGGCGTGCATGGCACCGATTGCGGCGTCCATGACAACGGCTGGGACGGGGGTGTCGCAGACGCCCTGGGACAGGTTGATGCCGCCTATCTGGTCGCAGAGCGTGGTCATGGCGCGGATCTCGGACTGGAGAACGCCGGGGGCAAGCTGGCTGAGGGCCAGGCGGGATGCTTGGGTTGTTACGGGCATGGGGAACCTTATGTAGTCATCTTATTGGATAGGCGTGGGGCAGGGAAACGGCGGTCGCAGGCGGCAATGCGTTGAAGCTGTGTGATCTGGATCACCTGTCGGATAGCCTGGGGCGTAGAATCTGGTGGTTATGCACGAGCTATCTATTGTTTCGAGCGTTGTGGATTCAGTGACTGAGTCGGCGGCGGCTTATCCAGGTGCGCGGGTGCTTGAGGTCCGGCTGAGAGTGGGGGCGCTGGCCAGCGTGGTGGTTGATTCGCTGGAGTTCTGCTGGGGCATTGCGACGGAGGGGACCAGCATTGAGGGGGCGAAGCTGGTTGTGAAGACGGTGCCGGTGGTGGTGTGGTGTGAGCCGTGCGGGAAGGCTTCAGAACTGGAGGGGGTGCAGAGCTTTCGTTGCCCGTTGTGCGGCGAGTTGACGATCGACGTGCGGCAGGGGCGCGAGTTGGAGATTGAGTCGATTGAGATTGATGAGGCTGGTGAGGCTGGTAAGGCTGGAGAGGCTGAGGGAATTGGCAAAACCGAAGGGGCTGAGGTACCGAGATGACTACCAGGATTGTTGAATTGCGCCAGGGAATATTGAAGAAGAACGACGAGTTGGCGCGCGTGCTTCGCCAAAAGTTTACGTCGGCCGGGGTGCTGGTGCTGAACCTTGTCTCCAGCCCAGGGACGGGGAAGACTGCCTTCCTCGAGCGGACGCTGCGCGAGCTGCTTGCGCACGGCGGACGCCCTGCGGCTTTGGTGGGGGATCTGGAGACGGACAACGATGCGCGTCGGCTGGCTGCGAGTGGAGCGCCGGTGCGGCAGATCAATACGCATGGCATTTGCCATCTGGACGCGGAGATGATTGAACGGCACTTGACGGGCTGGGAGGGGGTTGAGCTTGGCGGGCTCGACTACCTGTTTATCGAGAATGTGGGGAACCTGGTTTGCCCGTCGAGCTACGATCTGGGCGAGAAGATTCGCGTGGCGCTGCTGTCGGTGACCGAGGGCGAGGACAAACCGCTGAAGTATCCGACGCTGTTCAACTCGGCTGACGCTGCGGTGATTACGAAGATGGATATTGCCGAGCCGTGCGGTTTTGACCGGGAGCTGGCGCTGAGGAATATCAATGAGATTCGGCCGGGGATTCGGATCTTCGAGACCAGCTCGAAGACTGGGGCGGGGATGGAGGAGTGGCTTGCATATTTGCAGGAGATGAGAAAGCTTTGAGGCTGAGTGGGGAGCGCAGGGATCCAGGCGCCGCAGCAGGAATGCCTGATTTCTCTTGCGCGGGCGGCGCTTGAATTGTAGGATTCAGGCACTCACGAAGCGAATCGAAAAGGAGAACTTTCGATGATTTTCCAGCGGATGTCGCAGTTCTTTCCTCCGTCCTTGATTCGTATGGTCCGGTTAGCTATTGCGCTGGCCGTAATTGCTATGTTGCTTTCGGCGGTAAGGGCCGGCATGGCCCAGAGTCCAGCAGTGCCGCCGCAAAGCGGTAATCTCCAGTCAGGCAGTGCGGATGCGCCTACCGTCAGGCCGGATGCCAAGGTAACGCTGCAGCGGCCCGATGCGACCACGGCCACCAAGGCTGCCAAGCCGATTACGCCTTCCGACCGGCTTCGCGCTCCCTTTCCGCCCGACAAGGAGGGCTGCGCTCATCTGGTGGACAATAAGTGGGTGTCGGTTCCTTGCGCGACGGAGGAGTATAAGAAGGCCCATTACATGCCCCTCCCGGTGCTGGCCAACAGCATTCAGTCTCTCGCGTATACGAATCCTCTGACGGGAGGCGGCCAACCACCCACCGTCACCGACTGGTTTGTGTGGGGCTCAGTGGCGTTCGACCAGACCTCGAATTCATCGGCGGACTCTGAAACCAACGTCTCCACGAGCTCCAAGGGAGTCGTCACCAAGACCGCGAATGCCTTCAGCATCCAGACCAACACCAACACGTTCCCATGCACGCTCTGCACCAATGGGCACCCATTCGCCGCCACGAAGGGTGTTGCGCATTCGGCCAGTGCACCGGGAGACACGGGGTGGGTGCAGTTTGTGTATCAGCAGTTCGCTACCGGCAAGGTGGGGACCGGGAACTCGCGCCTTTGCGTGTGGAATGTGGATGCGACGATCGCTCAGAATACGAGTAACTCGGGTCCCGGCTATGCGTCCACGTGCGTGTACCCGTCCGCTACTGAGACCGTCGCTCCGCTGAATGGCGCAAACGCGCCTGCCGGAGACGCCGAGGTGATTGGGTATATCCAGTGCCCGAATTCTGGCTCGAATGCTGGATGCAAGCTGTGGGTGGTTGCGGAACTGCCGTGGTCGCCCGGCTCGGGCTGGTGGAGCATCTCGACGCCCGATGTGCTGGGTCTGGCCGGCCAGTGGAACAACGTGGGCGGAGGCATTCTGGGCGCCGGCGGAGGGTCACTGGCGGATTTTACCAATTCTCAATTCCTGTATGTAGTTGCCGGATATGCCTGCGTCAATTCGAGTGCTACTCCGACCGGGGCAATCGAAGAGCCCTGCCCCGGGCCGCCTAACTGGGACCGGGAGGGCAATGCGTTCGACATCCAGGCTTCCCCGGCTAACTACTACCCGACTGGCGAGACCAATAACCTGACAGGGGCGCCGGTGGGCTTCTCCTGCGGGAAGCTGGCTTGCTGGATGAGCTATTTCGCCTCGAACTAGGGGGCAGGCACGGGCATAGGCGATTAGCTTGGACATCTGGAAGCGGAACGCGCCAGGCATCTATCCCAGTTACCGGAAATTGTTCTATGACCGCGAAGAAGACCACTCCCGAGAACGGCAAGGCCGAGGTAGAGGCTTACCTCGCCGCTGTATCTGAGCCGGCCCGGACGACGCTCGAAGAGTTGCGGGCGATAATTCGGGCTGCGGCGCCTAATTCGGCCACGGAGGAGCTTGCGTACCGTATTCCTTCATTCAATTACAAGGGCTCGCTGGTCTCCTATGCGGCATTTAAGAGGCACTGCAGCTTCTTTCCCATGGGCGCGAGGGCGATTGAGGAGTTTGCCGAGGAGCTGGCAGGCTACCGCGTGACGAAGGGGACGATCCATTTTCCGCTGGACAAGCCGCTGCCCAAGGCGCTGATTACGAAGATGGTGAAGGCGTGTGTGGCGCGGAATGAGGCGCGGGCGAAAAGCTGAACGAAATCGAAGCATTGTTGGGTGCTGAGACAAGGAGCAGGGAATGCACGCCGCCCTGGTGTTCTTCGAGGTTTGGGGCTTCTACGTGGCGGTTTTCGCCGTCATTTTATCCGTTGGTCTCTGGGCGGGTTCGCGCGATCAAGATGCGCTGGGCAAGAGAGGGGCAGCTGATTGGATTCGGGCTATTTATTGGCCTTTGATTTGGCTCTACTTGGGGTTGACTGGAAAAGATGTACTGAATCGGGGCATTTCACCCACCATATCCTCATTAGCAGATGAGCTGCCCCATCAATCTGCCGCATCCAAACCGAAAGTATTCAAGTCCGTCCGTGCGGCGAAGGAGTATCTCGCTGGCAGGATCACGGAGCAGGCTGTCCGCGAAGGCTCGCCTCTGACTGAAGTCGAGCGTAAGATGCTCTACTTTTCCGAGACTGGCTGGACCCTGCCGGACATGATGAAGCTGAGCGAGGAGTTTGACCGGGGCTACGATCACGATGAGTACGAAGAGAAGATTAGAGCGCTGGTTAGCCGGCTACATGCGGCGGAAGATCAGCTGGGCGCGCAGGCCTGGGACGATGCGGTGGTGAGGCTCAGCGAAGGGGATCACTATCTGCTTGTGCTGATCAACGCTGGCAGGCCAGTAACGCCCGCGAGCAAATGGCTGCCCGTGTTGCTCGGCCCGGTCAAGAAATCACGTGGCGACACAGGTAGGCTTATTTTGTTCGCTTTGGCGGTCTCGGGCCTCACATTCCTGTTTTTCTTGGTACGCGCCTACTTCATGGGGCTCGCGGGCTCCTGAGGGCGCTTCCAGCCGCTCAAGTGATCTAAATCACACTTCCGGACACGGCTGCGCGGGTATAAGGTAGTTGCCATGTGTTTAGCTATTCCAGGTCGGGTTGACGAGGTGTTTGAAGAAAACGGCCTCAAAATGGGCAGAGTGAACTTCGGCGGCATCGTGAAGCGCGTCTGCCTGGACTTTGTCCCCGAGATTGCGGTCAATGATTACGCGATTGTGCACGTCGGATTCGCCATTGAGCGTGTTGACCAGGAGACCGCCGAGAAGACCCTTGAAGTCTTCCGCAAAATGGGCGTGCTGGAAGAGGAGTTGGCCGACGGGGAAGAGGCTGTGCTGATGGCGGCTGCGCGGACGCCGTCGAATTGCCCGGATGGAAGCTGTGAATCAGCGAGCCAGCAAGTCGGCGAGTCAGCGGGCGAGCGACTGAGCGGGTCGACAAGGGAGCAAGTCAGCGAGTTAGCGAGTCAGCGGGGCAGCGCTGCGGAGCGCAGATGAAATACCTCACCGAGTTCCGCGATGGCGAGGTGGCGCAGCGGATGGCGCGCGAGATCCACGCCGTGACCACGCGGCCGTGGAAGATCATGGAGGTTTGCGGCGGGCAGACGCACTCGATCATTAAAAACGGAATTGACCAGATGCTGCCGGCGGGTTTGGAGATGGTGCATGGGCCCGGCTGCCCGGTGTGCGTTACGCCGTTGGAACTCATCGATAAAGCGCTCGCCATTGCAGCGCAGCCGGGGGTGATTTTTTGCTCGTTTGGCGACATGCTGCGCGTTCCTGGAACCGACAAGGACCTGTTCCAGATCAAGAGCGAGGGCGGCGATGTGCGCATTGTCTATTCGCCGCTGGATGCGGTGGAACTGGCGGCGAAGAATCCTGCGAGCCAAGTGGTTTTCTTTGGTGTGGGTTTTGAGACAACTGCTCCAGCCAACGCGATGAGCGTTCACGTGGCCAAGCGCCGCGGGCTGAAGAACTTTTCCGTGCTGGTGTCGCATGTGCTCGTGCCGCCGGCTATTTCGGCGATTCTGAGCGCGCCGGAAAATCAGGTGCAGGCGTTTTTGCTGGCGGGCCACGTTTGCAGCGTGATGGGCTACTGGGAGTATCCGCCGCTGGCTGAGAAGTTTCGCGTGCCGATGGTGGTGACGGGATTTGAGCCGCTCGATTTGCTGGATGGAATTCGCCGGACAGTTTTGCAGTTGGAGCAGGGAAAGCACGAGGTGGAAAACGCTTACGAGCGGATTGTCAGCTTCGAGGGCAATCAGCCGGCGCAGAAGCTGCTTGCTGAAGTGTTCGAGGTTACCGATCGGGCGTGGCGCGGCATTGGCGTGAT
>Ga0182016_10008916_pt1 | contig 10032 bp, 9 predicted proteins | sample 712S2MmetaG_FD_120491 | JGI IMG/M metagenome (GOLD analysis project Ga0182016, IMG submission 120491) | Permafrost microbial communities from Stordalen Mire, Sweden - 712S2M metaG | ecosystem: Environmental > Terrestrial > Soil > Wetlands > Permafrost | place: Sweden: Stordalen | collected... | reverse complement strand
ATGATGGCCAAACCTAATTCCGCATCGGCATCGTCTTTCTTGATGGCCAGGGCCTCACGGAAAAGGTCAGACGCGTTCTGGATGTCGTCACCGGCCCCATGATCCATAAACATACGGCCCCAGCGAACGCGGTATTCGGGTTTATCCGGGTACTTCCCCACCAGATCGCGAAAGACCTCGTTGGCCCCCGGATTGCCGTTGTTGCTTTCCGCGCCGAACTTACGCTGCTTCCATAGGTTTTCCGCCTCTTGCAGCGTCTGGGCCGGAATAGCGAGGACCACCAGAAACAGCACGGCGCCGGGCCGCGTCGCCGTCATGGCTTATCGATCTCCGCTTGCAGCCGCGAGAGTTCCAGCAGGAGCCGCGTCAATTGCTTCTTGTAATCGTCCGCCGCCATTCCCGCCTTCTGGTACTTGAGCTCGTCGATAGCAGTCTCGATCTGGTCCTTCTGGTCGAGCAGCTTTTTCTTGGCCGGATCTTTAGCCGCCGCTGCATTGGACCCCAAACGCACCACTGCAAAAGTGGACGCCAGCCGGCCTTCGCCGGTATCGGGATCGGGTCCGTTCCCGGCGGCTGTCACGCCGCTGCCCTTGCCGGTATCCTCGATGACGGCGTGCTCGGTGGCCAGACGCTTCTGGGTGTCGAAAAACTCCTTGGTCTTCTTCTGCGCGTAATGGAACGCCTCCAGCGCGGAGACGGATTCGTTCTTGTCGACATCCGCCGCTGGCTCGCGCAACGCTTCCGCCCAATAGCGCGCAAATATGGTGGCGTTCTTTTCGCTTCCCGTCTTGGTGGCGGCAATCACGATGCGAGTGGGCTTGCGCAGAAACTCGATGGACGCGCCGCTGCAACTGGTGGCGTTCATCACTAGCTGGCGTGTGGCGGGCACGCGGTCGAGCAGTCCGGCAAGTTCCACCCCGGTGATGTCCGGGCCTGGAATATTGAATTTGTAGTCCACGCCGTCGTAAGTTCCGTGGCCGATGAGCATGACCACCAGCGAATCGCTGGGCTTGGCCTCTTTGGCGATAGCATCGAAGCGCGTGTGAATCTGTTCGCGCGTGGGCGCGATCATGGTGATCACGTTGCTATCGCCGCCGGCCTTCTTCAGGCTGGAATCGATATCGTTGGCCCACCCTTTGAATCGCTGGTCGTAATCCGGCTCGCCGCCGAGTCCCGAGATCGTCACGTAGAACGTGGTGGCGTGCGCGCCGAAAGCGGCGAGCAGAAGAGGGATTGCCAGGCGAAGCATTAGGTGGGGCGGACCCCCTGGTCCGCGCGGGACGCCCACGTCCCGCTGCCGCGGTGCACGAACAGTCCCCCTCATACCACACCCCATCGCCGCCGCAGCAGCCATTCGGAAGCGCGCAACGACAGCACTAAAAGGAACAATACCGGCATATCCCAAAGATCCCTGGTCTCCCGCGTAGTGATGCCTGCTTCCGAGTACGAAATCTCAGTCGCAAGCTTGGACGCGTCACTCGGCGTGTAGTACCGCCCGCCCGTCTGCTCCGAAAGCTTCTCCAGCAGTTCGCGATTCTGCGAAGTATGGAAGTTCTCGGCGACGCCATCCTCCCGGCGGAACGTCAACAAGTCCCGTCCCAGCTCTTCCTGCTCCCGCCCGGCGATGATTTCCGCCACATACGACCCCGCCTTTTCGGCCGACCATTCGCCCGTGTAAACGCCCTCTTCGAGCGGCTGCGGCGTGAGTTCCAGGGTCGCCATGGTGCCATCCGGACCCGTGAAGCGCGCCTGCACCTTGGCGTTAGTGACGGGGTTGAACTGCTTGTCGCGTACCTCCACGCGGACCGGCACGCGCGTGTCGTCGGACAACATCTGCTTGGGCGTGGAGGCGGTCACCTGGCCGGGAGTATCGGTCACCAGGTAACGCATCAACTGCTGCCAGAACGTAGCGTGCGTCTTGTCCGCATGGTCGAGCCATAGTTTCCAGCGCCAGCTTCCGGAAGTCGCCATCACGGCGGTGCGTCCGCGGCCATAATTCTCGGTAACGAGGAGAGGCTGCGGCGCCTTCCCTTGCGGACGCGATACCAGCAGAGTGGTGGCGCCTGGCTTGGGTTCGCCCACTTCCTCCCAGTCGGCCAGCAGCGGAATCGTCTTCCAGCGCGCCAGATTCCTGGCCGGATCGTCGTCCAGCCGGCAAATGACGCTCTGCGCGCCCTGCGGCGTCAGCTCCACGGGAGTTTGCACGCGGTGGAACGTGCCCGCCGACGCCGGCAGTTTGGTGGGCATCAGATCCGCCATGGGAGACGATTGGTATCCGCCATCGGAAAGCGCATGCCGGCCGCCGGTAAACAGCAGGCCGCCGCCGCGTTTGTCCACGAAGTCGCGGATCAACTGCTGCTGTGTGGCAGTGAAATAGTTGGCTTCCGAGGAGCCGATAATCACCGCCTGGAACGGAAACAAATCCTCGGCTTTGGTCGGAAAACCGTCCGCCAGATCGTGCTTTCCCAGGCTGGGCGCCAGATCCAACTGCGTGAGCAGCTTGTTCTCGGTGACGCGGTCGATGCTCGCCAATTCGATGCCCAGGTCGGGATAATCCTGCACGGCGCGGCGGATGAACTTGTATTCCCACTGCTCTTCGCCGTCGAAGTAGAGGATCTTGGGCTTGCGATTCTCCACGTTGACCACGCGGGAAATGGCGTTATTTTGCGTGTTCTGCTCGCCGGCGACGGGATGCACGGAGATATCCAGCGTCTTCGGCCCGGCCTCGCCCACATTGAACGCGATGGATTCACTCTGCGGCTCGCCATCGGCCTTCAATGTGACGTCCTGCGAGGCCAATACCTTGCCGGTGTCGCGGATCACGATCTTGCTCTTGGTGCCAGACAGCCCGTAACTCTGCAAGCTGACGATCGCCGTGAGGCGCGATTTGGGAAGCGCCCGCGGCGCGATGACAGCGTCAGTGACTTCCACATCGCGATCGGGATGTTCCTTGCCGAACCCGATGGTGTGGACCGGAATACGCTGGCGGCGGATAGCTTCGATGGTCGCCAGGTCGATGCCGCCGGAGTTGTCGGCGCCATCGCTGAGCAGCATGATCGCGCCCAGCGGAAGCGAAGAGGACTCCGCCAGAACGCGCTCCAGCGTATCGCCGATGCGTGTGGCGGGTTCGGCGCCCGTGACAGGCTCGAGGTTCGGAATGCGTGCCGGCTCCTTGCCGAATTTGTAGAGACGCACCTGGAATTTCTGCCCGAGAGCTTTGAGCAGGCCGCTGTCGAGCACCCATTTGGCGGCTGCTTCGCGCGTGCCCGAAGAATCGGCGATGGACATGCTGCGCGAATCGTCCACCAGCACGGCAACTACGTTCTGCTGCGGCCGCAGGGTAGCGACGCTCAGTGCCGGATGCCACAAAAGGAACAGGATCAGCGCCACCATGCAGGTTTCCAGCACCCAGATCGCCATGGGGCGCAGGCCGCTGAGCATTCCATGACTGCGGCGGACCTGCCAGAAGAGCAGTCCGGCCGCCGCCAGGATGCCGATCGCCATCAGCCAAAGGGGCCACGGCGTCAGGAAGACGAACGTCCCCTTATGAAAAATGCTGAGCGGATATTTGAAGAGGATTTCAAACATGAATACCGTTGATACTGTAGACGTGCTTGTGGTGTGGGGGAGTTACAAACAATCCCGCACTGCGGGGAAGTTCAACATGCGGGCGCATTTCCGCAAAGCCCTCGTATCACGACAGGATAGCACGGCGGAAAGATAGCACATTTCCGTTGGATCGCGTGTGAGACTGCAGGATTGACGTAGTTATCCAAAAAGATTACCATTTGGTAGTGAAGACGGGCGAATTCCGGCGCTGGCCTGGCTCGTCGGGGCTGCACCTTCACTGAAGGCACGCGCCACACCATCGTTACTCTAGTGGCAAATTCACGACGTTGCCGCGCCACGGATCGAAAGAGATCGCTCCGGGAACGATGAAGGCGATACTGAAGAAGCTCGGATTAAGCATGGAGAAATAAATATGGCCGGTTTTTACGCCCGCTTTGATCCGGATCCCGAGTCGCATCGTTTTTTCACAATCACCTTTCCGGATATGCCATGGGGTGTCTCACAGGGCGAGAACGAACAGGACGGCCGCGAGATGGCCATCGATCTTTTGCGCACTATGCTCGCGGAGCACATTCGCCGCGGAGAAGAAATCCCTCGGCCCAAGACCTATCGCGGCTCCCGGTATCGGCTGATCTCACTGCCGGCCCTGGAGGCCGCCAAGATCGAACTATACCGGGTATTTCGCGCTTCAGGCATGCGCAAGAGCGATCTGGCCCGGGCTCTGGGGATCTCCAAGACCAATATTGACAGGCTATTCGCGCTCACTCGCAGTTCGCGTCTCGACCAGATCGAAGCCGCGTTCGCGGCATTAGGCAAACGCGTCGATATCGAAATTAGCGACGCGGCTTAGCGGCGACATCTTCGTTGTGACACCATAGTAAATTCTATGTGGCTGGGAATCGATATCGGTACGGGTGGTTCGCGCGCGCTCCTCATCGACGACAAGGGCGCCGTTCGCGCGGGGTTTACCGCGCCTCATGAGGACATGCGCCAGGAGCGCCCGCTGTGGGCCGAACAGCGCCCCGAGAATTGGTGGGACGCCGCCGTGCTGGCCATCCGTGGCGTGCTCGCCGATAGCGGCGTGAACGGCTCGCAGGTCAGAGGCATCGGACTTTCCGGGCAAATGCACGGACTGGTGATGCTGGACGGCGCCGGCGACGTCATTCGCCCCTCGCTGATCTGGTGCGATCAGCGCAGCCAGGCGCAGGTGGACGCCATCAATGCTCAACTGGGCCGCGAGAAAATCCTTCGCTACATCGCCAACCCCATGCTCACTGGCTTTACCCTCCCGAAACTGCTCTGGGTCCGCGACAACGAACCGCACCACTTCGGGCGCATGCGCCGCATGCTGCTGCCGAAGGACTATGTGCGCTTCCGCCTCACCGGCGAATTCGCCACCGAAGTTTCCGACGCCTCGGGAACCGCGCTCTTCGACGTGGTGAACCGGCGCTGGTCGTTCGAGATGATCGATGGGCTCGGCCTCGACCGCACCACTCTGCCCAAATGCTACGAATCGAGCGACGTGACCGGCAAGATCACGCCGCGAGTGGCCGAACTCACCGGGCTGGCCGCGGGAACGCCGGTGGTGGGCGGCGGTGGCGACCAGGCGGCCAGCGCCGTGGGCAACGGCATCGTGGAACCCGGCATCGTGTCGTGCACGCTCGGCACGTCCGGCGTCGTCTTCGCACACATGGACCAGGTGGCGTACGATCCCGCCGGCCGCGTCCACACCTTCTGCCACGCGGTTCGCGACAAATGGCACGTCATGGGCGTCACACAGGGCGCCGGCCTCAGCCTGCAATGGTTCCGCAATCAACTGGCGCCCGGCGTCGACTACAACGCGCTGACCGCGGAAGCCGCACAATCGCCCGCAGGCGCGAATGGACTTTTCTGGCTGCCATACTTGATGGGCGAACGAACACCTCACCTGGATGCGACGGCCCGCGGCGGCTGGATCGGCCTCACCAACAGCCACAAGCGCGCCGATCTGATCCGCGCGGTAATCGAGGGCGTGTCCTACAGCCAGCGCGATTGCCTCGATATCGTGGCCGGCCTTGGCGTGCCGTTGAGTTCGGTGCGCGCCTCCGGCGGCGGCGCCAAGAGTCCATTCTGGCGCCAGTTGCTGGCCGATATTTTGGGCAAGCGCGTAGTGACGCTGGAAACGCAGGAGGGTTCGGCTTACGGCGCGGCGCTGCTGGCGCTCGCCGGCACGGGCGCCTACGGCTCGGTGCCCGAAGTCTGCCGCAATACTATTCGCGAGACGGAATCGGTGACACCGCGCCCCGCGGAGTCCGCTTATTACGGGAAGGCTCACGGGGTTTACCAGGCGCTGTACCCGGCGCTGAAGAGTGTCTTCGGGAAGATTGCGGAGCTGTGAAGTTAACTCCACGAGGCTGGCGTGGTTTCGGGAAAGAGCTTGGAGAAGAGCGTCATGTAAGCCTTGTATAGCTGTGAAAACATACTGCCCTTCGCCTCTTCACTCCCGACAAGCCATTCGGAGGCCCCGTAGGGGTGGTCGTGGGGCAAGACTAAGAGGACACGCCCATTTGGATCCGGAGACCAATTGCTATCACCAAGTTCCAAAAGCCTCTTGAGACCGGACTGGAACGACTCGTTGAAAGAGAGTGGCTGCGTTGTCCGAGACAGCACCGGCACGACCCGGATCGGTCTCTGATTGGCAAGCCGCGGAGCAGACTTGAGGGCCTCGACAATTGCCAAGGTCCCGTCGAGAGACTCGCTGTTTCCTACGAACAGGCACACGACCGTGTCAGCTAGGACCGTCGCGGCCAGCCCGCCAAGTTCCGTCACGCCGGTCCGCGCATCGATCAGTAAATAATCCGGCTTGAGCTCGTCGGCGATCCGCGCCTGAAGGTCGAGCACAGCCATTATGCCTCGACCGCTCGGATCATCCAATTGAAGCCGATCGCCGAGTTGCTTAAGGGCGACCCAGTAGCTCTTCTGAGGCGCTGGCCCGGCCGGCATCATCCGGATCCACCCCCCAGCATCGGAGGCAACCGGCACGGATGTCATGTGCTCGTCGAGCGGCGGCGGAGATGAGGCCCCGTAGGCCGTGGCGAGTAGATAGGGAACCGCGCCGCCTGCCGTCGTTGGCCCGCCCGTCAGCTTGTAGTGAAGTCCCGGTGCTTCGAAATCGAAGTCGAGAGCCACCACCCCCTTGCCGGCCCCGGCCAAGTATCGTGCGGCATTGGCAAGAAGCATCGAACGGCCGACGCCGCCCTTGTAGGAATAGAACGCGACGGTCTCCACGATCTTCAGGCCGCCAAGCCGAAGGCGCCAGCTGCGCGGAAGCGACCGGCCAAGCCTTGAGCTTCGCGCAAACCATGCTGCTTCGACGCGTGTTGAAAACGAACCGCGATCGCCTGGGCGTTGTCTTCCAGGATCTCCAATAACGCGCTCTTCAGCGAGCGAGGCGCGGCGTCCTCGGCCAGATATCCGTCGGCCAGCGCGTACGCCCGAGCGTAGTCTCCAGCCTTCAGTGCAGCTCTCACCGCGCCACGCCGCGCGATCCGTCCTTGCCCTTCCGACACGGGATGCGCCCTTGCCAAGTCCTCCTCAAACGAGGAAACCTCTGCCCAAGCCAGCGAGGCAGACGGTATGCCGCGAGAATCCAGTTCCTCGGCGCGCCAGATGGCGCCCGTGACCAGTGTGTTGAGCGTATCGGTATCCACTAAGCTACCTCGATGAAACGAAGGGCGGCCATAGGTTCTTCGAACCCCACCACACACGCCCACCTCTGGTCGGCATCGGTGTTTTTGCCGACTTGTGACAGTTTCTCGGAAAGCCGCGCCGTAATGCTACCTCGATCGACGCCGCTAATCTCCAAGGCGACTTCTTGTTCCGCACCTTCCCGAACATCCGCAAGTAACCAATCGGCGTGGTCCCCGCGCTGCATTCGGCGGACTACCTGCCAGGATCGATATCGGTGGGCGAGAACCAGGGCAACTACCTCGGCGCCCTCCTCAGTGATTCGGTTGTGGTCATGCTGATCGATGTTGCTCAGTTCCGCTGCCGGCCAGGAGAGCAAGGCGCGGCTGAGTATCCGCTCCAGGTCCAGAGATAGACTCACTCCTGGCTTGTGAGCATTCCTTTCCAACGCGAGCGCTGCCCGTCCCACCATCACCAAAGCGACATCGAACGGCAACACGGGGTGCATCTCCCGCAACTTCGCCAAGTCGAGATCCACGCTCGCAGATTACCTGATTCCACCAAGCTAACGCAAGGCAACATACCAGTATCGCGTGAGTTTAACCAAATTGTTGTATCATGAAACGAATTATCGGTAACAGCTCATGCTGCCACATCAATGGGAAACATTCAAACGCGCCGCACGCCGCGAAAAGATGGACAAGATCCCGATGGCTTTGATCATCGACAGCCCCTGGATCCCCGGCTATTTGGGCATCAAGCACCTCGATTACTTCCTCGATCCCGAGCTCTGGTTCCAATCCAACCTGAAGATCATGCAGGAGTTTCCCGACATCATCTTCGTCCCTTCGTGGTGGATGGAATACGGCATGGCGGCCGAACCCTCGGTCCTCGGGTCCAAAATCAAGTTCTGGCAGGACAACACGCCCAGCGAGTATCACACCCTCTATCACCTGGAAGACATCGATCAATTCCCCGATTACGAAGTGGAAGCCGACGGCTTCGCGGCGCTCACCCTGCACCGCATCGGCATGCAGCGCCAGCGCATCCTCGACCACGGGTACATCCTCCCCATGGCGACCTCGCGCGGCCCCATGTGCACCGCCGGATTCGTACGCGGCACCACGCCCTTCATGATCGACCTGGTCGAGAATCCCGAGGGCGCACACAAGCTGATCGACCTCTGCACGCGCGTGATCATCGATTGGCTGAAGGCGCAGGTCAAAACCATGGGTCCGACGTGCGAGAGCATTTTCATCCTCGACGACATCGTCGGATTCGTCAACGAAGAGCATTACCTGGAGTTCGCGCACCCTTATTTGAAGCGCATCTGCGACGCCTTCCCCAACGATTGGGTGAAGGTTTACCACAACGATGCCGAAGTGGACGCCTGCCTCGACCATTTGCCCGACTGCGGCTTCAACGTGCTGAATTGGGGCAAGCAGAAGGACATTCGCGAGGTGAAGCAGCGGGTGGGCAATCGCATGTGCCTCATGGGCAATGTCAACCCGCTCGAAATCGGCGTTCGCGGCACGCCTCAGGAGGTCCGCGAGGCGACGCTCGACGTGCTGGAAGGCGCCGAGGGCGAAGGCATCATCCTTTCCGTCGGAGGCGGGACCAGCCCCGGGATGCCGCGGCAGAACGTGGTGGCCATGTTGGAAGCGCTCCAGGAATTCAACGCTGCCCGGTTCGCCGGCGCGCGCTGAACCGGTACCATGGCGACGTACAAGGTCCTCTACTGGCAGGAAGTTCCGTCGCAGGTGAAGGCCGAAGACGGCCAGGACGAGGTCAACGTTCTATTGCCCCCGCGCTTCATGGAGCGGGTCGACCGGCTGGCCATGCAGCGCGGCTTGCAAGGCTCCGACGATTTCCTGGCGCAGTGGCACTGGGGCGACGAGGAAGAGCGCGACGGTACGGCGCAGGAAGTCGCCGCGGCGGTCGTGGCGGAACTTGAGGCCGGAGCCGATTGGTAGAGCTGTCGATCGACGGACACACCGCGAACGTACCCGTGGGCGCATCGCTATTCGACTGCGCCGAGAAGATCGGCGTGCGCGTGCCCACCTCGTGTCTCAAGAACGGTAAGTGCAAGGAGTGCGTGGTGGAGATCGCCGAGGGCATGGAGTGCCTCTCGCCGGCCACGCAGTACGAAAGCCATCTTACCGGCAACTTCCGCCTCTCTTGCCAGGCGTTGATCTCCGCCGGCGAAGGCCATCTGCGCTGCCACACCATGCGACGCGGCCACATGCGCATCGAGCGGCACGCCCTGGGATTGCCCACCAGCGGCCGCCCCATGGAGCTCGACCCGGCCGTCACTCGCGATGGCGACCGCATCCTCATCGATGGCATCGAAATTGAGCGTTCCACCGGCCCGATTTACGGCATCGCCATGGACCTTGGGACCACCACCGTGGTGCTCCGCCTCATGGACCTGGAAACCGGCGAGATGGTGGCCGACGCCTCGTTCGAGAATCCGCAGCGCTTCGGCGGGTCGGACATCATGGCCCGCATTCAGTACGACACTGTGCATCCCGGCAAACTGCTGCGGCGCACACTCGCGGGCTATCTCACCCACGCTATCGAAGAGCTGCCCGTCGATCCGAAATCCATCTACGAAATGGTGGTGGTGGGCAACTCCACCATGCGCGATCTGTTCTTCCGGCAGAGCGTTTACAGCATCGGCCAGAGCCCTTACCGCTCGATCGCCGAACTCGAGATGGCGGCCGGCAAGCGCACGTCCACCAGCCTAGTCGAGACCGGACGCCGCTGCCTGTTGCCGATTCATCCCAAGGCGCGCGT
>Ga0182016_10008914_pt1 | contig 10033 bp, 11 predicted proteins | sample 712S2MmetaG_FD_120491 | JGI IMG/M metagenome (GOLD analysis project Ga0182016, IMG submission 120491) | Permafrost microbial communities from Stordalen Mire, Sweden - 712S2M metaG | ecosystem: Environmental > Terrestrial > Soil > Wetlands > Permafrost | place: Sweden: Stordalen | collected... | reverse complement strand
GAACGTGACGAACCGAGTCGTCTTGTCGGCGCCCTCTTGGCCAAGGATCCCTGCCAGCAATCTTGGACTAGCACTGCGTCGAAGTGCAACGAGGTCGAGGAGTGCAAGACCCGACCGACGCACTTCTTCGATGGCGCCATGTGGTGTGTCCGCGTGGACCTTGGGAACGTGAATGACCGCTGCTGGGCGGCGCTGGCGGAAGTGGTCGAGTCCCGACCGTGGTTCGATGCCCGTCGTAAATCCGAGCTGGGCCGCGGCGTTATTGAGGAAGTCGATGACGTCGCTTCCAAGTGTGCTCTTCTGAACAGGCACGACTTGCATCCCCGGGACGCGCTGCACGACTGTAGAGAGCAAATTGTCGACCGCCATAACCGCGCTGAAAGTTGGCGATGTTGCCGTCGCCCCGCGAGCGATCAACGCTTGGCCGAACGTGGCTTCGCGGGCGTCCACCAGACGCTGGCGCTCCAACTCTGTAGGTTCCCCGGATTGCCACTCCCCGTCCACGACTTGTTCTAGTTGCAGCACAACCGGGGGCAGAGTGGCTTGCTTGCCATCCGGTGTTGTCACCTTCGCGAGCTCTGCAAGTCTCGGTGACGGCTCCCGCGGAGCGTGCAACTCTCCTATCCAGTGGTCGACGTTCCAGTGGCATGGCAAATCTGCCCACCACTGGGTAGCGATGTCGTCATGGCGAGTTAGGACAACCCTCACTTCGCCAGATGTTGCGGATTCGATCTGTCCGGCGGTCGCAAACCACAGAGAAATCCGGACGCGGTCCTTCGCCGTGTCCAGCACAAAGCGCCGAACACTCGCCGGTATTGCGGGGAGGTTGCTCATCCCAGCCGACCGAGGTACCGCTGCTCGGCCAGCACGCGGTCGCAGACGGCTTGGTCGAGCGTCGGAAAGATTGACGAGATGGCTCTCGAGAAACCCGCGCCGAGAACGAGATCGTCCTCCGTCCCGTTGTAAGGCAGCAGCGATGTGGAATCTCTCAACACGAGTTAGATGCTCCCACCTGCGACGAAGTTGTGTGGAACCGCTCGTTCTTGAATGTGTATCCGGGCATAAATTGGGCATAGAACACTGGTAAATCGTGGTGATTGATGGTCGCTCGCGGGCACGTTCCGCGACGCGAAAGCCCTTGAGATTATTGGCGTTTCGCCGAATTTCCTTCGCACCCCCAAGGGGGAAAAGTTCACAACCAAGTAATCGATTGGCTGGTTTGGCTACGGACTTTGAGAATCTTCGTTCAAGGCCAATAAAAAGCAGTGAAATTACGGCGCTTTCGACCCGCACCATTCTCCCTATTAGGGAATGGAAATTAAAGAATCCGCTGGAGAGAAAATGGGGGGAACTCTGCCGATCAGGGCCTCTTAAGGGGACACAAAACGGACATTATTGCGGCCAGAATGTTGAAATGACAACATCCGCATCTCTATTCTCCTGCTCGGCCGCCGACGTGACGGTCGATCGAGTGCGCCAACTCGTGGACCAAAACATGCCTGAGAGTTTGACTCTTGAATACAAGGAAGTTTTCAGTTCGGGAATTATCAAAACGATTGCAGCAATGGCGAATTCATATGGCGGCATCGTTATCGTGGGGGTCAAAGACGGTCCTGGAGATGAGCGATTGGTCGGAGTCGGAGAAGCAACCATCACTCAGATAGTCAACGCTTGTCATGACTCGCTCGAACCGCCTTGGATTCCTGAGATCATTCCAGTTCGAGTTAGCCCCTCTAGCGAGGACTTGATTCTTGTTATTCGAATCGACTCCAACCGCGCTCCTAGACCAATACTTCTCAATAGTTCAGCACCGATTCGTCTGCAAGGCCGAAATGCTATGGCTGATCGAAACCGACTCGCGCAACTGTTTGGAGAAGTCGCGAATGGTGAGAATTATTCGCGGCGATCCTTAACTAAACCGGAACTTCCTACTGGGAGAAATGGTGATCGCCAAGGTGATTTCATTATGCGTACAGGCATTTGGGTCCCCGTTAGTGAGTCGGCAAGTTGGCGGCCAATCTCCGAGCAGGGCATCGAAGAATTCATACGGGCTCTCGAACATTCGCCACTACGAAGAATGTTGAGCGGATGGATCAGACCGTTCAAAGGTAAAGGTATTAACCCATTTCAACAAGAGGGCTTGAACACTTCACGGAGGGTGCGGCTCATATGGCAAGCGGAACTCGATGCGCCAGTTCCATATCCGGTGCAGTCAATTGTTCAGTTGCATCTACCTGACGGATACGGATCACCAACTTCGACAATGTCAATAACAATTGACGTCTTCGTACAAATACGGCGAGTGTTGGCGAGCTTAAGTGACCAGACGCACAATTCTGTATGGCATCTCGAAGTTGCCCAGGTCTACGCAACACTTCAAGGAATGCTCGCAGGACTAACTGATTCCAAAGTCATCGATTCAATTGCCAAACTCGTCGATATTGATCCACTCCTCGTCCCCCAGCCGCTTCATGCATACTTTCGAACGGGGCCTCCTGTAAACGAACTCCTCGGAGGCAATACCTTCCTCTCGGGTATTACGGGCGCAAGTGAGTCCCGTGGTTCTGACCTCGTCGCCGATCCAACGCTTGACCTTTCGGACGATATCGAACGAAATACTCAAGTCGAGCTCTGGGTGCAACAGATCGCGCAAGACGCCGGAATTCGAGGCATGCACGAGGCGATCCTCTTTATGCATGAACAGGAGATGCCTTAGATTGATTTCGACTTTGACGGTCACTGGGCCTAGCATCAGGATTGACATCTGACTCTGGGAGCACAGGTTATGGCGCTTCTCGGTGGCGAAAACCCAAAATTCGTCAGTAAATTAGTCACTCTTACGCAAGAACTTGACGCACTGGCCGTCGATCAGCGACTTTCAAATAATGAAGCAGCGACAAATTGTGCGAAGGCGGCTGCTACGCGGAGGCAATCATGGTACTGAAGCGACGAGACCTTAAGAGAGTCCATAAATTTCTGGTCTCACAGCACAAGGAATATTGCGTGCGGGACGGTTGTGAAGGTACGTGGGACGTCGTGGCCGGGACGGACGATCGAATCCATTTGGAGTGTCCAGTTTGCAAGTTTTCATCAACCGACCACACCATGCCGAAAGAACCCTTCACCGTAGGAGATCGGGTACGGTGCGTCGGTTATCCGATTGTCGGTGCAGGAACCGTCGTACAAGCGTTCCCACTTATCGGAAAGCTTCAGGTCAAATTCGACCTATTGCATCCTCCTCGTGCCGACTTTGTTGAGTACATCGGCGATGATGGTTCCATTGGACTTTCTGCGATGTACATGGAACGACTCTTCCCCTAAGTCACGTCTCATGACCTAGGGGAAAAAATGTGACTTCTATTAACTACGAGATGATGAGGAACATATTTACCCCTACGCGCGCGGAAAGGTAGCCTCAGACGCGCGCGTCAGGGTGTTATTTAGCGCTGGTCCTTCCAGCGGTAATGGAATGTTCAGCATCACTTACTGAACTTGAGCACCCCCAACGGGATTCGCACCCGTGCCGCCACCTTGAAAGGGTGGTGGCCATGGTTTCGCCATCACCACATAAAACCTGATTAACGTACCTTTAGTCACCCTCGCGCAACTGAATCTTTGCCACTTGGGCGCTTCATGGGCGCTAATGCTGTGGGCCTTTTGTCGATAGGCGCTCGAATGCAACCGTTGTTATTCATGCATTCCAGTGAAGAGCGCCTTTATCAAATTTGCCAATTGATCGATCATGTCGCCACTTGCATTCTTGATTACTCAAGTTGCGGACAGGCGATTGAATTATTTGACGCCATGGAATTGGCTGGGCGTCTCGATCTTGCTGTTCAGGTGATTCGCCAAGAAAACGGAGCATCCAGGTGATATCGCTTCGGAAAGATTGTCGCCGCGTTGTGAATCCTCCGGGCTACTTTCGTTTGGTGGCCAATCTGCTACCTGAGTTGAATATCGATGTCTTCGACGATTTGTCCGTCAATGTCCCGGGTGCTTCGCTGCGACGAAAGTCGTCGGAAATCCAAAGGGCATTTCCGGCCCGCGTGTTTCTTGCGAAGGTTCTTGGAGTGCATACCGATGAACGTGCGTGGCGACGTGGTGCTGCAGGGGAGGAAGAGGTTGCCCGGCAACTGGAAAAGCTCGGGCCGAGTTGGCGTGTCATCCATAGCGTTCCAGTGGGTTCAAACGATACCGACATCGATCACGTCGTAATTGGCCCACCAGGCGTGTTCACGCTCAATACCAAGAACCATCTTGGCAAAAGAGTCACGGTATACGAACACGCCATCTACGTCAGCGGCGTCAAGCAGCAGTATCTAAGCAAGTCGAGAGCTGAAGGTAGACGCGGCTCAAGAATTCTGAGTTCTTCCTGCGGCTTTGAGGTCGTAGTAAATCCCGTCGTGGTGATCATCGCAGACGAACTCGTGCTCAAGGGCTCGCCAAAACAAGTGGATGTTGTCGGACGCAGAAAGGTTGTCAATTGGCTTGATCAGCGTCCGACCCAACTCTCGCCCGACCGAATTGAGTCGATCTATTCGGTGGCTCGCCGCCGGTCGACTTGGGTTTCTATTTAACTCGGCGGCATTCAAGATCCGCTTCAATCCAATCGGGCTCTTCGGATCTCAGCGGGATCCGAGCCCTCCGACGCCTGCACAACGCGCTGCGTCAGCACAGCTCGATCAACAACATGTCGCCGATCGAGTGGGAATTACAATTTGCTCGCCGTCAGTTCCAAGCCGCATAAACAATGTGTCCGGAATTCGGGGGAATGCCAGAAGTCGGTGGTGTCACATCCGAGTGATGGACTCAAAGGTAGAACCGACAAGGAGTGGCACGTGGAGGAAGAAATAAATTTCAAAGGCGCACTGGATGACTTTGCCGACTACTTCTTAAACAAGCCCAAAACAGACTTCCCATTGCAGGAATCCGTCGAACTAGAACAAGAAGTTTGGGAAATGTATCGAAGTGTGTCACTGCCGCAGTTGGGCGACCTCGGTAGCCGTGAGAAACTTTCAGGTGCCACTTGGACGTCTCTTGTCGTTCGACAAAACCACGTTGTGTTTCAGACCTATGAGAACCCGCTCCATGACGTCCTTTTCCCGATAGTTCGTAGTTCATTCGAACACGCCGTGTACCTATGGCTCCTCGCACGGAATCGAGTCAACGAAGATTCAATGAAGCAGTTGGATGCGCGTTCCTTAAAGCACTGGCAGGTGACTTTGGCCAACCCCGGCAGTGACGTACCGAAAAGTGTGTCTGGAGTTCTGCCGAAAATGGTGCTGTTGTTGATGCCTAGTCACCGAGTTAAGCAGCCTTTGATAACAATCTTTAAACAGGTATGTGATCAATTCGAGAATGGCGACGGTCTATACGCAAACTACGGACGACTGTCGTCGTTTGTTCACCCTGGGATCCAGTCAGGTTCCCTTTTTGTTGGAGACATCTTGGATCCAGGTTCACGTCTCGCCCAAGCGGCCGAAGATGATTCGCGATTATTCCAATTGTTGCGGACGTCGCTGATTTCAGCGGGGTCTGCGCTTGGGGCACATGATGTCATCTTCGGTTCAACGCAGTTTCAACTGCTCGTTGACAAAATTGCGGAGTTGTTTGAGTTGCCAGATGATGAGCTACGGCTTCCGCTGAAGACTTCCAAGACAAGAAGACGGCGTTGAAGAACCTGCCCTCGGACTGCCCGACTCGACCACACAACCGTGTATTTGGACTAGACGCGTTATAAGACCAGGAGATTTCCGCCCCTCGTACCTTGGGAGACATCGGCCTCCCAAGCTGACAAGGCGGGTTCAATTCCCGTCGCCCGCTCCAAGTATATTCATCTAAAACCCAATGATTACAAGGGTTTTTGGTTGACCATTAGTGACCACCGTTGACCACCACTGCCCCTTGTTACATGCCCATATATGCCCGCAGTATGCCCGAAAACTTGATGCGCAGCGTCTTGCGTAAACGAAACTGCTTTGGTTGATGGCGACACCCGGTAATTAGTAATTTGCTCGCTTCGTTGCGTGCTCAATCCATATTGCAGGCTCGTCACGCCGTACTCTTTGGGGACGCAGGATCACTGGCGCGGAGAAGACTGCACGATCAAAACTCGTGTGAAGGGCGGTTGAGCGTGACGACCATCGAGCTGACTGGACGATGCCCTCTACTCAGCAGCGCACAACTTCCGACGACCTGGAACCCCGACCTCTTCGACCTTTCCAAATTGGAGTGGATCACGCCATTTGAAGTTGCGTCGATCGCAGCCGTGTGGTCGCGGTTGGTCGCAACCGGCAGTGTTCCTGCGGTGCGTCTCCCTCATGACGCCATGGTTCGTTCGTACTTGGTAGATATCGGACTCAGCGAGGTAATTCCGGGTCGCTGGGGCGATGGTGGCGGATACTCCGGGGAGCCGCCCTGGCTACCGCTCACGCGATTGGAGAGTGGAAACGATTGGGATGACATCGTTCAGGACTTGTGGCCCGATGTCGCCGGGCTGTTCGCTGATCCAGACCTCACTCGGAACACGATGGACCTTCTCGGCGAGCTCATTGACAACGCCGTGACTCACGGCCACAGCAACGCCGGTACTTATGTCTGCGCACAGAGGTACACCGGTGCAACGAGCAACCTTCCGCAAGGTATCTGGATTGGAGTCGCCGATTCGGGAGTCGGGATTCCTCGGCACCTGCGCCGTAATCCCAAGTATGCGGACATCGAGGACGACCGCCAACTAATCCGTCTTGCGCGTCAGCCTTGGGTGACTGGTACTAGGGATCGAAGAGGCTGGGGTCTAGTGGAGGTCTTTGAGAGCGCCACGGAGGCTGGCCCAGCACGGATCGTGATGAGATCCGGACATGCTCAAGGTGAGTTCCGACTTCAGAGCGGCATTCGGGTCTCCGCACGGTACCGAAGTTTGAGTCCATCGGTGCCAGGTACTTGGATCCACGTTCGTCTCGAGCCCGCTTAAGGAGTTATTTAGAGAGTCTCGATGCAAATCCTTGACATTTCGGGATTGCATGCTATGATTTCACTGAAAGCAATGAAAACGTGGAAGGCGGCACATGGACTACATGGTTTCCGAGAAGTGGGGACAATTTCTGGCCACCCGCGAGCGCGGGCGCAAAGTGAGGGAAGACATCGAGACACATCTTTCGAAGGTTCGCGCCGGCGACGCGCTCGTTCTTAACTTTATCGGCGTGGAGGGGATCACGGTCTCCTTCGGCGATGAGTGCGTCGCGAAGTTAATCTTGTCCCGATCGTCGGGAGACTTCGCCGATCGAGGTCTAGCAATCGGCGGCGCGAATGAAGACGTGCGAGAGACGTTGGAAGCAGTTCTGTCGAGACGGAAGTTCTCGGCCGTGCTCATTACCGAATCTGATGTTGAGATCATCGGGCAAGACGACCTCCTTTCGGCAACGTTGAAGGAGGCCGTGCAACTTAAGACGTTTAGCGCCGCAGACATTGCCGACCGGCTTGGCATCACGGTCCAGGCGGCAAACAACCGACTCAAGCAGCTGGTCGCAACGGGTTCGGTTGTGCGGGAACGTGTGGTGCCCGACGGCGGTGGCAAAGAGTTCAGTTATTCGGTTGTGATTCCTACGTACGCATAGGGGGTGGGGCATAACGCCCCACCCCTCTTCTTTTAGATCGGTTTCCATGGTTACACGTAAAGCGCTGAAGACACAGATCGTGAGTATTCCGCCCCGCTCGTCCGGGACGGAACTGCACCTCGCGGTCTCGGAAGTAGCAACAGGGTCCTATGACGCTACGCGGATCATGGCCGGAAGCATGAACTGGGTGACGCCACTGGATCTTTGCGGCTTGCGTGCCGTCTTGGAATTTTCTGCGTTGAATCTTGATGAGGTCTTCTTCGACTGTCCCATCGACACGAGTGTGCATAATTACGCCGAACGCATGGCGTTGTACGAAGATTTACCCGACAACGTGACGCTGTCACGCGCGCGTCCCTCGTTGAACACCAACGCGCGAGAGACGCTGATCGAGTTGAATCGCGTCGACAGTCCGGAGTCAGTGGAACACATTTTGGAGGCAGTGCAGAAAGCCGCGTACCACGTGTTCGGTCGCGGTCGAGTTGCGACAGCGTGTGGGACCGCCATCGCTGCCGCAGCAGAGAACGTCCTTGATCATGCGGAGAGTCCCATAGGGGCATTCATCGCGGCGCAGCGATACGAAAATAGCGGCTTAGAGCTCGCATGCGTGGACCTTGGTTTCGGGATACCGACGACGCTTAGGCGTCGCGCGCAATATGCACAGCTGAGCGACATTGAAGCCATCGAGTGTGCCCTCGAAGACGGCGTCACGTCTGCAAACGATGGCGACGTAGGTCGAGGTGCTGGTCTGGCGGACCTTTGTAAGACCGTAAGGCTCGCCGGTCACTCCACCCTGACGATTCATTCCGGCCGTGCGTACGTCACCGTCGGTAGCGGCGCGCAGATTGCGCAAGTCACCACGCCGGCCACGGCAGTCGTGGGTACGTGGATTGCCGTTCGACTCAAGCCATAACGACAGATGAATTAAAGGAGAAGAAAATGGAAGAAACACAAACCAAGGTGGACATCACGATCGTCATCAATGATCGTCCGTACCACGTACATGTTGAGGAGATGACCGGACTGCAGATCAAACAGCTTGCAGGGATACCAGAAAACAATCTCCTCTTCCGTGAAACTCACGGTCCTGGAGATGACGAGAAGATCGAGAACAACTCCGTCGTGCAACTGCACGATGGGGACAAGTTCTACGACATGCCTCCAGGAAACTTTGGTGGGCCACGATGAGTGTTGACGCCGTGACGCTCGACCCCGTCGTTGCACAGCTCGGCGCTGTGCGACGACGGTATCCAGACGCGCGCGTCGAAGTCAGCGCAGACGGACAACGAGTACTGATTGTTCCCAATGTCCCCATCCGTGCCGGATGGAACAAGAACGCGGCAGCAATTTTCTTCCTAGTGCCGGTGGGGTATCCGCAAGTGAAGCTCGACTGCTTCTACGTGGATGCGGATCTTCGCCTCGCCAACGGCGAACAGCCGGGGCAATCAGCGATACAGCAAGTCTTTGGCAGCTCATACCTTTGGTTCTCGTGGCACATCACGGAGTGGAACCCAGCCAATGCTTCATTGGATCAGTACGTCCGCGTGTGTGAGGCGCGACTAAGGGAAGTGCGGTGAGAAAGACTGCGACATTGTCTATGCCGCCGGAGTTATGGCGGGAGATCTCGGACGACCTCTTGTCAACACCTGCTCTTGAGCGCGCGGCCATCGGGTTTGCAGGTATCGCGGGCAGTGGAAATGAAGCTCGTCTTCTCCTTCGAGACTGGTGTTCGGTTCCTCCGGAGGAGTACCAAGTTCAGTTGAGCAACCATATGGAGGTAGACCCAAGTTTTTATGCACGGGCGGGGAAAAGGGCGAGAGGGAGCGGCGAGGCGCTCGTCATCATGCATAGTCATCCACGTGATCCAAAGCAGCCACGCTTCTCTGGATCGGATGACTTTGGTGAGGATCGACTCATCCCGAAAATTCAGGCGCGAGTCGCCGTGCCCATTGCAGCCGTCGTCATTTCACCTGGCGGATTAAGCGCTCGCTTCACGGATGCGTCTGGGCGAAAGGGCGATCTCGCGATCGACAGACTCCTGCATTTCGACAGCGAAACGATGACGAGTAGTTCGCAACGTCTTGACCGTCAGATTCGTGCTCTCGGAAAGGAAGGCCAATCTCGAATTGCCCAGCTGACTATTGGCGTGGTCGGTGCCGGAGGGATCGGGTCGCATGTGATCCAGCAGCTCCTGCACATTGGAGTAGGGCACGTCATCGCAGTTGACATGGACCGAGTTGACATGAGCAATCTTTCACGTCTCGTCGGTGCTACGCGACTCGACGTATGGAGGCGCCGACGAAAGGTAGACGTATTCAGACGAATGGCTCGCAGGTTGAAGGGCGGATCGCGTTTTTCTGCTGTTGACGATTCTGTGACGACCAGCAGAGGTGCCGCACCGCTCCTCCGTTGTGACTTCG
>Ga0182016_10008912_pt1 | contig 10035 bp, 7 predicted proteins | sample 712S2MmetaG_FD_120491 | JGI IMG/M metagenome (GOLD analysis project Ga0182016, IMG submission 120491) | Permafrost microbial communities from Stordalen Mire, Sweden - 712S2M metaG | ecosystem: Environmental > Terrestrial > Soil > Wetlands > Permafrost | place: Sweden: Stordalen | collected... | reverse complement strand
CGCCCTGGTGTTGACGGTTGCGTTCCTGATCCATCTGAAGAACATCTTCCAGCGTGGAATCCTGAACCGCGAGAAGGGCATCTTCTGGGGGCCAAATTCAATGGTGGCCAACTGGAAGGATGTGAAGGACCTGGTGGGGCATCTGCGGTGGTTTGTCGGGCTAGGGAAACGGCCGACGTTTGGCCGCTATGCGTACTGGGAGAAGTTCGACTACTGGGCGGTTTTCTGGGGGATGCTGATAATTGGTTTCTCGGGATACGCGATGTGGTTCGCACCGTTCTTTGCGCGATTCCTTCCTGGCTGGGCACTGAACGCGGTGTTGGTGGTTCACAGCGAAGAGGGATTGCTGGCGATTCTGTTCATCTTCTCGATTCATTTTGTGAACACACACTTGCGGCCGGACACATTCCCGATGGACATGGTGATTTTTACAGGTGTGGAGAGTGAAGAGGAGTTCAAGCACAAGCGGCCTGAAGAATTCGACGAGCTGGTGAAAACAGGCAAGCTGGAATCGCGATTTGGACCTGCGCCGGCAACGTGGTGGATCAACTTTGCGCGAGTGATTGGATTCGCGGCGATCTTTATTGGATTGACGCTGCTGGTGTTGACACTGAGTGCGTATTTCAGTTAGGGCAGTGGTTAGGGGTTGGCGATTAGTGGTTAGCGAACTGGGAATTGAGTCAGTGGCGAGGCAAGACGGGTCCCTGACTCAGCCTCTTGAGATGAAAGCAAGTCCGCAGTAGCCAGGTCTGGGTGATCTTTCTCAAGAGGGCGGGCCGGGCGTGGGGGAAGGTGTCGATTGGTGCGGGGGTTCCATCGACAGGGAGTGATTCGAGTCACTGCTGGGCGACGTAATTGAGAGTTATCTCAAGGCGTGAACAGGGCTAGAATTGTTTTCTCTCGATCGTCTTTTGTGATGCAGGCGATGTTTGCCTTCATGGTTATTTTGTTGGTGTCGGCCGGGGCAACTGCGACATTTGCGGCGCAGAAGCCAAGAGATCAGGAGTGTCTTGCTTGCCACGGGGACAAGACACTGACCACGACAGAGAATGGCAAGACAGTAAGCCTGTATGTGGACGCCGACAAGTTCAAGCATTCGACGCACAGCCGGATGTTTGGATGCGTGGACTGCCACACCGATGTGAAAGAAGCGGCGCACACGACTTCTCCGAAGAAGGTGGGGTGCGGCACATGTCACGAGCGGGAGCAGGCGGCGTGGGCGGGGGGCATGCATTCGCAGGATAAAGGCAAGGGCGCAACCTGCGTTGATTGTCATGGGGACGCACACCAGATTACGGGCGGAGGCGATCCGAAGTCGCTGGTCAGTCACGCAATGATTCCTGCGACGTGCGGCCGATGCCATGGGCAGAAGTTTGTGGTGGGCGCGGACGGCGTGAGCACGCAGACCTACATGAGTTATCAGGAGAGTGTGCACGGGAAAGCCATAGCGAATGGGTCAACCGAGGCGGCGGTGTGTACGGATTGTCATGGGGACCATGAGATTCTGGCAGCAAATGAGGAGAAGTCGCCCATATCCAAGTTCAATGTGCCGCAGACTTGCGGAAAGTGTCATGTGCAGATCTCGCAGACCTTCATGCAGAGCATCCATGGCCAGGGTCTCGCGAAGGGGAACGGGCTTGCGCCAAGTTGCACGGACTGCCACGGCATTCACTCGATCAAGGGGCACCTGGATCCAAGTTCGTCGGTAAGCGAACAAAATGTGGCGCGGACAACGTGCGCGCGATGCCATGAGGGTGTGAGGCTGTCGCAGGAGTTTGGATTTGCCGGAAATCGCGAATCGACCTACATGGACAGCTATCACGGGCTGGCGACGCAGGGCGGGTCAGTGGTGGTGGCCAACTGCGCAAGCTGCCACGGGGTGCACAATATTCTGCCGTCGAGCGACCCGCGCTCGACCATCAACAAGGCGAATCTGGATGAGACGTGCGGGCAATGCCACAAGGGCGTCACGCAGAAGTTTACGCAGACCAAAGTGCACATGGATCGTGATGTTTCGAAGGACATCGGTTCGATCGTGGTGCGATGGATTCGTTGGATCTACCTGGTGCTGATCTTTGGTGTGATTGGGGCGATGGCTCTGCATAACGGGATCATCTGGCGGGGCAAGGCGATCAAGATCCGAGCGATGCAAAATCCGATGATGATGCGCATGAGTACGAACCAGCGGTGGCAGCATCTGATTCTGCTGACAAGCTTTATTGTGCTGGTGCTGACGGGGTTTGCGCTGAAGTTCCCGCACTCGTGGCTGGCTGAGGCCCTGGCGATGAGCGAGAGAGCTCGCAGCATTACGCATCGCGTGGCGGGTGTGGTGCTGATTGCCGTGGGGATTTATCACGTGTTCTATCTGGCGATGCTTGTTGAAGGACGGAGATTGATTCGTGATCTTGCGCCCAGGCCGAAGGATGTGACGGATGCTTTGGGGACGATGATGTATTACCTGGGATTGCGCAAGGAGCGGCCTCAGTTTGCCCGATTCAACTACGCCGAGAAGGCGGAGTATTGGGCGCTGGTGTGGGGAACGGCGCTGATGGGTCTTACCGGCATAATGATGTGGGCGAAGGTGTGGGTGGGGAACCTGCTGGCGCGCTGGTGGGTGGATGCGGCCACGGCGGTGCACTACTACGAAGCGATTCTGGCCACGCTGGCGATTGTGGTGTGGCATTTCTACCAGGTCATCTTCGATCCGGATGTGTATCCGATGAACATGGCGTGGTGGGACGGAAAGATGCCGGTGGAGAAGTACAAGCATGAGCATGGACTTGATGAAGAAGGCAGGGACTAGGGAATAGGCAATAGGGACTAGGGTTAGATGCATTTGGAGCGCGAGCCGGATGGGGTGGCTCCGGTCTGATGGGAGATGGACTGGCGGAAAAAAGGGGAGCGGCTTGTGGGCTGCTCCCCTTGCTGTTCTTGCTTAGTGATGTCAGACGCGCCAGTTGTCGGGGCGCCAGTCCTTGATGCGCTCCTTGATCTGTTTGCGAGTGAGGTTTTGCTCGAGGGCTTGTTTAGCGAGAGCAACGACTTCGTCGTCGGAAGCAAAGCGGAGTCCAACCAACTGATCTTCAGAGAGCTTGTAGATCTGGGCGTGCCACTCGGAGGGGGCGAGGGCCTGGAGACGAAGGCGCTCTTCCAGACGAATGACGCGGTCCTGCACCTTGAGAGGGTAGGTGCGGATGCGGAGCACGGGGATGAAGACTGCGATGGCAAGGAGGATGAGCCACTCGGCATAGATAGTCCAGTGACCGAGGCCGGCGCGGTAAAGCTGGTAGGTGAATTCGATTGCAATGACCAGGTTGACGACGAGGACCGCAGACAGAATCATGTGGTACGGAGGGTCAAAACGGGCATGCTTCTTGAAGCTCTGTGGGGCTTGATCGCTCATGGATTTCCTTCGTTTCTCAGGCCGATGTTTGCTGACTTGATAGGGACCCGATCTGGGGGAGCGGAATGCAGCAGCGCAGGAGACCTGAAAACCACGCTGGGAGCGATTGTGCGGGTGAGGCAGGGGGGATGTCAATTGACTCAGGTGAAAGTGAACTAACTTAGAAAGGATAACGGCGGGCACGTGCGGTGTGCGTGAGCGCTTTGCGCCTGCACTTTTGGTGTGGGAAACTGAGGAGCGGCCGAGACTACTTCGGAGTTTATGAAGTAGCGGACATATCCGGCGGTGCGCAGGACTGTGCGAGGCTGACTCAGGACGGGGCGGTCTGGTAGTGTTCTGTTTTTACGAGACCACCGCAAATGTCTGCATGAAGCGAATTGAACCTGGAGTAGAAGGATGATGCAAGTGAAGAATCAAGCTGTGATTTTGTTTGTGTTGACTGTGCTGGTTGCGGGTACAGTAGCGAGCGGAAATGCGCAGTTAAAGCTGCCTAACGTGCTATCGAGCCACATGGTTGTGCAGAGGGACCTACCGGTGCATGTGTGGGGCACGGCAAGTGCCGGAGAGGCTGTGAGCGTGAGTTTTCGGGATGAGACGAGGATGGCGACCGCGAGCCGGCTGGGACGGTGGAGTTTGTATCTGACGCCTGGGGCAGCGGGTGGTCCGTTCACGATGACGGTGAAGGGAGCGCCGGCGGCAGGTGGCGCGGATGAGGCCGTTACGCTCGAAGACGTGCTGGTGGGCGATGTGTGGATAGCGTCTGGTCAGTCGAATATGGAGTTTCCGCTCAAGCGCGCGTCGACGGCGGCGACGGATCTGCCGAACGCGGGGAATCCGAAGATACGGCTGCTGATGGTTGACCGTAAGCCTGCGGAGTTTGCTCAGGATGATATCGAGACGAAGGGATGGACGGCGTCGACTCCGGACACAGCGAAGGATTTCTCGGCGGTGGCGTGGTACTTTGCGCGGGAAATCTCGGAGAAGGAGAAGGTGCCGGTGGGGGTGATTGACTCGACGTGGGGCGGGACTCCGGCAGAGGCGTGGACGCGGGTTGCGGCGTTGGGTGAGGATGCGACGTTGAATCCCCTGTTCAAGTATTGGGGCAAGAGAACTGACGATGAGACCGACGCCGAGTTGAGTCAGAAGGACGAGCAGCGGCAGCGGGATGAGGCCAAGGCAGCAGGGAAGCCGGAGCCGCAGTTTCCGTGGCATCCAGATGTGTTGAGCTGGGGTCCGGGGTTGCTGTGGAATGGGATGATTGCGCCACTGACGCCGATGGCGATTCGTGGTGTGATTTGGTACCAGGGCGAGAGTAACGGAGGATCTGAGCGGAATGCACTTTATGACAAGACCATGAGGGCGTTGATCGAAGACTGGCGAAAGCAGTGGGGTGTGGGCGCATTTCCGTTTCTGTTTACCCAGCTTGCTAACTACAAGCCCGGAGATACGTGGCCAGTCCTGCGCGACCAGCAGTTGAAGACGCTCGGGCTGGTGAATACGGGGATGGCCGTGACCATCGATATTGGGAACCCGGACGACATTCACCCGACGAACAAGGCTGAGGTAGGACATAGGCTGGCGCTGTGGGCGCGGGCGCTGGAATACGGAGAGGACATTAACTACTCTGGGCCGTTGTTCCGGCAGGCTACCCCAGAGGGGCAGTCGATTCGCGTGTATTTTGAGCATCACGCAAAAGGGTTGATGGCCAAGGGCGGGGAGTTGACCGGTTGGGAAATCGCTGGGGAAGATCGTAAGTTTGTACCCGCAACAGCGAAGATCGACGGCAATACGGTGGTGGTGGAGAGCGATGCTGTTGCCGAGCCGAGATTTGTGCGGTATGGATGGTCGAGCAATCCGGAGTGCAATTTGTTTAACGGGGAAGGGCTGCCGGCGTCGCCGTTTACGAGTGAGTGAAGCATTGAGCGAGTCAGCAAGTCAGCGGACCACCGGGTCGGCGGGTGGTGCTAAGCTTTTGGGGGGATGCGGACGGTGGTGTACTGAATCTCGATGATGCCGGAGCCAGTCCGCTGTTCGATTTCGGCGAGGAGCGCATCGATCTTTTCGCGGGTCTCGAAGACCTCGATCTTGATGGGCAGATGGTCAGAGACTTCGAGGATGTGGGCGGAGTGAATGCGGTGCGTTGAGCCGAATCCGGCTACGCCTTTGAAGACAGTTGCGCCGTAGACGCCATTCTTGAAGAGGAAATCGAGCAAGCTGGTATAGACGGGGATGCCGTGGTGTTTGGCGCCGTCGCTGAGGTAGATTGAGAGTTTGACGGCTGGTCCTGAGGTGAGCATGGGCGCTCCTTGTGCCACAGAGGCAGCAGAGTACTGAAGCACACGGATTTGAGCACCGTGAGCGGACAGTTGGCAAGGGGCAGACACAGCGCTGGGCATCGGCTGACAGGCAGATAAGTTAGCAGGCAGTGGCGTTTCATTCTTGCAAAAGAGGCTACTTTGCGGCTTTGTCGAACGGCTGTTTGTCGGTGATGCGGGGGCGGTCCTGGGCCTGAAGCTCTTTAGCAACCTGCTCGACTTCACGGAAAACGCGGAGGAGGTTTCCTCCGAGAATCTTGCGGCAGTCCTCAGCCGTGTAGCCGCGGGCGATGAGTGCGGCGGTGATCTTGGGCAGATCGGCTGGCGAGTCAAGCCCCTCGGGGAGCTGGCCGCTGACACCGTCAAAGTCCGAGCCGAGGCCGACGTGGTCAACGCCGGCGACCTTGGCGATGTGGTCGATGTGGTCAATGAGCATGGAGAGCGGCGGGCGGGGGATACGATCCATGAAGCTGCGCTGGATCTTCTCTTCATCGGCGTACTTGAACTCGCGGCGTTCGGCCTTGGCTTTGTCTTTCGCGTCGGCGATGGCTTTGTCGATTTCGGGCTGCTGTGCCTTCATTGCGTCCCAGTAGGCCTGCGAGACGAAGCCGGAGAAGAAGTTTACTTGAACGACGCCACCCTTTGAGTTCGGTCCGCCGGAACGGGCAACAGCGCGGAGCATGTCGTCGGTCATGTTGCGCGGAGCGTTGTCTAGGGCGCGTGCCCCGGAGTGAGAGGCGATGACGGGAGCGCGTGAGATGACGAGGGTGCGATAGAAGGTGCGGTCGGAGACGTGGGAGATGTCAACCATCATGCCAAGGCGGTTCATCTCGTAGACAACGTCTTTGCCGAATTCGGTGAGACCTTCTTTGCTATGAGGGATGGAGGTGTCGTCGATGTCGCCAGAGCTGTCGGCCCAATCAGTTGAGTTGGACCAGGTAAGCGTCATGTAGCGGACGCCGAGTGCGTAGTACTGGCGGAGCAGGCGAATGGAGTTCTCGATGGAGTGGCCACCCTCGATTCCCATGAGGGCGGCGAATTTGTGGTTGCTATGGGCTTCTTCGATGCCGCCGGGCGTGGTGACGAACTGAATCTGATCGGGGTGGCGCGCGACCTGCTGCTTGACGGAGTCGATGAGCTCGAGGGTGCGACGAGCATATTGACCCTTGTATAGCTTGGGCTCAACCCAGATTGAAAAGAATTCTGCGCCGAGGTTGCCTTTGTGGATTGAGTCCAGGTTGAGGTTTCCACCATTGAGCGGATCGGCGAGGTCAAAGTTCTCGTCGAGGAAGCGTTGGGGCGTGTCGGCATGGGTGTCAATGACGATGGCGGAGCGATGAATGGCTTCGGGGCTTAGCGTTTTGGAGGGCATTTTCGCGGGTGAGGCGGTCTGGGTTTGGGCGATGAGTATGGGGGACGGGAGAAGCAGAAGAGAGGCGACGACTCGGGCGTTCATAGGCTTGGGGAAAGTGTACATCGGGAGGGAGGGGATGAGTGAAAAGTCGAAGAAGTGCGGGAGCGAGGACACGGCTGAGTGCCGGGCCCGTGGGGACGGGCCCGGAGCATGGAGTTGTGAAGGATTGAAGACTGGATTACCTCTTGTTCTTGTTGGCGGCCTGGGCGGCTTGCTTTAGTTCGTTGTTGGCCTGGTCGAGCAGGTCCTTTGCCTTGGCAGCATGGCCTTGCATATCCCATTCGTTGGCCTGCTGAGCCGCGATAATTTTCTGGTAGGCCTGATCGGTAAGGCGTTGTGCGGCTGCAAGGTTGGGGTGGCGGCCGGGGTTGACGTTCTGTGCAGGTTGGGCTAGCGAGATGCCGATAGCGGTTAAGCCGAGGCCGAGGATGGCGATGGCAACGGACTTGCGAAGATCCATGGGGTTTTTCCTCCGGCGAGAAAGCTACGCCAGCACTCGGACGAGGGTCAAGCAGAATTTGCTGGCAGGAGATGCTTCATTTGGGTCATGGGATGGGTAGGCAGGAATGGGAGAGGTGCTGCCAAGGGATGGAGGACAGAGTGCGAGGCGAACGCGCAGGGCGTCGAGTAAATTGCGGGACTGATGCGCTTGGCCTATTCTGGGAGGCTATGAGACATCTCTTATTGGTTGTGGGCATCTTGTTGGGCGCGGGGATTTGTGCGGGGCCGCAGGCTGGGGCGCAGGATAACCAGAAGGTACAGTATTTCCTTTTGGAAGAGACGACTGTGCGCGGCGGGATGGGTGGGCAGTTTGAAGCGGCGCAGAAGGACTACTGCGCGGCGGTTGTGCGAGGCGGCGCGCCTGCTTGCCTGGTGTTTTCGACGGCAACCTTTGGCAAGTCGGGCTTGTATTGGACGCTGCTGCCGTTCTCGTCGTTCATTCACTACGACCAGGGCAAGTACACCGACAAGGGGCTGACGCCGGAGCAGGCCAAGGAGTTGAGCGCGCGGCGCGTGCCGACGATTGAGTCGAATAAGGAGTCGGCGATTGCGCTGGAGCTGGACAGCTCGCTGGCGCCGACGGGGTCGAATGCGGAGTATCCGCTGAACGTGGTGACGGAGTACCAGTTGAAGCCGGGGATGACGAGCCAGTTTCTCGGGACGGTGAAGAAGACTCTGCTGCCGGGGGCGAAGAAGGGCGGCGCTGTAGCGCTGGAGGTGTTCACGACGCGGATGGGGGAGAGCCCGGAGCGGGTTCTGGTGGTGACGCGGCACAAGAAGTTTGAGGAGCTGGATGGGGCGGATGCGATTTTGGCGGGGATGAGCAAGCTTGAGCGGAACACGTGGGAGAGCCTGTTTGCGACTTATTTCCAGCATCGGGAGACTTATGTGATGCGGTATCGGGCGGATATCAGTGATGATCCGAGGGCGGGGGAGGCAAAGTAGGAAAGGGAACAGGGCGAAAGTTGGGCACCTCGAGTCCGAGGACTCGGGCCCGAGGCGGCCGGGCGGTTCGTCAGTAAGGTTGTCAACGACCCCTGACCAGCCGCGAGTCTTGCTATGATTCTGTCCATGACAGATCCGGATCAGTGGGACCTAGATAAAGCAGCGAGGGCATATCTTGCCCCAGTTGCTGTGCAGCCAGCCTACGCTCCGGAGGAGGTCGAAGAGGCCACGAACGAAATTAGGGCGAGATGCAAGGCAGCCACAATTCCGGTGGAGGATGCTGTACGGTTTGACGGGACAAAGGTCTTCAGACTCGGGCTAAAGAATGGGAGGGAGCACCGGTGGCTCTCTCTGTCAAAGGCTGAGTGGGCGATTGGTCTGTGCTCTATACCGTTCGAGAAATTCGTTTTTCTATCCGACTTTCAAGCCATTTGCTGCTATGAGGAAGGTTACATTGAGGCAGGGATTCGCCAAATTGGGACAGGCATAGGTTCAAGTGGTCTCTTGTTTCGACGTATGTTTGACGATGGCGCAGGCGGAATCCTGAAGGGCGCCGAAGCCTGTATTGTTTTGAGGTCGGAAGAAGAGGGTCTCCCGCATGTTGAGATCAGTAGAATGTCTGAACAGTTCTCGAAGCTTGTTCTTACGCCCTTCTCGGTCCAATTGACTTTGAAGATTGTGGGGTGCAGAGTTGCTACCCACGACCAAGCTCTAGCGCTTCTAAAAAAGACGGCGGATGCTGTCTTCTTTCAAATTGACCTTCTGTCTGGACCCGTGGTCGCACTTGACCGCGAGCGCCGACCGCAAGAGGGGTCAAGAAGGCCCCAGAGAAGGTCGAGCCTAAAAGAGACGCTGAAATATCCGAACGCCGAATACGATGAGGCACCAATTTCGCTCTACTGGTATGGTCGTAGCGCCGCTGGAATGCCACTTCTTCAGTTTCTGGCGTTTTATCAGGTCATAGAGTTCTACTTTCCTACATATTCCAAAGCGGAAGCGCAGCGAAGGCTCAGGGCGATATTGAAAGATCCAACTTTCCGCGGGGAGCGAGACGCCGACATCGGGAAGCTCTTGTCCGCGATTCATATTTCTCGCGGTGGTGCATTCGGTGATGAGCGGTCTCAATTGAGAGCGACGCTTAACGAGTGCGTGGACTCAAACACGCTTAGGGAGTTCCTTGAGTCAACTGAGGAGAGAAAGAAATTCTATTCAACAAAGGGACCTGGGCAGTCCCTTCACAAAATACCCCTAGCAAACCCTGCCGCGGATCTAAGGAACGATGTGGCTGACCGCGTTTACGAGATCCGCTGCCGGATCGTCCACACGAAAGGGGAATCTGGCGACGACGCTCCGATTTTGCTTTTGCCATATTCTCCTGAGGCCCGGCAGTTGGCTATCGATATCGAGTTGGTTCAATACCTCGCGCAGTCGGTGCTGATTGCGGGAAGCACTCAATT
>Ga0182016_10008907_pt1 | contig 10040 bp, 9 predicted proteins | sample 712S2MmetaG_FD_120491 | JGI IMG/M metagenome (GOLD analysis project Ga0182016, IMG submission 120491) | Permafrost microbial communities from Stordalen Mire, Sweden - 712S2M metaG | ecosystem: Environmental > Terrestrial > Soil > Wetlands > Permafrost | place: Sweden: Stordalen | collected... | reverse complement strand
GTTCCTGCGCGGTTACAGGACCGTGGAGAATCAAATAGCTGGCCGCCCGCGCGATGATCGTCCAAGGATCGAACTGCCGCAACGCGCCCGCCCGTCGCAGGCGCCACGCGAGAAGCATCGGCACGGCCACTTCATCCAGTTGAATGCCCTTCCAATAAGGTTCGCCCGTGACCGAACTATTTTGCGGCATGCTGCCATCGGCCTCCTGGATGCAGGCCATCCAGATAAGGGCGCGCAAGGCCGATTCGGTGCGCCCACGGGCAAGCAGCGCGGTGGCCGTTTGCACCATGTCTCGCGTCCAGACAAGATGGTATCCGCCGCGATCCCTGTCGTCCTTGGTCTCGCCCCAAGGAATGCTCAGCGAGGCCACAAACGCGCCGGGGAACGTCTTGTCTTCATGAGCCTGCAGGACACATTGACTCAGGCGGGCCAGGTGCGCCCCATCCTTGGTCTGCGCGCTCAAGTCGCTTTCGGAACGGGTGCCTTGCCATTGTTTGAGATACTTTTCGCGCTGCCGCGCAAAGGGCGTGGCCAGGGCCTGGAGAAGTTCGGTCGAGGCACTACGGGCGTTGCGCCCAAACGCGACGGCAACCACGAATTCCAGTCCCTGTGATAAATCAATCTCCCCCGTCAGCGCGATGTTTCCATCCTGAGCCTCTTCATACTCCCAATCCATCTTGAAATTGGCCATCAAGTCCTGCCAGCCGTCGCTATGTCCGGCGTAACCAACGGAGCGCCGCACGAAATCGGGCGCACAGCCAAAAACCATGTGAACATCCTCGCGAGCGGCCCGGAGAAGCTTTCGGCCATCGGTGTCGTGCCAGCGTCCTGAATTGTGCTGTCCTGTGCCCTTCAGGTGCGGGGCGAGCAGCGCATAGAGATGCAATTTGCCGCGCATATTCGAATCCAGGATTTCCAGCCGGGTGTGCATCAACAAAACCGGCGAGTGCGGGTCTCCGATGATTTCTTTGACAATGCGATAGCGGCCCTCGCGGTCGGAGTTGGTCAACCTGTAGAGCAACACGTTCTTTTCCGGCATTTCGGTCAGGTGGTCCAAATCCCGCCTCTCCTCGTGACAAAAGGTCCCGCCATCGGTGATAAGGAACTGCAGGTCGCGGGTATTGGGCGTATCCACATGGGGATAATAGACCTCGTTGACGATGCCGTGGCTCAAGGTGAACCAGAGGCGGGAACTTGTGTTATAGGCCGTGCCCAGGCCGTCCTTGGCGCTGGAAGTCCAGCGCGGCGCGATGCCGGGAGCGCCCGGCGCGTTACGATTTGATGTTTGCATAGATTTTCTTTGTATGACGCTTGGATCAGCCACCATGGGCGAAACTGGGATAATCGGTCATGCCGCCATCGACGAAAATCGTGCGGCCCGTAACGTAGGAGGCGGCGTCCGAAACAAGCACCACGACCATGCGGGCAATATCATCAGGCTCGCCAATCCGTTGCAGCGGAATTTTCTCCAGCAAGTCTTTCATGCTCTGGGGGTCGCTCCAGACGGAGCGGTTGATCGGCGTCTTGATCGCGCCCGGCGCCACCGCCAGCACGCGCACTCCGTGGGGCGCCGCTTCCTGGGCCAGGGTCTTGGTCAACATGCTAACCGCTGCCTTGCTGGCCGTGTAGGCGCTGTAGCCGGACCAGGCGATTTGCTCATGCACCGAGGTGTTGCTCAGAACGACACCGCTTTTCTGCGGCACCATGCGTTTGAGGGCCTCGCGGGCGCAGTAGTAGGCTCCAAACAAATTCACTTCGATCACCTTTCGCCATGCTTCGATATCGGCCTCCCAGCCCATGGCGCGGACGCCGTCCATGCCGGCATTGTTGATGAGAATGTCGAGACCGCTCCACGCTGCATCCATTTTCCGGAACATTTCCAGGACCGCTTTGGGATCGGAAACATCCGCCTGAATGGAGATGGCTTCGCCCTGCTTCTGTTGGATGGTCTGAATCAGCGTGTCCGCCGCTTCGGGATGGGTCCTGTAGTTGATCGCCACTTTTGCGCCGGCTTCGGCCAGAGCCAATGCAATGGCCGCGCCAATGCCGGAATTGCCTCCCGTGACGAGAGCGCGCTTGCCTTCAAGTCTGATATTCATGAATGTGCTTCGTGTTCATGGGTTCCGTCTCTGCCCGCTCGCTTTCTTCCTTCGCCGGCTGCTTTTTCGACAGCCCGAGCTGAACAATATTCGGCGGAAACGGAATGTTACAGGCCCAGCTGATCGCGACCTCAAGCTTGCGACTGAGCGTCGGCAGCTTCGCCAGGTAAATTCCTCTCCATAAAAGCCAGGCGATGAAGCCGGAGAGCTTGACTCCATAAACAACCGCCACGGCGTTGCGATGGCCGATGGAGGCAAGCATGCCTCGCGAACGGAAATAAAATGGTTTGGTCGCAACACCCCGCCAGGCGCGTTCAAGATTCTCCGCCAACTGCCCGGCTTGTTGCATGGCGAACTGTGCGGTCGCGGGGCATGGCCGGTCATCGTAGGCGTTGGGAACCAGCGAGCAGTCGCCAAGTGCCCAGAGATTGGCCGTGCCCCCCACCTTCATGTCCGGGTCGGTCTGCAGTCGGCCTTTTTCCAGCGGGAGACATAGACTCTTGATCAGTGGATGCGTTTCCGTGCCCACCGTGCAGACGATCATCCCCGTCTCGATCCGCTCGCCAGGTTTTAGATGCACCGCGACGGGGTCAGCTTTCTTAGCCGATGTTTCCAGCCGGACCTCAATTCCGTTTTGCCGCAGTTTCCGCAACGTAAATTCGGACAACGATTTATGATGCAGCTCCGGCAGAAGGCTTTCGCCTTTCTGCAAAAGAACGATGCGAGGAGGCTCATTCCTCAACTCCGGATAGAATCGGTGGGTGGCATGCATCAAATCCGCAATATGCCCCGCTATCTCCACCCCGCTGAAGCCGCCGCCAATGACCACCACCGTGAGCAGCCGCTGACGCGCTTCCCGTTCGGTCTCAGTCGCGGCGGCTTCGAAGTTGCCAATCAAATCGTTGCCCATGACGATCGCATCGGTGACCGTCTTCAACGGATAGCCTCGCGCAGCCAGGCCCGGAATCTCCTCCAGATTTGCCGCCGAACCGCAAGCCAGCACCAAATGGGTGTAAGGCATGGAGGCCGGCGTTCCGTCTCTGCGAACATAATGCGCTTCGTTGTTTTCGCGATCGATTCGGCTGACCCGCGCCTCCACCCACTTTGTGCGCCGGGTCAACTGCCGCCCGGCCACCACGACGTGCAGGGGAGAGATGGTCCGCCCCACGACTTCCGGCAGCATGGGGGTGAAGACCAGATAATTCTGAGCGCTCAGGACGATGACTTCCGTCTCCCTCGGCAGCAGGCGTTCGAGGCGTTGCGCCAGGGTCACTCCGGCAAAGCCGCCGCCCACAATGACGAATCTTTTGAGAAGGTCTGACATGGTGATCTTTCCGTTACTTTTTCTCGCATGTGCCATGCTGAGTCGATTTCCACGCCATGAACCCGCCAAGGATGCCATCCTCATTGGAAATAAGTCGGACATGTGAGTCCAACTTGAAGGTGATGTGCCTTGAGTTCCCGCCGCCAATGTAGATTTTATCGGGGAGGAGCAGATCGTGCAGAATTTTGAGCGCCCTTTGCACACGATCATTCCACCGTTTCTTGCCGATTTTCTTCAGCGCTTTTTTGCCAAGATATTCGTCGTAGTTCTTTCCCCCATGCACTGGATGGCGCGCCAATTCCAGATGCGGCATAAGTTCGCCGTCACGAAACAGCCCTGTCCCCACGCCGGTGCCAAGCGTCACGGCCAACTCGAGTCCCTTGCCTTTAATCGCCGCGAATCCCTGCATGTCAGCGTCGTTGAGCAGGCGAACCGGTTTGCCGAATTTGGCTTGGAGCACTTTCGCCAAGTCGAATCCGTGCCAAAGGTCGTTGCCGAACTCGGGCGCGGTCAGGATTTTGTCATGGCGAACATATCCTGGAAATCCGACGGCGACGCGGTCGAATGCCGGAAGCGGTTCCACGAGGGCAACGAGCGCTTTTACCATGACCTTTGGAGGGCATGGATACGGCGTGTCAATACTTACGCGATCCGCGATCATCTTGCCCCGGGCGTCGAGGATGGACGCTTTGAGCCCGGTGCCGCCCACGTCGATGGCGAGGGTGCGAGCGCGTTGCGGTGAAGCCCGGTGTTTCGAGTCCGAGTTGTGATCCGGCACTGGGAAAAGCCGGTTTTCAGTTGCTCCTGTGACACTGGATGAAGGGCGAGCTTCTTTCATGCAGGTGAATGAGGTTTAGGTTTCGTCTTTGCTTTCTCACGCTCCACCAATTCGGTGGGTAACGGCCAACTCTGTCCTTGAGCCAGCAGACCCTGGGCCTCCTCCGGCCCCCAAGTGCCGGCGGCGTAGTTGGGGAAGTCACTGGGCGGAGCCTCCGCCCAGACGTCGAGCACCGGCATTAACCACTGCCAGGCCGCCTCCACTTGATCGGCGCGCATGAACAAGGTAGCGTCATTCTTCATCACGTCCCAGAGCAGTGTTTCGTACGCATCGGGCGATGGAGCGTCGAAGCTCTCGTGATAACTGAACCGCATGTCCACCGGCCGCAACTGCATTTTCGGCCCCGGATATTTGGCCTGAAAGCCCAGCACGATGCCTTCGATGGGCTGGATGGACATGACCAGCCGGGATGGATGCCAGCCGAGCGAAGCCCCAACCGGAAACGACCGATGCGGCACGGCACGAAATTGAATGGAAATCTCCGAGGCCTGCCGGGGCAGGCACTTGCCCGTGCGCAAGTAAAACGGCACGTCCTGCCAGCGCCAGTTGTCCACAAACAACTTTAACGCCGCAAATGTCTCCGTCTGGGAATCGGGCGCCACGCCCTCTTCCTCGCGATAACCGGGCACTTGTTTGCCATTGCTGCTGCCCGGTCCATACTGTCCACGCACGGCGCATTGAGCGACCGCATCGCGGTCAATCGGACGGGCCGCGTGGAGCACATCCGCCTTCTTGTTGCGAATCTCGTCGGCTTGGAAAGAAACCATCGGCTCCATCGCCACCAGACAGAGCAGTTGCATCAGATGGTTCTGCACCATGTCGCGGAGCGCGCCTGCGTGGTCGTAATAGCCGCCACGATGCTCGACGCCCACCGCTTCGGCCACGGTGATGGTCACATAGTCAATGTAGCGACGGTTCCAGATTGGCTCGAAAAGCGGATTGGCAAAACGGAACGCCAGAATGTTCTGCACCGTTTCCTTGCCCAAATAGTGATCAATCCGGAATATCTGGGATTCCTCGAAATTGGCGGCGAGGATGGCATTCAGGGCCAGGGCGGACTCCAGGTCATAGCCGATTGGTTTCTCCACCACAATCCGCGCCCATTCCCGGTCGCGCGCCAATCCGGCTTTGCCGAGGTATTTTGGGATTTCGCCGAACATGCTCGGCGGTGTGGCCATGTAAAAGATGCGGTGAGCTTTGGCGCCCCATTCCTTTTCCAACCTGGCGCATTGGGCGCCCAAAGCCGCGTAGGTCTGCGGCTTTTTGAAATCACCCTGCTGGTAGCTGATGTGCTTGGCGAATTCATTCCAGGTGGCGTCATTCGCTTTGCCAAACCGCGAGAATTGGTTGACTCCGCCGTGTAACCGCTGACGCAGCTTTTCGTCGCTCATGGGAACGCGATCCACCCCAACAACCGAAAAATGAGCGGGCATGCTTCGGTCCTGGGAGAGATCGAACAAGGCCGGCACGAGTTTCCGCCAGGTCAAGTCTCCACCTCCGCCAAAAATGACGAACACGGTCGGTTCGAGTTGGTCGTTTGCCTTCATCGTCCTCACGCCTTCTCCCATTGGGTGTGGAACGTGCCTTTGGCGTCGATCCGCTCATAAGTGTGGGAGCCGAAATAATCGCGCTGGGCCTGGATGAGATTGGCCGGCTGCCAGGCGCTACGATAAGCGTCCAGATAACCCAACGAAACCATGAACGCCGGAGCCGGCACCCCTGACTCAACCGCCTGACATACTATCTGCCGCAGATCTTCCTGATGCTCCATGACCTTGCGCGACAAATTCGGATCCAGCAGCAAGTTCGGCAGATCGCGCCTGACGCGAAAAGCCGCGCAAATGTCCTCCAGTAGCGCGGCGCGGATGATGCAGCCGCCCCGCCAAATCCGCGCCACCGCTTCAAGATCAAGATTATACTTGTATTTGCCTGAAGCCACCGCCATCAGCGCGAAGCCTTGAGCGTAGATGGTAATCATCGCGCTCAAAAGTGCGCGGCCCAGTTGCGCGAGAAACTTGTCGCGATCACCGGCCAAGCGCCGTATGGCTCGCTGGTACATCCCGCTCGCCTGCTCGCGCTCCTTTGTGAACACCGACATGTCCCGCATCGCGACTGCCAGATCAATCGTCGGGATCGGCACTTGCAGTTCCATCGCGCTTTGCGAGGACCATAAGCCGGTGCCGTTCTGTTGGGCCACATTGAGAATTTCGTCGATCAGCCGTTTTCCGGTTTTTTCGTCCTGTTTGGAAAATATATGGCTGGTGATTTCCACCAGATAGCCATTGAGTTCGCCCTTGTTCCATGAAGCATAGATTTCATGCGCTTCATCGTCGTTCATGCCCCATCCACGCTTCATCAGGTCGTAGGTCTCCGCGATCAATTGCATAATCCCGTATTCAATGCCGTTGTGGACCATCTTGACAAAATGCCCGGCCGATCCGGGGCCAAGCCAGGTCACGCACGGAGCATCGTTGACCTTCGCAGAGGCGGCTTCCAAGACGGGGCGAACGCGCTCGTAGGCTTCTTGCGGACCGCCGGGCATGATGCTCGGCCCGCGACGCGCGCCTTCTTCGCCGCCCGACACCCCCACGCCAAGAAAGTGAATGCCCTTCACCGTCAGGTTGCGTGCGCGCACGTCTGTGTCTTTGAAATAGGAGTTGCCGGCATCGATGATGAGATCGCCCATTTCCGAGTGCGGCAACAAATCCTTGATGACCGAATCCACCGGAGCACCGGCGGGCACGAGCATCATCACCGTGCGCGGGCGGCGGAGCAATGCGATGAACTCTTTGATGTCGCCCGCGCCGCGAGCATCGCGCTGCCCGGCTTCCTGGCGCAGAGCGTTGACCTTGGCCACGTCCTTATCATACCCCGCCACGGCAAAACCGTGGTCGGCCATGTTGAGCACGAGATTGCGTCCCATGACGCCCAAGCCGACCATGCCAATTTCGTAGTGTTGTGTTTTCATTTCATTCTTCTTTGTCATTATTTCTCTTTCGGTTCCGCTAATCGTTTCACGGTCGTCTGATGACGACGCGGACGCTTCTGAGTCGTTGGTTTTAGGCCATGGGAGCAGCACCAATGGACAGGCCTGGATGGCCGCCGTCGGCTTTCTCCACGGCGTCCACTGACAGGAAACGAATTGTGTTGATGCACAGTCTATCCAATTGTGTCGGATCGAGGCTTGGAACATTTATGCTGCTCATAAAAACTTGCTTTCATGGCTTAAAGACAATCGTCCGCCCTGCAATTTAAGTGAGTTAAGCGCGAGGAGACTCTGGGGTGTTTTACCCTATATGGGCACAAAACCTGCCCATCGGTTCCAGTTGCAACCCTGAACGATGGTCACCTGGACGCTGCACTCAATGATGCCCGAACTGATGTCGTAGCGGGTCGGCTTGGCCAAAGGTTGCGGAGGCGCGGGCCGAACAATGGGCTTCGCTGCCATCGCTGCGATGGTGCCAGCCTGGCCCGCGAAGCTGGGCGCCGCTAAAGGCAGTGCCAACCCAAGAGTTTTTCCTCGCGTTCTCATAATGCAATTCGCAGTTGGGCTTTCCGCTCAACCAACGATCGTCCGTCGAACAATGACATTCTACCACATGAACATTAACCCTTCCAAAAAATATCCCTCCAGGATGCAACTGGGGGGCTCAGATCGCCGACCCGGTGAGGTCGAAAAAAGGAAGAATGCGCCGTGGCATATTGGTCATGCTTGCTAACAGATTGGCTGCGACGGCCGGAAAAAAGGGGATGAATCGCGCGATAAAAGTAGCCTTGGCTCCGTGCCGTTTGAGAAACTGATCGGGCCACTTCAGCCGTTCAGTTTAGTGAGGTGAGGGATCACGCGCCGCCAGCCTTTCCTGGACCTCCTTGTCAGATAGGCGCGCTTCGTAGATTGAGCGCGGCTCGAACGTGCGCGAGATCAAAGTGGCTGTGATCACGGCGAGGAGGAGGGGAGCCATGAACGAGCGGTCCCGTCCCGTGAGCTCCATCATAAGCACGACTGCCGAGATCGGCCCCTGCGTCGTGGCGGCAAGAACCGCGCCTGCGCCAAGAACAGCGGATAGTCCCAGGGGAATTCCCGACCCGAGTTGTGAGCCGGCATAACCCAGCATCCCTCCGAGCAAAGCTCCAAACGTTAAAGAGGGGGTGAACAAACCACCCGGCGTGCCGCTTCCCAGACACATCACGGTCGCAGCAGGCTTAAGCAATAAAAGCAGCAACAGAAGCGCGAAAGATGTCACCCCTCCCACATAGAGCAATTGAGAGAGGTCGCTGCCATTGCCAAGTATTTGCGGGAATTTGACCGAAATCAAACCGAGCAGACCGAGTGCCAAAACGGGCGCCACCAATCGGTACGATCCCGTTGGCTTAGTGCGATCAGCCCAAGCAACTGCCCTCACGTATCCAACGGAGACAATGCCGGCAATGGGACCGATTAGGAGCGCCTAGGCAAGAGCTTTCGCAGAATTTGAAAATGCCGGAATTTGGTACGTAGGCGCATTCGGCAAGACGAGCCAGGATATTGCCGTTGCGATGAGCGAGGCCAGCAGAGCAGGCAGCACCAGTCGCAGAGATAGCATTCCGCGCAGCACTTCGAGTGCAAAAAGCGCTCCACCAAGCGGAACACCGTATGCCGCCGCCATGCCCGCTCCGGCGCCGCAAGCTACGAGACGCCGTCGTTGCTCGTCGGAGAGGCGCGCCTTGTCGGAAATGAGATCGGCTACCACAGCCCCGGCTTGTTTGGGCGCCCCTTCGCGCCCGAGAGAGGCGCCCATTCCGACGACCACGACAGAAAGCACCGCGCTGCCCAAAGTGCGCACAACGGGCAGCCGGCCCGCCGAAAACCAAATGGCGGAGGTAATATCAATCCCGTTGCCGCTGGAAAGCCGCACAAGCACAAGTTGTCCGATTCCGACAACGGCCCCCGCGCCCAAAAGCACGATGATATGGCGCCCAGTTCCAGCGCCCTCAACCGCTTCGAGGATACTAGTGCCTGAGCCGGCCCAGACGAGGTGCTGGACGATTTCCAAGAGTCGCGTCAGAATTATCGCGCCCACGCCCGTGCCGATTCCGATGCACACGACCGCCAGCCAAAAGCGCGGAGCCCCGGCCTGCAAAAAGGTCGCAGGGATCCGGGCGTCATCGGGTTGGGCCGTCTGATTTGACCTCATGGCAAGTTTATGCAATCGCCGCTGGATTGACGCTAGTTTCGTGAGTTGAAACTGTCAATGGCTGGGGGCGGCGACCGTCTGTTGGCTTTTCTCTGCCTCCTGGTTCGGGTAAACCAGCAAATATGCGGCAGGCACAATGAAAACCGTCAAGACAACCGAAACGGCCAGGCCGCCGATGATCGCCAGGGCCAGCGGGCCTAGATCTCGCTGCCTGCTTCCAGTGCCTGCGCCATCGGCAGCACGCTCATCAAGCAGAAAGGCGCAGCTTTCTGACGCCCGCTTGGGACATCTTCATCACCGCGCCCGCTCGTTTATAGGCGCGGAAAAGGGAGCCTATGGAGCCCATCAAAGCGCTGGACATTCAATTGCTCGCAACGAAACTCGACGCCTTGCAGCCGCAATCGCCGGTTTTCTATCGGGGCATTCAGGTCAGCGAAGTATTTGATTGTCGCCTCAGTGACGACACCCGCGCCATGCTCATCCATGCCCGCATTGACAAAGGATACGCCCCCCTCGTGCGAATGAATTCAAGATTTTGGAATGCCCGCGGCATTGATTTCATCTCGGTTTGTTCAGCGGCGCGAAAATCAGCGCGGAATCCGCCC
>Ga0182016_10008902_pt1 | contig 10041 bp, 4 predicted proteins | sample 712S2MmetaG_FD_120491 | JGI IMG/M metagenome (GOLD analysis project Ga0182016, IMG submission 120491) | Permafrost microbial communities from Stordalen Mire, Sweden - 712S2M metaG | ecosystem: Environmental > Terrestrial > Soil > Wetlands > Permafrost | place: Sweden: Stordalen | collected... | reverse complement strand
GCAGGATGGGCACATTCATTGCGACTGCTCGTTCCACGATCGGATCCAGTTGAGGCGCATTGCATCGGAGATCGGTCTGCACTTCTCCGACACAAACCATTGGCCCGTCGCGCACACATCGATCGAATTCCTGCAGACTCGCATCGACATGTTCGGGATTTATATACAGCGATCCGTATGCCCGGTCCGGAAAATGCTGAGCCGCGCGGATGACCCGATCGTTCTCTATCCGAACTTGTTCCGGGGTCGCATGACTTCCGTATTCTTCGTATCCCTGGGAGAGTATCAGGCGCTCGATTCCCAGCCGGTCCATATGCCGGACGAGGACGGCCATGCGCTCTTCGGGTGCGGCTCCCGGCAGTGCGCCGAGATGGCTGTGAACGTCCCAGATTCGGAGGGAACGGTCCAGATTGAGAACCGGAGTTGACGTCCGCCCTTCGATGGGTGCTCCGGCAGCGACGAATCCTGCCGCGAGACTCTTCAAGACAGTTCGGCGATCGAACTTCATGGGCTCTCTTCTCCCCACCCTCTTCATCCGATGAGGCTAGCAGCTTGAAAAGCTAAGAAGCGGTGATTTGAGGTCTCCCAACAAGAAACTGCTCACGTCCGATGGTTCGCGGACGTGAGCAGCTTTGTGCAGATAACAGGTTAGAACGTGAATTTAACAGCAAACTGGCCCGAACGCGGGTCGGAGCCACCGGAATAAGTCCCAAAGCCGCCCACACCATCGTCAATGTTACCGTCTATTCCGTTGCCTATGCCTTGAGAGAACTGTGCGTGGTTGAGTGAGTTAAAGAACTGAGCGCGGAATTCCGCCGAAGTGTGTTCCGTGATCTTGACCGCCTTGATCAGGGCCACATCGGTGTCATCTATGCCCGGGCTATGAAAGAATCTCCGTGGAGAGTTCCCCTGCTGTCCAGGCGCTTCCGGTTGGAAAAGACTGGTGTTGAAATATGCGTAGGCAGTGCCTTGCTGCACCGCATGCCGCGGGTTGTGATCGCCAACAATGTTCCCTGGGGTATACACGGGTTCGTCTGTGCTTTGGTACCACGGGGTAACACCTTTATCGCCCACTTCCGAGTTGTCGTCGTTGTATTCGTACACGATAACCGGGATGCCTTGTTCAAATTGAGTGACGCCGGAAATCTTCCAGCCCCGCGTTATCCTTTCGTTGAAGTGCAAAACCTTGTCGAAGGGTAGCTCGTAGGTGTAGTTCGCGGTAAAATTGTGCCGCGAATCGTAGTCGGAGATACAACGGAAGAAGTTAGGGTTGCCACCGTAAAACTCCTGGTCCCCACGTCCAGACCCGTTGTCCATCCCTTTGCTCAGGATATAGCGAACCTTGAAGTTCAGGCGATTTGCCGTATAGCCCAGAGTGGCAAAAAGAGCGTTGTACGCCGAGTTTCCCACATTGGCCTCGAGGCCCATGCCTTGAAAGTTCGATCCCAGGGCTCCAACGCGCGTGGTGTGAACTACTTCGCCGTTGGCTCTGGTATAGGTTCCCTCTGACCCACCGGGACCGCATGTGGGTGAGCCAGGCGCCACGTCGCTTGGCTGACTCAGGCTCTGGCAAAGCGCGGGGCTGGCCGGGTTCTGGTCTTCGTTCAGGGTGAGGTGATGTCCGAACGACCCATCATAAGTTAACTCCAGCATGGTCTTCGAGGTAAGCGCTCGTTGAAAAGAGAGATCGAGGTGTTCTTCGTACGGGCTCGGAGAATGGAGGAGCGGGCTCCTTTTTGGGGCAAAAGGTAAATACGTCGAAAAGTTGAAAGTCGAGGCGTTTGTCCCGGTAAGGAGCGGGAACGGCTCTGTTACCTGCTGGCCGGACTCCCGGTTGATAAAAGGGTTCGAAAAAAGAACTTTATATGGGCTGGGATAGTACAGCGAGTAGGGCGGAGACCCGAGATTGTAGTCGTTGTATCCTTCGATGTTGGTATAGTGAATCCCGTATCCAGCTCGAATGCTGCTTTTGCCCTGGCTGCCAAAAATCGTATGCAACAACCCGTTGGAGAAATCGGGAGAATAGGCCACTGACAACCGTGGGCCAAAGTCGTGCCAGTTGATAAACGAAAGGTGTTGCGGGATTCCGGGATCACCTGGGAAAACGTACCCTAGCGGGGCGGTCGGGAACTTTACCGATTGCACCCCCGGCGCACTGACGGGGTCTCTGTCAAGTGCTTCCTTCCAGAAGGGATCCACTTCCCAGCGCACACCGTAGTTGACGGTCAGGCCCTTGCTCACGCGCCAGCCATCCTCGGCATAGATTCCGGCGTAGAAGTTCCTGAGACTGAATTCGACGGGAGAACCCTGGGCAAAGCTCGACGGCGTGCCAATCAGATAATCGGCAAGGCCGTCGCCAGTCTCGGTGCCCTGGAAGCCGAAATTGCCGTTGCTGGCGTTGAGGGGATGGCCGACCCATATTTGATCCCAGTGATATTGGGCGCCGAACTGCAGCGAGTGGGTGCCGACAATTTTAGTGAAGTCATCCGCGAACCCATACGTGTTGTTGAACTGGGCTATGACCGATTGCGACGCTCCTACACCGCCGATTTGACTAATACTTATGACCGGCAGATTCTGATACTGTGCCGGCGCAAGTTGGTCAATGCCGCCCGTCGCCGTGTTGGTGTTAAAGCCAAACGAGGCCAGGTCTTGCCCACCCGATGAGCTTTCGCCCTGGACGTTGGCATTGCGCGTATAGCTGGCGGTGAAAGCGTTCACGGCGGTCGATCCGAATGTCGTTCTAAGGCTTGCAACCCACAATTGCGCTTTTCCCGCGTTTATAGTGGGAAAACCAGGGACGGTTGTGCCAAAGCTCGGGGGGCTGAACTGCGACCAGGGATCGTAGTGATAGTAACCTGAAACAGCTCCAAATCGAGTGGTGACGTCGCCTCTGAATCCGCCTTTGGTATCCGCGTTCGTGCTCTCGGCCGCTGGCCCTTGAAAACCCGGCAGGCCGTTGTTGGACAGGGTTGTATTGGCCGTAGGGAAATACTTATTAAGTACAATCCCGCTGACCGGGTCCCAAGCCTTTGTTGGAATTTGCGCGCCGGGGAAAACGCACTGCGAATTTTGGGTGCAGCTGGATGTGTAGTAAGGCTCGCCGCTGGTTATGGTACCCGCGGGGAGGCTCAGTCGCGTGTTTAACAGTTGAGCCATATAGGCGCTGCTGACGCTCCCAGTAAGGTTAGCCTCCTGTGTCGGTGCCGACAGGTCGCCGTTTTTTTCGGCGGCCGAGGGAGCGGAAGTGTAGACCGGGTAATTGCCCGAAGACCGGGTGCGCTGGAAGTCCGTGAAGAAGAAGAGTTTATTGCGCAGGACCGGCCCGCCCACCGTGCCGCCGATGATGGTCTGATTGGAAGGTGCAATCGTCTGACTAAAGTAGTCGGCCGCGTCCAGATACGTTTCGCTTAAGTAATCAAACGCGTCTCCATGGAATTGATTGGTTCCCGACTTGGTAACGACGTTGCTGATGGCGCCGGCAAACCCACCGTATTCGGCCCCGGAGTTGTTGGTGACGACGCGCATTTCCGCGATGGAATCGTAGACCGGGAGCAGGTATGTGCCTTCACCCAATCCGTCCACCGTGTTGGCTCCGTTGACCATGAAGCCGCTGTGCACGTCTTGTGCGCCGCCGATGGAGAGGAGGCCGTTGTTTTGGCTGTTATTAGGCGTAATGGAGCTGTACTGCGATACGCTGACGTTGACCGTTCCCGGCTGAAGCATCAAAAGGTCGGTGAATGCGCGAGAGCCATTCGGCAGCTCGGCCATTTCGGTTGCGGTGAGCACTTCGCCTATCTGCGCGTTCTCGGTATTTACCTGCGCTTCTGTGGAGACCACCGTGATCTGCTCCGACGCCGAGCCCACTTTCAGCTCTGCATCGACCCGCTGGTCTGTATCGACATCGATCACCACCTTGGTTTGTTCAAATTTCTCGAAGCCGCTCTTCTCAAAGCTCACGTCGTAAATACCGATCGCAATCGAAGGAAAGTTGTAGAACCCGGATGAGTCGGTCTGGACGGTTAACACGACGCCGGTCCCCTCGTTCCGCAGTTGAACCGTCGCAGCCTGAATCACTGCGCCCTGCGCGTCCTTGACGGTTCCGGAAATGCTGCCTGTGGTGGCGGCGAATACGGAGCAACACGCCAGCCCTACCAGCAAGACTAAAAACGCCAGTCGAGCTTTATTCGCTGCGGGAATAACTGACCGAATCCATTGCTTGATGGCGGCGGGTGCGTCTAAGCCTCTGAAGTTCTGCGTCATGCACATGACCCTCCCTGGTGAGAATTATTTGATTTGGCCTTGTCAATTCAAATTGGTAATAAACCTATGTCATTATGACGATAATTGTCAATAGATATTTTAGAATAACGCTTAACCCGTGTGCTTGTTGCCTCCCAGTTCCACGAAAGTGCTGATTTGCGGCGAGAAGACCAAAAGCACTTTGCGGGAATCGGCGCGTCCGGGCTGACCGTCGACGTTGCATGAAATATGCGATTCTATTGGGAATTGTCCAGCCAGCTCCCATTCAGAGAGTCGACATTGCCGCAACACTTCTCGATAAGAGCGTTGATTGTTCTTTCAAGCAAGAAATAAAGGAGCCATATCGCGGACTATACTTTCGGGTATGATCCAACCTGTTGACTCCTGATGAAGGATGAGGTTAGATTACATCGACTAGCGGATTTGATTCACGATTCAAGTGAAACGCTCGAATTGAGCAAGAATTGGCGCGATTATTTTCAGCTCAGAAAGAGAAGGTGTATTCACTGTGGCCTATTACCACCGATCAATTCACGCGCTACCTCGTGCACTCTTTGTAGTCCTGGCCTTGGCTCTGAGTCTGTCCGGCAATGCGTCCGACATGAAGGCCGCTGTTGAGAAAGTGGATATCACTCCTCCGGTCGGCACGCGAATGTGGGGTTACTTCGATCGCCTCGATGGCGCGCAAGGCGTACTCGACCCTCTTTATGCCCGCATTCTCGTGCTCGAGGCGGGAAACAGTCGTCTGGCATACGTCGATCTCGATCTCGGCCGGACATTCGGCCCAGCATCGCTCGAGTTTCTGCGCAAAACTATCAAACAGAACAGCGGCATCGACGGCCTCATCGTCCAGGCTACTCATACTCATACCGGTCCAGTCCTCATGGATGAATATCCCAATGGACCTCCCGCGTGGGAAACCGAAGACCTGAAACGGATCGAGCGCGCGATTCACGATGCCGCTGAGCGTGCAATTCCGGTGCGCTTAGGAGTGGGATACGGCGCTGCCTATATTGGATACAACCGCAGGCACGTAGATGCCGATGGGTCGATTTCTATGCTCTGGTCAAACTCCACCCGGGCGCCGACATACCCTGTCGATCCGCTGGTTGCGGTGCTGCGCATCGATCGCATGGACGGCGAGCCTCTCGCGATTCTGGTGAACTACGCCGCGCATCCCGTAACATTCGGCTCCGATGCTCTTCGCTTTTCGGCCGACTTTCCCGGTGTCATGTGCAAGGTTGTGGAACAGGCGTTTGGAGGCAAGCCATTAGCGTTCTTCGTGCAGGGGGCTCCTGGGGACATCAATGTTTTCGATGCCGGAACGCCCATCAATCTCGACGTCGTGGGTAGAAGAGACTGGGCCGGCGAGACTCTCGGGAAAGCCGCGGTTACCACGGCGCAACAAATTCAGACCAAGGCCGACCCCGATCCACAGATCGATTTTCGAGATGAATCGCTGCCGCTCAAGCTTCGGTGGGACCCAGAGAAATTGAAACAGGAGACTTTGCGCGAACTCGGGCCGAAGGCCTACGACATATTTGCGTCGCCAATCAAAGAAACCATGGATTTGCCCGTGACCACGGCACTCATCAATCGCAACATTGTGATCGTTGGAATGCCGGGCGAACCATTCGTCGATTTTCAGACGGACCTGCGCGCAAAGTGTCCTGTGCGCGATTGCTTCTTTCTTGGATATACGAATGGGTACTACGGATATTTTCCTACGATCAAAGCTGCAAGCGAGGGCGGCTACGGCGCGGTGAGCACAACTACCTGGGTGCAGGTTGGAGCCGGTGAACAAATGGAAGATTTCGCGCTCATTCAAATTTACCGCATGCTTGGCCGCCTGCAGGATGTACCGAATTCGCAGTGGAAGAATCTGCCCCCGGCGCCTTAGAAGCTGCGGCTCATCTCGCATAGCAGATGAGGATTCGTCTCCCGCTATGCCGATCTGAACCGCTCTTTCCTTCGTGGCAGCCTTCGTGGCAGGACCGGCCCGCAGCGATAAGCCTTGCGTCTTAAACCACAGCCACTTCGTCCTCCGCCGCAGGCGCGGCGCCGCCCTTGGCCTGCTTCAATCCAGGTTTCGGGGCTAGTTCCACGGCCTGTGAGGGCCAATGCAGGTAGAGATCTTCGATGATTCTCTCGGCAATCAATCGCGCCGCCCCCAGCGCGGTGGATTCCCCGCCCAGCGTTGAAACCAGAAGCTGCACATCGTTCGCCGATTTTTCCAACGACCTTTGTTTGATAATCCTTCGCAAAGGATCCGCAATCAATTGCGGAATCTCGCGAAACAGCGCTCCTCCAAAGATCACTACTTTGGGATTGAGCAGATTGACCAAGTTTGCCAATCCGATACCAATGTAAGAAGCAGATCTCTGCAACACTCTGTAGGCAAGACTGTCGTCTTCTGAGGCAGCTTGTGCAATCAGCTCGATACTGACTTTGTCGAGGTCCCCGCCTGCGAGCTCACGGATCTTTGAATCGATACCTTTTTCAAGGGCAGCGCGCACGTTTTGGATAATTGCCGCACTGGAAGCCAATGTTTCAAGACAACCCGTATTTCCACACGAACACAACGGGCCGTTTTCGTTGACAGTAATGTGCCCGAACTCGCCTGCTCGCCCGCCGGCACCGCGGTAGATCTTGCCGTCGAGGAAGATTCCGGCGCCGATACCCATCCCCACATCGATATAGAGAAAGTCGCTGAGCTCCCTGGCTGCGCCAAAGCACTTTTCCGCAACTGTCGAAGTGCGGACGCTGTCTTCGAGAAGGCAAGGAAGACTAAATTCTTTCTCGAAGATATCGCGCAAAGGGACGTTCTTCCACTCTTCCATTTGTCCTGGACGGGGATAGGAAAGCACGACTCCGGCTTCACTATCAATCACGCCGGAGTGCCCAATGCCGATGCCTTTGATTGACTTCTGCGGGAGATTGGATTCTCGGATCGCCTGGTGAATGGAGAGAAACGTCTTCTCCAAAACGTGTTGCCGCCCAACTTTCATGTCAGTGCGCGCTTGCGACCTGTAGATGATTTCCCCGTTGATGTCGGTGATGACAATTCGAAGAAAAAATGACCCGAGATCGACACCGAGAAGATACGCTGCGTCTCTTCGAACCTGCAGTGGAATCGGTCTCCGGCCCATCTGAGAGGTTGTCGGCTCAGATTCGACGACGAGCCCTTTCGCAATCAAACGCTGCACGATCGCAGTGATGGAAGACGGGCTCAAGTCTGCCAGCCGCGCCAATTCAAGCCTGGAGTTATTTGCTCCCGAATGAATCAATTGCAGAATACTCAGTTCGCGTTGCTCGAGCTTTTCCATCGGCTCGGGAGCATGCTGTCGAGTCTTACTCATAATGCTATTCTACAATTATCTTTCCTTTTCAACCGCTGCTAACCCGATCTTTATTTCACAATTCGTTGTCTATAACGATATGGGATGCGCCGAGGGGGTTAACTTTGTTGCCAACTATCCGGAAGCGGGCGCTGAATTCGCGAAAGACCGGTCCGCTCACTGGCCTGCTTGCCGCAATATGCCTGCTTGCCGGCCTTCTCGCGACACCTTGCTCTTACGGCCAGGCGTTCCCGGAAGATTCATTTCTGAATTGGATGAATGCGATTGCGCAGCGGGATTTGCAGCAGCGCGCGCAGACGATTCGCGAAATCCACACAATTGCGGAAGCAGAGCGCCGCAAACAGTTCGTGCGCCGGGAGCTTCTGAACGACGTGGGCGGACTGCCTGATTATCACGGCCCGCTGAACGCGAAGATCACCGGCGAATTACACACGGCTTCCTACAGCATCGAGAAGGCAATCTACGAAAGCCTGCCAGGCTTCTACGTGACCGCAGACATTTACCGGCCAAACGAGCCCGGACGCTATCCCGCTGTGTTGCTGCAGGCTGGGCATACGCAAGAGGGCAAAGTGGAGAACCAGCGGATTGCCGCCAACCTCGCAATGAAAGGGTTTGTGGTGCTCTGCTTCGATCCGATCGGGCAGGGTGAACGGGTGCAAACCTATAGCCGCCAGCTCGACGAAGCTTTGGCAGGGTGGTCTGTCCCGGAACATATTCAAATGGATGCTCAGTCCGAATTGATCGGACAAGGTCTCGCTCGCTATTTCATCTGGGACGCAATGCGCTCGCTCGACTATCTCGCCAGCCGGCCGGATGTTGACGCCTCGCGCATTGGAGCGGCCGGATGTTCGGGGGGCGGCGCACTCACGACGTTCATCGGTGGGCTGGATCCACGGATCAAGGTCGTGATCCCTGCATGCTATCCAAGCTCCTTCCAGACTCTGTTTCCCACGACCGGACCCCATGGCGAGATGGCCTTCCCTCATTTTCTGGCCAGCGGTCTCGACACTGCCGATTTTGTCGAAATGTCAGCGCCCACGCCATGGCTGCTTCAATCAACCGAGATCGATCAATACGGATTCAGCCACGAGGGCGTCGAACTCGTTTATCACGAAGCCCAGGTTTGGTACGACATCTTCAATGCACGCGGCAATCTCGGCTTCATGGTTGCGCCGGGCTCGCATGGAATGCCGTTGGCAAGCCGGGAAGCGGTGTATCAGTGGATGATTCGGTGGTTGAAAAACGGCGAAGGTGACTTCCACGAGCAGCAGGTCACCATGTTTCCTGAGGCTGAGTTGCGGGCCACTGCAAGCGGACACGTTGAAGATCTTCCGGGCAGCCTCAAACTTCATCAGCTTTTACTCGCCGATCTGCGCGAAAAGGAACGACAGGGATCGATCCCCGATTTAATCGCAGAACTCAAAGGCCTGCAGATTTCCACTGATGGTTCCGCGCCCGAGGTAAAGGTACTGAACACGAAGAGCACAGACAATGGCACCGAGCAGAAGCTTGAGATTGAAAGTGAGACGGGAATCTGGCTTGACGCCACACTGTACTTGCCGAATGCTGCCGGACGCAAACCGGCCGTCTTGATTGTTAGAGATAGAGAAGGCTTGGGAGGCATATCGACGACAAAAATGGCTGAAAAAATAGCCGGGCTCGGTCAAGTCGTTCTCGAGCTCGAACCACGTACATCTCGATTGAAAAACACCGAGGGCTCAGCCACCGGGGACTGGATGAGCGATCTTCAAGCCAACTTGATCGGCCGCAACTTGGCGTCCATGCGAGCGTACGATATCCTTCGCGGCGTCGACCTGCTGCGTCACAGGCCGGACGTCGACCCGAATGTGATTCGCGGTGCTGGCCGCGGCGTTGCGGGCATCTGGCTCCTTCTCGCCGCCGCAGCCGATCCCCGCCTGGCTACAATCTGGCTCGACAAAACTCCCGCGAGTTTGCGCTCGGCCCTGGATAACTCCATGACTGTCGATCTACCCGACGCCGTCATTCCAGGCTTTGCACTTCATTGGGATTTGCAGGATCTGGTAAAAGCCATGGAACCGAGGCAGGTTTTCTGGACCGACCCAACCAATTGGATGCAGCATGTGATCGCGCTTGGGCCGCGCTACCACTATCGTTATATCCCGGGCGATCTTACCGACGAAATAGATGCGCAGGACGATGCGTACATTCACCAGTTCCTCAAGTGAGTTATGCGGCAGCGGTGCCTTTACTTGAGATCGACACGAACGACTTCGTAAATGTGTATCCGGGGCACCGTCAATTCGACCCAGCCATCTTTGATCGCCGACGGAACAGGGGTGTTGCTCCACATCAGCGAAACGGAGCGAATCTGTCGCGTAGCTGGAACTTTTATGCGGACACGAACATTCTCCAAGGGCAAGAACGTTTCTTGAACCAG
>Ga0182016_10008901_pt1 | contig 10041 bp, 8 predicted proteins | sample 712S2MmetaG_FD_120491 | JGI IMG/M metagenome (GOLD analysis project Ga0182016, IMG submission 120491) | Permafrost microbial communities from Stordalen Mire, Sweden - 712S2M metaG | ecosystem: Environmental > Terrestrial > Soil > Wetlands > Permafrost | place: Sweden: Stordalen | collected... | reverse complement strand
CCAGTGCGGGTGACCACTCTCACCCGTGGAGTAGTACGACCGGATCTCCGGACCCCTCATCTACGTAGTGCATCCGAAAGCCGCCACGGTCACTGAACCTTGGCGCGAACGGCCACGTCCCCTCAAATGTCTCACCCGCGGCGATCAACGCGACGCCGAGGTGGGGGTGTCCGGCAGGACACGCGGCGGACGTGGGACCAAGACGCCAGAACAGTTCGGGCAACCGTTCGCCATGTCGCTAGCGCATGCATCGCAAAACGTGCACTCGTAGCTGCAGATCATCGCCGGGCCATCCATCGTCAGAGTCTGCGAGCACCGCTCGCACTGCGCCTTCATCTCAAGCATCACAGCGCCTTCCTGGGCAGGTTCCTCGCAACGGCACACTAGCCGCGCGGGGTGTCTCCAGCAATGACATTCACCCCGCAATTACGGCCAACCTGGGCCCGAGGGACGAAAGCGGCCCCTGGACCCGGCTGGACTCGAACTCGCCGACGTGGGCTACACGCGCCTCAGCTGGTCGTCCCACACATCGTCGCCAAGTCTCTTGAGATCTCTGGCGCCCTCATCGCCGAGCAGCTCGTGCGCCTCAGCCTGAGCTCTTTCCCATGCCGGCCTTGCCTTGCGAAGCTTCTGCCGGCCCGCGGATGTCAGGCCCAGGATTCGTCCGTTCCCGCGCGCCGCCCGATCGATCGTGATCCAGCCCTCGCCCTCGAGGATCCGCGCGTTGCGGCTCAGCGTTGAGATCTCCATCGCGAGCAAATTGGCAACGCGCCCCGACGGCGCGGAGTCGATTACCTCGAGAACAGACAGCACGTTCAGCTGCGCGACGGTGAGCCCGAGTGGCCGCAGGGCGGCGTCGTAGATCCGGCTCAGCCGCCGGCTCAGCAGTCGCACGCGAACCGCCAGGCATTGCTCGGCCATCGGGGTGCCTTTCGGTCCTATCGGTTGCGCGGCCAATTCAGGCATCAACATATTGTAACTACAAGTCTACTCGCCGCCGTGCTAGTCTTGCAGCTACAAGATTGTCTGATTGAGAGGAGCAGAGCAATGCGGAGGCAAACGCGCGAGTCACACGCGAATCCCCAGCCCGGCGTACGCGAACTCGCCGGCATCGGCCGCTGTGGGGCGCGGCCATGACCCGCCGCTCTGCCGTGGCCCTCCCAGCGCTCCTGATCGCGGCTTTTGCGATCAACCTCGACACGACGATCGTCAACGTCGCCCTGCCGACGCTGGCGCGCGAACTCCACGCTTCGAACAGCCAGCTGCAGTGGATCGTCGACGCCTACAACCTGGTGTTCGCGGCTTTCATTCTCGCCGCGGGGAGCCTCTCCGACCGAGTGGGTCGCAAGGGGATGCTGCTGGCTGGTCTCGGACTGTTTGGCGCTTCAAGCGCAGCAGGCGGACTCGCGGGGGACACCACACAGCTGATCATCGCGCGCTGCTCCATGGGACTCGGTGCGGCGATGGTCTTCCCCTCGACGCTGTCGCTGATCTCGAACATCTTCACCGAGCGCGCCGAACGGGCCCGCGCTATCGGCCTCTGGGGTGCGACCGCGGGAATCGCAATCGCACTCGGGCCAATCGTCGGCGGGTGGTTGCTCGGGCGTTTCACCTGGGCGAGCATCTTCTTCGCCATGGCGCCGGTCGCGGCGCTCGCGGCGTGGCTCGTGGCGCGCTACGTGCCGACCTCGCGCGACGCTGAGGCGAAGGCGCTCGACCGAGGCGGCTTCGGCCTATCCACGGCCGGCATCTCACTGCTCGTATTCACGATCATCGAGGCGCCCAACGCGGGATGGAGCAGCGCACGGAGCATCGCCGGATTCCTGATCACGGCGGTTCTCCTGCTCGGATTCGTGGCCTGGGAGCGGCGGTCGCTTGCCCCGATGCTCGACGTGTCCCTCTTCGGTAACCCGCGCTTCAGCGCGGCGTGCGGAGCGGTGACCGTCTCCTTCTTCACGCTGCTCGGCTTCATCTTCGTGATCACGCAGTACTTCCAACTGATCAAGCGCTACGACCCGCTATCGACCGGCGTGCATCTTCTGCCCGTCGCCGTCTCTGTGGGCGTTGCGTCGGTTCTCGGCACCAAGCTTGCGGTCCGAATCGGCACCAAGCTGGTCGTCACCGCCGGCCTGCTGATGGTGACCGCGTTCTATCTGTGGGTGGCGACCGTGTCAACGAGCACCGGCTACGCCACGATCGCCGCCCAGATGGTGCTCTACGGCACCGGCATGGGACTCACAAGCGCACCCGCGACCGAGGCGATCATGGGAGTCGTGCCGATCGAGAAGGCGGGCGTCGGTTCGGCGGTCAACGACGCCACGCGTTTGCTTGGAGGGACGCTCGGCGTGGCGGTGATCGGCAGCGTCTACGCCTCGGTCTACGCCGGGCGGATCACGTCCACGCTGCCGGCACGACTCCCGCATGGCCTCGCGGCGATCATCCACTCTTCAGCCGGCGCCGCACTCGTGGCCTCCGAGCGACTCGCGGCGAACGGACAGGCCCAACTCGCGAGCCACGTGCACGCTGCTGCTGCCGGGGCACTGGTGCGCGGTCTAAGTGCCGGATGCCTGGTCGCAGCCGCAGTCGCGGCCGCTGGCGCCACAGCGGCAGCGCTGCTGCTGCCCGCACAACCGCCGGCTCTCCAAGCCGTCGTCCGGCCCGACCAAGCCACCCGGCCCACCGCTCCGGCCGTCTAGTCCAAATCCACCAAGACAACCAACCGGGGAACGGCCGACCGCATCAAAGGAGACGACATGGACACGATCGAGATGCTCAGTACGCGCAACAAGGAGTTCGCGACCTCCCAATTCACCGGGGAGCTCGCGATGATGCCGAAGCTCAAGACGATGATCATCGGCTGCGCCGATCCCCGGGTCGACCCTGCCGACGTGCTCGGCCTCGAGCTTGGCGACGCGGCCGTGATTCGCAACGTCGGGGGCCGGATCACTCCCGCAACCCTGCAGACGATGGCGATGCTACGGCTCGTCGCAGCCGCAGACCCGGCCGGTCTGCCAGGGCCAGGATGGAATCTGATCGTCCTTCACCACACCGACTGCGGCATCAACCGGCTAACCGGTTACCCGGATCTGCTCGCCGAACACTTCGGGATCGATAAGGCCGCGCTCGATGCCAAGCACATCACCAACCCATGGGCCTCCGTGGCCGCCGACGTCGCGGCGCTCAAAGCGAACCCATTCCTCCCCGCCGAGTTCATCGTCTCAGGCCTCGTGTATGACACAGAGACCGGCCTCATCGAGCAGGTCGTCGGACCCGAGCTACTGCGGAGCGAAAGCAAGGACGGCGCGCCTGACCCAGTCACGAGCTCCGGGGCCGGCCGAAGCTGACCGCCCCCTGGCCAACCTGGAGTAAGGATGCCCCTCGTCGAGTGCCGAGCCCCTGAGCCCGCCGGCAACCACAACGATGGTGCTGACCGCACCATCGTCGCAAGACGCAACCTGGGCGTGCGCAACGCGGAGCGCGATCCTCGCCCAGCCTTTGTGTCCACGATCTGACCCAACGACACCGTTGTGTGCTCACCCTGCCGATGCTCGGGCAACGGTCGCTTGTCTTTCGACATCAGCTTCGCGGCTGACCGGACTGCTCCTCGCCTCCGCCCCCAGTCATCGATTGGGCTTCGCGGACCGGCAATGCCGTCAGTGGAGTCAGGAAGGCAGGTCAGCTCATGCCACTCCCGCGACTCACTCGTTTGCTCGGGTTCGCGGCCGGTTCACTCACCGCCCTCACGCTGGCGGCAACGGCCGGCGCGGCTTGCCCGCCCCACCCCCTTCCCCCCTGCACGCCGGCAGCGTTCACCGGGAGCGTCCGAGCTCGCAGTTCGGTATGCGACCGCCCGCCGCCGCTCTGCCCCGCAACCGAGCGAGGGACCCGCGGTCTGGGCGGCATCGCTGGCAAGCGAGGCGCCGTTGGGAAGGTCGGAGCGCGCGGGCCGGCAGGCGTGGCCGGCGCGTCCGGCGCCCCCGGCCAGACCGGGGCGTCCGGCGTCCCCGGGGCGACCGGTCCACAGGGGCCCTCAGGGGGCCCACAGGGCCCGGAAGGACCTCGTGGGGTAGCAGGCGGAATCGGTGCAACGGGAATAGCCGGCGCCGCCGGCCCGCGGGGCTCCGCTGGCACGATTGGGCCGACCGGGATCGCGGGCGCCGGTGGTCCTGCCGGCTCCACAGGCCCGGCCGGTACCACCGGATCAACGGGTCCGGCAGGTCTGGTGGGCTCCACTGGCCCGACCGGCGTCAACGGCTCCGCCGGTGCCATCGGCTCACCTGGAGCTGTCGGGGCTGCGGGACCAGCAGGCCCGGCGGGTGCCGCAGGTTCCACCGGCGTGGCCGGCGCAACCGGTCCCGCCGGCGTGAACGGGCTGTCGCAATATGCCTATGTCTACAACCTCGCCGAACAGAGCGTGCCTCTGGAAGCCCCTATTACCTTCGATTCGAACGGCGTCATGACATCCGGGATTACGCACGCACCGGGTGGCTCGGGAATCACGCTCGTGAACGCCGGTGTCTACCAGGTCACGTTCTCACTCTCCGGGACCGGAGCCAACCAGATCGCCCTGTTCGACAATGGAACACTCGTCCCTGGTACGGTCTACGGCTCGGGCTCCGGCACCCAGCAGAACGCCGGGCAGGTCATCCTGGCAGTGTCTGCAGGCGATGTTCTGAGTGTTAGAAACGCGACCTCGACCGCGGCGATCCTGCTGGCGACACCCATCGGGGGCACGAGGGCCAGTACCAACGCATCGCTAACCATCGAGAAGCTCGCCTAGCTTGCACGTGAGAGCTTCCCAAGAGGGAGCGGGTAGGGGTTCAAGGCGCGAGCGAGCGATGCCGATACAGTCCTCGCACGAGAGCTTTAAGCACGACGCCGTTCGTAGCTCAGAAGAGACACGAAGAGCGCAGCGCGACCTTGATCCTCTGCATCCACCGCGACGCTACGTCGCAGCTCGGAGGATCAAATGCCCAAGAACCCCAGCGAGCGGGCGCCTGCGGACCAGACCGCCTCGGCTCAACACGAGTACATCGCGCAGCGACATTTGGCGGCGATCGTCGATGCGTGCGGCGACGCAATCATCAGTCTGACGCCAAGTGGTGTGATCGAGACATGGAACCGAGGCGCCGAGCTGCTCTACGGCTATAGCGCGAAGGAGGCGGTCGGGCAGAACGCTCAAGTGCTGCTTGCACGCGATCTCGGCGAGCGTTCGGAATTGATGTCGAGCGCACTCGCCGGGACTGCGCCCGCCCAGGTCGAGAGCCAGGATGTTCGCAAGGACGGCACTCTGCTCGATGTGTCGATCACGGACTCGCCGATCCGTGATTCCCACGGCCAAGTGGTCGGGATCGCGCGGATCGCCCGCGACGTGACGATCCGTGTGGAGGCGGACAAGGCGAAGCGGGATGCCGTGATCGAAGTGGCTGCGGCACGTGATGAGGCGCTTGAGGCTTCCCGTCTGAAGTCAGCGTTCCTTGCAAATATGAGTCATGAGATCCGAACGCCGCTCAACGGCGTAATTGGTATGGCTGACCTCCTTCTCGATAGCCCCCTTGACGAGGAACAACACGAGAACGCTCGCCTGCTCAGGGGTGCAGGTGAGACCCTCGTTGCCGTGGTGAACGACATTCTCGACTTCTCGAAGATCGAAGCGGGGGCATTGCGTCTCGAGCAGGTCGACTTCGATCCCATCGAGACTGTCGAGAACGCGGCTGACCTAATTGCAGAGCTGGCGCGCGAGAAGGGAGTCGAGGTGACGATGCACCTGGCGCCTGGGCTCCCAGAGATGGTCCGTGGAGATGCCGTTCGCGTGACCCAGGTAATCATGAACCTGCTCTCGAATGCGATCAAGTTCACGAGCGCGGGAGAGATAAATGTGGCCGTTACAAAAATGAGCTCCGATGATGATCGAGCCTGGATGCACTTCGAGGTCAAGGACACCGGTGTCGGCATCGCAGAGCATCGGCTCAAGCAGATGTTCATGCCGTTTATCCAGGCCGACGATTCAACCACACGTCGCTTTGGAGGCAGCGGACTCGGTCTCGCGATCGTGAAGCAGCTCGTGGAGATGATGGGCGGCGAGGTCGGTGCCGAGAGCGTTCTCGGCGAAGGAAGTTGCTTCTGGTTTACGGTGCCGTTCGGGCCGGCCCTTGACCCCGGCGCCAGCGACGAAAAGCAGGCCATACTGGCGGGAACAAAGCTGCTCGTCGTCGACGACAATGCGACCAACCGTCGCCTGATCGCACAGCTCGGGGACCGATGGGAGATGAAAGTGACTTGCGCGTCCAACGCCGAGGAAGCGCTCGTTCACCTCCGCGAGGCAGCTTCACAGAAACAGCCGTTTGACTGTGCGGCGCTCGACCTCCACATGCCCGACACCAACGGCATCGAGCTCGCTCGTGCGATTCGCGCCGACGCTACTTTCCCAACGCCCGCGCTCATCATGCTGACGAGCACCGCCGACGACCGTCGAGGAGCCCGCGATGCGGGGGTCGACGTCTACATGACGAAGCCCGTTCGCCGGACGCGACTATTCAACGCGTTGGCTGAGGCGAAAGGGATCAGGACGAGGCGCGAACAGACCTCGGTTCAGCGCCACGGAGAAACCAGATCAGCTCCGCTGATCCTCGTCGCGGACGATAACGACGTGAACCAGATCCTCGCCGTGCGCATGCTTGAGCGACGCGGGTACCGCGTCGATGCGGTTGCCGACGGCCGCCAGGCGCTCAACGCGCTTTCGCGCCCTCGGTACGCGGCCGTTCTTATGGACTGTCAGATGCCGGAGCAGAGCGGCTACGACGCCACAAGCGAGCTTCGGGTTCGAGAGCACGGCGCGAGCCACACCCCGGTGATCGCGATGACTGCCCACGCATTGGACGGCGATCGCGAGAAGTGTCTCAATAGCGGAATGGACGATTACCTTGCCAAGCCGCTGAGGCCGGAGGAGCTTGACCGGGTGTTGCGGACGTGGGCGCCGATGGTCCTGAGCGAAGCGGACGACGTGATGCCCGCGCCTGCCGCCACAACGGATGACTCCCCGGAGGTCGACGGCGCGCTCAGCCGAGCCGGCGTCAAGCAACTGGCGGCAGATCTCGGCTCGACAGCTTCTCTGAGACCGCTTGTCGAGATGTTCGGCGTCCAGACCCCCGAGATATTGGAAGTCATGCGGAGCGCCATCACCGCCAAGGACGCAAGGCTCCTACGAGACAGCGCCCACAAGCTCAAGGGAGGATCCACAGCTCTCGCAGCCACCGACATGGCCGAGCTGTGCGATCGGCTCGAGATCGACGCCGGGACTGGGTCGCTCGACAAGGCCGAGGCTCTCGTGGACGGTATCGAACGGGCATTTGGAAGAACGCGCGCGGCGCTGATCGCGGAGATTGACACCGACACGGCGTAGTTCCTCGCCACATTGAGCGGATCGCGGACAGCCCGTCGTCCCGGCAGCGACCGAGACGCTCTCGCTGAAACACCCGCCCGTGTCCGTGCAGACGTGCGTCGCGCGACGCCGAGTCGGCGTGCGTAGGCGTTTGGCTACGCTTCGGCGCGTGGAGCTTCAGCGGCGCATTGCCGAGGGGACCGGTGAGTTCTTGCTCTTCGCGCTGACGCCGCCGCGCCTGACGACCGAACCGGAGCAGGCCCGTCAGATCGCCGCGAAGACGCTTGAGCGCCTGCGCCCCGTGGGCATCGACGGCCTCGTGCTCTACGACATCGATGACGAGAGCGACCGCAATCCCGAGGAGCGCCCCTTCCCGTTCCTACCCACGATGGACCCAGCCGACTACCTCGCTCGCGATCTCCTCGGCTTGGAAGTGCCCGCAATCGTCTACCGCGCTGTGAGCAAGTACCCGGAACAACGTCTTCGCTCATGGCTCTCAGAACAAGCCCCAGCCCAAGCGCTGTCGGTGTTCGTCGGTGCGTCCTCTCGTGGGAAGGCGGTCGCAACCTCTCTTTCGCGGGCCTACGAACTCAGGAGCGAAGTGCGCCCGGATCTCCTCCTCGGAGGTGTCGCGATCCCAGAGCGGCACGCGGCCGAACGCGGGGAGCACCTCCGCCTGCTGGCGAAGCAGGCTGCAGGTTGTTCGTTCTTCGTCACGCAGATCGTCTATGACGTCAATGCCGCAAAGGACTTGGTTTCCGACTATCACTACGAGTGTGCCGCTCGTCACCTCAAGCCGGCGCCGATCGTCTTCACGCTCTCGGTCTGCGGCTCGGTGAAGACGCTGGAGTTCGTTCAGTGGCTCGGCGTCGAGGTGCCGCGCTGGATCGAGAACGAGCTGCGCCACGCCGACGACACCCTCGACGCGTCCTACGATCAAGCCGTCGCTACTGCCGTCGAGCTGATCGCCTTCTGCCGGCGCGTCGGTGTTCCATTTGGACTGAGCGTCGAGAGCGTCTCGATCCGCCAAGTCGAGATCGACGCCGCCGTTCGCCTCGCAACCCGGCTAAAGGCGGAGCTACGTCGCTAGTTCGCACGACCTGCACCGAAGGCGAGCGTTACTCCCATATGATCGCCGCACGCGCCCAGCGCACCGCGCGTGGCCCGGGTCAACAGGCAGACGGCGCAACGAGCCGAACAAGGGGGAGCCATGAGTGAAGAGGACATCGAGTTCGTCAGGGGTACCTACGGGGCGTTCGCCCGAGGCGATATCCCCACAGTGCTTGCAGCATTCAGTGAGGACGTCGAATGGTTTGAGGCAGAGGGCATGCCATACGGGGGCCTGTACCGCAGCGGCGAGGCAGTGCTACAGAACGTCTTTGGCCCGATCGCAGCCGACCTCGATGGCTTCGCGGTCACGCCCGAGGAATACATTGGATCCGGCGCAACCGTCGTGGCGGTCGTCCGCTACACGGGGACCGGCAAGACCACTGGGAAGGCGCTGGACCTGCCCGCCGTTCACATCTGGGATATCCGCGACGGCAAGCTTGCTCGCTTCCGGCAGTTCATCGACACGGTGAAGTTCGCCGAGGTCGTCCCCGTTCCAGCGGCCGTCTGACGGCCATGTAGCGCCGGTGGCCCTACGCCGCTTCATGCTGACCAAGGGGGCGGCGGGTCGCGGCCTGGGCCGGTGGGTCCCTGTAGCGGCCCCAGACTACGACGAATGATCGCGTAGGCGACGCAGCCACCTGTGAGCGGCACGAGTAGTCCGATCGCCTGGTGGAGAAGGACGGCCGCTATCGCGGCGTTGTGGCCCACGCCGTAGAGGATCAGCATGCCCGCGATGCCGCCGACCGTCCCGATGCTGGCCGGCAGCGGGATCGAGCCGCCCAGGGCCCCGATGATGTACGCCATCGCCACGACCGCGAATCCCGGCACAGGGCTGGTGTGGATGGCGAAGAAGGCGACCCAAAGCACCGCCACATCGCAGCCGAAGTAGGCCAGCACGCCGAGCACGCTGCTCCAGCCGCCGTGGCGGAACAGGAGCCGCTCGGTGTCGTCCACCGCGTTTGCCAGCGTGGTGATCGCGCGGGCTACCTTGGGGTGCCCGTCGCGTAGCCGCTCGGCGTGACGGGCTGCGCGGTGGGCGATCAGCAGGGCGCCGACGATCCCCGTTGCGGCCACGGCGGGAGGCAGCACCGTCAGCAGGAGGTCATGGCCCCCGGCGAAGATGCCGAGTGCGAGCCCCACTCCGAACACGATCAGCGCCAGAGCGTCGACCGCCGTGTTCAGGAAGCTGAGGTTGAACTCGCGCTCGGTAATGACCTCGGTGGACATGCCGAAACGGTGCAGGATCCAGACACCCAGCCCGACTCCGCCCCACGCCCCGCCGGGAAGCAGCAGGCCTCCTCCGAGCTGGGCCCAGGCGACGTGCTCGTCCATCCGCCGCCCGGCCTGCCCACCGACGAGCACCTTTTGCGGGTCGATGATCGCCCCCCAGGCCAGCACGAAGCCGAGCTCAGACGCCACCTCCAGCGCGATCAACCCGAGCACCCACGCCCAGGAGACATGCTCGAGGCTGTGCAGCGTCTGCTTCAACGCCGGAATGAGCTTCACCACCAGGTATGCGACCAACAGGTACAGGGCCAGCTTCACGGCTG
>Ga0182016_10008896_pt1 | contig 10047 bp, 9 predicted proteins | sample 712S2MmetaG_FD_120491 | JGI IMG/M metagenome (GOLD analysis project Ga0182016, IMG submission 120491) | Permafrost microbial communities from Stordalen Mire, Sweden - 712S2M metaG | ecosystem: Environmental > Terrestrial > Soil > Wetlands > Permafrost | place: Sweden: Stordalen | collected... | reverse complement strand
TCGCATACAGGCCGAGCAGGCTCCCGACCTTGCCGTGCGCTGGAATTGTAAAGCCGGTAAGTGCGGTTCGTGCTCGGCTGAAATCAACGGCATGCCGAAGCTGATGTGTATGACGCGGCTGAGTGAACTGAATCTCGATATGCCGGTGATTATCGAGCCGATGCACGCGTTTCCTTCCATCCGCGATCTGGTTACCGATGTCTCCTGGAATTTCCGGGTCAAGAAGACGATTAAGAAGTTCCAGCCCCGCCAGCCCGATAATCCGGACGGCACGTGGACCATGCATCAGCGGGACGTGGACCGCGTACAGGAATTCCGGAAGTGCATTGAGTGCTTCCTGTGCCAGGATGTTTGCCACGTGCTGCGCGATCACCACAAGCACGATGAGTTCATCGGACCGCGCTTCTTTGTTTATGCGGCGGCGCTCGAAATGCATCCGCTGGACACGGCGGACCGTGTGCCGGATCTGAAGAAGAAGCACAGCATCGGGTATTGCAATATCACGACATGCTGCCGCCAGGTGTGCCCGGAATCGATTACGATTACGGAGAATGCCATCATTCCGCTCAAAGAGCGTGTGGTGGATGAGTTCTTCGATCCGTTGAAAAAGCTGTTCCATATCCTTTAACGCAGGGAGGTATTTATGTTCGCGCTCAAAGCTCTGTCGCACGAGGGCGTGGAAAGCGCGCTGGCCAAGGCCGAGCATTACCGGCTGTTGAGCGAGCCCGCCGAGGCGGAGAGTATCTGCCGCGATATTCTCGAAATCGAACCCGGTAATCAGCGGGCGCTGATTTGTTTTGTGCTGGCCGAGAGCGACCAGATCGCACGGGATTCGAGGGCGTTTCAAAGCGCGATAACGGCGGCTGCGCGGCTCGCCGGGGATTACGAGCGCGCGTATTACTCGGGGATTGTGTGGGAGCGCCGGGCCAAGGCGCTGCATGATGACCGCGGGCGCGGGACGCATCATTCCGTGTACGAATGGATGGTCAAGGCGCTGCATTATTTCGAACAGGCTGAGCGGCTACACGCGCCGGGTAACGACGATGCCGTGCTGCGGTGGAATACTTGTGTGCGGTTTCTGAAGAAGCATCCGACGCTTGTGCCGCGTGCGGACGAAGTTCCCGAGGCGATCCTTTCGGAGTAGCTTACAGCACGTTTTCTTTGAAGTCGCCTTTGACGGTGTTTTCAAAATGGCAGTTGGTGACGGTAAGTCCCCGGATCGGATCGTCTTTATAGCCGTGTAAGTAGAGCCCGTACTTACTCTTCTTCGAAGTAACATCCGAGATGACAACGTTGTTAACCACCGGCTTGAACGGGCCGCCTTCGCCCTCCTCATAGAAGAAGTCGATTTCGATAACGGACTCAGCAACCTGGCCAACCGTGACGTTCTGAAAATAGATGTTCTCGATGGCCCCGCCGCGGTAGGAGTTGGTCTTGATGCGCAGGGCGCGCTGCAGGTTGGGGCTGCTCATGCGGCAGTTCTCAACGAACACGTTGCGCACGCCGCCGGACGCTTCACTGCCTATGGATACGCCGCCGTGCCCGTCCTTCATATCGCAGTCGCGGATGATCAGGTTGGCTGTCGGAACGTTGACGCGGCGCCCGTCCACGTTGCGGCCGGACTTGATAGCGATGCAGTCGTCTCCCGTACTGAAGCTGCACTTTTCGACCAGCATATCGGTGCAGCATTCAGGGTCGCAGCCATCGTTGTTGGGGCCGTGGGTATCGATGGTGACGTTTCGGACCGTCACGTTCTTGCAGAGGACAGGATTCAGTTCCCACATCGGCGAGTTAACGATCTTAACACCTTCGATCAGGACGTTGGTGCACTGATAAGGCTGTACGAAGTAAGGGCGCAGCTGGTGTCCCGCGCCGAAGATGCGGTCTTTGACGGGGACGTTCTTATCGCCCGCGGCCATCAGCGCATTGCGGTCGTTGGCCTGGCCGCCCGGCCCGCTCTTCCACTGCCACCAGTGTTCGGCATCGGCCTGGCCGTCGAGATTACCCGTACCGCTGAGGCCGATGTTGGTCTTGCCGAAGGCATAAATAAAGGGCGAGAAGCTCATGCACTCGGTACCTTCCCAGCGGGTATAGACGACGGGCATGTAGTGCTGCGGGTCGCGGGAGAAGCGGAGGGTCGCGCCCTCGGCGACGTGGAGGTTTACGTTGTTATCGAGGTGAACCGCGCCGGTGAGGAAGACGCCGGACGGAACTACGACGCGCCCGCCGCCCGCCGCGGTGCATGCGGCGATAGCTTTGCGGATGGCGTCGGTGCAGTCCTTCTCGCCATCGCCCGCGGCGCCGTAGCGGGTGATCTCGAAATCGCGGTTGGCGAATGAGGGCGCTTTGATGCGCGCGAGGATCGCGGCCTGTTCGGAGGCGGCGTCGGCGGAGAGAAACTTCGGGCCGGCGGCGAGGGCGGCGCTGGTAGCGAGAAAGGTTCGGCGATTCATGGGCGACTCTCAGGTATATCACCCGGTCGCGCCCCCGATGTTTCAGCGTTGCTGAAGACATCGTTCGTGAAACCTACTTTTTAGTACTTTTCGGTACGCCCGGGTTCTGTTTCTGGCGGTCCCACTCTTCGTGAAAGAGGCGCTCGCGCTCCGTAATGTAAGCGTTGTAGCCGGCCGGGTCGATGAAGGCGTCTTTGTCGCCCGCTTTGAATTTGTCGTATTTGGCCATCAGGCCGAAGTAGGAGCCGTGCGCGCCCAGGAAAAGATCGCAGGGCAGCTTGTGGAGGACGGCGAAACCCTTCACATAATCCTCGGTAATCTGCGGATACTCTTTGTTATTTACCAAAGAGAAGGCATTGATGTTAGGACTCCCTACTATGACGACGTTCAGATCGCGATTGCCTTCATGGATGCGTGTGATCCAGGTAGTGCATCCTTTGGTGTGGCCGGGAGTGAGGCGGGCGGTCCATTTCGAACCGCCGAGTTCAACGGTGTCTCCATCGTGCAGGACACGGTCGACATGCGTTGCGGGACGGCCGGGCGCGGTGCTTTCCTCTTCTTCGGCGTCGCCGGCCATGACCATCAGTTTCGCTCCGGTCTCTTTATGGATGATGCCCATCGCCTGATCGTGATCGTTGTGCGCGTGGCTGAGGAGAAGGATCTTCGTGTCCTCGTAGCGGAAGCCGAGGGAGGCGATGCTCTTCTTGATGAGCGGTACGTCCTGGGGGAAGTCCGAATTAATCAGGATATTGCCCTCGGGCGTGTTGATCAGGTAGACAGCCAGGTCGGCGGTGCCGACGTAGTAAAGGTTGCCGGCGATTCTGAAGGCCGGAAATTCGCGGTGCTGGTCGCTGGCGGTCTGGCCCGACAGCGTGGCGGCGAAAAGCAACGTAGCGCAAAGCGATCTGAGGATCATAAGTCGTTTGTGTCCGGTCCATCATCATATGACAAATTTGCGGTAAATGGTCTAGCCCGAATGCCGCCGTTGGCTAAATCTGCGATATTCTAACGGTTCAGCAGGAGGGGACTTACGATGAAACGCGTCGCGGCGATGGTCACAGTGTTGGGAGTTGCTCTGTATCTTGGCGATCGCCCGGTGGCAGCGCAAAATACCATACTTTCGGCTGGTTTCGTTCCGATAACGAATAATATAATCGAGAGGCCCGATCCCGGCGACTGGCTGATGTGGCGCCGCACGCAGGATAGCTGGGGCTACAGCCCGCTGACTCAGATCGACAAAGCCAACGTCGGCAAGCTAAAAATGACCTGGACGCGAGGTATGGGTCCGGGCATTATGGAAGCCACACCGCTGGCCTACCGCGGTATTATCTACCTGCCTAATCCCAGCGATGTGATTCATGCAATCGACGGTGCGAGCGGCAACCTGCTGTGGGAATACCATCGCGATTTACCGGAAGATATTACGAAAGTCTTTGGCGTGCCATCGATCCACCGGAACATGGCCATTTACGGCGATCAGATCGTCAACACCAGCGCGGACGATTTCGTCTATGCCGTGGATGCAAAGACCGGCAAACAGACGTGGGAAAACCGCATCGTCGACTACCGCGAGAATTCGGCGCAGGAGACTTCAGGGCCGATTATCGCGGCCGGTAAGATTATTTCGGGCCGCGGCTGCGAGCCTAAGGGCGGACCTGACGCGTGCGTGATCACGGCGCACGACGCCAAAACGGGGAAGGAAATCTGGCGCGTTCACACCATCCCGAAACCCGGCGAGCCCGGCAATGAAAGCTGGGGCGATATCCCTTTCGCGGAACGCAAACACGTAGGCTCCTGGATGGTGCCGAGTTACGATCCCGAACTGCATCTGATCTACATCGGAACGTCGGTCACCTCGCCCGCCCCGAAGTTCATGCTGGCGGGTAACGATAAGAAGTATCTCTATCACAACTGCACGCTGGCGCTCGATGTGGAGACGGGCAGAATGGTTTGGTATTACCAACATGTGGTCGATCACTGGGATTTCGACCATCCGTTTGAACGCTATCTGATCGATACCGCCGTCACGCCCGATAAGAGCCAGGTTCTTTGGATCAATCCAAGGCTCAAGCCGGGCGAGCGCCGTAAGGTAGTCACCGGTATTCCGGGAAAGACGGGAATCGTTTATACGCTGGACCGCCAGACGGGCGAGTTTTTGTGGGCCACTCCCACGGTGAGACAGAATGTGGTGAGTAAGATCGATGGCGCAACCGGCGAAGTTACGGTCAACCCGGAAACCACCTTCAGTCACAAAGGCGAAGAACGTTTTGTCTGCCCCACCACCGGCGGCGGAAAGAACTGGGAGGCGGGCGCTTACAGTCCGTTGAACAATACGATGTATTTCCCGCTGCAGAATACGTGCATGACCGTCACGCCTATATCCGACAAACCGGTTGCCACTTCGCTCTACGCCATTAAGACCAAGCTGCAGCTTCCGGAAGGCGAAGATAAGCTGGGTACCATCCAGGCCATCTCAGTCGAGACAGGCGGGACTCTGTGGAAGTATGAACAGCGCGCCGCGACAATGTCGCTGGTGGCCACGGGCGGAGGGTTGCTGTTCGGGGGCGATACGAACGGGCACTTTCGCGCGTTCGATCAGAATACGGGCAAGGTGCTTTGGGATGTGAATCTGGGCTCGGCGGTGTCCGGTTTTCCGATCAGTTATCTGGCGAACGGCAAACAGTACATTGCGGTCTGCACGGGAAATGCGCTTCAGACGGGCTTGTTGAACCGCCTCACGCCGGAACTGCATCCCAGTAATTCGAACGCTATTTTCGTATTTGCGCTCGGAGATTAACGATGAAGTGGAAGAGTGCCGCCATTGCGGGTGTCTTTGTTGCGCTGTGCGCGATTCCGGGTCCGGGCCAGAAGCCGCGCAGCGCGATGGATGGTGTCTACACAATCGAACAGGCGAAGCGAGGCGCGGATATTTTTGTCGCCAAGTGCGGGACATGCCATGGCGGCGATATGCAGGGTGGCCCGGAAGCGCCGGCGATGTCCGGAGCTGAGTTCCTGTTCAGCTGGGGTGGCAAGACCGCCGGCGCGCTTTATGAGTATCTCCGAAAGAGCATGCCGCCGAATGAACCGGGCAGTCTGACCGATCAACGCTACGCCGACATGCTTGCGGCGATATTTCGAAAGAATGATTTTCCGGCCGGTCAGACCGAGCTTCCGGCCGACCCGAAAGCGCTGTCGGAGATCGCGATTCCGAAGGATAAGTAGTCCGTTTACAACTCAAGCGTCAGCGACTGGCCGTTGTTCAGCACGACAATCGAATCGCCGCGGGAGTAGGAGGCGAGCCTCTTCCTGGGCACGTCGAGCGCCTCATCCGCCAGCTGAAACGTGCCGTGGTGTGTCGCGACGCTGGTACCCGCGCCGAGAATATCGTGGGCCCTTACGGCATCTTCGGGATCCATGTGGATGGGCGCCATGAACCATCGCGGGGCGTACGCGCCGATGGGCAGCAGCGCGAGACGCGGTGATCCGAAACGTTCGCGGATCTGGGCGAAGTGACTGCCGAAGCCGGTATCGCCGGCGAAGTAAACGATCTGGCCCGCGGTTTCGACGATGAATCCGCACCAGAGCGTGCGATTGCGGTCGAAAGGTCCGCGCGCCGAAAAGTGCAGCGCGGGGACGCCGTGAATGTTCGTCCCCGCAACTGCGACGGATTCGCCCCAGTCGAGTTCACGCACAGGACCGATGCCTTGTGTGCGAAGCAGGCGGGCTACACCCGTGGGAACGATGAAGCGGGTTTGCCCGCTTTGCGCCAGTCGCCTGAGACTGGCAAGGTCCAGATGGTCATAGTGATTGTGGCTGAGGAGCACGATATCGATGCGGGGGAGATCCTCCCATCGCACGCCCGGTTCGCGCAGGCGCCGAGGGCCGGCCCAGGTCACCGGACTTGCGCGCTTCGACCAGATCGGATCGGTCAGGATGTGGACGCCGTCTCGTTGAAGCAGCACGGTGGAATGGTTGATCAGCGTAACACGAAGTTCGTTGGCGGGCACTGATTGGGGAGGTTTCGAAGGCGTGACATCCGCGACGAAGGTGGATGGCTCGGGCCGACTGGTGAACTTCCATCTGAGGACGTCGCGCAGACCGCGTGCCTGAGGCGAGTCGGGATTGTAATAGCGTTTTCCGTCAAAGTGCTTCGGGAAGGGCGGCTGCTCAGGGGGCTGCGGCATGAAGTTTCGGTCATTGTCACACGGTTCAGGACTTCCTCCAGCCCGCCGCCTCACAATCCCTACTCCGCAGCGTCCCTATAATAAAGACAGAGTGCAAACCCGTATTCTCCTGTGCGCCCTCGCCGCGTTCGCGCTGCATGCCGACGTCCGCGACTGCGTCTGCAATCTCGCCAGCCCGACCATTGCTGAAACGCGTGGCTGCAGCCTCTGCATCGAAGCCGCGAAGCAGCCCGCCGACCGCCCCATCTTCCTCGTCCCCGACAACGACCCCACCAAACCCAACCGCTGGCTCGTCCTTCCCCGAGCCCCCTACGACGGCTCCAGCCCGCTCGCTCAGATGTCCGCCCCCGAGCGGCTCGCCCTCTGGAACGCCGCCATCGCGAAAGGCAAGGAACTGTGGGGCAACGCCTGGGCCGTTGCCCTGAACGGCGACATCGCCCGCCGCCAGTGCCACGCCCACATCCACGTCGGCAAACTGCTCGACGGCAAGGAAACCGAGACTGGCTTCTACATTGACAGCCCCGCCCAACTCCCCGTCATCTCCGACGGCACCGGCCTCTGGTTCCACCCCGAGGGCGCCCGCCTCCACGTCCACACCGGCGAGCAGATCAACGAAACCGTATTGATGCGATAGCCTGACCTGAGACAGCTAAATGGAACTCCTCGAAATTCAGAAACTTCCGACGGCCGAAAACTCCGCCGTTCACCTCCACCCCAGCGACAATGCCGCCATCGCCCGCGTGCCCCTCGCGCCCGGCCAGACGCTGCGCGTGGAAGGCAACGAATTCGTGGCGAAGACCGCCGTTCCCGCCGGCCACAAAGTCGCCCTCATGCGCATCGAGCCCGGCGAGTACGTCTACCGCTACGGCCAGCGCATCGGCCGCGCCAGCCGCGCCATCGAACCGGGCGAGCACATCCACACCCACAACGTGTCCTACGAGGAGATGGAGTTCGCCTACGAATTCCCCGAAACCGACAAGCCGTTTCCCGCGCCGCCCGCCAACATGCCCACTTTCATGGGATACCAGCGCGAAGATGGCCGCGTCGGCACGCGCAACTACATCGCGGTCGTAGCTGCCAGCAACTGCGCCGCCCACACCGCGGAACTCATCGCACAGAGCTTTCTAGATGAACCGCTTCCGGCGAATATCGACGGCGTGGTCGCCTTTCCGCACGGCGAAGGCTGCGGCATGTCGATCGGCCCGGATACCCGTCAGCTTCAGCGCACCCTAGCGGGCGTACTCGCGCATCCCAACGTGGGCGCGGCGGTCGTGCTCGGCCTCGGCTGTGAGGTCAATCAGATCGATCACTATCTCGGAGCCAACGCTCCGCGCACCAGCCGCCTTGTCGGCATGACGCTGCAAAACAGTGGCGGCACCCGGGGCGCGAAGGAAGCGGCCCGCCGGGAGATCAAGAGCCTCATCGAGCAATGCGCCGAGGAAAGGCGCACGCAGGTTGCGGCATCCAAAATCATTCTCGGTCTGAACTGCGGCGGGTCCGACTCCTTTTCCGGCATCACCGCCAATCCCGCGCTGGGTGTCGCTTCCGATATGATCGCCGCGCTCGGTGGGTCCACGGTCCTTGCCGAAACCACCGAAATCTTCGGCGCCGAACACCTGCTCGTGCGACGCGCCCGCAACCGCGCCGTCGCCGAAAAGCTCCTCGGCTTCGTTCGCGGGTACAAGACATACCTCAATCAGTTCGGAGGCAGTTTCGACGACAACCCCTCGCCAGGCAACAAGGAGGGCGGCCTCACCAACATCCTCGAAAAATCGCTGGGCGCGGTGGCCAAAGCCGGCAGTTCCACTCTGACCGACGCCATCGATTACGCCGACCGAATCACTGTCCCCGGCTTTAACTTCATGAACACGCCGGGCTACGACCCTGCGTCGCTCGCGGGTCTCGCGGCGGGCGGCTGCAACATGATCGTCTTCACCACGGGGCGGGGCAGCGCCATCGGATTTCCCACGGTTCCCGTCATCAAAGTCGCGAGCAACACCTACACCTACCGCCGCATGACGGACAACATGGATATCAACGCGGGCGCCGTTGCCGACGGCGACCGGACCATCCAGCAGGTTGGCCGCGAAATCTTCGATATGATTCTTAGAGTTGCATCCGGCGAAAAGACCAAAGCGGAGATCCTCGGGCACCATGAATTTGTGCCGTGGCGTATCGGTCCGGTAATGTAATACGTCGCTCAATATTCCAGTGAATCCTATGCACCGAAAACTACTTCTGGTCCTCGCCGCCACCGCTGCTTTGGTAGCCCAGCAACCTGCCGCGCCCAAGAAGGTCTCCGCCCTCGATAAGGCCACGATGGAGGTCTGGCTGCGCCACCTGTTTGTCTGGCCCGCCCCCATTGAGGTTTCGATCGAAGACCCCAAGCCCGGCCCCATGGCGAACTTCTACGAAGTCAAGATCCGCGGCACCAGCGGCGCGCAGATGCAGGATGAGACCTTCTACGTTTCGAAAGACGGCCAGAAGATCGTCCGCGGCAGCTTCTTTGATATCGGCCAGAACCCTTTCAAAACCGACCTCGACAAGATCAAGTACGAAGGACGCCCCAGCTTCGGCACACCCGGCGCACCCGTTGTGATCGCGGAATTCAGCGACTTCGAATGCCCTTTCTGCAAGGAAGAGGCCAAGATGCTGCGCGACAACATCCAGAAGACGTACCCGAAGGAAGTCCGCGTCTATTTCTTCGATTTCCCGCTGGAGCAGCTTCATCCCTGGGCCAAATCCGCCGCGGTGGCCGGCCGCTGCATCTTCCGCCAGAGCGCTTCAGGCTTCTGGGACTATCACGACTGGATCTTCGAGCATCAAGCCGACATTACGCCCGAAACCTTTAAAGCCAAGGTCCTGGAATTCGCCAGAACCAAACAACTCGACGCCGCTCAGCTTACATCCTGCATGGACACCAGCGCCACTGCGGACGAGGTGAAACGGACGACGGACATGGCGCACGATCTTGGTGTGAACCAGACTCCGACGATGTTCATCAACGGACGCAAAATCGCCGGGGCTATGCAATGGAACGACCTCAAGACGATCATCGATTACGAAATCGGCTATCAGAAAACCGCGAAGAATGCCGGTGAAGACTGCGGCTGCAGCATCAGCCTGGCGATGCCGGGAGCGCCCGCGCAGAGTTCGGGAACGGGAACCCTGAAAAAATGAAACTCCGCCGCCTTACTCTCCTGGCTGTGGCGACCGGCCTCGCGACGGCTGCCACCGGCGGCGAATCTTTCGACCCGGCCCGGTATCTCGATCACATCAAATTCCTCGCGTCGCCTGAAATGAAGGGGCGCGCCACCGGCTCACCAGAACTCGAGAAGGCGGCGCGGTACATCGCGGATCAGTTCCGTGCCGATGGCATTCAGCCCGTGCCCGGCCAGACCGGCTATCTA
>Ga0182016_10008892_pt1 | contig 10050 bp, 10 predicted proteins | sample 712S2MmetaG_FD_120491 | JGI IMG/M metagenome (GOLD analysis project Ga0182016, IMG submission 120491) | Permafrost microbial communities from Stordalen Mire, Sweden - 712S2M metaG | ecosystem: Environmental > Terrestrial > Soil > Wetlands > Permafrost | place: Sweden: Stordalen | collected... | reverse complement strand
CCAGAAGCCGTGTCCTCGATGATGCTGATCCTCGAGCTCGAAGGCCACGTTCAGGCCGCCCCCGGGGGCCGCTACTCCCGAGTCGCCAACAGGAGAGCTGGAGGTGAAAGATAACGTTCTCGATCTGCTCATCTATCTTTTTGAGAATTACATGAGCGCCGACGACGAGCCCCGGCCGGATCGCGACACGCTGAAGGTCGAGCTCGACAAGGCCGGCTTCGCGGAGCCGGACATCGAGCGCGCATTGGAATGGCTCGACGGACTCTCCGGAGACCCGCTGGGCAAAGTGGCCGAGGCCACCGCCCGGGCCGTTCGGATCTTCAGCGGGCAGGAGCTTCTGCGCCTCGACACGGACGTGCGCGGGTATCTGATGTACCTGGAGAACGTGAAGATTCTGTCGGGCACTCAGCGGGAACTGGTGATCGACCGGCTGATGGCGCTCGACGCCGACGAGATCGACATCGATCAGGTGAAATGGGTGGTGTTGATGGTGCTGTTCAGCCAGCCCGGCCAGGAATCGGCCTATGCGCAAATGGAAGACCTGGTCTTCGAAGAGCGTTCCGACGCCCTCCACTAGACGACCCGCCAGACGACGACATTGAGCTCAAACCTCGTAATCGTGGAATCGCCGGCCAAGGCGAAAACCATCAAGAAATATCTGGGCAAGGACTTCGAAGTTCTCGCCTCGTACGGTCACGTTCGGGATCTGGTGCCCAAGGAAGGCGCCGTCGACCCGAAACACCACTTCGCCATGAAATACCAGGTGGTCGAGCGCAATCAAAAACACATAGACGCCATCGTGCGTGCGCTCAAGAAGGCCGACGCGCTCTATCTCGCGACCGACCCCGATCGCGAGGGCGAGGCGATATCCTGGCACCTGCACGAGCTGCTCAAGGCCGACGGCGCCCTCAAGGGAAAGACGGTGCAGCGCGTGGTGTTCTACGAGATCACCAAGAATGCCGTACGCGAGGCGATGGCCCAACCGAGAGGCCTGTCGGTCGATCTCGTGAACGCCCAGCAGGCGCGCCGCGCGCTCGACTTCCTGGTCGGCTTCAATTTATCGCCGCTTCTGTGGAAGAAGGTGCGTCCGGGGCTCTCCGCGGGACGGGTGCAGAGCCCTGCGCTCCGGATGATCTGCGAGCGCGAGGACGAGATCGCGGCATTCGTGCCGCGCGAATACTGGACCATCGAAGCCGAGCTCGAGCACACGGAGCAGAAGTTCCCCGCCAAGCTGGTCGAGTACCGGGGCGCCAAGGTCGAGCAATTCAGCTTCACCACCGAAAGCGCCGCGCACGAGGCGGTGCGGACGCTCGACGAAGCCGCGCGTGGCGAGCTCAGCGTGCTGTCCGTCGACCGCAAACAGCGGCGGCGCAATCCCGCTCCCCCGTTCACCACCTCCACGCTGCAACAGGAAGCCGCCCGCAAGCTCGGCTTCAGCGCGCAAAAGACCATGCGGGTCGCCCAGCAGCTGTACGAGGGCGTGGACATCGGCGAAGGTGCAGTCGGCCTCATCTCCTACATGCGCACCGACTCGGTCAATCTCGCGCAGGAGGCCATCGGGCAGATCCGCGAGGTCATCGTCAGGCTCTATGGTCAGGAGGGGTTGGCGGAGGAGCCGAGGATCTACCGCACCAAGTCGAAAAGCGCGCAGGAGGCGCACGAGGCGATCAGGCCGACCGACGCCGGCATCGTGCCCGCGGACATCGAGAAGCATCTGGAGACCGATCAGTTCCGCCTCTACTCGCTCATCTGGAAGCGCACCGTGGCCTGCCAGATGGCGCCCGCGATCTTCGATACCGTGGCGGTGGAGTTTCTGGCCGGCGCTGCCGCAGGGACCGCCGCGGCGGATCAGCGCACGGTGCTCCGCGCCAACGGCTCGACGCTGATCAAACCCGGCTACATTTCGGTGTACCAGGAGGGCATGGACGACGTCGTGCAGGATGACTCGGATCACGTGCTCCCGCCGATGACGGAGGGCGACAAGGTCAAGCTCCTGGGGGTGACCCCGGGCCAGCATTTCACGGAGCCGCCGCCGCGCTTTTCGGAAGCCTCGCTGGTCAAGGCGCTCGAGGAATACGGCATCGGCCGCCCCTCGACGTATGCATCGATCATCTCGACGCTGCGCGATCGCGAATACGTCGACATCGAGAGCCGCCGTTTCACCGCGACGGACATCGGCAAGATCGTGAGCCGGTTCCTGACCCAGTACTTCACGACTTATGTCGATTACGACTTCACGGCGCGGATGGAGGACTCGCTCGACGCGGTTGCGACGGGCGAAATGGAATGGGTGCCGCTGCTCGACAAGTTCTGGAAGCCTTTCATCAAGCTCGTCACCCACACCGAAAAGTCGGTGAGCCGCGAGGAAGTGGCGCAGGCGCGCGATCTCGGCACGCACCCCGAGAGCGGCAAGCCGATGAGCGTGCGCATGGGCCGCTTCGGTCCCTTCGTGCAGATCGGCACCAAGGACGACGAGGAGAAGCCGCGCTTCGCGGGCCTGCGGCCCGGACAGAAGATGGACAGCATCACTCATGCGGAGGCGCTGGTGTTGTTTCAGCTGCCGCGCAAGCTCGGCACGACCGCCGAGGGCGAGGAGATCGTCGCCAACACCGGGCGTTTCGGCCCGTATGTCAAGTACGGCTCGAAGTATGTCTCGCTCAAGCTCGACGATCCCTACACCGTGACGCTGGAGCGCGCCCTCGAGGTGATCCGCGAGAAACAGATCGCCGACGCGAATCGTCTGATCCTGGATTTTCCGGACGCCGGGATTCAAGTGCTGAACGGACGCTTCGGACCGTACATCACCGACAAGACCCGCAATGCCAAGATTCCCAAGGATCGCGAGCCGAAAACCCTGACGCTGCCCGAGTGCCAGTCCATGCTGGCCGCCGCGCCGGTGCGCACTTTCGGGAAGTGGGGCCGCAAGAACAAGGGGGGCGCGGGCAAGGCGCCGGCGAAGGACCAGGCGACGCCCCCGCCAAAGGACCAGGCGACGCCCCCGCCGAAGGACGCTCCCCGACGCCTGGCCGCCAAAGGGCTGAAGTCGGCTGCCCGGAAGCGGGCGCCGGCCGCCCCTTCGGCGACGGTCAAGCCGACGACCAAACCTCGCGGCACCCAAAAGCCTAAAGGCTTGCCGAAAGGCTCACCGAAAGGCTGACGCATGCCGGACGACCCCACGGCAACTGCGCCCACGCCCCCCCCGGATCCTGCCGCCGTTCACCGGTACTTGGGCGAGCTGCACGATCGGATCACGTCGGCCATCCAAGCGATCGATGGCGGCCAATTTCGCCGCGACACCTGGCAACGGCCCGGCGGCGGCGGCGGAGAGAGCCGCGTTCTCTCCGACGGCCGGGTTTTCGAGCGAGCCGGCGTCTCGGTGTCGCACGTGTTCGGCGACAAGCTGCCGCACTCCGCCACCTCGTCCCGCCCGCAAATCGCCGGTGCGGGATTCGAGGCGATGGGTCTGTCTTTGGTGTTTCACCCACGCAACCCCTACGTGCCGACCACCCACTGCAACGTGCGCTTTCTGATCGCTACCCCCGACCGAGGGCCTGCGTCATGGTGGTTCGGCGGCGGGTTCGACCTGACCCCCTACTACCCGTTCGACGACGATGTGCTGCACTGGCATCTGACGGCCCGGGAAGCGTGCGCGCCGTTCGGGCCCGAGATCTACGGCCAATACAAGGCGTGGTGCGACCGGTACTTCTTCCTGCCGCACCGGGACGAGACGCGCGGAGTCGGCGGCCTGTTCTTCGACGATCTCGCGGAGGGCGGATTCGTGCGGTGCTTCGACTTTCTCCGCAGTGTCGGCGACCATTTTTTGCCGGCGTATCTGCCGATCGTCGAGCGGCGCCGCGACGAGCCTTGGGGAGACCGGGAACGCGACTTTCAACTGTACCGGCGCGGTCGCTATGTCGAATTCAATTTGCTGTACGACCGGGGCACGCTGTTCGGCCTGCAGTCCCGCGGCCGGACCGAATCCATCCTGATGTCCATGCCGCCGCTCGCGCGCTGGGAGTACGACTGGCAGGCACTCCCGGGCTCGCCCGAAGCGCGCCTCTATGAGGGGTACCTCAAACCGCGGGATTTTCTCGGGGAACTCGGTTCCGGGTGACCCGGCAGTCAGCGCGCGCGAAGATCCTCGATCAGGCGCCCCATGTGCGGTAGCTCCTGCTCGTGGGGCTCGTCGCGGAATGTCTCCGCGAGCGCGTCGGCGTACCAGCGGCGCATGGACTCGAGTCCCAGCAGACGGGTCACGTAAGCCGCGGCATCGGCGCCGAGAGGCAGACCGTAGCTTTGAACCCTGAAAGCCACCGGTGCGAAAAACGCGTCTACGGCCGTGAAGCTCGTTCCGGCGAGGAACGGACCCCCGAAGCGGGACAGCCCGTCAATCCAAAGTCCCTCGAGCCGCGCGATGTCGCGCTGGAGCGCGTCCGGGGTCGCGTGCAGGCGGATGCGCACGCCGCAGCTCATGGAACAGCGGTTGCGCAGCTCGACGAATCCGGCGTGCATCTCCGCCGCGGCGCTGCGGGCGAAGGCACGCGCGGTGCTCTCGGCGGGCCAGACGGCGGGATGCCGCTCGGCCAGGTATTCTGCGATTGCGAGCGACTCCCACACCGCGGTCTTGCCGTCCTTGAGCAAAGGCACCTTGCCGGCCGGGGAGAGGGCTCTGAAACCGTCCCAGGCTGGCAGGTCGCCGAAGCGCACCAGATGCTCCTTGAAGGGCACGGCCAGCTCCCGCATCAGCACCCACGGGCGCAGCGACCAGGACGAGTAATTCTTGTTGGCGATATATAAGTCGTACATGACGCGACAGCCTCGAGCGGGACGCCCCGGAAAATTTGGTCCGGGAATTTCTGGTGATGCGCCCGGCCCTGCCGGGCGAGCACAATACACCGGACATGAACTACAAGCACATTTATCATGCCGGCAATTTCGCCGACATCGCCAAGCACGTGGCGCTCGTCTATTGCCTCGACGCGTTGAAGCGCAAGCAGGCGGCGTTCTTTGCGCTGGACACCCACGCCGGCCGCGGCTCTTACGACTTACATTCCCCGGAAGCCCGCAAATCCAAAGAGGCCGAGCAGGGAATCCTGCGCCTCCTCGAAACGCTGCCGCAGGAGAAGCTGCTTGCATCCTATTATGCGGCGATTCGAGCGCGCCGCGGCAGGCCGCTCGCCCGCTATCACGGATCTCCTGCGCAGATTGCGGGTGCCCTGCGCAGCCAGGACCGCGCGGTATTCGTCGAGCTGATGCCGGCGGAAGCGCGCGCCGGCGAGCGTCACCTGGTATCGGACGGCCGAATCCGCACGGCGCAGGGCGACGGGTATGCGGCGCTCCGCTCTTTGCTGCCGCCGGCGGAGCGGCGCGGTGTGGTGCTGATCGATCCTCCGTACGAAAGCGCCGAGGAGCTCAAGACGCTGGTGGCGGCCTTCGACGACGCCTACCGCCGATGGTCCACGGGGATGTTCCTGATCTGGTACCCGATCCTGAGCGCATCGCAGCGCCGGAGCGTGCACGCGCGCTTCGAGGCACTGCGCATTCCCAAGATGCTGATCGCGGATCTCGCGATCCGCCCCGATGACGCCGGTGTGGGCTTGGCCGGCAGCGGCTTGATGATGGTCAACCCGCCGCACGGCACCGACGAGTTTCTCGCCGCCGCGTATTCGGCGATCCATCGCACCCTGGCCGATCCGGGCGCGGGATATGTCGAGGTGGCGCGCCTTACACCCGAACGAATGGCACAATGAGCGCAAGGCGCACCGACTTGATTGCGCCAGGAGTAGACCATGGATCCTGACACCCTGCGCAGCCACCTGACCACCCTGCACGAGGAACTGCGCAGTACGCAACAAATCGATCCCCGCTCGAGCGCACTGCTCACGGAGGTTCTGAAGGACATTCGACGCATCCTCGACGCGGATAGCCAGGAGGCGCGTACCGGCGGGGTTCCGCTGGCGGATCGGCTGGAGAAGGTCGCGGTGCAGTTCGAGGCGGATCATCCGGGGCTCGCCGCGAGTTCCCGGCGGTTGATCGATCTGCTCGGCAAGGTGGGGCTCTAGGGCTCAGCCCGTCCATTCGATGTCGGCTCGAACCCGAGCCGCGACGCTCTCGACCGCGTCCAGATTCCCGGACTGATCCTTCGTCAACACGGCGATGCTTCCATGTCCCGCCACGGGAAGAAGTTCTCCCCGATACCCGCGTTCATCGAACGGCGTCGGCTTCGCGACCGACTCGTGCTCCAATACCATGACCGTCACCGGACCCATGTCGGTCTGCACCACCAGATGCGGCACGCGGTGACCCCTGAAGAGGCAGCTTTGCGCGTAGCTCACGACCCCGGCATCGCGACGCAGGCGCATGTGGGTATTGCGCAGCACGAAATCGAGCTCGGGGGCAGGGACGGGCACGTCGGTTCGCGTCCAGGCCTGTGGCTCGCCGGCCATGTGCGCCACGACATCGGCCGCGAGACTCGTGTGGGGGGCCGCGAGCCAAAGAGCTCCCGCGATACCGACGCCCACCAGCACGCTCGCGGCGAGCGCCAGCCAATTGCGGACCACGGGACTTTGCGTCGGACGCAAAGCGGTCACCACGCCGCCCTTCACGGCATCGGGCGGGTGCACGCGCAGCGAACGCGCAAGTTTGCCCTCGAACCGCAGCACACGCTCGGTGTAGGCGGCGCATTCGCCGCAGCCATCGCGATGGGCGCTGAGCCCCGCATCCGTAGCGTGCGGATTGGCGAGTATCGCCCGCCGATATTGGGAACAATCGATCATTCGGGATCCTGACTCGTATCTTCGCCGCACAAAGCCCGCAGCTGCTTGCGGCCTCGAAACAGCCGGGTGAGCACCGCCGCCGGCGATAAATTCAGCTCGGCGGCAATCTCGGCCGTCGAGCAGCCCATGAGCACCTGCATGACCAACGGCTCGCGGTACTCCTCCGGCAGCTTGAAGAGCGCGGCGCGAACCTCCGCGATCTCCTGATCCTGGGAAGCGGCGAGCATCGGCTCCTCCCGGGCGATCAGCTCGTCCACGTCCACCATGACCAGCCGCTTGCGCTCGAAGCTGCGCGCATACTCCCGACGCACGATGGTCAGGAACCAGGGCTTCGCGGCAGTGTGGTCCTTGAGCGAATCGCGAGCCTTCCAGGCTCGAAGCAACGTCTCTTGCACGACATCCTCCGCCAGAGCCCGATCGCGGGACAGCCAGAACGCAAAGCGCACCAGATCGGGGCGCAGCGACTGGCAAAGGGCCTGGAAGCGAGCACGGCCCGGATTTCCGCCGGAGTCATCGTTCATGTATAAATCAGCAGCCGTCCTGGGATATTTTGCCGGCGATATTAACGCGCCCGGCAAGCCGCCGGGGCCCGGGCGGGTCGAAATCGTCACATTGAGGTTGCCGGCAGGAGTCACAGTGAAGATGACCGGAATCAGGCCCGATTCATTTCCGAGCACCCGCCTGCGGCGCATGCGGCGCGACGAGTTCTCGAGGCGGCTGATGCGCGAGACTCAGCTCACGGCAGATTCGCTCATTTATCCGATGTTCGTGACCGAGGGCGTCAAGGAGCGTCAGCCGATCGCCTCGATGCCCGGCATCGAGCGGGTGTCGGTGGACGAATTGCTGCGCGAATGCGCCGCGCTCTCGAAATTGTCGATTCCGGCCATCGCCCTGTTCCCGGGGGGTGTTCCCGCGGACAAGAAGTCCCTGGATGCCCGGGAATCCTGGAACCCCGGCGGGGTCGTCCAGCAGGCGGTCCGTGCCGTCAAACAGGAGTTCCCCCACCTCGGGGTCATCACCGACGTGGCGCTGGACCCCTTCACCACCCACGGCCAGGACGGACTGATCGACGAGACCGGATACGTCATGAACGATCTCACGGTCGAGACCCTGGTGCGGCAGGCGCGCTCGCATGCCGATGCCGGCGCGGACGTGGTCGCACCGTCCGACATGATGGATGGTCGAATCGGGGCGATCCGGGCGGCATTCGAAACTGCCGGATTGACCCATACCCGGATCCTCGCCTACGCCGCCAAGTACGCCTCGAGCTTCTACGGCCCGTTCCGGGAAGCCGTCGGTTCGGCCAAGCAGCTCGGCGGAGGCAACAAGCACACCTACCAGATGGATCCGGCCAATTCCGACGAGGCGCTTCGGGAAGTTGCCATGGATATCGCCGAGGGCGCCGACATGGTCATGATCAAGCCCGGATTGCCTTACCTGGACATCGTCCGGCGGGTCAAAGACCATTTCGCCATGCCGACGTTCGTTTATCAGGTGAGCGGCGAATACTCGATGATCATGGCCGCCGCGGCGAATGGTTGGCTCGACGAGCGCGCCGCAGCCCTGGAGTCTCTGCTGTCGATCAGGCGCGCGGGTGCCGACGGGATCCTGACTTATTTCGCCAAAAAGGCCGCGGGCTGGCTCGCGTCGTGAGCCAGCCCCAGGAAGTTGGCGCACCCGATCAATACGGCGTCGTCGGCCATCCGGTCGAGCACAGCTGGTCGCCGTTCATCCATGGCATGTTCGCCAAGGCGGCTGCGCAAAACCTGGTTTACCGGCTGTTCGATATTCATCCGGACGTTTTCCGGCGCGAGACGTTGAGGTTGATGACCAGCGGGGTCCGCGGCCTCAATGTCACCCTGCCGCATAAACAGGCGGCTGCCGAACTGGTCAACGAGCTGACGCCGCGCGCGGCGCGCGCGCAGGCGGTCAATACCATCGCGTTCTTCGAGAATACGACGCTCCTCGGCGACAACACCGACGGCGTGGGTCTGATCACCGATCTCACCCGAAATCTGCAACTCGACCTCGCCGACAAGCGGGTGCTGATCCTCGGGGCCGGGGGCGCGGCGCGTGGCGTGGTCGGACCTTTGCTCGAGCGCGAGTTGCGCTCGCTCACCATCGCCAACCGCACCCCCTACAAGGCGCGCAAACTCGCGGCCGAGTTCTCCGACGTGGGACAGATCGACGGCTGTACGTTCGGCGAGATCAAGGGACCTGCCTACGATCTGATCGTGAATGCCACGTCCGCCGGCCTGCAGGGCGAGATGCCACACCTGCCCGAGGGTTTGGTGGGCGAGAGCACGGTGTGCTACGACATGACCTACGGCCGGGGCGATACGCCGTTCACCCGTTGGGCGGCCGCGCACCGTGCCGGCCTGATCAGCAAAGGCTGGGGCATGCTGGTCGAGCAGGCGGCCGAGTCTTTCATGCTGTGGCGCGGGATTCGTCCGAACACTCAGCCCGTGCTCGAGGCATTGCAGAGCTAGCTAGCGCGCACCGCACGGTGGGCGCTCGACGCATCCTCAGCGCTCGACGCATCCTGCGCTCAACGCATCGTGACGAGTTCCTCCGCGCTCGTCGGGTGGATCGCCACCGTATCGTCGAAGTCGCTCTTGGTCGCGCCCATGCGGATGGCCACGGCGAATCCCTGCAGCATCTCGTCGGCGCCGAGTCCGATCACGTGGCAACCGACGATTTTTTCGGCAGGTCCCACGCAGACCAGCTTCATGTCGGTGCGCGTCTTGCGCGCCGTCATCGCGTGATACAGCGGCGTGAACTCCGCCATATAGACCTTCACCGCATCTGCATATGTCGCCCGCGCCTCGCTTTCCGACAGGCCAACCGACCCGATCGGCGGGTGCGTGAACACGACGCTCGGAATCATGTCGTAGTCGAGTTGCCGCTCGGGCTTGCCGCCGAACAGTCGGTCGCTGAGCCGCCGTCCTGCGGCGATCGCGACCGGCGTCAGGGCGACGCGGCCGGTGACGTCGCCGATCGCGTAAACGCCGGCGACTCCGGTGTTCTGGAAACCATCGGTGACGATGAAGCCGTCCGCGCTGCGCTCGATTCCGGCAGCGTCCAAGGCCAGGGCGCCGACGTTCGCGGAACGGCCGATCGCCCACAGCACGCAATCGAATCCGGCGAACTCGCGGCCGTCGGCACTGCCCAGGGTCTTCATGCCCGAGTGTTCGCCGAGCGTCGCCGGCACGACATGGGTGTGGATCACGATTCCCTGCGCCTGCATCTCGCGCATCAGCGACTTGCCCAGCAT
>Ga0182016_10008891_pt1 | contig 10051 bp, 10 predicted proteins | sample 712S2MmetaG_FD_120491 | JGI IMG/M metagenome (GOLD analysis project Ga0182016, IMG submission 120491) | Permafrost microbial communities from Stordalen Mire, Sweden - 712S2M metaG | ecosystem: Environmental > Terrestrial > Soil > Wetlands > Permafrost | place: Sweden: Stordalen | collected... | reverse complement strand
CAGGGCGTGTTGGTGGCGGGCCTCGAACCCGGCAGTCCGGCCGGCCGCGCGGGCTTGCGCGAAGGGGACGTTATTGTCGCCTTCGCGGGAGAACCGGTGGCGCGCATTGATGAGTTACACCGGCATCTTGTGGCGAGGGTAATTGGCCTGCCTTCGTTGGTTACGGTCATCCGGCGCACGGAAAAACTGGATCTGGTCGTAACGCCGGAGGAGTTAATCCGGGACAACCAAAGGAATTAGACTTAGTTTAGAAAGTCTGTCAATTCGACTCTCTGGTTTGCCTTTGTCTTTCTCTGCGCGCTCCGCGACGGCGCGAGTATGCCGCCGAAAGTTCAAATCGCGCCGATTGGGCATACAGAAGTTGATTTTGGCGGTGGGCCGTTGTTCTTTTGGGCGTGCCTGAAAGAATTTTAAAATCCTGGCTTCCCCTGGCGCTCTGGATGGCTCTGATCTTCAGCGCCTCCACTTCGCTAGGCGCTCCGAATCATACTTCTTACCTTTTGCGGCCGCTTTTCTTTTGGCTGGACCCGCATATGTCCGAAGAGACTTTTGCGCGCTGCCATTATCTTGTCCGAAAAGCCGCCCATTTTACAGAGTACGCAATTCTGGGAATGCTGATTTGGCGAACCCTTCGCCATGATCCGGCCTTTCGTTCTTGTACGACCACCCATCAATTTTGGTTGGCGCTTTTGCTGGCGGCGTTCTATGCATCAACCGATGAATTTCACCAGAAGTTTGTGCCTACGCGGGAACCGTCCGTCCAAGATGTCCTGCTGGATACTTGCGGGGCGGGAGCGGGCTTGTTGTTCATTTGGAGTGCGCGGCGCTTGGGCTTAAGCCAGGGCAAGTAGGTTTCTATGAAGCAACCGCTTCTGCCCGTGGCCTTGCTTTTTGCCGCGGGCGTTCTTGTCGCGGATCAGGTCCACCTCCCTTTGCCGGTCCTGTTCGCCGTATCCCTGGCCGTGGCTATGGCTGGGCTGGTTTGGGAAAAAGTTCGCGTGTGGCTGCTCGGTTTCTTAATCGCCTTGACAGGTTGGACGGACGCCGCCTGGCATAACGCCGTGCTTTCTCCGCGCGATTTGCGGGTGATACAAGGGGACACCGTGAGCGAGAAAACGCTGCGCGGCCGCCTCCGCGCGCCACCCGCGCAGAGAGTATTTGAATTGGGGCCGCGCGAATTGTGGCATACGTCCGCGTTGCTCGATGACGTGGAAATGAGCCGGCCAGAAGGCTGGCAGCCAGTCACGGGCAAAGTCATTGCCACCACGAGCGGAGCCTTGCCACCTGAATTCTTCCAAGGACAAATAGTGGAAGTGCATGGTGTTTTGCGCCGTCCAAATGGCCCTGTGGCGGAGGGTTTATTTGATCCGCGCGCTTATTACCAACGACAGGGGGTGTTTTACCAGTTGCAAACCAGTGGGACGAACGATTGGGCCGTGGCGGCGGGTGGAGAAACTAAATTGCCACTGACCGAACAGTTCCGGCGCTGGGCCACCCGCACTTTGGAACTGGGATTCCCAACCGAGGATCAGGCCTTGCGTTTGACCCGGACCCTCCTCTTGGATTGGAAGGCGCCGCTGACGGATACGGTGGAGGAACCCTTTATGCGCGCCGGCACGTACCACATTTTCGCGGTGGACGGATTGCGCGTTGGATTGCTGGCGATGATTGGATTGGGTTTGTCACGCGGGTTGCGGCTGCCCCGCGCGGTCTGCGGCTTGGCCATCGCGCCGGTTCTTTGGTTTTACGCCGGTTTGACTGGATGGCCCTCTTCGGCCGTTCGCGCCGCCATCATGGCCAGTGTAATCATCCTGGGCTGGGCCTGCCGGCGGCCCGGCGACATCATCAATTCCCTCTGCGCCGCCGCTTTCATCATTCTGCTGTGGGACCCGGCGCAGCTTTATCAACCGGGCTTTCAGCTTTCCTTTCTGGTCGTTGGGTGCATCGGCTTGATTGTGCCTTGCTGGCGCGGATTTTTGCATGACAAACTGCTGAAAGGCGACCCCATGCTGCCCGGCGCGCTGCAACCGCGCCTGCCGCCGGCGCTGTATGGCGCGGTCCTCTACACGGTGGACATTTTCGCCCTCTCCTGCGCCGCCTGGCTTGGTTCCATCCCCTTGGCAGCTTATTATTTTCACCTTTTCACGCCCGTGAGTGTGCCGGCCAATTGCGTGGTGGTGCCCGTGACGACCCTGGCATTGATCAGCGGCACAGGGAGTCTGCTCACCGGCGGTTGGTGTCCCTGGCTGGCGATTCTCTTTAACAACGCCACTTGGGGACTGATGCGTTTTATCATGTGGTTTAGTGGCTGGGCGGCGCAATGGCCTTATGGAAATTACAACGTCTCAGCGCCACCAGTTACCGTTTGCGTCCTTTATTACGCGGTCCTCTTTTTGGCCGCCGGCGGTTGGATTTTTCGCTCAAGGAAAAAATGGTGGATAAGCGCGGCCTTGCTTGCGGCCGGGTTGGGGTGCCTGGTCCAATGGAGGGTGGCTCGCCAGACCGCCCGCATTTCCATCCTGCCTCTGCGCGGCTCGCCGGGCCTCTTTGTCCAATCGCCCGCGGAAGCGGGGACCTTGCTGTGCAACTGCGGGGGGGCGGAGGATGCCCAAGGCACGCTCAAACCTTTCCTTTGCGCCCACGGTGTCAATCAATTGGACACCTTTTGCCTAGGCGTCGGTTTACGCTCCTACTTCGGCGGGGCCGAAATTATTTTGACCAATTTTGGCCCGCGCGAAATTGTCTCCACGGCGGCGTCCGGTCGTTCCGCCGCGTTTGGTGAATTAATGGCAACGCTCCGCCAGACGGGCCGTTGGCGGGCGGGGATGGATGGCGCCATAGTGGGCGGCTGGACAGTCCTGCATCCATCCGGCGCGGCGGAGTTACTGCCGCAAGCTGATGACACTGCGTTGGTCTTCTGGCGCGAGATTCACGGACATGACGTGCTGCTTCTACCTTCTCTGGGCCGGGCCGGCCAGGAAGCGTTGATGAAGCGGCACCCGCACCTGCGCGCGGAGGTCGTTCTGGCTGGCTTGCCGGCTCGAGACGAACCGCTGTGCGAACCGCTGTTGGATCAATTGCAACCGCGCCTCATCATTATTATGGATACGACCTTTCCCGCCACCCGCCGCGCTTCTAACGCGCTGCGCGGCCGTTTCGCCCGCCGCCCCTGGCCGGTCATATACTGCCGCGATCACGGAGCATTGACGCTGGAATTGAGCGCGCGCGATTGGACCGTGCGCAACGCCGCCGGCGAGCCGGTCCAGTTTGCCCCCCCGGAAACAAGTCCGGAAGAATAATGTTTTCGGGCGCGCGCCGCGCCGCGAGGACGCAAAAATTGCCATTTTGTTTCTTTTGTTTCACAAAACCATTGCTAAACTTGCGGACAGTTTTGTGAGACTAGCCACGGAATTTTTCAGACTGGATTCAGCGGACGAGGCGGAGCGGCAACCGGATTTCATCGAAATCCATTCGCACGCGATGCCCATCCATTATCGTCGGCATGGGCGCGCCCGCAACTACGTTTTGCGGTTGCACGCAAACAAGACGGTGGTGGTAACGGTGCCGCGCCAGGGCACAAAAAAATTTGCGAGACAATTCGTCACCAGCCGGAAGTCCTGGCTGGAAAAGCAATGGCGGATTCTCGAAGCGCGCAAGCTGCCCCCGCAGGATTTGCGGCCGGGCATGGAAATTTTGCTGCACGGGCGCGCCGTCGTGTTGGAGGTCCATCCGCGCGGTGCGGCCTGGGAACTGCGAGCCGGCCCGGAACGAACCCTCCTGCCCAATCCCGACGGCAATTTGCGGCCGGCCCTGGAACGCCACTTGCGCGCCGCGGCCAAGGCCTTCCTCGTCCAGCGCGCCCAGGAGTTGGCCGGCCGGCATCGCTCGGTCATCCGGCGAGTTGTCATCCGCAATCAAAAGAGCCGATGGGGGTCTTGTTCCTGCCAAGGGACCATTTCCTTGAACTGGCGTCTGATCCAATTGCCGGAGCAGGTCCGCGATTACATCATCATTCACGAATTGATGCATCTGCGGCAGTTGAATCATTCCCCGCAATTTTGGGCGGAAGTCGCCGAGGCTTGCCCGGGATACCGCGCGGCCGAAGAATGGTTGAAACTGAATTCAGGTCAGGTGGGTTTCTAAGCGCGTGTTTAAGCTCTTTGTTGCGCTTGACGGGCCTCTCTCCTTATGTTTACTTATCAGGCAGTAGCTTATCTAGTCCATGAAAAAGTTTAACGACAATTTGTTTTGAACATCTCCTAATTATGAAAACCTTTTGCCTTTCTCTCGTCGCGGCCTTTTCCTTGGTGCAACTGGCGCAAGCCGAGGTCACCGTCAAACTTACCAAAGTTCATCTGTGTTGCAACAGTTGCGTCACTGGCGCCAAGAAAGCCGTCTCTACCGTGGATGGAGTCACTCCGGCCATCGATAAAGACACGCAGACGATTTCCCTGACCGCGCCTGATCTGGCTACGGCCCAAAAAGCCGTGGACGCCCTGACCAAGGCGGGCTATTTCGGCGCGACCGAAGATTCCGGCATCAAAATCGATGCCAGCACCGGCGCTGCTGGGAGCAAAGTGCAATCGCTCAAAGTCGAAGGGGTGCATCTCTGCTGCCCGAAGTGCGTCAAAGCTGTGCATGCCGCCGTCACCGCCGTGCCGGGAGTAACGGGTGAAAACGCGGAAAAAAACGCGCCCTCGTTTGTCATTACAGGCGATTTTAATGACGCGGAAGTTTTCGCGGCGCTGCAAAAGGCAGGCTTGACCGGTAAAGTGTCGAAGTAAGAGCGCTCTACATTTGTTCAACCGCCTCGATGCCCAGCACGGTCAGGCCCTGCTGGAGAACCCGGGCGGTGAGATCGCACAAGGCCAGGCGTGTCCCACGCGTGGCCTCATCTGCTTTTAGGACCGGACAATTTTCATAGAACCGCGCGAAGTGGCCGGCCAATTCGTACAGGTAAGAGCAAAGGAAATTCGGCCGATAATCATCCGCCGCCGCCTCCAGGCTGAAGCCGAAATTCATTAAGTGCCTAGCCAGCAGTGCCTCTTCGGGGGCAGTCAGGACAAAAGGGGCCGCGGCGCGGGAGGTTTCTTCGCCGCCCTTGCGGAAAATGCTCCGCACTCGGGCGTAGGCGTAAAGCAGATAAGGCGCGGTATTGCCTTGCAGAGCAAGCATCCGGTCCCAACTAAAGACGTAGTCGCTCTGGCGGTTTTGCGACAGGTCAGCGTATTTGATGGACCCCAACCCGACCGCGCGAGCGATTTCGCGCCGTTGCGCGTCGGAAAGGTCGGGGTTCTTCGCCGAGACCACCTGGAAGGCCCGTTCCTCCGCCTCGTCCAATAAATCCTCCAGCCGCACCGTATCGCCCGCGCGCGTCTTGAAGGGCTTGCCATCCTCGCCCAAAATCGAACCAAACCAAACATGCGAGAGCTTGAGGCGCGCTTCCGGATGCCAGCGCCGGAAAATGGCGAAGCACTGCTGAAAGTGCAATTGCTGCGGCGCTCCTGTCACATACACGATTTCATCCGGCGGGCGCGGGGAAGCGCCGCCCTGCCAGCGGAAGAGGAGCGTCGCCAGGTCGGTGGTCGTGTAGTTGTAACCGCCGTCGCTTTTGCGAACGAGCGCCGGGTGCGCCTTGAGTTCAGGCATCTCCTCGAAAAAGACAGCCATTGCGCCTTCGCTCGGTTGGGCGATGCCGCGCTCGGCCAACTCATCAACCACTGTTTTAAGCTGAGGATTGTAAAAACTTTCTCCGTAACAATGATCAAACCGCACCCCCAGCCGCGAATAAACGCGCTCGAACTGCGACTCCGACAGCGCTATCATCTCGCGCCAAAGCCTCAGGTTCTCCGCATCACCGCTCTGCAACTTGACCAATTCCTGACGCGCCTTTTCCAGGACTTCCGAATTCGTCTCGCATTGGGCATTGACGGCTTTGTAGAGGCGCTCCATTTCCGCGATGGGATCGGCGCGCAAGTTCTCCGCGTCCAATTGCGTTTTCCATCCAACGAGCAATTTGCCGAATTGCGTGCCCCAATCGCCGATGTGGTTGTCCGTGACGACGTGATGTCCGAGCAGGCGCAGCAAGCGGGCCAGGGTATCTCCCAGAATCGTCGAGCGAATGTGGCCCACGTGCATCGGCTTGGCCACGTTCGGTGAACTGAAATCAACCACCAAAGTCCGCGGGGCGGTTGTTTTTTGAAAAAACAAATGTTCGCCCTGGGCCGCTTGCAGCAACGCATCAGCCAGAGCGGCGGGCGTGAGGCGGAAGTTGAGGAAGCCCGCCCCGGCGACCTCCACCGGTTCGCATAAACCGCCGAGGTCCAGCTTGGCCGCCACGTCGGTTGCCAGTTTGCGCGGGTTCATTTTGCGCGCTTTGGCCAGGGCCATCAGGGCGTTGGACTGGTAATCCCCAAACTTTGTGTCGGGACAGGGACGCAATAAAACCGTGCTGGCCTCCGCGTCCGGCAAAACGGCCCGCAAAGCCTGTTGCAGTTTCTCTTCGAGGATTTTGTGGAGCACCATGAAAACGGCCCCGGACTCCATTATTTCGCGGCCGAATAGCGTTTGATGATCTCGTACATGGCGGCCGCATCGGCAGCCTGTTCGAGCTCCGTCCGAAATTCCTTGATATGAAGCAGCTTGGCGATATTGGCCAGGGTGTGCAGGTGTTTCTGGAACTGGCCTTGCGGCACGAGAAAAAGCATCACGAGGTTGACCGGCTGATTATCCAGAGCATCGAAGTCAATGCCCTTCTTCGAGCGGCCCATGGAGCCGACGACTTCCGTGATCAGATCGGTAGAAGCGTGAGGAATGCCGATGCCGAAACCGATGCCGGTGCTCATGGAGGACTCGCGCTTTTTGACCACGGCGATAATCGAATCGCGGTCTTGTGCGCGGATTTTGCCGGTATCGACCAGATTCTGAATCAATTCATCGATGGCGTCCCAGCGGACGGACGATTTCATATCGGGGACAATCGTCTCCACGCTCAAAATGTCGCCAAGATTCATAAAACTTTAGCATTTCGCCTCAAGTGCGCCCGCATTTCAAGAAGAATTAATAAAGGAAAGTGTTTTAGCTCCGAATTGTTGCTTTCCGCGCCGTGTCGGCCAACGTAGTTTCCACGCTGGCGATGGAATATTACTGGTCGGCCTTTACGCAATTGATTGTGACGCCCTTCGAGCACCGCGAACTCATTTGGGGCATCGTTCCTCTTTACTTCGGCCTGCTCCTCAACGAAACCTCCCCCTCCAAGGCCAATTTCCGCACCGCCATCCAGACCGGCTTCAGTTTCCTTTGGGCTGGCTTGCAATGGCTCTTCAATCCCCGGCCCGGGACTGGACGCCCCCCGGATTCGCATGTCTCGCAATCGATTCATTTGTTTGTCACAATCCTCGTCTTGACGCTAGGAGTGGTCGCGCTTTACAGTGGCATGCGCAAACGGTTCCCCAAGCACGGCCGCCTGCTGGGCCACACGCGCTTTGCCAATTATTTCATGATCACAATTTTCCCTATGCAAAGCTATTGGCTGCCTTGGCGCTGGGCGCAACTGGTTGCCGTGGTCATCTTCGCTCCGCCCATCTGGCTGGCCTTGCACTTCGGCCTCATGCCCTTCCGCAGCGGAAAGCAATGGCGGCGATAAGCCGCTTCAAACCCAACCATTGACACGGTTGATCGTCGCGATGATCTGCCTCCTGCGCTCGGCGCTAACCACCCCCCGACGATCCACTAGATTCGCTTTTTGAATTGTGTAGAGCAGGTCACACTTGCAGAGCGTGGGCCAATCGAGGCCATCACTGGAATCGAGAATCACCTCGTTGGGCTCAGGTCGTCGCGTAGTCCTTCGGGAGGCGCATATTATAACCGTTACTTCAGGCTTGTTGGCAACCCTGTCGGGGTGGGAAACTATCACCGCTGGGTGCGGCTCCGGCCAACCCGGAGGCTGCCAACTGAAAATCTCCCAAGCTTTCATTCCGGGTCCGGAGGCGGAGAAGGCAAGCCGGCAAGGTGATGTTCAACTGAGTCAAATTCACGGTTCGGTCGCTGGTAGCAACGGCGGGATTCCGCTTTCGACAAAGGATTCAATTTTTTTGGCGGTTCGGGAGCTAACTGTTCTCGCAGTTTGGGCAACCCCAGTTTCATGCTCTGCCGCATGATGTCCGCCATGGACAAGCCCAAATCCTGAGACGCCCGCCGCAGCTCACCAAGCAGATCGGGAGGCACGGCCAGTGGATACGTATCAGTCTTCATGGATGAATCCTACATTACTCCGCCACCCTGTCAACGTCCCGCTGCCACCTGACAGCCGCAGGCCGATCCTCCAGTTTTCTCGCGGCCAAAAGCAATCCAACACGGGTCGGCCCTCAGGCGGACTCTGGTCTTTTAATACGCTCGACGCATCCAGCCAGAAGCCAAGAGCAACGCGACAAACTGTATTCTATCCCGGAGCCTCCTCAGTAAGCCGCACGCGGTTAAAACCCGTGCAATATCCTTCCGTAGGATTTTAATCTTGACTCGGTTTTGTTATCTTTGCCCGGCATGCGAACAAGGCAACGTACTCGAGGACCGTGATGACGCGCTGCGCGAAAACCGCCCGGTTCCCGCTGGCCATCCGTCGGCAACTCAACCTGATTGAACTAATTTGAGCCAAATTGAACCAAATTGAGCCGCTGTTACCCCCCCGGGGGGGGTGCCGCGACCCGCCGCGAGGCCTTCGCCCTCTCTTTTCGATGACAGCAATTCCGTCACGCACCCCGACTCCGGCGCAGGCCGAATGCAATAAGAAACGGGCCTTGCCCTTGGGCGGACTCTGCCTTTCAATACTCTTGGCGCAATTATGTCCGCGGACCCCACAGCCAGTTCCATTTTTCCCCGCACTGATTGGACGGAATTAGGCAAGGCCGCCGAGGCCGACGAGGCCCGGCTCGACCGCCTCATCCGCCTGTATTGGCCGCCGTTGCGCATTTATCTGGCCGCCTCTTTCCCCAGCCTCAAGGACCAGTGGGACATCCTCCTGCAGGAATTCGCCGAGGATAAAATCCTTAAAAAAGGCTGGCTGCAGCGGGCCGACCGCGAGCGCGGGCATTTCCGCGACTTTCTCAAGACCAGCCTGCGCAATTTCGTTTTGGACCGCCTGGACCGCGCGGAAGTGAAACGACCGGCCGTCTCTTTGGATGAACTGGAAGTGGAATTGCCCAGCCCGGAAAAGTCTTCCGATGAATTCGATTTGACTTGGGTCCGCACTGTTCTGGCGGAAACGTTGAGGCGCATGGAAGTCGATTGCAAGGACCCATCCGCCGACCAACCGCGCCGCGCCCATATCTGGGAAATGTTCCGCATTCGTCTGTTGGGGCCTATCTTTAACGACGATCCACAGCCGCCTTACGATGAATTAATCGAGCGTTTCGGCCTGAAATCCCCCACCGACGCCTCCAACATGCTTCTTACGGCCAAACGCATTTTTAAGGCCCACCTGACCCGCGTCATCAAGGAATACGCCGAGCAGGACGCCGCCACGGCCACGGAAATCCAAGCCTTGGAGCAGTTCGTCAACAGCCTGGCCAAACGAACCTGACGCCCCATGCGCGCGCAAGATACCATTCCGCAAACCGTATTAAGCACTGAGGCGGTTAAGCCGCCGCAGCGCGCGTTCATCGGGTCCATGAGTTATGTCCGAATTTGACACCGCGGGCGCTTTGTTCAAGAGCCCGCCGAAAAGTCTCGCCGCCTTTATGGCGGCAGGGGACGAGCACGCGCGCCTGTGGCGACCCGATGAATTGGAGGCCCTTTTCCGCCACCAATTGGCCGCTCCCATCCTGGTGGACTTGGGAGGGTACGATCCCGTCACGGCCAACCGCCTCAAGACCCTATGCTCGGCGCAAAACCTGGTGTTAAAGAGTTTTCTGGAATTGTTTACCCACCCGGTTCCCCCGTTGGAATTGCTGACCTTAACCAAGGAATTCGCGAAAACGAACATGGATCACCCGGATAGCAGCTTGCCCAAGGAAGTCGCCGCCGTCCTTTATTACACGAGCATCGCCGCTGCGAT
>Ga0182016_10008886_pt1 | contig 10058 bp, 10 predicted proteins | sample 712S2MmetaG_FD_120491 | JGI IMG/M metagenome (GOLD analysis project Ga0182016, IMG submission 120491) | Permafrost microbial communities from Stordalen Mire, Sweden - 712S2M metaG | ecosystem: Environmental > Terrestrial > Soil > Wetlands > Permafrost | place: Sweden: Stordalen | collected... | reverse complement strand
GTCGCTCCCCGCGCGGGGGGCGTGGATTGAAACATGCTCAAGCGCTCGCTCAAGGCGCCCAGCGGCAGTCGCTCCCCGCGCGGGGGGCGTGGATTGAAACAGCGATTCCCGCGCTATGACAATTGCGGTCACGTCGCTCCCCGCGCGGGGGGCGTGGATTGAAACGGCAAAGACAGCATGGGCTACACGTTCACGTTTGGTCGCTCCCCGCGCGGGGGGCGTGGATTGAAACCGCGAAATGGAACGCAGGGCAGACAATGAACTGCGTCGCTCCCCGCGCGGGGGGCGTGGATTGAAACGGCGACTTCAGTGAGACGCGCGCCGGCCTGATCGCGTCGCTCCCCGCGCGGGGGGCGTGGATTGAAACAACTTTCTCGACATATGCAAGATCCGAAGTACGGTCGCTCCCCGCGCGGGGGGCGTGGATTGAAACAGGTTGTCTGAGTACGTCGTAGCGCAGTCGTCGCGTCGCTCCCCGCGCGGGGGGCGTGGATTGAAACATTGAACTGGGGGAAGTCATCCACACGATTCAGGTCGCTCCCCGCGCGGGGGGCGTGGATTGAAACGTACATCGTGTCCAGGTCTTCCGCTGGCACGTAGCGTCGCTCCCCGCGCGGGGGGCGTGGATTGAAACATGCAGTACGTCACGCCCGAGCCTAACTCGGGATGTCGCTCCCCGCGCGGGGGGCGTGGATTGAAACATGCTCAAGCGCTCGCTCAAGGCGCCCAGCGGCGTCGCTCCCCGCGCGGGGGGCGTGGATTGAAACAGCGCCACCAATGACGACAATGGCGCAGTAACATGTCGCTCCCCGCGCGGGGGGCGTGGATTGAAACCGTGGGTGGGCACGTTTAACGTGACAATGCTGCGTCGCTCCCCGCGCGGGGGGCGTGGATTGAAACACGCGGATGGTGTCACCCTTCGTAGCAAAGCCGCGTCGCTCCCCGCGCGGGGGGCGTGGATTGAAACACCACGTAGCTGCGACGTATTCTGGCAACTCGAGTCGCTCCCCGCGCGGGGGGCGTGGATTGAAACCGTCCCATCGGGGTCTACATCGAGACCTACGAGGTCGCTCCCCGCGCGGGGGGCGTGGATTGAAACCGGCTGTACGATGCGCGCATCAAGGCGCGCGCCTGTCGCTCCCCGCGCGGGGGGCGTGGATTGAAACACCCATTGTTGATTTCGTCTGATGCGCCAGACGGTCGCTCCCCGCGCGGGGGGCGTGGATTGAAACCACGTATCGTTGATCGGGTCTCCGGTCGCGGCCGCGTCGCTCCCCGCGCGGGGGGCGTGGATTGAAACAGCTTATCGCGTAAGCGAGCAATCCCGCCCCCGCGTCGCTCCCCGCGCGGGGGGCGTGGATTGAAACAGATGAAAGCGCAAGAGCAGAACGCTGCGCGAGGTCGCTCCCCGCGCGGGGGGCGTGGATTGAAACCTTACAGAGTGCCGCGGCAACCCGCGGTCCCGAGTCGCTCCCCGCGCGGGGGGCGTGGATTGAAACACGATGATGCCCGCGAATGGGTCAAATCCGAACGTCGCTCCCCGCGCGGGGGGCGTGGATTGAAACAAAATCGTAGGTCCCGACTGCGGTCGGTGTCCCCGTCGCTCCCCGCGCGGGGGGCGTGGATTGAAACAATCTATTTGATCCAGCCGGACATGATCATGCTGGTCGCTCCCCGCGCGGGGGGCGTGGATTGAAACGCCAACTCCGTGTACTCGCGCGAGGCCAAGAAAGGTCGCTCCCCGCGCGGGGGGCGTGGATTGAAACCGTCACTGGTGCATGGCGCGGTTGGGTTGGGACTTGTCGCTCCCCGCGCGGGGGGCGTGGATTGAAACGCTCTCACATCTTCCGACTCGGGGCGAAATGGGGTCGCTCCCCGCGCGGGGGGCGTGGATTGAAACCCGCTCGAGGTGGCAGATCGACGCCCACGGGTGTCGCTCCCCGCGCGGGGGGCGTGGATTGAAACAACGCACCCAGTCCCGACAATTGCCCGAGCCCGTCGCTCCCCGCGCGGGGGGCGTGGATTGAAACATCATCTCCGGTCTTTCCGCCGTGGCCGCCTGGTGTCGCTCCCCGCGCGGGGGGCGTGGATTGAAACCCAATCCAGTGGGTGACTGTGACGACTTCGCCATGTCGCTCCCCGCGCGGGGGGCGTGGATTGAAACATAGACCACTACCAATATGCCTCGACTGTCGTGTCGCTCCCCGCGCGGGGGGCGTGGATTGAAACTCTCCGTCGTCGAAGTCTTCCGCGCGGTACGACTGGTCGCTCCCCGCGCGGGGGGCGTGGATTGAAACAATAACTCGATAGAGCCTCCATGCGTAGAAATCGTCGCTCCCCGCGCGGGGGGCGTGGATTGAAACACCCCGGAGGACGAAGGGAGGCGCTGCCGGGTGGTCGCTCCCCGCGCGGGGGGCGTGGATTGAAACAGGAAGAAGCGCTGCCGGCACTTCTTGCAGTTGTCGCTCCCCGCGCGGGGGGCGTGGATTGAAACCGTTGTAATCTCCCGGGGGTGGAGCGGAAACTACGTCGCTCCCCGCGCGGGGGGCGTGGATTGAAACAATCCGTTTTGAAGTTCCGAAAAGTCTACTCGTGGTCGCTCCCCGCGCGGGGGGCGTGGATTGAAACTGCCAAATGGCACGATCATCGCACCGGGGACGAGTCGCTCCCCGCGCGGGGGGCGTGGATTGAAACCACTACGATCGCCGGAGAATCGCTGAACGCCGCGTCGCTCCCCGCGCGGGGGGCGTGGATTGAAACGATCACCAGCACCTCGGCCACAGCCGGCGGAACGTCGCTCCCCGCGCGGGGGGCGTGGATTGAAACTACCGCTGCCTTTCGTGCGCGTTCGATTTCACGTCGCTCCCCGCGCGGGGGGCGTGGATTGAAACGCAACCAACAGCGTGGGGACCGGGTATGGCGCGTCGCTCCCCGCGCGGGGGGCGTGGATTGAAACACGATGGCGGTGGCCTGAATGCAGGCCTGACCGCGTCGCTCCCCGCGCGGGGGGCGTGGATTGAAACCTCAGAAAACGCGCCCCGCGTCGACCAACGTCACGTCGCTCCCCGCGCGGGGGGCGTGGATTGAAACCTGGCAAGGCCCGTAAACGGGCTGTAAATGCAAGTCGCTCCCCGCGCGGGGGGCGTGGATTGAAACTACTGGTGCTTGCTGAAACAGCATCGCTGCTAACGTCGCTCCCCGCGCGGGGGGCGTGGATTGAAACAGCATCTGTGGGCGCGCGCTTGGTTTCTTCGGCGTCGCTCCCCGCGCGGGGGGCGTGGATTGAAACTTTCGCTGCCACTCGAACTCTCTTGAGCGTCATCGTCGCTCCCCGCGCGGGGGGCGTGGATTGAAACACAACCTTGACAGTCCCCACGGTGACAACAACCACGTCGCTCCCCGCGCGGGGGGCGTGGATTGAAACACTTGCTGTGCCGCAGCCATTGCTACTGCTGCCGTCGCTCCCCGCGCGGGGGGCGTGGATTGAAACCAGCCAAGGCCGGTGGGAGCACCACTGAACCCGTGTCGCTCCCCGCGCGGGGGGCGTGGATTGAAACAGGATGATACGCGGGTAATAGCTGGCTACGTCCCGTCGCTCCCCGCGCGGGGGGCGTGGATTGAAACGTGCCATTGGCAAATGGTACTGCACATCGGGTCGTCGCTCCCCGCGCGGGGGGCGTGGATTGAAACCATCATGGCGTTGTACGCCACGGCTGCCAGATGAGTCGCTCCCCGCGCGGGGGGCGTGGATTGAAACCCGACCCTCGCTTTGCGCCTGGCCAGGGGGACCTCGTCGCTCCCCGCGCGGGGGGCGTGGATTGAAACTTCAACTCCTCGTACTCGCTGCCGGTGGTCGGCCCGTCGCTCCCCGCGCGGGGGGCGTGGATTGAAACTTACCGATCGAGCCGGATTACGTGATAGGCCCCGTCGCTCCCCGCGCGGGGGGCGTGGATTGAAACAATAAACTGATGGCGCGGATTGAAAAGCGATGCCGGTCGCTCCCCGCGCGGGGGGCGTGGATTGAAACAACGTGTCGGGCGTTAATTGCGCCGCGATATCCGGTCGCTCCCCGCGCGGGGGGCGTGGATTGAAACAAGGCAGTGGCGACATAGTCTGGCGCATCAGACGTCGCTCCCCGCGCGGGGGGCGTGGATTGAAACATTTGATCCAGCCGGACATGATCATGCTGGATGGTCGCTCCCCGCGCGGGGGGCGTGGATTGAAACATCGAAAGAACTGCCCCAGCACGACGGGTTGAAGGTCGCTCCCCGCGCGGGGGGCGTGGATTGAAACAATGGCCGATGTACGATAACGACACCCTGGGGGGTCGCTCCCCGCGCGGGGGGCGTGGATTGAAACCGCTAACTCCCAGCAAGGCGATGGTGATTGGGAGTCGCTCCCCGCGCGGGGGGCGTGGATTGAAACGCATGGTAAGAATCTCGACCCATGCGGGTTGCGGTGTCGCTCCCCGCGCGGGGGGCGTGGATTGAAACATTTCCTCGACCTGGGCATTGCGCGCCGTGATGTCGCTCCCCGCGCGGGGGGCGTGGATTGAAACACCTGCCCCGAATTGATGTCCACGATGCGCGCGGTCGCTCCCCGCGCGGGGGGCGTGGATTGAAACACGAGGTAATGCTCGGTCGACGCCTGCTCAACAGGTCGCTCCCCGCGCGGGGGGCGTGGATTGAAACTCGATACGCCAATAGAAACCGATCCCTCGGACGTCGCTCCCCGCGCGGGGGGCGTGGATTGAAACACTCCCAAATGCCATATGGCTGATAGCCAACCGAGTCGCTCCCCGCGCGGGGGGCGTGGATTGAAACCCACCCGTCGTAAGCTCTGCTATCGGCGCGCCGGTCGCTCCCCGCGCGGGGGGCGTGGATTGAAACCATAGCGGTCCCTGAGCATGAGCAATCTGCTCGGTCGCTCCCCGCGCGGGGGGCGTGGATTGAAACTTCAGATGGGTGCCCACAGTCGAGACGGCGATGTGTCGCTCCCCGCGCGGGGGGCGTGGATTGAAACAAAACGCCTGCAATCTCAGCGGCGTCGCAAAGTCGTCGCTCCCCGCGCGGGGGGCGTGGATTGAAACACTAACTGCTAGGCGTGTTTACCAGACACGTTAAGGTCGCTCCCCGCGCGGGGGGCGTGGATTGAAACACTCAAACTGAACGTCAAGACCTAACCCACAAGGCAGTCGCTCCCCGCGCGGGGGGCGTGGATTGAAACACTTTATTGGTGTACGCACACGTCTTTTATGTTGTCGCTCCCCGCGCGGGGGGCGTGGATTGAAACAACCAACAGACGTTGTATAACGTAGTCCTGCTAGTCGCTCCCCGCGCGGGGGGCGTGGATTGAAACGTAGCAGTTTTGGCAGACTACATGGCTGTTGCGTCGCTCCCCGCGCGGGGGGCGTGGATTGAAACTACTATGTAGAAGTAATGTGCATGGCTCTGGCGGTCGCTCCCCGCGCGGGGGGCGTGGATTGAAACAGCCTAGTACGGCTGATGTCCTAGTCCACTAGACGTCGCTCCCCGCGCGGGGGGCGTGGATTGAAACAGCTCACAGCGGTTGGCCTGTGACACGCAGGTTGTCGCTCCCCGCGCGGGGGGCGTGGATTGAAACGCTACCTACCAGGATGACGTGTGCCTTGTAGGGCGTCGCTCCCCGCGCGGGGGGCGTGGATTGAAACGACAAGCGCACGGAAGGTGCCATGGGTACGGACAGTCGCTCCCCGCGCGGGGGGCGTGGATTGAAACTTTTGCTTGCGCTGGGCCTGTCCTTGTTTGCCCGTCGCTCCCCGCGCGGGGGGCGTGGATTGAAACTTCCTCGTAGGCCTGGAAGAGCGTCGGGTTAGCTGTCGCTCCCCGCGCGGGGGGCGTGGATTGAAACCTTCAGTTCGGCAGCGGTCACCGATAGTGTCATGTCGCTCCCCGCGCGGGGGGCGTGGATTGAAACGATGTGCTCTTTGACGACGGCCCGGACTTCGTGGTCGCTCCCCGCGCGGGGGGCGTGGATTGAAACCGGTGACGGTGATCCCAACCGTGATCGACAGAGTGTCGCTCCCCGCGCGGGGGGCGTGGATTGAAACAATCGCAACCGCAACCAGCCCGCTCGCCCCGGCCCGTCGCTCCCCGCGCGGGGGGCGTGGATTGAAACGGCTGCACCTCGACCGTGTCGCCTTTCCGCGGCGTCGCTCCCCGCGCGGGGGGCGTGGATTGAAACCATCAACACCGTCCACTTGTTCGTCTTCCGGTTGTCGCTCCCCGCGCGGGGGGCGTGGATTGAAACTCCTTAGAATGGGCAGGTATTGCCCAACGTTGAGTCGCTCCCCGCGCGGGGGGCGTGGATTGAAACGCGTGCATCGTCCCAAGGGCGACGACATCTTGCGTCGCTCCCCGCGCGGGGGGCGTGGATTGAAACACCAGGAAGAAAACCGCGCCCGCACTGCGTACCGTCGCTCCCCGCGCGGGGGGCGTGGATTGAAACGCTTCGGGGGAATCGATGTTCGCCGCCCCGTTGGTCGCTCCCCGCGCGGGGGGCGTGGATTGAAACACCTACTCCGGCGCAAACGTCATCGGGATCTGCGTCGCTCCCCGCGCGGGGGGGCGTGGATTGAAACCTCCAATCCATGGACCCTGGCCCTCACTGCCCGTCGCTCCCCGCGCGGGGGGCGTGGATTGAAACCCTCATGAGCGGTTGCATTTCGGGGTTACGCCGGGTCGCTCCCCGCGCGGGGGGCGTGGATTGAAACAATTGCAGTAGGACCAGCCGGGGAGTACGGGGCTGTCGCTCCCCGCGCGGGGGGCGTGGATTGAAACTGCTCCTTCCGTCTTCACGACGGTAGATTGCGGTCGCTCCCCGCGCGGGGGGCGTGGATTGAAACACCTACTCCGGCGCAAACGTCATCGGGATCTGCGTCGCTCCCCGCGCGGGGGGCGTGGATTGAAACAACATCGTCAATCTCCTGTTGCACTACGTGCTTGGTCGCTCCCCGCGCGGGGGGCGTGGATTGAAACAGCAATAACATCAATCAGGCGTGGCTGATGCGCGGTCGCTCCCCGCGCGGGGGGCGTGGATTGAAACACGTTCGTGGGCTGCACCGGCGTAGTGCCGGGGCGTCGCTCCCCGCGCGGGGGGCGTGGATTTCCCCCAAAAAGGCTTCAATTGGGAAATTTTTAAAAAAAGTCAACCTGATTTCCAAACTGCCGCCACCCTGGTCGACGTTCGCGGGCGAACAGATCAACCTTGCTGCCAGGACACGTTGACTCAACCATCGAGTAGAACTCCTCAGGTTTCCGCGAATGCTCTCGACGAAGAGCCTCCAGCACAGTAGTATGGCTGCCATGCAAGAATATCGGCTTGCCACGGGCCGCAAGCATGCAATGCTCTGTTTGCCCCCGAAGCCACTCTCCGGTACCCATCCTGTCTTTCACCCAGGTCAGGACTGTCTTGTACTCGAAACCCCAAGCAGTGAGCACGTCGAAGGCAACGGGTAGGTGGGTGTTGGTGGTCCAAAGCCACAGGATGGAGTTCTCGTCGGCGATATCCCGCACCGGCATTGCCTTGATGTCTTCGAGCGCCATCGTGGGGTACGGTAGCGCGTTGCCGCTGTGATATTGCCATGGGGGATCTGCAACCACAACTTGAAAAGGTCCGGTCGGGAATTCTGGAGCCGCGGCCTCAAGCCCTTTGGCCTGACGCAAGACCTCCAGTCGGCGGTAGGCGCCGGCCACCTTCCCGCTGCGATCCATTTGCTCAACGAGGTAACCATATTCCTCCGGTTCCTCTTCTGCGGCCGCGACAACCGCCTCGGCTCGTTCGATGGTAGTCCTGCCAACGCCCAGGTACCGGGCGATGTTGTCGCGGGCATCGCCAGAATAGGACCTCTGACATTCCGCTATTGTGGCGGGATGACAGAGGTCCGCCCGGCTGCCTTGACGCTGCCGGGCTTCTCGCCGCTCCAGAGGTTCGATGGCCCGTTTCAATGCAACAATTTCACTTGGTAATAAATCTTTGCGAACAAAGTTCTCGTGCGCCTCGCCGCGCGCGGCTTGAAGCAGGTCGACGATGGTAACCGGAACTTCCGTCCAGCCGAGTTGCCGGCAGGCTTCCAGTCGGCGCTGCCCCGCGATCAGTCTGCCCGCGGGCGTTACCACGACCGGATGCAGCAAACCGACCTCGGCAATACTGTCGGCAAGAGCTCGGGTATCGCCCATGTCTTTCCGATAGCGAAAACCAACTTGTATTTCTTCAATTCGCATCAGATTGGAGACCAGCACCTTTTCTATTAGCGCTTGCAAAACAAGTCGCAGCCAGGCCGAGGTTCCACCATCGCTGCGCCATCACCCGCGCCGTCCGAAAGGCTGATCCTGCGGTAATTCCACGTGCGGACGCGCTTCATCAGCAGCGTGTCAACAGCGTAGACCGCCAAAGCACCCACACTCTGGAGAACGTCGGCGACCGCGGGTGTGCCTGGGCAGGGATAGCGGTCGTCGTTGGCCATGTCCGGATAGAGGCAGCCGATGCACGGCCCGTGTTTGTCTTGAATGAAGACGTAGCCACAATCGCCGTCGCGGCTGACCCCCGTGAAAATCACCGGGATCCCTCGGGAACGAAAATACCGGCTGGCCACCACTCTTGCCGGATTGTTGTCCACTCCGCAAACGACCACGTCGCGGTCCAAATCGATTTTGCGGGCAATGGCTTCCTCAAGTCGAAACGCCAAGCCGCGGATTTCGGTCGTCGCGATGCACTCCGGCTTGAGGTTCTCAGCCAGCGCCACCGCCTTGTTCCTGCCGATATCCTTAATATAGAAGCGCTGACGGTTGAGGTTGCTGGCTTCGACGATGTCGTCATCCAGCAGTGCAATTCGGCCAATGCCCTTGCGGACCAACGTCGGGGCGATGTGCGAGATGAGGCCACCGGCGCCGATGCAGAGCACGCTGCTTCTGGAAAAGACCTCCTGATCAAATGCCTTAATCTTGCGCTGCCGATCTTCGGCCCCTGCAATGGCCTTCCCCCGGAGCTTAATCGAGGTTCGTGAGACGGTAAATGCCGGTTTCATGCTTTTCCACTCCTTCTCCGTAGATTTCAATTTCCAAGTTGTTGTCCAACCGCACGAAGCGCACAAAGCCATCGCGACTGAAGATGGCCATAGCTGCTACATGCCCGGCGTTCTCCAGGCGCTTCTGGAAATTCTCGTCGGTTCCGGATGGATGCGTGGCGTCAGCTCCATTTCCGGGATGACTGTGGAAGTGCGCCAGCAAACGGTGCTTGAATCGTTCAAGCTTTATCAGCAGGTTGTGAGTAGCGCGCGTGTCTGCGGTGACTCCCATCATGCTGCGCTTCTGGTGCGCAAATTCGGCCCACTGGTCCAGAACCAGAATGCCTTCGACCTCTGAGCCGGTGATGAAAAAGAATTGCTCATCCTGGTCGGCGGTGAGTTTCTTGAAGCTCTCGTGCAGAAACAGCGAACTAACTGCGTAGCGCCGGAGACCGGCTTCCGGTTTGGCCGTGGTCTCAGCCGCGATTTGGTCGAGACTCTCCAAAAATTCGTTGACCTTTTGAACGTCCCGCTCGATGCGGGCCGTGTTCTTGCGATTGCGTGCTGCCTTCCCGAACCGGGTAATCAGTTTTTCCCGCCGCTCCACCAGCGCCACTCGTTTATCGTCAAGATGTGTAGTCTTCATTGTTCGTAAGCCTCCGTGATCAAACGTTCGATGGTTAATATTCCCGAACTGGTGTCTTTGGGAAGTTTCGACATATGGACTAGAAACCAGTCATTTCCTCGATGCTGAAAACAAGCCCAATGGCCGCTGCTGCGAATTTCGTTGCTTGGCATATACAGCCAAAAATCAATGTGTCCGCCGGGGTGCTCCTCGATTTGCCCGGAGAACGCCGCATAGGGTGTCTGGTAACTGCCGCGATACATGCGGCCTTGGCGAGTCCAGCCGCGCTCCTGCCAATACGGAATCTGGCGGCGCTGGACGGCGATAGCGGGGCCGTGCCCCCGCAACAGCCGCGAAAACTTCTCGCGGATGGTGGCGGGGGCAGGCCTG
>Ga0182016_10008883_pt1 | contig 10059 bp, 10 predicted proteins | sample 712S2MmetaG_FD_120491 | JGI IMG/M metagenome (GOLD analysis project Ga0182016, IMG submission 120491) | Permafrost microbial communities from Stordalen Mire, Sweden - 712S2M metaG | ecosystem: Environmental > Terrestrial > Soil > Wetlands > Permafrost | place: Sweden: Stordalen | collected... | reverse complement strand
CCAAGATGCTTTTCAATCTCATGTCAGTAGCGCGGGAAAGCGGTTGGTTTTTTTCGATTCTTTAAGCTATTGAATCTATGGAGCCGACAACCGGGATCGAACCGGTGACCTGCTGATTACGAATCTGATTTGCACATCCTACGTAACTGCTTTGCTTTGAGCATTGCATGTTTAGTTTCTGGCAGATACGCTCGATTATGAGTTGACTAGAGATGACACGAAATGACACAAGATACGAAACGAACTGACACTAAAACTGACACCAAGTCTCAGGTCTGTAGACGCGCTGTACATGGCTAGGTGACTGCTGGTGCGTTCGGGGTGCTCTCAGACGCTCGGTTTGCTCTATAGGACGGGTTCAGCGCGCCAGCGTGTCACCAGACCAGACCCCGACTGCTGGCTATCGACGTTACTAAAGAGGGCACCCGACAGATAGCGCCGCAATGTGTAGAGTACCTGCATGTTTCGACCGGTATCAAACCCGCTGGGCTTTCAGCGGGGCAGTCGTGGGAATCATCCCGCCCCAACTCAGCACGAATGGAGACCTTAAATGAACACAGATACATCAATGACTACAGATCAGCCAAACGACGTAATCATGCAGGCACTTATCGAGCAGCAAACCGCCAATGCAGCCAAGATTGCCGACTTCGACGCCAGACTTGCCAGCTTGCAGGAAGAACGCAACAGTCTGGAACAGGTCAGACTGAGGACCGTTCGAATGATGGCGATTCACAGCGGAGAAGAGTCAGTCACGGTCACGGTGGGCAAGCAGCGTACCAAGCGTGTGCAGACTGACTCAGCAGACCCGGCCACTACCGAGGCGCGCAAGCTTGCAAAGGATGAGACCCGCAAACGTTACTTGGCTAATAAGCAGAAGAAAGCAGACGCTGCCGCTGCCGCTGCTCAACCCAGTTCGAAGCCAACCAAAAGCAAGACCAAGAAGACTGCATAAGAACGTCAAGCAGCATCAATACAGCAGGCCGGACTTCGAGTCCGGCTTTTCTGTGCCTGTACATCCCCGATAACAACCGATCACGTCGCATTCGATACCTGTAGAGAACGCATCTGCGCCGCTGTTGTGCCAGTAGATTACGCATGTGACCAGATACCGCCGGTAATGCCTCCGTTAGGTACCTTCGTATTCCATACCGGACATTGAGTGCTTGCTTGCAGCGACAGTCGTCGAGTATTGTGTCGGAGCAACTACTCTAAACCAATCCAATCCGAAGCCAAGCCAAGCTGTCACGCATCAAGACAATTGATAAATCCTCTCCAAAGCTGACGTGTCCCAAGCCATGCTCAAGGCCGTAGGTGCATCAAATGCGCCTTCTACGGCCCGATCCATTGCTCATAAGGAGCCATGTACCCCGGCTAAAGGCCGGACGCGCATGGCTGATGAGACAGCGCGGCCTTTATCAGGCTGCTTCTACCGCGTGGCGGAGGAATCAAATGGAACACAACGCATTTGTGCCGCAGGAACTTCTTGATGGGTTAAGGGATCAGCTAAACGTCGTGATGACTAGGCTGGAACAACATAATAAGGATGCAGAACTCGCAGCCCGAATTACTCGGATGGTCAAGATTGGGAGCGGTGAGGAACCAATCGTGGTCAAGAGAGGAAAGAGAAGTCAGGAATCTATCGATAAAGGTAAGGCGACCGTTGCTCGCAAGAAAGCTGCTGCAGCAGCCGTACTATCGGCAAGCAAACCAGCATAACCAAACACCGCTCATCAGCAAAAGGCCGGACTCCAATCCGGCCTTTGCTGTTTCTGTTCTCGTGAGAAGTAGCATTCTCAATGGAACTGCCACCCAGCCTCCAGGCCATTCCTGCCCTGACCTGCCACGCCAGTCCACGCCGAGCCACTCCGCGCCAAGCCTGCCATGCCCTCACCTCTTCGTACTCCGCTCACGTATTACTCAGCGTCTAACGCTTGCTAAGAGGCTACATTGATCCACCCCCGAGGGGGGGGTGAACTGAGCACGACCTTAACAGGTTCTCAAACCAGCGCAACATCATAAAAGTACCGTGCACCAAAGTATCGGACCAAAGTAACGGGCGGTAACGGGCGCGGAAAAGCCCCTGACTCCCCTCTATCGAGGTCTCCTGAGTCGGGGGCTTTTGCTGCTGTGAGGTGGTACACTCCCAACCATGACCGTTAACAAGCTGACCTCTACCAAAGAGATCGAAGCCGCAAACCGCGCGGAAGTGACCGCCATCCTTATTCGTGCCGGTTATCGAGTGTATCGGCCAGAAGCCGACGTATCCGGTGAGGACTTGGTGATCCGCATACCCGAGGGAGAACTCCGTTCGGTTCAGATGAAAGGCCGTCCTCTTGTTCATTGGAAACTCTACGGAGGGAAGCGCGCCGGGGGAAATAACATGTGGATGCTGTTCCCTGACCCGGCTGGCGACATACCCGGGCGACCTTGGTTCTTCATTGAACACGATGAGCTATTCAATTGGTATAGGAAGCGTCACGGAACAGCGCCGGGCTGGGTGCAGCGGCACAAAGCAGGCAAGGTGGAGTGGTCCGAAAAGCGTTTGGTTGTCGAGTTACGCAAGTTTCTACAACCGTTCATGCTGCGCGTCTCAAACTGACCCCCAAAAGCCCCGGCACCACCGCCGAAAGCGATGCGCCTGGCTGCATCCCCTTGCCGAACCGGGTCGGCCCGATTAGGGAGTTATGCCACGCGGACGGGTCCGGGTTCCTGCGGGACCGGCTCGAACCAAGATCAAAGGCCATGTTTGTTCTCCCCTTTGGCTCTCAATTCCCGCGTCAGCGCTTCTGACCTCACTGGTTTGCGCCGAGCCGTCCAGAGCGGTCCGGCGTCGAAGCTGAACTGGTGATCAAAGCAATGAATCTTACGCCGCGTATCGCCAGCCAACGTCACATCCGTCCATCGGCAGCACTTGTGCGTCCCGATGCCGGACAACTCCCCGTCAGTGAAGGTGAAATCATCAGGGGTCATAAGGCTCTGCCTCATCCCTGGTTCAAAGGTTGTCTGTCAGTGTATACCTCTTGAACTTCGACCTCGCGGGATGCCCTGGGGTGCGTCCAGTTTGTCGGGGCGGGCCATTGCTCTGTGGAGCGAGTTCAGCGCGTCTACGAGTCACCAAACCAGACCCCAGACTCTCCCTTGCGGGGCTCCTAAGTCGGGGGCTTCGTTCATGGAGAAAGGCGATCCGGAACGGCTATACCGGGTCGCTTACTTATGAATACGAAAGTTGCATTGTCAGATAAGGCTAGGCGCGCCTAGCCTTAACTCAACGATTCCGCGCGTTCGAGATGATTATCGTGGTCTCCTGTCAAGTCAGATTGCGAAAGCATATCGAGGAAGCGTAAGGCACATCTGCAACCCAGCCCTCGAAAGGGGAAACTGTCATGTCCACGACCACCACCGTACCAATTGGCGCAGATCAGAAGTACTGTTCGGAGTGCGCAAAAGTCATCCTGCGAAGGGCAGAGATATGCCCAGGCTGCGGCTGCCGCCAAGTAGCTGAACCTAATAGCACGATCAACAACGTCTCAACAAGCAGGTTCAAGGCGTTCACCGAAGCTGGGCCGTCGGCCATATTCGTGGCCGTTCTGTTCTTGCGTGGTCTATGGTACCTAGGCTTACTTCACTTCAGCGGACTTGCCCTAAACGACTTAGATGGTGTGTCTTCATACCGATTGGCTCGGTTGGCAATGTTCGATGTCTTCATCAGCGCTGCCTTGGGTTGCTGGGGAATATGGATCGCAACACGCATGTTCCGTCGAAAGGATGGCTGCCTGCGAAAGCTCAGGGTGTACCTGATAACCCAGTTCTTCTACACTCTTGTGACCTTCGCCTTGGTCATGACGATGACGGATGATCCTGCGGTTCCGATGCGGGCGTTCGGTGCCCACCTTACCTGGATGATTGTGTGGTTCTTCTACTTCAAGCGATCCAAGACTGTCACCGAGGTCTACGGCACGAACCTGTAAACCAGCCTTAGGGTAACCCGCCACGACCCGCTCCATGAAACAGAAAGGTCTCAATGTCTACATCCAACGCTGTACCCCTCGGCCTTGATCAGAAGTACTGCTCGGAATGTGCTAAGGTCCTCCTACGAAGGGCAGAGATATGCCCAGGCTGCGGCTGCCGTCAGTTTACTGCACCCCAACCAGCCTCGCAAGGCTCTGGCCTCTCTGTGAATCAAGATCCATTCGTAGGTCACATGATCTTGCTGATCCTGCTCAACTGCCTCTGGTCTGGACTTGGCAATCTAGCCATCGGCGACAAGCGGGGAGGAAGGTTCGCGGCCATCAACATAGCCGTCTTCATAGTAGGCTTCTTTACGGCATTCATTCCCGTGCTCCTGTACTTCGGCTATTGCTGCTATGAAGGGTATCAGTTCCTCCTTGCAAACAAAGCGTCAACATCCTCTTGAAAGGTGGTCGGCCCCAATGGGTGACTGACTCCAGCGTTTGCAGACCGCACATGGTATCTGTTACCTGTGGACAACTTTCACCTTGCATTCGCCTATACTCGTCCGCATGGCTGACCCGCACGACCGGCACCGAGTGTACATGTCGTTTCAGGACCGCTACGGCTGGCAGTGTCAGTTCCTGGAGGCGGACTTGCAGACTCCCCTGCCCAGACGCCTGCACTTCACTTCTCCAGACAAGATCATTGAACTGGTCAAGCGCGGCGGCGGCTTCAAAGATCAGGAGAGCCGACTGATGCTGGATCAGGGGATCGCTATGGGCCGGGGTGGTGTGTTTCTGAGTCTGACTGATGAACAATACAGGAAACTCAAGTGTTAATTGGGATGCATCGGATACCCGCCTCAATGCTGTAACCTAGCTCACGATGCCTATCTCTGACCTCGCTACCGCATTCGCTGAATTGGTCCGAACTGATCGGAGGGCAAACCCTGGTATCACGGGTGACGGAACCGCACTTGAACTTCTGATCGCGCCCAGGTTCAGGACTCTCATTGAGGCCTTTCTAGCCGAGCTTTTCCCGACGCCTCCGTCGGTCTTGCCTGAATACACCCTTGGAGGTGTAGGGAGGCCCGATCTTGCTCTGGCAGGACCTGGGCAACCAGCGAGAGCCTTTATAGAACTGAAGGAGCCGGGCAAGTCGATTGACCCGACACAACTTCGCGGTCACGACGCGGACCAATTCCGCAGGTTTTGTGAATTGCCCCTTTGGGCCATTTCCAACTTTGTCTCAATTCATCTGTACAGGCGAGGCGAATTGTTAGACATTGGCGAGGTGGTGCCAGCAGCGGCACTTGATCCTACGATCACAGATAACAGAGCATTGGCGCTCATTCTTGCGCAGGACCATGGCGGCTTTCAGAGGATACTTGAGAGCCTTGTTCAAGCTGGACCACCGGCCCCAGCAAATGCGGAAGAGGTCGCACAGGTGCTTGCCCATGCCGCGAGGCTCGTGCGCGAGGTGATTGCTGCGCAGTGTCGTCAGGGCATCACTGGCGTACTGGCCCAAGTTAGGGCCGAGTTCAACGACACTCTCTTTGCACGACCCGAGGCTGGAGGCTACGACCCAACTGAGGGCGATGCTCTTTTTGCGTCGGCCTTTGCACAAACGCTTGTGTTTGGTCTTCTTATCGCGCGCGAGGCAAGCGGCGGAATTCCGATTACCGAAAATGCGTATCAACTTCTACCACCCGGCACCTACCCCCTCCTACGGGGCACTCTACGTGCTCTTACACTTGATGAAGTCCGCGATGCGCTTGGAGTGTCCTTTGCCGTGGCCCGCGATGCAGCTAATTCTGTTGCGCCTGAGTTATTGAGATCGACCAACGGTCGCGATCCTATGCTCTATCTTTATGAGGATTTCTTGCGGGTGTTTGACCCGGAGGCCGTAACGAAATACGGCGTCTATTACACCCCGCCTGAAGTTGTACAGTTGATCGTAGCCGAGGCAGACCGCGCACTCCGTGATGGTCTTGGGTCCGACGGACTCCTCGACCCAAACGTTAACCTTCTTGACCCGGCCTGCGGAACTGGAACCTTCCTGATTGCCGCCACAGGACAAGTCGCGAGAACTGCTGCGTCACGGTTTGGTATGGGCAGTGTGGCCGCCGAGGTCGCCGCATTCGCCCAACGAATGAACGGTTTTGAGATTCTGGTTGGACCCTATACAGTTGCGCACTACAGGATGCTTCACGAGGTGGCGAGTCATGGGGGAGCAGTCGCGCGACTGCCGATCTACTTGGCGGACACTCTGGCACCTCCGGCTGGCGTGGCGGGAGTGGCTACCCACCTAGATTTCATGGGAGCGCCCATGGTGGCAGAGCGTCAGGCCGCAGATGTTGTCAAGCGGGATACTCCAATTCTCGCAATTATGGGCAATCCTCCGTATAGACGCCTTCGTGCAGGTGAAGTAGCCAGACTTGTCGGTGTCCACATGAATCAGTTATGGGACGATCTCAAACGTCCAGTAAGGGACGCAGGGTTACAACGTTCGTTGAATGCTTTTCCTGACCTCTATATTGCCTTTTACCGCTGGGCCTTGTGGCGGCTCTTCGAGGCAGATGGCGCTACGCGACGAGGAGTTGTGGCCTACATTACCAACCGAGGCTTTCTCACCGGACCTGGCTTCGGAGGATTGCGTAGAATGCTGCGCGAGCGGTTTGATGTGATTCGCATAATCGATCTTCGAGGTAACAACAAGGGTGTCCAACCGGCAAATATCGACATAGACGAGAATGTCTTCAATATAGAGGTGGGAGTTTGTATACTGGTTGCTTTTGCAACCGGACAGAAGCCCGAAGGAGTTGAGGCTCAGGTCCGTTACGCAGACGTTTGGGCACAACACAGCTTTACTCGTGCCCAGAAGTTAGCGCTCGCAACTGCCGCAATGAATGACCCCGGTTTACTTCCTGATGTACCGGTGGAAGGCCGGGGGATGGACCGCCTGAAGCCACATGGATTCACCGGCACCGATTGGCCGGGCTTAGACGAACTCATGACTCTTCGATCCAACGGCGTTGTGACCTATCGAGATCACTTTGCGTATTCAACGACCCGATCAGCAATGGAGTCAAGAATCCCTCGTTGGCTTGGACTGCCGCATGAGCAGGCCAAAGCAGAGTTTCACGACTCTGCTCTCAATAAGAGCCACCGCGCCCAGTTGGTCCCTTTTGAGCCAGACGCAATTGAACGCGTCGCGTACCGTCCACTAGATGTCCGGTTCCTTTACAACAAACCGCAGTATGTTGACCGTATGCGCGATGACTTGCAGGAGGCGTGGGGCACAGAAAATGTGTCTCTTATTGCCAAGGTGGACGGAACAGGCGCAGGGCCTGCGGTTTGGTGCCATGGATTTAAGCCCGATCAACACAGCTTCCGAGGTAGTTATGGTGGCTGGATCTTCCCATTCCGCGATCATGTCGCAGGAGGCCAAGGCTCTTATATGCGTCCCAATCTTGCGACGGACATTTCTACGGCATATGGTTCGCTCGTAACTTCGCAAGAGTTATTTGATGTCATCCTTGCACTGCTTTCTGCCTCCTCATATACCACTCGATTTGCTCAAGACTTGGAAGACGAATTCCCGCACGTGCCTTTCCCAGCGGACCCAGAAGTGTTCAGGGATGCGGCCCGAGTAGGAGCACGACTTCGCTCTCTTCAGACTTTTGCTGCTGAGCCGGGTGCTCCATTTCGACTTGCTCGCGTCAATGGAACTCCTTTGACTAACTCTCTCAATATTCCACAACCTCGCCGTGCGTTCATCGTTGCGGATGGAGTTGGAGAGGTTTTCCTTCTTCCTGATCGATCCCTGCGGATCGTGGGCGTAACACAGAGGGCTTGGTCATTTTCTGTCAGTGGCTATCCGGTGCTATATCGGTGGCTCAAAGCTCGGGAGGGCGAAACGTTGGGCGGTCCTTCTGGCGCTGCCTTGATTAGGGGAGCGCTGGACGTTGTTTGGAGGATTGAGGAGATTGTTCACCTTTGCGACGAAGCAGATAACATTCTGGAACGAGCGCTCGATGCACCCCTTACACGTGCAGACTTGGCCATTCCAGCGCGAAATGAGGTAGCCTTAACTATCATCGAGGATGAAGGTGATGCGCCAAACTAAACTCTTTAGCACTCCAGTGGCAACTGTCCCCGTGCAAACCGAAGCTCCAGACCCTGAGGCTGTTCGGATGCGACTTTACGCGATATTAGATGAAGCTCGCAACGCATCAACAATGCCTTGGGCAGCGTCACGCGCTCGCGTAATCGAGCATCTATTTCGCAACATGACAAATTGGCTTCCTGAAGCGGAGGGGGAAACCCTCCGCCAAGGCTTCGTTCAGCAAATGTCTCGTCTTCGTGAAGTCTCGGAATGAGACCATGACCGAAAGGTGCGTATGCCGACAGTAGAGTCAATTAAGCACGAACATATCCTGAAGGCGCTCGAACAACTGAGAAAGAAACGCGACATCCCGCCCCATCGAGGATCCACGAAATACGACCTGATTTACAAGGGGGAAAGGTATCCCCCAAAGTATGTTGTGACCCTTTCCAAGACTTTCGCCGCCCCAGGCATCAAGTGGAAGACGTTTCTCAGAGCTGGAAAACAGACTAACGATTTCCTTGAGTCGAGAGGCTTCACACCCGTTCCGAGGAGTGCAGCACCACCTGAACCGCCAAATAGTAATAGACGGTTCTGGGTTGTGTCCCCCAACGTCAGAGGACACAACGCGACTGTCACCGAATGGAAGCAAGCTAGTGAGAAGCATCACGCGGCGTTCATGGGTTGGGGGCCAAAGGACCACAATCACAGGCTCGGCCCTAAGTTTGCGAATGACATTAAGCCAGATGACTTCATCTTGATCGCTCGCCAGTTCAATTGGAAACCGGATGTAGTAGGCTTTGGAATTGTGACAGGCACGTATCAGGATGATCAGAAGGATTTGAAAGGCTTCACTGAACCGACACGTCCGCCCGGTAAGAGCGAGTGGAAGGGTTCTTATCGCAAACTATCGCCCTTCATTCGCGTCACCGCACCATCAGTTGGGTTTCCCGTGGAGAGGGCACTAAATCACACCCAAGCATTACGCGAGTTGCATCCAGACAGGAACGCAGACCATCGCAGAATATGTGAATGGATGAGCAAGAAACTTGGCATGGCCTCTGGCACGAAAGGAAAACAGAGTGCGGCATCACAGCCAAAGGCTCCCAAACCAACTGTCAGGAGCAAACCGCACCGCGATCCAGCTCAATTCGATTTCCTGCGAAGGAGCGCCAAAGCAGTGATGGTTGCGAGGAAGCGGGAAGACGCTCTCGTACGGGATTATAAGAAATGGCTCGACGGCAAGGGCCGTGTGGTAGAGAAGGTGCTCTTTGGCCGTTTCGTGTGTGACGCCCATGAGAAAGCTAGAAACAACCTGATTGAAGCGAAGTCCTTCAACAAGCGCGAATATATCAGGATGGCAGTAGGACAGTTGTTGGATTACGCCTTTCTCGGAAAGAAGACACTCGTCACTCCAAACATGGCCATTCTTCTACCGAAGGAACCAGAAAAGGAAATCCTGACTTGGCTGGATGGGCTGAATATCAGTGTGATCTGGAAGCAGGGGAAAGCATTCAAGGACAATGCTGGTGAACAGTTCACCTAGACTGCTGCCAAATCGAATGGATCACCGGCCCACAATGAACGCCACCACACAGATGACTGCGGTGGGCTATCAACATAAATGGCCGCCTGTGGACAAACGAAAGCCCGGTACCCCCGCCGAAAGGGACACCGGGCTGTTTTGCGGAGTGATCACGCAGGTAAAACTTCGGTGAGTCTTACTTATAAAACACCATGCCGGTCACGGCTGCGGCGACAGTGCCGTTCTCAATCGTGGTGACAGCGAACCCGATGCCCGTGCTGAAGTTGAAGAGGGCAAACGTCGAAGGCGGAAGTGTGATAACCGCCGATGCAGGAAGCTGGATGCAGAACACCACAGCGGTTGTACCCAGTACAGGAGTCGTTGCAGCGTTGAAGAATTCAATGAAAGCCACAGCGGCTGTACCGTTCGTGAGTGAGAACCCATACAGGTTTCCGGGCGTTGCCTTGAGGTTG
>Ga0182016_10008882_pt1 | contig 10059 bp, 8 predicted proteins | sample 712S2MmetaG_FD_120491 | JGI IMG/M metagenome (GOLD analysis project Ga0182016, IMG submission 120491) | Permafrost microbial communities from Stordalen Mire, Sweden - 712S2M metaG | ecosystem: Environmental > Terrestrial > Soil > Wetlands > Permafrost | place: Sweden: Stordalen | collected... | reverse complement strand
CGTCAAGCCGGCGAAAATAAATTTCATTGAAATGATCGGGAAAAGCCGAAGCCATGACAATTTTGCCCACATCGTGAATCAAACCTGCGACGTAATCGACCTCATCATCCTGGGATTGAAGGAGATCCGTAATCTCGCGGGTCATCAGGGCGGTGGCAATGCAATGCCGCCAGAATTGGCGCCAGGGAAAAGTGCGGCCCCCTGCCAACTTTTGAAAATCCTCGATAATGGGGGTGACCATAGCCAACTGGCGGATTTGCCGGACCCCCAAGTAAAACACAGCCTCCTCAATATTGCGAACCGGTTTGGTCATGCCGTAATAAACGGAGTTCACCAGGCGCAAGAGACGCGAAGTCAAGCTGGGGTCGCGGCGGATAATTTCGGCGATCTGCGAGGTGTAACGCTGATCGGCGCCGAGCAATTCACGCAAGGCGGAGTCAATCGTGCTTAAGGAAGGAAGGCAGGCACAACCTGCCAGTCGGGAATCGATCTGGGTTCGGTCTAGCTTCTCACAGGTTACCGCGGGCAACGTCGCCAAAGTCACTGAATTCATCATTTATGTATCGGATTCTCTCAGAGAAACCTAAGCAGGATGCGCGCCTCTCTCAAAAATAGTATTTCCCCTAAAGTTTTGGCCCAAATAGACGATAATCGCACAAGAGAGAAACATTCATGTTTGGACGCTTATGCCATAGGTTGATTGTTGCGGTGGGCTTTTCCACAATGTCGGTGGCGCTTTGGGCAGCGTCCGCATATTTGCCGAAGTCCGGTCCGGTCCCGCTTCGCTTTAGAGTAGCGCCCTTGTTCTCCACCAATCCGGTCAGCATGCCGGCGCCGATTCCCGTGTCTGCGGAAGTGCCGTTGGAAATCGAGGAGGACGATGAATATTACGACTCGCCTGCGGCAGTAATTCCGCCCCTGGCTGGAACGAACAGTGATGGTTCACCAAGCGCGGTTACAATGGAAGCTTCCTCCCAGCCGCTCAGCCAGAGGACTCCAGACTCGGTTGTTTCACCACAAATGCTCCTGCAGTACTTCCGCCCTTCGACCAACCTGCCCATCGCAAGCCCGATGGATGGAAATGGCTTCCAGCCACCCATTTCCTCCGGCCCAACCGCCCATGGCCCAAAACCTGCACAATAATCAATTATGAGAGGAATTCATTATGTCGTGGCGGCTTTGATGTTTGTGGGATGGGGGGTGAGCGCTGCCACCAACGAGACAGTTGGTCCTGCGCGGATGGAGACAACAAACCTGGCGATTGTTTCCGCGGAAACAAATCTAACAACCGTGCCGGATGAGGGGATGATGGTCAAAACCAACACTCCGGAGACGGCGCGAAGCAATACGAATCAAGTCTTGTTGGATCTCTTCTTTCAGGAACAACTGGAACTGGCGGAGCGGCAGCGGCACGAGAAGAACCCGGCCTTGGCGATCGAAGTGCTCAAGCATCTGTTGGAGACCAACGCTCCCCCGGAGATTAAGCGGAAAGCGCTGTTAAACTTGGCCCTGGCCACGCAGGACAGCCATGATTATGTGAAAGCGCAGCAGATTTTTGCCCAATTTCGCTCCCGCTATCCCGAAGATCTGAGCGTGCCGGAAATCCTGCTGCGCGAAGGGTTGCTCTATCGTCAGATGGGGGTCAGTACGTTGGCGATTTCCAAATTTTACGCAGTCATGTCCACCTCGTTGAAATTGAAACTGGATAACATGAACTATTACAAAGCGCTGGTGCTGCAAGCACAGACGGAAATAGCGGAGACCTATTACTTGCAAGGGCAGTACGAGGAGGCGGCGGAATTCTTTAGCCGCATTCTCAAAGGGGATGCGCCGAAGCTGGATCGAGAACCGATGGAATTTAAATTGATCCGGTCATTAGCTTACTTGACCAACTATAACGATACCATCACACGCAGCCAGCGGTTTCTGGAGGAATACCCGGTTTGCGGTGACGTGGCGGAAGTTCGCTTCCTCCTTGCCTCAGCCTATAAGGGGGTCGGACGCAACCAGGACGCCATGAAACAGGTGCTGCTCCTGATGCAATCCGAATCGCAGAATGTCAGCAAGGCGCCGGAAGTTTGGGCGTATTGGCAACGGAAGGCAGGCAACCAGATTGCCAACCAATTTTACAAAGAAGGAGACTACGTGGACGCCCTGCAGGTTTATCAATGTCTGGCGGATTTGGACAAGTCGATGTCCTGGCAGGCGCCTGTGATGTATCAAATTGGTTTGGTGTATGAGCAATTGCAACAGTGGCAAAAAGCCACAGACATTTACTCGCAGCTCGCCGAGCGGAAAAAGGACTTAACCGGAACCAACAACACACCCGGCTTGGTCGCGCTCTGCGATATGGCCCAATGGCGGAAGAATTATATCGGCTGGCTGGGCCAGGCGCGCGAAGCCAACCATGAATTCCAGCGAGTCCCCTTACGTAAACCCGAAACCCCTACAGTGCAATGAACACGCCCGCGGAATTATTGGAGATTCTCAACGAACATCTGGCCCTTTGCCAGGAGCTGCTCTTGGTCGTCGAACGCGAAGGGCAAGCCTTGCGCCGGTCCGAGCCGCCTTCTCTTTTTCAGTTTTATCAGCAAAAAAAGAACTTGCTTCCCCGCCTGAAACAGTCGCTAGATGACTTGCGGAAGCATCGTGCCACTTGGCAGAAGCTCAGTTTAGTGGAGAGGGCGAGCCAGCCGGAAGTTGGCCCGCTCCTGCGGAAGAATCAGGATTTGACGATGAAGGTCATTGTTCTGGATCGGGAGAACGAGCAAGCGCTCTTACGGCGCGGGCTGGTTCCCCCGCGCGAGTTGCCTTCGGTAAACCGGCAACGTCCCCACTTTGTCACTGATCTCTACCGTCGCGGTGGAGCGGCATGATGCACCGCATGCATGCCCATTGAAAAGATCCTCGTTCTGGAGGACGATTTAATCGTCCGAAGGAACCTTGAACAGTTGTTGCGACAGCAACGATATGATGTCACTACGGCCGATTCCTTGGCCGCCGCGCGCGACGCTCTTGGCCGGGACACCTTCGATTTGCTCTTCATGGACTTGCGCCTTCCGGACGGCGAAGGGACGCAATTGCTCCGCGAGTTGCAGGGCGAGCCAGAAAAACCTCTCGTGGTTATGGTCACGGGTTTCGGCTCGGTCGAATCCGCGGTGGAATGCATGCGCAATGGGGCGTTTGACTACATGCTCAAACCGTTTTCCTCCGACCAATTGCAGGTCACGCTCAAAAAGGCGGAAAACTATAACCAGTTGCTGAAGGTCAATGCCTACTTCAGCAACGCGGAGGAGGATGATACCGGTTATGAATTGCAAGGCGTTAGCCCAGCCTTGGAGAATCTGCGCCAACTGATCCGCAAAGTGGCCAGGACTCAAGCGACCGTCCTTATCACGGGGGAAAGCGGCACCGGCAAGGAACTCGTGGCCCGCGCCCTTTATCGTCAAAGCCCTCGAAATAAAGCGCCCTTCATTAAAGTCAATTGCGCGGCTATTCCTGAAAACTTGATCGAGAGCGAGTTCTTTGGGCATGAGAAAGGCGCCTTTACGGGTGCCCTGACCAAACGTGAAGGACGGTTCGAGCTGGCCCACAGCGGGACCATTTTATTGGACGAAATCAGCGAGATTTCACCCCAGGTTCAGGCCAAACTCTTGCGGGTCTTGCAGGAGCGGGAGCTGGAGCGGGTCGGCGGCAATCGCACCATCAAGGTGGATGTGCGGGTGCTGGCCACGACCAACCGCCATCTGGAAGAAGGGGTGGAACGAAAGGAATTTCGGCAGGACTTGTTCTTTCGCTTGAACGTCGTCCCGATTCATGTGCCGCCCTTGCGCGAGCACAAAGAGGATGTGTCCCATTTGGCGCGACAATTCATGCCGCGTTTTTCGCGCAAGCACGGGGTGAGAGTCCGCGGTATTTCGGCCCAATGCATGGAAGCTTTGGAAGCGCATCGTTGGCCGGGTAATGTGCGGGAATTGCAAAACGTCATCGAGCGCGCCGTCATCCTTTGCGGCGACGGGGAGATGTTGGAGCCGGATCATCTGGGTTTTACCCCGCAGGTCGCCTCGTATTCCGTGCCTGCCGCGTCCGGTCCTACTGTGGTGGCTTCCACGCCTCAGCCGGAAATCGTTTCGCTGGCGGAACTGGAGAAAAAGCATATTTTATCCATCATGGAGAAGGCCCCCAGCCGCACGCAAGCCGCCAAGGATCTGGGCATCAGCATCCGCACCCTGCGCAATAAACTCAATGAGTACGGAGTCAAGACCAAAGATGAAGAGGGCGGTCCGGAAGGAGAAGCGGACGCGGAACCGGCACCACACTGACTTTTCCAGCCGGTTCAATGGATGGTAGGCGCAAGGCCGCACTTGCAGGGCGACGGTTTTCCAGGGCGGGTGACAAAATGCATGAGAAAACGGTCGCTAAAACCGGAAGCTGACAAGACCAAAAACAGACTGGGCGTGGAAATTGTCCGCTCCCCCGCTGCTGGGCTCGTTGTAGTAATCGAACCGGTATATCAATTTGGCGGAGACATTCTTCCCAAACTTGCGCGTCACCCCGGCTTGCGCGCCCCGACGTTGATACTCCATGCCCAGAGGCAGCCCTCCGGCGTAATTGTCCTGGCTGTAATCGGCATCGGAGAAAGAAAAGCCCGCGGACAGGTCCGTAGTTCGCGTTAATACATACGTGGCGTTGGCCAGCGCTGTATAGACATCGCCGCGGTACGGAGCCACCGCTGTCGAACCGCCTGCGGCCGTCACCAAGGTCGAAGCCTGGTACGAAAATGTGCCCGCTAGATACAACCGCGCAACCGGCACCCAAGTCGAGTTCAGTGAGACCACATCCGAATGCCCCTTGCCGGCAATCAACGGCCCACCGGGCGTAATCAGAGTTCCTGATGGAGAGTAAGGACGCGTGGTCACGCCGTAGTCGTCGGCATGGTATTGATAGGATACCGAGGTCTTGACCCGGGAAGACAAATGCAAAACAAGCTTGGCCTCAGCTTCATTGTTAATGGTTTGGCGAGACAACAGGAAAGTGGGATAAGCGGTCGCGATGGGCTGCACGAGCGGGTTGCTGTCATATTGGCTGTCATCTTGATGGCGGCGATAAGAGGCGTTGAAGGCCGCGACGCGCCACGGTGATGTGTCAAAACCGACCCGAAAATCGGTTGATTGTTCGGAAAACTCCGTATGCTGCAGAAAGACGGCTTTATTGAGAATATCCTGCGAGGAAGCGAATTGATCGTATTGAGATACATACTGCTGCTCCAAATGCGCCTCAGCATAGACCGCCGTGAAGGGGATTTTCGAGTAGCGCAACGACAACTGTTCCTGGACGCCGGTCTTGTTGTACTCTGAAGCGAGCATGAAGGGGATCGCGTTAGTGGACGGCATCGGAGGGGGAGTTTCCTCGTCAAAAACTCCGGCGCCAAAACCGTTTTGCGCGGTCCATTCCGCTTGCACGCCGGCCGAGATCGTCAAGCCCGAAAAGGGTCCAATCAGGCCGTTGACGTTGCCGATATTCGACTCTTTTTCGAGAGTGACCCGCGGCGCGCTCGCGATCTGGAACAGCGTTGGGGCGTCCATCGTGACGGACGAGTCGGCGTTCAACTTGCTGAAAAGGTAGCCGGCTGAACCGAAAAACCACTCGTTGTACTTCTTGGAGACCGTCATCGTGTTGGCCCCTTGGAAGTAGGAGGTGCCCTCCCCTACCCTCTGCGGCAGGTTGCCGGAGGAGGCATTGGTGTAGGCCGAGTTTAGTTTGTAAAACTCGCCCCGGAATCTTTCCTCGAAAGTCGCGCCCTTAAGATCGGCCTCCAGGTCGAATTTGATGATATGGACGCCTTCGTCCAGGGACTGGCTGTTGGGACCAATGTTGCGCGCCGTCGCGGGATTCTTTCCGACTGTGTTCCACAGCAGCGTGGCTTCGGTCCCATCTCTGTAGTCGTACTCATACCCGAGCACCATGCGCGGCCAATCCGGCAAAGTAAGGCCGAAATCGACCCACGCTTTTCCGATGTCCAAGAACAGATCTTCGCCAAGCTTCGGCGCGGTCGGGAGCAAGGTCGGCGCGTAGCCCCCCGTATCATCGAAATATTTCCGATACTCCTCCCAGCCGGAATGGACGAATCCCCGGTCATGCTGATCCAGCGACAGACTCAGCTTATAATCATCCGGCAACACATGGCCGTTGATTTGCGCTTTCGTGTCGGGACTGGTTTGCTCGAACAATTCAAAGTCTTGCAGGCCCCCGTTGATCCCGTCCTTTTGCCAGTATAATTCACGGAATTTCTGATTGTCGCCCTTTACAACCGTCCCGCCAAAAATGGGGGAAACTGAAAAATCGATGATGTTGGTAAATACTCCTTGGCCCCATTCGGCCCCCTGGTCGATCCACGCGCGAAGGATGGACACCTGCTGGGTCGTAAGCTGATCTCCTTTCCCGACCGGAGGCATTTCCATGTCCGCCACCAGACGCGAGACGTAATGAATCAGCGGGCTCTTGACGCTATTGCCCGGCACAATGTCCACGCCATTCTCGCCGCCTTTCAACGCCGCCTCGCGGTTATCCAGACGCAACTTGCTCTTGGTTTTTTCCGGGCCGTGGCAGCGCAGGCAACTAGTTTCGAGAATCGGTTTAACATCGCGCGCGAACTCAACGCGGGTCGTAGCTGCGGGCGGCAATTTAGTGACGTCCACGTCAGCGGCAAACAGGCGCAGAGAGCCGATGAGCAAAGCGAGCAAGCTCTTGCCAACCACCCCGCTCTTTCCCTCACTTGGAGCGCGTTTCAATAAAGGAGAAAGGGTTGAATGTTGGACCCATGGACCGCGGCATGGCACCCGGCGGTCCAGCAACTGCCCAAAGCCAGGCTGCTGGTGTGATTCCTGCCGCCGATGAATATCTGACCAGATGTTTGCACCTGGGCATGGCAGCGCAGGCAGAGATTCGAATCCGGCTCCGTGAGCATCTTCGCGTTCATGGAGCCGTGCGGGTTGTGGCAAACCGTGCATCCTTGGCGCATCGCCGGATGCTCGAATAAGACCGGTTTGGTCTGCGCCCGATGGCACTGCGAGCACGCTTCGTTCAAGCGGGCCATGGCCAGTCCTCCCGCGGGTTTCAGGATGTCCGTACCATGCGGATCATGGCATTGGACGCAATTCATCTTACCTTCAAGCACCGGATGGTGTTGTGGAAAATTAAACTCCGCCTGCAATTCCAAGTGACAACGCAGGCAAGCCTGGGGTTCCTTGCCCGGGTTGATAATGAATCGCTCCAACCCGCCACGGCCTCCGAGCGCGATGTGTTTGCTGCCGGGACCGTGGCACGATTCGCATCCCGATTGATCCGGCAGGCCGCCATTGTCCATGCGCAAACGCGCGTGCGGACTCGCCGGAAAGACGCGCGTAATATTCTGATGGCAGTCCGCGCAGGCCTTGTCCCCCACGAACGTCGTGCCTTCGATTTGCAAAGGCACAACCACCGCGCGATCCGTAGTGGAACACGATTCGACCAGCAGAGCCGCCACCCCCGCAGCCAGAGCCAGTCCAGCCAGCCAGCTTCGTTGCCGTAGGTGTTCCGGGCGCATAAAAGTGGGAGCGTGAGCGCCTTCACTTTATAGGGCGTCGGCGCCTGAGCCAAGCCCTAATCTGCTCGTTCAAGGATTGGGCAATAGGCCAACGCGATAAAACTGCGAATTCGTCGGACTGAACGACCCGGTAAACTGCGTCGTGCTGGCAGAAGCCACGTTGCTCGCCAAGGGAACCCAATTTAATAGATCGGGCGAGGCCTCAATGAGATAAGACAACCCCGCGTTGGCGGCATAGCTAAAAGTGAATTGTCCACCGTTGACGCTTGGGACAGACAAATTTACCGGGGTTGGGGTGATGACCGAGATCGTGACCACCTGCGAAGTCGCCGAGATTCCACCTGCGGCAGCCACAGCCGTCAGCGCGTAATTTCCCGCCGCCAGGTTGCTGGCGGTAATGCCAAATGGAGCCCCAGCGACACTTCCCAATAAAATGCCGTTTGTAAAAAATTGCACGCTAGCCAGAGTTGCGTTGCTGGCTGTTGCGCTGGCCGCGATGCTCACATTCGCCGGCGCCGAAAAAACTGACCCAGTGGGCGGATTTGTGATGGCGACGGTCAAACTTGGGAGCGCAATGACAGAAATTGATACCACGGCGGAAGTCGCTGAAATGCCAGCCGCAGTCGCCACCGCTGTCAGTTGGTAGGTTCCGACCGGCAGATTATTCGCTACGGTCGTGAACGGAGCCGATGTAACATTTCCCAAAGAAACGCCATTGGTGAAAAATTGGACGTTCGTTACAGTGCCGCTGCTTACCGCCGCGCTGGCCGTGATGGTGACATTGGCTGGAGCGTCGAAACTGGCACCACCCGCCGGGTCGGCGATGGAAACCGTCGGCACTGGCAGGACTGCCGCAGGGGTCGTTCGGGTATAAGAAAAGGAGGTCTGGCCACTCCCGCCAGTTCCTCCCCACGCCGTTAGTTTAAGCTGGAAGTAAATGTCCTCACTGACCAAATGCACCACATAGGTCGTTCCCACATCATTGGGAGGGTGATTCCCCTGCTCCAACTGACACGGGCCGTACTTGAGCGTTTGATAGTCGGCCAGTGTTCCTTTCGCCCATTGGGTGTCCTTCGGACTGACACCGGAGGTCGCTGATCGTTCAGTGACGGAATTGAACAAACCGCCCGAACCGCCCCGCGTAATCGCCACCCCGGGCGTCAGTTGATCCGCGCCGCCGTTGACGGCATGGGTAAAGTTGGTTGTTGGGCCATCCCAAACAGTGGAGGCCCTGGTCCGGGGAGAGGTGGCGATCATCACAGCCGCCACGATACCCGCCTTAAAAACTATTGAACTCAATTTTATCGTTTTCACTGATTGTGGGAGGTTTCAGAGTGCTTAATGTTCCCGATTTCTTGGTTCGCGTGAGATTTTAGAAATAAGATGGGACGTCAAGGATTGGTCAGTTGGCTGGCGCGATAGAAGATCGCTCCCGTCGTGACCACCGGAGCGCCAAAGCTCGCCATTCCGCCGGAGCCTGTATTGGTCGCCACTATGCTCCAATCCACCAGGTTGGATGAACTGTCAATCGTATATTGCAATCCTGCACCGGTCGCGTAACTAAACGTAAATTGCCCCCCGTTGACCTCGCCGCCCAAGAGCGTCAAGGGTGCCGGTGTCGAACGTCCATAGGCAAACCCGCCGCTGCCGCCAGATCCCCAGGCCGAAAACTCAATGCTGAGGTAAACGTCATCAACCGTCAGATGCAGAACTATTTCCTTGCCGACCAGCGTGGTGGGAGATTGGCCGTTGAGCAAACCCTGCCAGGTTGCAAAGGTCAGCGAGGCGTAATTGGACAGCGCCCCAAAGGCCCACTCCGTACCGGCCGGACTGGATGCGGTCGCGCTAGTTTCTGAAAAGGCATTAAATAATCCCTTGGAAGACGCTCGTGTCAGCCAGACATCGGTCGTAATGCGGTCTTGATCCGCCGTTTGCGTCGGGTCTGTCGCTGGCTGGGTGTAAGAAATCAGCGGGCCAGTCCAAACAGTCGCCGCCTCGAGCAACCGCGGCGTCGCCAGCAACAAAATTACAATAGCCCTGGAGGCACTCAGGAACAGGCCAAGAAAGCGCGTATTTTTCATTTTCAACAAACGTGAGAGGTCACAACTCCGAATATGTTCCCGGCGGCTTTGAGTGTCAATGGGCTGGGGAAGCCCGGCATTGCGTCCGCAATTTGGCGGTTCCGCGATTGAACCCCACGAAGTGGCGTTGGTGAGGCGGAGGACCGCTATTGCTGGCGAAAAGAGCCGAGTCTGGGCAAAAAGCGCCAGGAAGATTTTGCCTGTCTCAACATCGCCAGAGAGAAGCGCCGCCTATTTGACATTGGCACTCAGTATGCTGATGTAGAAACAGAGCAGTTCATAGCGCTCTAACGTGTTAGCTTAGGAGAAAACGAGATGTGTGAAATGCGGCGGCGTGGACTGGATCCACGCCGCCCATTGTTTCTTCAGCGGGCCGTTGCACGATCCCATCCG
>Ga0182016_10008881_pt1 | contig 10060 bp, 5 predicted proteins | sample 712S2MmetaG_FD_120491 | JGI IMG/M metagenome (GOLD analysis project Ga0182016, IMG submission 120491) | Permafrost microbial communities from Stordalen Mire, Sweden - 712S2M metaG | ecosystem: Environmental > Terrestrial > Soil > Wetlands > Permafrost | place: Sweden: Stordalen | collected... | reverse complement strand
GCAACGATCGCGCGGTGCAATCTGACGGCAGCAACGGTTTCGGTGTATCGAATGCACTCGCACAGCGTGTTGCAGGCAGCAAAGGAAGGTTCCATTTGGGTCTACGACGCAGAGTATGTGGCGCTCGCCCGTCAGTTGCAGGTGAAACTGGTTACGACGGACAAAGAGATTCTGGAGCATTTTCCCGCCATCTCACTGTCTCCGTCCGATTTTTTGAAAGGGTGATAGCGGAGCCAGAAGGCTGGATCGCGAGTCTCCCGGATGATACACTTGGACCACTGCAGGCCGACCTCTCGACCCGGGAATCCTTTATGGTGATGTCTGCCTCCAGTGCGGTCTATGGAAGCGCAAACCGCCATGAATGCGCGCAACTTATTATTGACCAATAGGATACAGCGAAATCGACAGGCCATTCCAAGCGAAACGCCGCCTTTCCTGAGCCATCAGCGGCCCGTTTCCGGGCCGGTAGCCGGCAACTTATTACCCATTACAAACATCGAGGGAAAGGCACGTTTGGGTATGCCCATCTGTGCTCCTCATCTTTCACAGATTAGGTGTCAAGGCCGAGGTCGCGACGCTTTTTGAGGAGAGTGGCGCGGTTCATTTTGAGAACCCGGGCCAGCACTGTCGGCTTGCGGTCAAAGCGTTGGAGCAGATGTTTGAGCACTCTGGATTCAAGTTCACTATAAAGATCCTTGTAACTGGCCCCCGCTCGCACCCTGTCCGTGATCCATTGCTCGAGTGTGCGGTCCAATATGGCGTCGGACGCGGTCGTGGGGAGGGGGGAGGTCTGGCAAATCGTTGCCGGAAGATGGTGGGGATGAATGAGTTTCCCCGGACACACTGTCACCGCGTGCTCGAGGACGTTGCGCAATTCCCGAACATTGCCCGGCCACGAGTGCGCGACCAAAAAGGAAAGTGCCTCTGTGCTCAACGAAAACCCACCTTGGGGGGCAATGCGCCGCAGCAGCATCTCGCACAGGGCGGGAATGTCCTCGGCCCGATCCGCCAAGGGCGGCAATTCCACCTCCAGGACTTGCAGTCGATAATAAAGGTCTTCGCGGAATCGCCCGCCCTGCACATCCTCTCGCAAGCGGCGGTTGGTCGCGGTGATCAACCGCAAGTCCACGCGCAAATCTTCGCGGCCACCGACGCGGCTGAAAGTCTTTTCGTCCACGAAACGCAGGAGCTTGGCTTGCAGGGTAGGGGGGAGATCCCCAATCTCGTCTAGGAAAAGGGTGCCTCCTTCGGCGCGTTCAAGATGTCCTGGACGCATGTTCCCGGCGCCAGTGAAAGCATTTTTTTCGTGACCAAAAAGTTCACTTTCCAGCAACGGCTCTGGCAAGGCTCCGCAGACTAAAGTAATAAAGGGCCCTTGTCTCCGCTGGCTATTGGCATGGATGAAACGGGCCGTCAAGGTCTTGCCAACTCCAGTTGGCCCGGTAATCAACGCGGGAGCGTCGCTGGCCGTGGCGTGGGCGATGGCCAGAAAGGCGCGTTGCATGGCGGAGGACGATCCCCCGAGCAATGTCTCCGAGTCCTCTCTCCCTGCCTCGAGGGCTGTCTCGAAGGCTTTTGGACTGACCATCAGCTGCTCCATGGTCCGTTTGAGTTCTTGCAGGTCCAGGGGTTTGACAAGATAGGCGGCGGCGCCCAATTGCCGAGCGCCCACCGCGTTATCCAAAGTCCCGTGCGCGGTTATGATCAACACGGGCAGCCGCGGGGCAATTTGTTTGACTCTTTGCAGAACAGTTAAACCACTTATGTCCGGCAGGCCAATGTCCAGAATGATGAGACGGAAATCGCCCGCCTTGAGTTCTTTGAGGCCCCGCTCCCCTGAGGCGCAAAGCGTGGCGGCCGCGCCCATCTGCTGGCAAACTGCCGCGAGCGCCTTGGCCAGCGCGTTTTCGTCTTCAATAATCAATATTTGCGGAAGAGTCATATCTCGATGCGGACGATGGCGCTGCCGTTCGGTTGATTGGCTACGGAAAGGCGTCCGCCGTGGGCGCGAATGATGCTTTGGGCTACATTCAAACCAATCCCCATTCCGCCCTCTTTTTCCGTATAGAGCATTTCCGCCCATCGTGCCAGCGCGGTCGGGGAAAAGCCAGGGCCGGTGTCGGCAAAAATGATAACGCCGGCGCGCGCCGTGACGGTTAGCTTGCCGCCATCGGGCATTGCTTGAATGGCGTTGAAAATGATATTATGGAAAACTTGAATCAAACGACGGGCATCCGCTCGCATGCGCAGCCCCGGATCAGCGTCAAGGACAATTGCCACCCGCGCATGTTCGGCGGCTGGGCCAGCCAATCTTACGGATTGGTGAAGTAGATCGGCCAGGACGACATCCGATTTAAGCGGGGGCTCCGGCCGGGCCAGGAACATCCATTGATTGACGAGGTCTTCGATTCGAGCGGCTTCATCCACGATGATCCCCGCGCCATCCGGTTCAGCTTTCTGCAGTAATTGCGCGTGGAGGCGAATTGCGGCGATGGGATTGCGAATTTGATGAGCCAGGGACGTGGCGACGGCGCCAAGCAGAGCAAAACGCTGGGCGCGCAAATAGGGCCGGACGACCGCCCAAGCCAGCGCAAACCAGAGAGCCCAGAAGGCCGCCAAGGCCGCTAGGGTAATCGGACGCAGCAAGAGCTTTCTCAAGGTGGGCTTTTCCCGAATCAATGTGAGATCTGCGCCGGGCTCAATGGGAATCGTGACCGCATCATGGGAATCGTCGGAGGTTCTAACGTGATCAAATCTAACCTCGACCCCAAGCATCTGGCTTAAATCGAAAGCGAGCCGTTCCGTTCGGGGGAGGTGCGCGGAACGGATGAAGTCCGCGTTGTCTCGCGCCAAGGCCACGAATTCCCCGTAAGAAAGCCGTTGAAAGGCAGCGTCCAGGAGACAAATCAGGCCGATCGTTCCGGCCACGACAAAAAGCACAAACGACGCTGCGATTTGTATCCATAGATGCTCACGCATGGATAGATTTTATACATTCATCTTTCGGCGATGAACAAGACTTATTCCGATTGGGAAATGTTTGGATTATATTATGTGGCGCAAACATTTACAGCGCAACTAGTTGCATGTTATTTGGCGAATGGCATTCGTATTGCTTCTTATCCAGCAATGCAACAAAACCGCAGACATGGAACAAAGATCACGCGGGCGGCTTGGTCCGCTCAACCTAACCAGCCTGCGGTGCATGAGCCGGCCTTGACCGACCATCGAGGCTGCGCAAACGGCCGATTCTCAGCGGCCTTTCCGAGGCGACCGGGGCCACACTAGACCAGCCCCGGTCGCCTGGCCTTTTCATGAACACCATTCGCAACCCAGTTGATCTCTATGCTTTGCCTTTGCCCCAAGCGCGGATGGGCCTTGACCGCCTTGCTGTTCGTTTGACCAAGGTCACGATGGATCGGAAGAATATCTTGTCTTATTGCCTTTGCGGGAGGCGTGAATCCGTCTTGGTTGTGGCCGGCTTGCTGCTGGTCTCCGTATCGCTGGCGCTAGGTCAGACGCAGCCGTCGAGCAACGGCGCGACTAACCAGACGCCGGCTCCAATTAATGCTGTCAGCGGCACTTTCCCGACACCGATACCCAGCGGACCAACCAATTTAACCCCGATTCCTATACCCACCGTTGTCGTCACGGGGACATCCCCCTCCGTCGGACAATCGACGGTTGATCCAAGCTTGGGGGTGCGAGTTTACACCATAAATACTGCCCAAATTCAAAACATGCCTCAGGGCGAGGATACGAGTTTTGCGGAAGTGATCGAACAATCTCCAGGTGTCAGTCAGGATGCCTACGGCAGTTGGCATGTTCGCGGCGAAGACACAGAGTTCTCCTACCTGCTAAACGGAATACGAATTCCTCGCGGGATTGTGAATTCTATCTTCGGGCAAAAATTTGACACGCATTTCATCAGCAAAGTGTCATTGTTGGATGGAGCATTGCCCGCCCCATATGGTCTCTGGACCGGGGGGATTTTCGATATTACCACCAAGCAGGGTTCGGAGTTGGAGGGCGGTGATGCCTCGATCTATGGCGGAAGTTATGACACAGTGCGGGCGAATTTCTCTTTTGGCGGAGTGTACAGTAATGTTGACTTTTTCTTCCAGGGAGGCTATGATACGAGTGATAACGGAATTGAAAATCCCACCAACACTTCGCATCCGCTTCACGATCATACTTACCAGGACAAAGGATTTCTCTATCTCTGCGACCATTTGGACAAAAGCAGCCAGTTAACCGTTATGTTGAATGGCTCTTATGGCGGTTTTCAGATTCCCAATACCGCGGAAATTCCTGTGATCTACACGCTGCCTAACATTTCCAGCTTTCATTCAGCCGATCTCAATGAGACTCAGATTGAGCAATATCATTACGGCATCGTTTCCTACAAGAAGAAACTTGGCGATTTTAGCATGCAATCGTCGCTGATTAGCAGTTACGCCCAGACTTGGTACCGTCCGGATTGGATTGGCGATCTCATGATCAATGGTTTGGCGAGCGAACAAAACAGAAGTCTGATTGAAAACACATGGGCGACCGATGTCAACTATCAGATTAACGACCGTCACACATTGAGAGGCGGCGCCTACCTCACAAGTCAAATTGAATCAACGGCGAGCACCACCAGTGCTTTTCGGACCGATTCTTCCGGGACCGTGCTCTCGGATATTCCCATAATCATCGGCGACGGGCAGAACAAGGACGGCTATCTCTGCGGTCTTTATTTAGAGGACCAATGGGTTGTGGCCGAGCGCTTGACGGCCATCTATGGCATGCGCTTTGACCAGGTGGAGGAATTTGTTAATGAAAATCAGCTAAGTCCGAGAATCAATTTGGTTTATCAAGCGACTCCCGCGACGACCCTTTTCGCGGGGTATTCACGATTTTTTACTCCGACTCAATTAGAGTATCTTTCTCCTGCAAGTGTTCAAAAATATGAAAATACCACGGCCGCCACACCGGTGAAGACTGATGACAAACCTAAAGCCGAGCGATCGAATTATTACGATGCCGGGGTTACTCATAAGGTGAACAAGGATTGGAGCGTCGGATTGGAAGGCTACTATAACTCGGCAAGGAACTTTCCCGACGAAGCTCAAGTGGGTAATTCTGAAATCTACACTCCTTTTAGCTATGCGCGCGGCGACTACATTGGCAGCGAATTGACCTCGAGTTATGCCAGGGGTGGATTTAGCGCCTTTGCCAATTTAGAGTTGAGCCGAGCCATGGGCACGGACATCAATTCAAGTCAACTGCTTTTTGGACAGGATGAGCTGAATTACACCGCCCAACATTATGTCCACCTGAATCACGACCAGACGATTACGCTCGCGACCGGCGCCGCCTACACCTTTAGCCAAACGACCTTTCATGTGGACGCGATCTACGGCAGCGGCTTTTACGATGGGTTCGCCGATTTGGATAAAGTTCCCGCGCATTGCCCGGTGAATTGCGGCGTTAGACATGATTTTAAGATTGGAAGACACCAAATGTTGACTCTTCGCTGCGATGTGCTTAACGTTTTCGACGAAATATACGTGTACCATCATGGGGCCGGCATTGGGACCACCGCTCCTTACTATGGGGAGCGCAGGGGAATCTTTGCCGGACTAAACTATAAATTTTGATGATCCGCACCATTTAACATATTCAGTACAACAACAAAATCCAGGACATTATGAATAGACAGTCACTGCGTTTGTTCGCGCCCCTTTTCATCGCTTCCATGGCTTTTTCAGCTTTCGCGCAAGAGAAAAACGCCGCACTTTTGGTGGATGGCAAACCAGCCGTGGTTTTCCAAATTCCATCCTTCGCCAAGGTCACTTCCTCCAATGCCTATGTCAACATTCACACTTCCAACCTCTCATTGCATGTCTGGGCGGTACCGACGGTGAAGTCAGTTGGGGAAGCGGTGCCGCTGGCGGGTCATTTAATTAAAAGCGAATTTGTGAAATTCAAACCGAATACGATCACAGACCTCGTCGTAGCGGGCGCGCCAGCTAAGCATATCAAAGGCTCGGGTAACGAGGCCGACGACGGCGACCCCGGCAATGCGGAGGTGGTTTTGTTTGTGGTCGGCGACAAGGTTTTCGCGGCCTGCATTCATGGAGAGTTTAATGATGCCGCGCGCGCTCATGACCCCATGCTGGCTGTCTTGCAAACGGCGCACGCGCCTTGAGAAAAATTAAAAACCAACGACGTGGCGGGCGTAGGATTGCCAAACTGATTGGCAGGTGGCGGCAAATTCGCGCGTGACTGGCTCGGTGGCCGGCGCGGTGAGGAGGAATTGATACTTCTCAAGGATCGCCCGGACATTTGTGCTGAGCATTTTGCTCTCGCCCTCGTACAAATGGGCGGCGTGTTGCAATCCAGCAGGGGTGCGTTCGAATTCCGCGCTCATTCGCTCCAGGACGGGCGCACGAGCAAAATTGTAAGCCGTGAAAGCGCGCAATTCATCCAAGAGGGCCGCGAATGGATCATCGTTAGGGAGCGTAGCTCGCGCGGCCGCGCCTTCTCGATCCGCGATCTCGCGCAATTGGCGCGCTTCCTCCACCTTGGAAAGGCCCACAGTTCGGTAATTGGTGATGAGTGGCGTGTTCTTCAAAAAAAGCTGATTGTGAAAGTCATAAGTATAATTTCTATCCAACATATGGTAACCGGCCAGGAGCGTCTCAATCTCGACGGCATAACTGTGCAACGCCTGGCCGACCGCGTCCGGGGATTTTAAGCCAGCTGGCGCGCGCCCGGCGACAGTGATGCGATGGATCGGATACAATTTGTCTCTTTGAGCTGGATCCATGAACGCGGCCGGGCTTCCTTGATAGGCACCGTGCCGATATTTGAACCCAAAATAAATGGCCGCCGAAACTGCCACTCCCCCCAGCAGCAGAACCAGTGCGAGCCGTTCTCGCCGCTCTAGCGCTCTTTGGGCATCCAAGGTGGCGCGGGACCGCCCGTCGGCGTAAAAAAGCGCTGCGACGGTCATGGTGATTAAAGTCAAGACCATTAACGTGCCAAGAAAAACATGGGCCACCACAATCTCCAGGGCGAAGAGGGTGGCCATCGCCAATCCGCAGCCTTCCCGGATTCTCCCGTCCGCCATGGCGCGCAGGCCAGGCAGGAAGAAGGTGAGCATTGACGATGCAGGGGGTTGGCCAGCCTTGGGGGCCAGCAGATAGCGCGCCGCAAGCACGAAGATCGCCACAGGTGCCGCGAAAATTGCCGCCAGCAAGATTTGACAAATTACACGCATGGAATTGATAGATAAATTATCGATAACTTGATCACCTTGCGTGATGACGGGATACATAAGCCAAGGAAAGACCAGCGGTAGGGAGGTAAATAAGCGACGGCGGCGGTAAAGGAAAATTCCGGCCACCAAAATGAATCCGAGGCCCAAAACACTCCAATACTCCCCCCGATCAATCAGGTAGTGGGCCCAAAGATTGGTCTCCGCTATGGCCAGGACTAGGCAAGTCAAAGCCAGCACCCCGGTGGCCAAAATAAGCCAGGCGGGCGGCCTCATTTTCGACAGAATTCCAGTTCTCGACCCATTACCATGAGCATAGGATGAGCTTTGCGCATACGGCGACGGCGGGACGCACAGCCGCGTTCGTCGTTTATCCCACAATACTTTTAGCCAAATCACAATCAAGTCAAGAGTTGCTCAGACATGGGACTCGAAGAATCAAATTCCCCTTCATACCATCAAGACCGCGCTGGTGCGTGCCTATGGTCTATGGTATGATTCCGATGCCAGGCGATTTCTATTTGCATGAAACACTCAAGTAAGAACCTCGTGCCGCAGGCGGCTATTGTGCCATTGCTGACTGCTTTTCTGTTTGCTCTTTGGACTATTCCAGTCCAGGCGAATGGGCTTGTTTTTACCTCTCTCCATTCGTTTGGTCTGTTTCTCAATGGGGCCGCGCCATACGCCAATTTGGTGCAAGGTGGGAGCGGACTTTATTACGGGACGACGTATGAGGGAGGGAGCGCGGACGCTGGGGTGGTGTATGAGGTGGGGAGCGATGGGACGATGAGCGCGCTCTACGCGTTTACCAACGGGGCGGACGGGAGTTATCCGGAGGCGGGGCTGGTGCTGGGGAGCGACGGCAACTTTTACGGGGTGACGTTTGAAGGTGGGGCGGGTGGATCCGGGGTGATTTTTCAAGTGACGGCGGCGGGAGGTTTCAAGCCGCTCTACGCTTTTAGCGGGGTCAATGGTCTGGGAGAAAACGCGGACGGGGCCAATCCGGCGGGGAGTTTAATGCAGGGACGGGATGGGAATTTGTATGGGACCACCTCCAGCGGAGGGCGCAATGGTTCCGGCACGCTTTTTCGGATCAGCCTGAGCGGGTCCTTTGCGGTGGTTTATACGTTTACGGCGCTGGATAATAATGGTGAAAACAGAGAGGGGTCTTCGCCGCAAGCGGGGTTGGTGCAGGGCCGCGACGGCAATCTCTACGGGACGGCGCAGGCGGGGGGGTCCAATGGGTTGGGCGCGGTCTTTGAGTATGACTTGGGCCAGAGCCAGATGGTGGCGGTGTATTCCTTTATGGGGGCGGGGGACGGGGCCAAGCCGCAGGCGGCGTTAGTGCAGGGGAGCGACGGCGGTTTTTATGGGACGGCCCCGGAAGGGGGCAGCGGGTATGGCACGTTGTTCAAAGTCAACAGTGGCAGTGGGGTGAGCGGGATCTATTCCTTTACCAATGGGCTGGATGGGGGCAATCCGGTGGCGCCGCTGGTGCTGGGGACCAATGGGAATTTTTATGGGACCTCGACCGGACCGCAGAATGGGTTTGGCACGGTCTTTGAAGTGACGGTCAACGGGGTCTTGAGCACGCTTTACACGTTTAGCGGAGGCAATGACGGGGCCTATCCGCAGGCGGGCTTGGCGCCAGGGAGCGACGGGAATTTTTACGGGACAACCTCCAGCGGTGGGACCAACAACGGGGGGACGGTCTTCAGCCTGAGCGCGGCGGGCGGATTTCGGGCCGTGCTGTCCTTTGTGGGAGGATGGGATGGCCAGGAACCGCAGGGGCCGTTGGGGCAGGGGGGCAACGGAAATTTCTATGGGACCAGCTCGCAAGGAGGGAGCGCGGGCAATGGGGTTGTTTTCGAGATGACGGCGGGGGGTGGATTGACTGCGCTTTATGCCTTTACCAATGGGATGGACGGGGCCAACCCTGCGGGCGCGTTGGCGCAGGGCAGTGATGGCAATTTTTATGGGAGCGCGGTTAATGGGGGAGCCAATCATGTGGGGGTCTTATACCGCCTGAGCCCGCAAGGAGCGCTGACGGTGCTGCATGCGTTGACCAACCGGGTGGAAGGATCCCATCCCCAAGGGGGGTTGGTGGCCGGCCGCGACGGGAATTTTTACGGCACGACCTATCAAGGAGGCGCCAGCAGCGAGGGAGCGATCTTTCAAATGACGCTGGCGGGAGCGGTGACGCCATTGTACGCGTTTACCAACGGGGCCGACGGGGGTTATCCGAAAGGAGGGCTGGTCGAGGGGTTGGATGGGAATTATTACGGGACAACGACCCTGGGAGGGACGAACAATCAAGGGGCCATTTTCAAAGTGACGCCGCAAGGAGCATTGACGCCGCTCTATTCGTTTACCAACGGGGCGGACGGGGCGGGGCCGGAGTGCGGGTTGGTGTTGGGGGTGGATGGCAATTTTTACGGGACGGCCAGCAGCGGAGGCAGCCAGGGAGTGGGAGTGGTGTTCAAAATCAGCCCCAGCGGGGCCTTTGCCGTTCTTTACTCCTTTACCAACGGAGTGGACGGGGGGACGCCGGTGGCGGGGTTGGTGCAGGGAGCGGATGGGAACTTCTATGGGGCGGCCTCAAGCGGGGGAACCTACTTCGCGGGAACATTGTTTGAGATCAGTCCGGCGGGCCAGTTCACACCCCTGCATTCCTTCACGGGGGCGGCCGACGGGGCGGACCCGCTGGCACCGTTGGTGCAGGGCAACGACGGCAATTTTTACGGCACCGCCTCCAGCGGGGGCCTCGCCGGCGGCGGCACCGCCTTCCGCTTG
>Ga0182016_10008880_pt1 | contig 10060 bp, 10 predicted proteins | sample 712S2MmetaG_FD_120491 | JGI IMG/M metagenome (GOLD analysis project Ga0182016, IMG submission 120491) | Permafrost microbial communities from Stordalen Mire, Sweden - 712S2M metaG | ecosystem: Environmental > Terrestrial > Soil > Wetlands > Permafrost | place: Sweden: Stordalen | collected... | reverse complement strand
CGCCGGAGGAATGGACGCTGCTCGGTGCCGAGCCGATCGTGACCGACACCCCGCAAACCTGCCTGGACGGCCGGTTCTTCATCAGCGGCGAAATCCCGCGCATCACCTCATACGAACACGGACTGGTCGGCCAGGTGTGCCGTCCGTCCGACGGCGCGGACTGGGTGCCGGACCCGTTGCTGATGGACGAGCGGTTCCTCGCCGTGCATGTCCGCGGCAAGGGGCTTGTGGTGTTCAGCGCATGCTCGCACGCCGGCATCGTCAACGTGCTGCATCATGCGCGTGCAACCTTCCCCGATGTGAAGCTGCATGCGGTGATGGGCGGCTTCCATCTGTCCGGTCCGACCGAGGCGATCATCCCCGATACGGTGCGCGATCTCGGCACGTTCGGGTTGGACCTGATCATTCCGGCGCACTGCACCGGTTGGCGCGCGCTGAACGCGCTGGAGCGGGCCTATGGCGAGGCGGTGGTGCTGCCCTCGGCGGTGGGCAAGCTGTTCAGTCTGTAGAGCAGCCCAATCAGCCGGCTGCGCGGCTGTTGTCGCGCACCCATTGGGTGAATTCGTCGTCCGACATCTCGCCGGCGGCCATCGCGAGCATTGCCACAACCGCTTCGGCATCGCTGACCGGGAACCGGCAGCCATTCAAGATCAGCAAGGTTTCCAGCGCGACGTAGGCGGTTCGCTTGTTGCCATCAATAAACGGATGGTTCCGGGCAATCGCAATGGCGTAGAGCGCAGCCAATTCGACGATGTCGGGATCACCGTAGCTGGCTCGGTTGAGCGGGCGTGCCAGCGCGCTTTGCAGCAATCCGTCATCGCGAATGCCAGGCGACCCGCCGTGCACGGCCAATTGCTCGTCATGGATGGCGAGCACCAGTTCATGCGAGAGCCATACGGTCACTTGGCTAATTCGCGCAGCACATTATAGCGGCGCTTCATGACCTCCCGCGCAACTCCCATCTGCGCCTCGAACTCGGGGTCGGCGACGGTCAGCTTTACCCCGTCGGGCTGGTCGATCGCATAGAGGGTGTCGCCCTTGCCGACGCCGAGCTTCGCCAGCAGTTCCTTCGGCAGGATCACGCCCACCGAATTGCCGATCTGGATCAGTTTCAACGCGCTCATGGCTCGCCCTCCTTGGCGGAGGGCGAGTCATAACATGAGTTGGAACGTGGTGCCAGGGTCACGGGCGCCTATCCCAGAGCAATCGCCTTTGCGGAAAGCCCCTCTTCGGGGGCCGGCCCGAGGTCTGTGCGGCGCGCTCTGCCGCAGGCCTTTAACACGGAGAACACGAAGAACCACGGAACGGCACGGAGAGGCTTTCCCAGCGAGGCACGCTGCAGCCAACGCCCGGGCATCATTCATGATCACTGAATTCCGTGCCGAAGCACGCGGCTACGCGCGGCAAGGCTCCGTGGCGCTCCGTGGTCCTCCGCGTTCTCCGTGTTGAATGCTTGCAGCACAGCGCGCCGCACAGCCCTTGCAGGCATCGCCGCTAGCCATCCGTCAGCCTCATTGCCACCCAATTGCGATTGCCCTGGGGCTATCCCGCGTACCATGCAGACCCGCAATCCGCACTGGCCTCCGCGAGAGGCAGTGCAGTCGTGGATGGCGGGCTTTCGCCCGCCATCACGCCAAGGCTGCGCCCCGCTTACAGGGTGAACCTGCTCAGCCCGCCTACAGAATGAACCTGCTCAGGTCGCCTTTCTGTGCCAGCGGCGCGACCTTCTCGTTGACGTAAGCCGCATCGACCACGATCGTCTCCCCCGCACGATCCGTGGCGGTGAAGCTGATCTCCTCCAGCAGCCGTTCCAGCACTGTGTGCAGCCGGCGCGCGCCGATGTTCTCGATCCGGTCGTTGATGTCCGCCGCCAGCTCGGCCAACGCGTCCACCGCGTCGTCGGTGAAGGTCAGCGTCACCCCTTCGGTGCCCATAAGCGCACCGTACTGCTTGATCAGCGAATGCTCCGGCTCGGTCAGGATGCGGCGCAGGTCGTCGCGCGTCAGGGCGGCCAGTTCGACGCGGATCGGCAGCCGGCCTTGCAGCTCCGGCAGCAGGTCGGACGGCTTGGCCATGTGGAACGCGCCCGAAGCGATGAACAGCACGTGGTCGGTCTTCACCGGCCCGTATTTCGTGCTGACCGTCGTCCCCTCGATCAGCGGCAGCAGGTCGCGCTGCACGCCCTCACGCGACACATCTCCCCCGCGGAAGCCGCCCTCCATCGTCCGCGCGCACACCTTGTCGATCTCGTCGATGAACACGATGCCGTTATTCTCGGCATGCGCCACCGCGTCCTTCGCCAGCGCGTCGTTATCGAGCAAGCGGTCGGCTTCCTCGGCCTCCAGCAGCTTGCGGGCGGCCTCGACGGTCAGCCGCCGCTTCTGCGCCTGCCGGCCGAACATGCCCTTCATCATCTCGCCCAGGTTGATCACCTGGCCGGGCGGCATGCCGGGCATGTCGAACTGGCCGATCGGCATCCCCTGCGGTTCGGACACCGAGATCTCGATCTCCTTCTGCTCGAATTCGCCGTTGCGCAGCATGCGGCGGAATTTCGAACGCGTGTCGGCGGCGGCACCTTCGCCGACCAGGGCGGTGATCAGCCGTTCCTCAGCGGCCAACTCGGCCTTTGCCTGCACGTCCTTGCGCGAGGCTTCGCGCAGCATGATCAGGCTGGCCTCCACCAGGTCGCGGGCGATGCTTTCGACGTCGCGGCCGACATAGCCGACTTCGGTGAACTTGGTCGCCTCGACCTTGAGGAACGGCGCCTGGGCGAGCCTGGCCAGCCGGCGCGCGATTTCGGTTTTCCCACAGCCGGTCGGGCCGATCATCAGGATGTTCTTCGGCACCACTTCCTCCCGCATGGCCTCGGGCAGGTTCTGGCGGCGCCAGCGGTTGCGCATGGCGATGGCCACGGCGCGCTTGGCGTCGTTCTGGCCAACGATGAAGCGATCGAGTTCGGAAACGATCTCCCGTGGGGAGTAGGTTGGGACTTCCATATCAGATGGTCTCAACGATCACGCTGTTGTTGGTATAGACGCAGATGTCGGCGGCGATCTTCATCGCACGGCGCGCGATCTCCTCGGCGGAGAGCCCGTCCACCGACATCAGCGCACGGGCCGCGGCGAGCGCGTAGTTGCCGCCCGAGCCGATGCCGATCACCCCGTCATCCGGCTCCAGCACGTCGCCGGTGCCGGTCAGGGTGAAGCTGCGATCCTTGTCGGCGACCGCCATCATCGCCTCCAGCCGGCGGAGGTAGCGGTCGGTGCGCCAATCCTTCGCCAACTCGACGCAGGCGCGTTCGAGCTGGCTGGGAAAGCGCTCGAGCTTGGACTCCAAGCGCTCCAGCAGGGTGAAGGCGTCGGCCGTGGCGCCGGCGAACCCGGCGAGCACGGCGCCGCCCGCGCCGATGCGGCGGACCTTGCGTGCGTTGCCCTTGACGATGGTCTGACCCAGGCTGACCTGGCCGTCCCCGGCCATGGCCACGTGTCCATCCCGCCTGACGCACAGGATGGTGGTGCCGTGCCACCCGGTCGGGTCAGCGACGGCGAACTGTGTGTTTTGCATGATGGGCCTAGATGGGCTGCCACAATCGTGAGCACAAGGTGGGGGGGGCAGGGACCGCAACGGTGGCGCGTGGGGGACGCATAGTCCGCCGCCGCCGCGTGCCCCCGCCGCGTGCCGCCCGGGCCAGTTCCCTGATGTCGGTTCCGCCACGTCCCACACATGCTCCGGGCAAGGACTGGCCATGCGGCGAAATGGTTGCCGGTCGGCAGGAGTCCTGCCGTCCTGATAATGTGTGGTTTGGGGGGCGTTCCAGCCACAATACCGGCAGTCAGGCGCGGCGTTTGGGCGACGCCCAACAATTACCGAGCTAAGGCGCTCCCCGTCATTGCGAGGCGCGCAGCGCCGAAGCAATCTCCTGCCTGACGAGCGTACCTCGGCTCGTCAGGCAGGAGATTGCTTCGGCGCTGCGCGCCTCGCAATGACAGGTTGTTCCGGATTCTACTCAAGCTGAAGGGGCCGATTCACTCATTGTTGGGCGTCGCCTTAGTGGCGTTTGGGCATGGGACTTGACGCGTGCTACCATACCCCTACGACAAGCCTCTACTCATCAAATTGCCAACGGGAAGACCGAAATGCCGCCCGCACCCGCGGTGATCGAGATCGCCGCAGGAGAAGTCTCGGATGAGTTGCAACGCCGAGGCATCGGTTCAGATGAACGGGTGACCCTGATGATTGCAACGGAGCAGGAGTGGATCCCGGGTCGTCGTGAGTCTCGCGCCAGGGTCGTGGCAGCAGGCCTTACCGATGACGACATCGACCGGCTGATCAAGCAGGCGCAACAGGAGGTCGAGCCACCGCCTGGATGAGGGTGGTCGTCGATACCAATGTCTTCGTGAGCGCGGCGCTGAAGGTCGGATCGCTTCCCGCGATCGCGGTGCATCTGGTGCGACGAGATCACGTGCTGCCCCAATCGGCGGCAACCGAACATCAGGTTCTTGAAGTGCTGGCACGGCCTTATCTGGCGCCGCTGATTGCTGCCTCGACGCACGAATGGATCGCGAAGATGGGTGGCTGCGGCAGAGCGTGTGGCAATCACTGCGACGATCAAAGCATGCCGCGATGCCACGGACGACAAGTTTCTGGAACTGGCGGTAAGCGGTCGTGCTGAGCTTGTGCTGAGCGGCGACAAAGACTTGCTGGTGCTGCATCCGTTTCGCGGCATCCCCATCGTCGCGCCAGCCGCATTCGTATTGGACGTGTGACGCCGACCGAGGGGTTCGCGCGGTATCCGTTTGCCGAACCGATGCGACGCGACGTGCTGTGGTTCGACCGGCATCGGCATCAACCCTGCCATCCGCCCCTTGACGTCGCATTCTCGTCGCCGCATTCCGGCCTCCCCCGGCCGCTCGGCCGTGAGACCTCAGGAGGATACCAACGATGCCCACTCCAACCGCGGCGGAGCTCGCCGCGCGGCTCGATCGTCTGCCGAGCAGTCGCCACGTGTGGAAGTTGGTTATCCTCATCTCGCTGGGGGCGTGCTTTGAGTTCTACGACCTGTTCCTGACTGCCTACGTCGTCCCCGGTATGGCCAGGCAAGGTCTGTTCTCCCCCGCCTCGCTTGGCATATTCGGTGTCCTGGCGCCGCTCAAGGTCGCCGGTCCCGGCACGTTCGTGTTCGCATTGTTCGCCGGGCTGTGGGTCGGCACCATAGCCTTCGGCTGGGTGGCGGACGCCTACGGCCGCCGCTTCATCTTCACGTTCTCGCTGCTGTGGTACTGCGCCAGCACGCTGATCATGGCGTTTCAGACCACCGGCTTCGGCATCGACCTGTGGCGCTTCATCGCCGGCATCGGCATCGGCGTGGAGCTGGTGACGATCGACACCTTCATCTCCGAGCTGATCCCGCGCCACGCCCGCGGCCGCGCCTTCGCCATCAACCAGTTCATCGCCTTCCTCGCCGTGCCGGTGGTGGCCTTCCTCGCCTGGATCTTGGGGCCGGAGCACTGGCGCTGGGTGGTGGTGATCGGCGCGATCGGCGCGGTCTTCGTCTGGTGGGTGCGGCTGGGTGTGCCCGAGTCGCCGCGCTGGCTCGCCCGCCACGGGCGGCTTGCCGAAGCCGAGTCGGTCATCGCGCATATCGAAGCGCAGGTGCAGGCCGAGCAAGGCCCGCTACCACCGGTGGGCGTGCCAGGAGCCTCCGAGGAAGGCGAGGGCGGGTTCGCGGAAATCTGGCGGACGCCCTATGGCGGGCGGGCAATCCTGTTGTCGGTGTTCAACTTCTTCCAGACCTTCGGCTATTACGGCTTTGCCGCCTGGGTGCCGACGCTGCTGATCGCCAAGGGCATCAGCATCACCACCAGTCTGCAATACGCCTTCATCATCGCCATCGCCAACCCGATCGGGCCGTTGCTGTGCGCCACGTTCGCCGATCGGATGGAGCGCAAATGGCAGATCTGCTGCGCGGCCGTCGGCATCGGCGTGTTTGGCATGCTGTTCGCCTACCAGTCGGATGCCGGGCTGCTGATCCTGTTCGGCGTGCTGGTGACGCTGTGCAACAACTGGCTGTCCTATGCCTTCCACGGCTACCAGGCGGAGCTGTTCCCGACGCGCATCCGCTCGCGCGCGGTGGGCTTCGTGTATTCGTGGAGCCGGCTGTCGGCGGCTTTCTCCGGACTGGCGGTCGGGTTCTTCCTGACCATCGGCGGGGTGCAGGCGGTGTTCGGCTTCATCGCCGCGGCGATGGTCGTCGTCGTGTTGTCGATCGGCGCCTTCGGCCCGCGCACGCGCAACCTGGCGCTGGAGGCAATCTCGCACGCATGAGGGAGAGTGAAAGCGGAGGAGGGTCAGGGGCTTTGCCCCTGAAACCCCACCAGAGGGCTCTGCCCTCTGGACTCCCGCCAAGGGCGTAGCCCTTGGAACCCTTCACTTGGAATGGTTGGACGGGAGGGGTACGCATTGCCGGTTCCGTGTCAGGCCGGCGATCGCCGGCCTGACACGGAACCGGCAATGCGTACCCCTCCCGTCCAACCACTCCAAACGGATGGATTGCAAAGGCTCCGCCTTTGCTGGGGGTCCATGGGGGCAAAGCCCCCTGGCGGGTCCAGGGCAGAGCCCTGGTCTGCCTTCGCCTCACTCCGCTGCGGCGCGCAAGGCCGCCCCGGCGGCGAGCGGACACAGCGGTAGCGCGGCGGCCAGCATCGCGCTCAGGAACAGCAGATGCGGCCGCGGGCTAAGCCCGCCCGACACCGCATCGGCCGCCGCCACGCCGAAGATCAGTACCGGCGTGACCAGCGGCAGCACCAGCAGGGGCAGCAGCACGCCGCCGCGCCGGGCCCCGAGCACTACCGCCGCCCCGGTCGTCCCCAGCAGCGACAACAGCAGGCTTCCCGGCAGCAGTGCCGCCAGCAGCACGGGGATGGTCTCGTCCGGCAGCCGCAGCATCAACGCGAGCGGTGCGGCGGCAAGCAGCAACGGCAGCCCGGTGACCAGCCAGTGCGAGGCCGCCTTAGCGGCGGCGATCGCAGCGGCCGGCAGCCCGCACAGCAGCAGCAGATCGAGCGAGCCATCCTCGTAATCCGCGCCGAACAGCCGGTCGAGCGGCAGCAGCGCGGCCAGCAGGGCGCACACCCAGATGATGCCAGGCGCCATGCGGCCAAGGGTTTCGGGCGCGGGGCCGATCGCCAGCGGAAACAGCGACGCAGTCAGCACGAAGAACAGTAGAGCCGCCAGCGTGTCGGCACCATGCCGCACCGACAGCCGCAGCTCGCGCCCCAGCACGGCGAGGAAGCGGGTCATGGCAGAGCGGCCGATACGCCTCCTCCCCTTGTGGGCTTGGGCCGCAAAGCGGACCAAGGCCGGGGGGAGGGGTGGGAATACCCCAAACCAGCGGTCGTCCGCGCCTCTCCCCCCAACCTTGGTCCGCGTTGCGGCCCAAGCCCACAAGCGGAGGGGAAGACGTCAGCCCGCTGCCCGGCGCTACTGCGCACGCACGCCCAGGATATGCGCGATGGCGTGGGTCAGCTCCGGGCGGTTGAGCGTATAGAAGTGAAACTCATCCACGCCGTTTGCCTGCAACAGCCGCACTTGTTCCGCCGTCACCACCGCGGCGATCATGCGGCGCAGCTCCGGATCGTCGTCGGTGCCTTCGAACATCCGCGCCAGCCAGGCCGGCACGCCGACGCCGGAAATCGCCGCCATGCGTTGCAACCCGGCCAGGTTGGTCACTGGCATGATGCCCGGCACCACCGACGCGGCGATCCCCGCCGCCAGGCAGCGGTCCAGGAAACGCAGATAGGTTTCGGTATCGAAGAAGAAGTTGGTGATCGCGCGGGTCGCCCCCGCGTCCAGCTTGCGCTTCAGATTGTCCAGATCGGCATCCGGGCTCAGCGCCGTGGGATGCGTCTCCGGATAGGCGGCGACGGAGATCTCGAAATCGGCGACCCGGCGCAGCCCCGCCACGAGGTCCGCGGCAAACGGGTAGCCGTCGGGATGCGGCTGATAGCTTGTCCCGGGCGGAGCATCCCCGCGCAACGCGACGATATGCCGCACCCCGGCGTCCCAGTATTGCCGGGCCACCGCATCCACCTCGTCCCGCGACGCGCCGACACAGGTCAGGTGTGCCGCCGGCACCAGCGAGGTCTCCCGCACGATCCGCGCCACCGTCGCATGGGTGCGCGCCTGGGTGCTGCCCCCGGCGCCGTAGGTGACCGACACGAACCGCGGCCGCAGCGGCTCCAGCCGCCGGATGCAGGACCAGAGCTGTTGCTCCAGCGCCTCGGTCCGCGGCGGGAAGAACTCGAAGGACAGCAACGGCGGCGGATGGTCCGCGTTATGCGTTGGCAAGGCGGCGAAGCGCGGGCCGGTGAGCCAGCGTTCCAGCGTGCGCGGCAGGCGGTCGGGAGGGGACGGAGCGTTCATGCCGGCATCCTAACACGAACCCGGGAGCATCTCACGCAACGTTGTGGGTTCGTTCCGTTGCCTGGCGAGACTTGCGTGCTACAACCGGTTCACGCAATCCTTAGGCCGTGCCGTGTTCCAAACCGACCTGAGGGCTGCCATCTCCTCCGATTATGGACTTTGCCGGGGAGTGACCGTGGTCCGACCACCGCCCGAGGAACCTTGATGCGCGCTTTTTCCCGCTGCCTGCTCCTGCTGCCGGCGATTCTGTTTGTCCTTTCGGCCTGCGCCACGCCGCCGAAAGATCCCGACGAGCTTGCCGACTACCGGCAGACCAACGACCCGTTGGAGCCGACCAACCGGGTCTTCTACAAGATCAACAACGCCCTCGATGAGGCGATCCTGAAGCCGGCCGCCAAGGCTTACGTGTTCGTGCTGCCGGAGCCGGTGCGCACCGGCATCCACCACATGCTGGGCAACCTGGGCACGCCGGTGCAGCTTTCCAACGACATGCTGGAAGGCAAGCCGCGGCGGGCAGGCGACACGACGATGCGGTTCCTGATCAACACCACGGTCGGCGTCCTGGGCTTCTTCGACGTCGCGAAGGGGTGGGGGTATCCGGATCACGACGCCGATTTCGGCATGACGCTGGCCGCGTGGGGTGTCGGCCCCGGTCCGTACCTCTATCTGCCGGTGCTCGGCCCGAACGATCCGCGCGACTTCGCCGGCTTCGGCGTGGACATCGCGATGGACCCCTTCACCTGGGTCGGGCAGGGCGTCGCGGTGCAAGTCCTCGGCTACAGCAAATGGGCGCTCAACGCCCTCGACCAGCGCTCGCGGCTGCTGGGCGACATCGACAGCATCAAGAAGACCGCCCTCGACCCCTATGCGACCTTCCGCAGCCTGTACCGCCAGCACCGGCAGTCGCAGATCGAGGAAATGGAAAATGACAACCGGGCGACGGTTCCCGACTGGTATCCGCAACCTGCCCCGGCCCACTGAGCAAACAACGAGGCCACCTATGCCTTCTCGACGTCTTCTTTTGACCGTTTCCGCCGCGTGGCTCGCCCTCGGTGGCGGCGCGCGCGCGCAGTCCGCGACCGACCGCGCCAGCGCCTTCGTCAAGGCCACCGGCGAAAAGCTGGTCGGCGTGGTCAACGGCCCCGGCGCATCGGCGCAAAAGCGCCAGATGCTCACCCAGATCATCGATAGCACGGTGGACGTGGACGGGGTGGCGAAGTTCTGCCTGGGACGCTTCTGGAAGCAGGCCTCGCCGGAGCAACAGCAGCACTACGTCGCAATCTTCCACCAGGTGCTGGTCACCAACATCACGTCCAAGCTCGGCGAGTACAAAGGCGTGACGTTCACCATGAGCCGCAGCGAGCCGGACGGCGACACCGTCAAGGTGGATACCATCGTCAACCGGCCGAACAACCCGCCGACCAACGTCCAGTGGGTGATCAGCAATGCCGGCAGCGGGCCGAAGATTGTCGATGTGGTTGCCGAGGGAACCTCGCTGCGGCTGACCCAGCGCAGCGACTACGCGTCCTATCTGAGCCACAACAATAACGACATCGACAAGCTGATCAGCGCGATGCAGCAGCAGGTCGAACAAAACCACGCCAGCGGTTAGCCGTTAGAACATCTCCCCGCTGACCGG
>Ga0182016_10008878_pt1 | contig 10062 bp, 9 predicted proteins | sample 712S2MmetaG_FD_120491 | JGI IMG/M metagenome (GOLD analysis project Ga0182016, IMG submission 120491) | Permafrost microbial communities from Stordalen Mire, Sweden - 712S2M metaG | ecosystem: Environmental > Terrestrial > Soil > Wetlands > Permafrost | place: Sweden: Stordalen | collected... | reverse complement strand
CAGGCGATCTGAGAACGACCAGGTCACTGTCCGCCCTTTTGGACATACGCGCGGACGAAGTCTTCGGCGTTCTCCTCAAGGACGTCATCAATCTCGTCGAGCAGATCGTCGGTGTCCTCGGCCAGCTTCTCGCGACGCTCCTGGCCCGCGGCCGCGACGTCGGCGAATTCGTCTTCATCGCCGCCACCACCGCCACCCTTGGTCTGTTCCTGCGCCATCGCCGCCTCCTGCGTCGTCCGGTCTGTGTGTCTACCCTACCGGTCAACCCCGAGAGTTCCCGGGGAACGGTACTCAGCGGGTCAGTTGTTCTACCAGTTCGACGGCACTGTTTACCGAATCCAGCAGCGCCCCGACGTGTGCTTTGCTGCCGCGCAGCGGCTCCAGCGTGGGGATACGGACCAGCGAATCGCCACCCAGGTCGAAGATCACCGAGTCCCAGCTGGCGGCGGCGATATCGGCGCCGAACCTGCGCAGACATTCGCCGCGGAAGTACGCGCGAGTGTCCGTCGGTGGGTTCTCGACGGCGGCGAGCACCTGCTGTTCGGTGACCAGACGCTTCATCGAGCCTCGTGCGACCAGCCGGTTGTACAGACCTTTGTCCAGCCGGACATCCGAATACTGCAAGTCGACAAGGTGCAGCCGCGGCGCCGACCAGCCCAGGTTTTCTCGTTGCCGGAAACCTTCGAGCATTCGCAGCTTGGCCGGCCAGTCCAACAGCTCAGCGCATTCCATCGGGTCACGCTCAAGCAGGTCGAGCACGTGCGCCCAGGTCGCAACGACGTCGGCAGCGCGGGGGTCCGGGTCGCGGCTGTCGACCAACTTCGCCACCCGGTCAAGGTAGATCCGTTGCAGCGCAAGGCCGGTCAGTTCGCGACCGTCAACCAAGGCAATGGCGACCCGTAGCGACGGATCGCGACTGATCGCGTGGACCGCGCTCACCGGCCGCGCCAACATCAGATCGGTCAGGTCGATCCCGTGCGCGGGGCCTTCCTCGATCAGGTCAAGTACCAGTGCCGTGGTGCCCAGCTTCAGATAGGTCGACGTCTCGGCAAGGTTGGCATCGCCGATGATGACGTGCAGCCGCCGGTACCTGTCCGCATCGGCGTGCGGTTCGTCGCGGGTATTGATGATGCCGCGTTTCAGCGTGGTCTCCAGCCCTACCTCGACCTCGATGTAGTCGGAGCGCTGCGAAAGCTGGAAGCCGGCCTCGTCGCCGGAGGGCCCGACGCCCACCCTGCCCGAGCCCGTCACCACCTGCCGGGACACCAGGAACGGGGTGAGCCCCGCGATGATGGCCGAGAACGGTGTCTGCCGCGACATCAGGTAGTTCTCGTGCGTCCCGTAGGAGGCGCCTTTGCCGTCGACGTTGTTCTTGTACAGCTGCAATTTCGCTGCTCCGGGAACGCTGGCGACGTGCCGGGCCGCGGCCTCCATCACCCGCTCGCCCGCTTTGTCCCAGATCACCGCATCCAGCGGGTCGGTGCACTCGGGCGCCGCGTATTCGGGGTGAGCGTGGTCGACGTAGAGCCGCGCGCCGTTGGTCAGGATCATGTTGGCGGCGCCGACCTCGTCGGCGTCGACCACCGGCGGCGGGCCGGCCGAACGACTCAGGTCGAAGCCGCGGGCGTCGCGCAGGGGTGATTCCACCTCGTAGTCCCAGCGGGTGCGTTTGGCCCGCTGAATGCCGGCGGCGGCGGCATAGGCCAAAACCGCCTGCGTGGAGGTGAGGATCGGGTTGGCGGTCGGGTCCGACGGCGAGGAAATGCCGTACTCGACCTCCGTCCCGATAATCCGTTGCATGCCTTAAGCCTAGGCCGGTGACGATGCGGGCCGTTTGCGGCCCGCATCGGAGCCGCCGCTAACCGGCGCTGGGAATACTTACCCAGCGTCTCCGGCGCCGTCGTTATCTTCGTCGTCGTGGCGGAAGAGTTTTTCGGGGTGATGGTAGGTGTTGGTGCGTGCTCGGCCGCGATCCAGGTGTGGGGGTGGGATCCATTCGGTGCCGCCGCGGGTGTTTTTGCGGGTGGTCCAGCCTCGGGGGCCCAGTAGGCGATGATGCGGTCCGCAAGCGAAGGTGAGGTTGTCGATGTCGGTGGTGTGACAGGTGGCGTAGTCGGTGACGTGGTGGACTTCGCACAGGTAGCCGGGCACGTCGCAGCCCGGTGCCGTACACCCGCGGTCCTTGGCGTACAACACGATCCGCTGGCCCGGTGAGGCGAGTCGTTTGGTGTGATAGAGCGCCAGCGCTTTGCCTTTGTCGAAGATGGCCAGGTAGTGGTGGGCGTGGCGGGCCATCCGGATCACATCGGACATCGGCAGCAGGGTGCCCCCACCGGTGAGTCCACGTCCGGCGGCAGCTTCCAGATCGGCCAGGGTGGTGGTGATGACGATGGAGGCCGGTAGCCCGTTGTGCTGGCCGAGTTCTCCGGAGGCCAGCACTGCACGTATTGCGGCGGTCAGGGCGTCGTGGTTGCGTTGGGCACCGCTGCGCGAGTCCCGATCAATCGCCTCCTGCGAGGGCGTGCCGTCCACGACGGCGGTGTCATCGTCGGGGTTGCACATGCCCGGGGCGGCCAGTTTGGCCAGCACGGCCTCCACGGTGGCGCGCGCCTGGGGGGTCAGCCAGCCGAAGAGTTTGGACATGCCGTCGTGTTGCTGGTTACCCAGCGTTACCCCGCGGCGCCGGGCCCGGTCCTCGTCGGTGAAGTTGCCGTCGGGGTTGAGGCAATCAGCCATCTTGGCGGCTAGGCCGGCGAGTTCTTCGGGTCCGCATTGGCTGCCCAGTTCGGCGAGATCGGCCTCGGCGCGCTGGCGGGTCGCTAGATCAACGAAACCGGGCAGTCGGTGATAGAGCCGGCGAATCACCGCGACCTGGCCGGCCCCCAGCTCGCCGGCCCGCTGAGCGGCCGCGGTGGCGGCCAGCACCGGCGCCAATGGTTCCCCGGTCAGTCCGTGTTGGGGACCCAGGTCAGCGGCCTCGTGGATGCGCCGGCTGGCTTCGGCGCGGCTGATCAGTATCCAATCGGCGATCGCATCCGGCAGCTTGCCGCCCACTTCCGCCGGTGTGGCTTGGCGGGCCAGCTGGTTAATTAACGGATGCTCGGCGACCGGCAGCCGACGGCGGATCCGCTCGCAGCGTTCCAGCAACGCGAACCGCTCCGGGGTGGTCAACGCCTCAAAACTCAATCCGCATAGCCGATCCAACTCAGCGTCGAGCGCGTCAAAGACCTCACCGATCTCCTCACGACTACTCGAACTCATGCCCAAATTCTATGACCGGCCACCGACAGAAAACGCCGCCGCGAAACCACTGAAACTACTGTGGCGCAGTTGATTCAACGATCGTGGTTGTGCGCAATCGCTACCGCGGGGTCGTCGCGGCAGGCCGTCAAACGTTGACGCCGCCGCGGTCGGCGATTAACTTCAGCCCGGTGTCCAATCAAACGGCCGACCTGTCGGGGAAGCGTACGGCGAGGTGCTTCTCGTGACCCCCGGCGATGCGGGTCCGACGGCAACTGTGTACAACAGCTTTCCGCTCAACGATTGTCCGGCCGAGCTGTGGTCCGCCCTCGACCCGCAAGCGATCGCCACCGAAAACGGTGCGGCCGCAGCGTTACTCAACGGTCCCCGCTACTGGCTGATGGACGCCATCGAAAAAACGCCCCAGGGCCCACAGGTGACGAAGACCTTTGGCGGGATCGAGATGATCCAGCAGGCCACCGTCCTGCTGTCCTCGATGAACCCCGCCCCGTACAGCGTCAACGAAGTGAGCCGTCATACGGTTTTCGTCTTCAACGCCGGCGAACAGGTCTACGAACTCATCGATCCCGACGGACAGCGCTGGGTCATGCAGAGCTGGAGCCAGGTCGCGGACCCGAAATTGTCGCGGGCCGACCTCCCCGGCCTGGCCAGCCGGCTCAACCTGCCGACCGGATGGACCTACCAGCCGCGCGTGCTCACCAGCGAGCTCCGTATCGACACCACAACCCGCGCTGCCCACGTCACCCAGGACGACTTGTCGAACAGCTACTCGCTGGAAGTCTGAGCGCGATTCGATATCCAGCTGCGGTGCCGCACGGCGGCCTTTCGGGCGGCTTTCGCGAGTGCGCGGTCGGGCAGGTGTTGACCTAACGCATCCAGCACTAGAGCGGTCTCGGGCGCGGGATGTCGCCACATGTTTTCAAGCAGCTGCAGGGGTTCCGGCACGCCGGTGAACAGGCTGCACAGCTCTTCGGGGGATTCCACAACGCTCGACAACACATCGACGAGCACCGCGACGTCGACAAAGTTGCCGAGGGTCTCCGGGTCGGCCCGGTCGCGCTGAATCAACCACAACGCGGCATGACCGGCCACCGGGGTATCCAACAGCTGACGGACCAACGGTTCGACGATCTCGATGTCGAACCGATCAAGCGCTACAAAGCCCATCATCCGGCTGGCCGCGCTCGAGGTCGCCAGGACGGCCTCCGTGAGCATGTGCACCCGTTCGATGGCCGGACGGTCGGCCTGCCAGCCCGCAACGAGGGCGTCCTGCTGCGCCTCGGCCACCAACAGCAGGGCGTCGATCAACTCAGCGCCGTCACCGTCGGCAATACCGTCGGCGCGACGCAGCGTGTACCCGGCGTCATCAAGGTAATCCGGCAGGACATGGCGACCGAGGGCGGTCAGTGCCACGGTGCCGCCACCCCAATGACTGCGCCCGTACCGCTGCTGTACTTCCAGCCGGTCAGTCCACCGCACCACACCGGCTTCCTCGAGGACCTCGAAGATGCGGCTCATGTCGTGATCGGTGAATTCGTTGAGCAGGTCCGCCCGATGCGGCCAGTACCGCGGTATCCGCCGGGACGCCACCGATCGAGCCCATTCCAAGAAGGACTCGAACGGTAGCTCCGCAGTGCCTGGTGCGAGCAGCGGAGCCAGCCAATGCACGATCCCGTCGTCGAGCAGCTCGTGCAGGTCGTTGAAGTACGAGATCCGTCCCGAAGATTCCGTCTCCAAAGGCCCTAGTCGGATGATGGCCGCGAACAGCGCCTCCGCCCGCGCAACGGTCTGGCGCGTTCCCCATGCCTTGACCGGAACCAGACGACGTTGACGGACGCGGACCGCGCCGGCCTCTTTGGAAATGTCGAGGAGGAGATTCAAGCGCAGCAAATTGGCTGTCGTCCCTGTCCGGAATGTCTTGTCGCCGATCTGGGGATCCATCTCGTCGCCGGTGCCGAGCAGGTCTACCAGTGCGCGACCGTCGGCCAGTTTGAGGTTTCCCTTGTCGGTGAGCAGCTTGCCATCAGGACCCAAATAGTCTTGCAGAGCATCAATTTTCACTAACAACGGCGCCGAGGACGCGGCAGCTTCGACGTCGGCCGCCGGCGGCGGGAGGTAAATGAACGGCAGTTCGTATGGCTCGGGACTCTCGACCGGGCCCGAACCCGAGCCAAACTTCGCGTCAATTTCGTCCATCGCCGCCTGTAGGCGTTCGTCGTCCTCGTCACACAAGTCGATGGCCGGAGTGGGGTTCCGCAATTCAGCCCGCACGGTCGGGGCGAGATCGGCCGCCAGTTTCTTCAATCGCCCTGCGCGCTCAATACCCCCGACGAGCCGGCCGGTGGCCGCCATGAAATCGACGTAGACACCAACCGCGTGGCACAGAAACCCCGCGCCATTGACGCGCCCTTTAAAGCGGCGCGGGCACCACTCGAGTAGAAACTCCGTGATGTCGCTGGGAACGAATTCGTCGAGCACACCGCTGGAATCGTGATACCGCCAGTCCAGCAATAACTCGATTTCGGCGAGCACTCCGGCCCGTTCGCTTACAGGGCGATCGAGCCAGCCGTCGAGCTCTTCGAGCAGCGCGTCACGGGTCTCGTAGTAAGCATCGTCATCACCGGGATCAAAATATAACCGCACCCGCGCGACCCTAGTCGGCTGTACCGACATGCCCCTACAGGTACTGGCCCAGGTTCGATTCGGTATCAATAGCCCGGCTGGCACTCGAACTCTTGCCGGTGACCAGAGTGCGGATGTAGACGATCCGCTCCCCCTTCTTGCCCGAGATCCGCGCCCAGTCATCGGGGTTGGTGGTGTTGGGCAGGTCCTCGTTCTCGGCGAACTCGTCGACGATGGAGTCCAGCAGATGCTGAATGCGCAAGCCATGCTGACCGGTTTCCAGCACCGACTTGATGGCGTTCTTCTTCGCCCGGTCGACAACGTTCTGGATCATCGCCCCGGAGTTGAAGTCCTTGAAGTACATGACCTCCTTGTCACCGTTGGCGTAGGTGACCTCCAGGAACCGGTTGTCGTCGATCTCGGCGTACATCCGTTCGACGACCTTTTCGATCATCCCCTGGATGCACGCCCCACGGTCACCATCGAACTCGGCGATGTCATCGGCGTGCACCGGCAACGTCTCGACCAAGTACTTGGAGAAGATGTCTTGTGCCGCTTCGGCATCGGGCCGCTCGATCTTGATCTTCACGTCCAGGCGGCCGGGCCGCAGGATCGCGGGGTCGATCATGTCCTCGCGGTTGGAGGCGCCGATCACGATGACGTTCTCGAGTCCCTCCACCCCGTCGATCTCGCTGAGCAACTGCGGGACGACGGTGGTCTCGACATCCGAGGAGACCCCGGTGCCCCGGGTGCGGAAAATCGAGTCCATCTCGTCGAAGAATACGATCACCGGCGTTCCTTCCGACGCCTTCTCACGGGCGCGCTGGAAGATCAGCCGGATGTGCCGCTCGGTCTCGCCGACGAACTTGTTCAGCAGCTCGGGGCCTTTGATGTTCAAGAAGTAGGACTTGGCCTCGCGGGCGTCGTCGCCGCGGACCTCAGCCATCTTCTTGGCCAGCGAGTTGGCCACGGCCTTCGCGATCAATGTCTTACCGCAGCCGGGCGGACCGTAGAGCAACACACCTTTCGGCGGGCGAAGCGCGTATTCGCGGTACAGGTCCTTGTGCAGGAAGGGCAGCTCGACGGCGTCGCGGATCTGCTCGATCTGCCGGGTCAGGCCGCCGATGTCCTGGTAGCTGACATCTGGCACCTCTTCCAGCACCAGGTCTTCAACCTCGGCCTTGGGTATGCGCTCGAAGGCGTACCCGGCTTTGGTGTCGACCAGCAACGAGTCGCCGGGCCGCAGCCTGCGCGGCTTGGTGTCATCGTTGTTCGGGTCGCGCACACCCTCCGGCAAATCCTCGGCCACCAGCGGCTCGGCCAGCCAGACGATGCGTTCCTCGTCGGCGTGGCCGACGACCAGCGCCCGGTGACCGTCGGACAGGACCTCACGCAAGGTGGATATCTCGCCCACCGATTCGAAGGTGCCTGCTTCGACGACGGTCAGGGCTTCGTTGAGCCGGACCGTTTGCCCCTTGCGCAGCGATGCCAGCTCGATATTCGGCGAGCAGGTCAGCCGCATCTTGCGGCCTGACGTAAACACATCGACGGTTTCGTCGTCGTGCGCGAACAGCAGAACGCCGTACCCGCTGGGCGGCTGCCCGAGCCGGTCGACTTCTTCGCGGAGCGCCAACAGTTGCTGACGCGCTTCCTTAAGAGTTTCCATTAATTTGGAATTGCGAGCCGCGAGTGAGTCGATGCGCGCTTCGAGCTGATGTACATCGCGCGCCGACCTTGCACCACCGTGCGACTCGGCCACATGCTCGATTTGCTCACGCAACACTGCTGCCTCACGGCGCAGCTCTTCCAATTCGGCAGCATCGTCGCTGGACATACTCGATTCGCGGGGGGTACCGAATGCTTCAGAACGCTCTGAGTCACCCATGCTTGCGCTCCTTTCCCACACCAGGAATTGGTGCGGCGGATGCTTCAACGCTACCGGCGATTGGCGATTCATGTGCGCAACTAAATGCCCTGGAAAAGTTAAGATCGTGATCTCGCTGGTAACCTCCCCTTTGAGTCGGAGTGATCGAAAGGGCAGGCGTGATCGGAAAATCCCACTCCACGGGTCGGTCCCGATACCTGTTCTTCGCGTTGAGTTCCGCCGCAGCCGCGGCTGCGATCGGACTGTCGGGATGTTCGCCCGGCGAGTCGAAAACTTCGCCTCCGGCCTCACCAGGAGCGCCAGGCGCCGCAAGTCCGGTGGCGGCTCCCCCGACCGTTGCCCTGCCCTCGCCCGACGCCCTCACCGACGTGCTGACTCGACTGGCCGACCCCAACGTCCCGGGCATCAACAAGTTGAACCTGGTCGAAGGCGCAACCCCGGAAAGTGCTGCCAAGCTGGACAAATTCATCAACGCGTTGCGGGATAACGGCTACCTGCCGATCGCCTTCGTGGCAAACAACGTCGCGTGGTCGGACAAGAATCCCACCGATGCGGCGGCCACCATCGCCGTCAACACGGCCCACGGGAACAGCGGCAAATTCACCTTCCCGATGGAGTTCGTACCGTTCCAGGGGGGCTGGCAGCTGTCCCGGAAGACCGGGGACATGTTGTTGGCCCTGGGCAACTCACCCGCCGCGAGTGCTCCCGCACCCGAACCTGCCCCGACTTCTGCACCGCACCCCAATTGACCTGCGGGATGTGGATTGGCTGGCTCGAGTTCGATGTGCTGCTGCGCGACGTGCGATCGCTCAAACAGAAGCGAGCGCTGATCCGCCCCGTCGTCGCTGAGCTGCAGCGCAAGTTCAGCCTGTCCGCCGCCGAAACCGGCTCGCAGGATCTGTACCGGCGAGCGGGCATCGGCGTGGCCGTGGTGTCCGGCGAACACGGCCATGTCGTCGAGGTCCTCGACGCGGCCGAACGCCTGGTCGCCGCGCACCTCGAGTTCGAACTGCTGTCCGTGCACAGAGGCCTGCGCCGCAGCGACGACTGACTCAGCCGTCGCGGCCCACGCGCTTGCGACCCAGCGGAACCGGGGCGATGGTCCCGGGCGCCAGCCGTCGTGTCGCGATCAGGAACGCGGTGTGGCCGCGCATCGAATGCTGTGGCCGCACGGCCAGGCCGACGACGTTCCAGCCCCGCTGCAGCGTCTCCCACGCGCGCGGCTCGGTCCAGCATTGCTGAGCCCGCAGCGCCTCCACCACCTTCGACAGCTGGGTGACGGTGGCCACATAGATGATCAGCACACCTCCGGCGATCAGCAGCCGCGCCACCGCCTCCAGCACGTCCCATGGCGCCAGCATGTCCAGCACGGCTCGGTCGAATGAGCCGTCGGGCAGGTCGGAGTCGGCGAGATCGCTGACGATCAGCCGCCAGTTGACCGGCTGGCCCTCGTGAACTTCAAAGAAGTTGGCGACGTTGCGGCGCGCGTGTTCGGCGTGGTCGGCGCGCTGGTCGTAGGAGGTCACCTGCCCTTCTGGCCCGACCGCACGCAACAACGAGCAGGTCAGCGCACCGGATCCGGCGCCAGCCTCTAGTACACGGGCGCCCGGAAAGATGTCGCCCTCGTAGACGATCTGAGCCGCATCCTTGGGGTAGATCACCTGCGGCCCGCGGGGCATCGACATCACGTAGTCGAGCAGCAGCGGGCGCAACACCAAGAAAATGGCGCCATTGCTGGATTTGACCACGCTGCCCTGTTCCAGACCGATCACCGCGTCATGTGGGATCGCGCCGTGATGCGTGTGGAACTCGCTGCCGGGTGTGAGCACGATCGTGTAGTGCCGGCCCTTGGCGTCGGTGAGTTGGACGCGTTCACCCGCGGTGAATGGACCGGTTGCGGACACGCCGTCTAGCGTGCCAGCCGACTCGCCGTCGTTGGTGGTCGGGGCTGTCGGCACCCGCTCGTAGGCTGCTGATATGACCGCCCCGACCCAAGCAGCGCCCGACGGATCCCCGTCGCGGCCGGCGCTGTCGCCGTCGCGGGCGGCCGACTTCAAGCAGTGCCCGCTGCTGTATCGGTTCCGGGCCATCGACAGGTTGCCCGAGGCACCGTCCACGGCACAGCTGCGCGGGTCGGTCGTGCACGCGGCGCTGGAAAGCCTCTATAGCCTGCCTGCGGTGCAGCGCGGTCCCGACACGGCGCTGTCTCTCGTGGAGCCCGCGTGGGACCAGGTGTTAGCCGCGGAGCCGGACTTGGCCGCCGAGTTGGAACCCGGGCAGCGAATCCAACTGCT
>Ga0182016_10008872_pt1 | contig 10068 bp, 9 predicted proteins | sample 712S2MmetaG_FD_120491 | JGI IMG/M metagenome (GOLD analysis project Ga0182016, IMG submission 120491) | Permafrost microbial communities from Stordalen Mire, Sweden - 712S2M metaG | ecosystem: Environmental > Terrestrial > Soil > Wetlands > Permafrost | place: Sweden: Stordalen | collected... | reverse complement strand
GCGCCCCCGACTTCGATGAGCTCCTCGAGCGACATCAGCTCATGCCCCGCAGCCTCGTGGCGAGCGACGCCACGTCGCCGGCCCCGAGCAGGACCACGACGTCGCTTCGCGCGTGCACGTCCTCGAGTACGTCGGGCACGTCGTCGGTCGAAGCGCAGTACCTCGTCGTGACGCCGGCGCCGCGTCGGCGAATCGCCTCGGCGATCACTTCGCCGGTGACGCCCGTGGGATTGGCCTCTCCGGCGGTGTAGATGTCGGTCACGATCACCGTCGAGGCGAGGTCGAAGGACGGAGCGAAATCCTCGACCAGGGCGAGCGTTCGCGTCACCCGATGGGGCTGGAAGACGGCGGTGATGCGTTCGTAACCGGCGGCGCGAGTGGCGCTGAGAATCGCCGTGATCTCACCCGGGAGGTGCGCGTAGCTCTCGTAGACGTCGACCCCGCGCCATGAACCGAGTAACTCGAAACGTCGGGGCGCGCCGACAAAATTAGCCAGACCCGAACGGATCGCTGCGGACGACACGCCGAGTTGGGCCGCCAAGACCGCGACGACCGCGGCGTCGGCGACGTTGTGGGCACCGGTCACGTTGAGCACCACGCGCCAGGCGCCGTCGGGTCCGCGAAGAGTGAAATTCGCGTCGTGTCGCGTGACAGCGACGTCGCTCACCCGCCACTCGTCCTCACGGGTGCCGACGCGTACGACCTCACGCGAGGCGATGCTCGCGACGCGCTGACTTCCCTCGTCGTCACTCCACACGACGACCGGACCGCTGGTGCGCTCGATGAGCTGGGCGAAGGCGCTCTCGAGCGCCCCCAGCGTGCCGTAGTGGTCGAGGTGGTCGGCCTCGACATTGAGCAGTCCCAGGGCGTACGGGTGCACGAGGGCAAAGGTGCCGTAGCTCTCGTCAATTTCCACCACGACGTCGCCCCTGCCCCAGTGACCGTTGGCGCCGACGCCGAGCACGTCGGCGCCGAGGAGTCGTCCGGCGTCGCGGCCCTCGGCGGCCATGACGTGGACCATCATCGAGGTCGCGGTGGTCTTGCCGTGCGTGCCGGTCAGTCCGATGAGTGGACGCACCCGCGCTAAATCTGCCAGGACCTCGGCGCGCGACAGGAGTAACGCGCCACCGGCTCGCCCGGCTACGAGTTCGACGTTGTCGCTCGCCACGGCCGGCGACCAGAGAACGACGTCGGCGTTCGACGCGTTCGTGGCGTCGTGTCCGACCGCGACCGACACGCCGAGCGTGCGTAACCCTTCGAGCACGGCGGAGTCGGCGAGGTCACTGCCACTCACCACGGCGCCCGCCTCGACGAGGAGTCGAGCCAGTCCGCTCATCCCGGCGCCGCCGACGCCCACGACGTGGACCCGAACGCCCGGGTCGAAGGCCGTCACGTCCAACCGCCGACTCGAGCGACGGCGCGCGCGATCTGTTGGGCCGCGTCGCGGCGCCCCAACGTTCCCGCCGCCGTGCCCATCGACGCCAGCGTCTCGGGCGTCGCGACCGACTCCAACACCTCATCGAGTGTGGCGCCGGAGCATTCGGCGTCAAGTACCAGTCGAGCCCCGCCGGCCTCGACCACGACGAGGGCGTTCTTCATCTGGTGATCACCGGGCGCGTGTGGCAGCGGCACGAGCACGGAGGGAATCTGCAGCGTCGTCAGTTCGGCCACCGTCGACGCTCCCGCGCGACAGATCGCCACGTCACACACCGCCCAGAGTTCGACCATGTCGCCGAATTCGAGAATCCGGTAATCCAGACCGTCGGTAACCGGCGCGTCAGCGCGCACTTGGGCGACGTCGCGTCGTCCGGCCACGTGAATGATCGTGCGATCACGTCGCAGCGACCAACGTCGCGCGAGCTCGGTGACCGCGTGATTGACCCTCGTCGATCCCAGCGATCCGGTCATCACCACGACGACCGTTCGCGCTGCCTCGACGGGTGGAACGATTCGCTCGCGCGCCGCCGCGATCGAATCGGGTGCTCGATCCACCGAGGCGATGCTCTCGCGAAGTGGCGTACCCGTCACGATCGCCTTGGGGTCGCTCGAGGGAAAGGCGCAGCAGCGCGCGCACGCGAATCGCGTGAACAGTCGCTGGGCCGCGCCGGGTTCGGCGTCGAGTTCGACGAGCACGAGGGGACGGCGCCACACCACGGCCGCAAAGCACGTCGCGACCGAGGCGTAGCCACCCAGTGACACGACGACCGACGGTCGCCACCGACGCACCTTGATGAGCGCGATCACCAGCGCCACGCCGAGCGACCCGACGGCGCCCAGATTCTGGACCAGGGCGTCAAGGCGAAACGAACGACGTAGTCCGCGCCCGGGCAACAACGTGAGGGACACGTCACTCGTGGCGAGCAGCGTCGACTCCTGACCCCGAAGACTCCCGACAAATCGTAGGTCGCTCACGTCGATACCGAGGGCGCGCAGATTATCGGCCACGGCCTCCATCGGGAAGATATGTCCTCCGGTCCCACCCCCGGTGATGACGATGGGACCGGGCACTAGCGGGTCCGGCGTGGATCGTTCATCGAGCGCGAGCGCGCCGCCGGACGTGGGGCGGACTTTCGTTCGATGGTCTCTCGGAAGTTCGTGATGCGGTGTTCGCGGATCGTGACGTCACCGCTATGGCTACTGTCGTGGGCGATGTTGTAGAGCAGTCCCACCGCGGTCAACTCGGTGATCAGCGCCGTGCCGCCGTAGGAGAAGAAGGGCAACGGGATTCCCGTGACCGCCCACCAACCGACGACCGACGCGATGTTGATCAACGCCTCGACAGCGATCCACGTCGTGATGCCCACGGCGACGAGTCGGTAAACCGAGTTCGTGCACTGCTGGGCGATACGAACGGCCGCGAACAAGAAGGCGACGAAGAGCGCGATCACCAACAGGGTGCCGATGAGGCCGAGTTCCTCGCCGACGATGGTGAAGATGAAGTCGGTGTGCGGATTGGGTAGGAGTCCCCACTTCTCACGGCTGTGGCCGAGGCCGAGGCCCCCGACACCGCCGGCGCCCAGTCCGATCCGACTCTGCAGCAGCTGATAGCCACCCCCGAGGAGATGGGTGTTCGGGTGCAAGAACGACAGCAACCGTCCGGCCGAGTACGGCTTGTACGCCACGTAGGCCCCGAAAACAACGACACCGAGTAGGGCGACTCGCCCGAGCATCTTCCTCGACAGGCCCCCGACGCAGAGCATGGCGACCGCGATCACCGCCACCACCGATGACGTGCCGATGTCCGGTTCGATGACGATGAGGGCGCACCCGAGGGTGACGGGCAGCGTCCACACCGCCAACTGGCGCCAGTGACCGAGTTCGTCGTGGTGGTACTGAACCAGCCACGCGATGAAGAGCACCGTGAAGAGTTTGAACAACTCTGACGGCTGAAGGTAGATGACGTGAAGGTTGAGCCAGCGCTTGCCGCCATTGCTCGTCACACCGATCGCGCGCACCGCGACCAGGAGTCCGAGGCCGAAGATGATCAGCACGGGCGCGGCGCGTACGAGGCGATCGAGTCGTACACGTGACGCGAGGTAGAGCGCGAATATTCCGAACCCGAGGTACACGAGGTCGTGGATCATGATCGACCACGCCGAGCCGCCGTTGGCCGTCGATTGACCCTCGCTGGCCGACGCCACGGCGATCGTGCCGAAGGTGACCAACAACGTCGTGATGAGCAGCAACACCCGACCGTTCGCGACGCCGCGCGGCATCGGTTGGAAGAGCCCGCGTTTTTTCACTCGAGGCGCCGCAACGACACGCGTGGGACGGGTTTCAGTTCGCAGGTCCTTTTGACGAATCGCCACGATCACACCACCTTGGCAATCTTCAAGAAGTCGCCGTAGAAGATACCGAGTCCGAGCATCGCGAGAAGCCCGGCGACGATCCACAAGCGAACGATGATCGTGAATTCGGGCCAATCGTGCATCTCTAAGTGGTGATGGAAGGGCGCAATCCGAAATATCCGTCGACCGAAGAGTCGAAAGCTGATCACCTGCATGATCACCGACGCCGTTTCGGCGACGAAGAGTCCCCCGATGACCGGCAGTAGAAGGTCCAAGTTCATCAAGAGACACAACGCGCCGAGTCCGGTGCCTATCGCGAGGGAGCCGGTGTCGCCCATGATGATGCGCGCGGGCGCCGCGTTCCACCAGAGGAAGCCGAGACATGCCCCGACCAGACCGACGCCGACCAGTCCGAGGTCCAGCGCGGCGTGCAAGTGGTAGATCGAGAAGTGACGGAATTGCCAGTAGCCGATGATCGCCAACACGCCGAAGCAGAACGTCCCCGATCCGGCCGCGAGTCCGTCGAGTCCGTCAGTCAGATTCACCGCGTTCGAACTCGAGATGATCACCAGAATCGCCAGGACGATCCATCCGATTGACGTCAGGTTCCAGCCGGGTAGCGAGAACCTGGTGAATGACAAGTTGGTTGACGTGTGAACCCAGTCAATGGAAAGCACCGCGAAGACCGCAGCGATCAAGAGCTGACCGACGAACTTCCCGCGCTTGTTGAGTCCGAGGTTTCGGGCGTTGCGGATGCTGATGTAGTCGTCCAAGAATCCCAAGAATCCGGACGCGATGATGACGGCGACGACCAAGATGCCGCTGCGCGTAAAAACGACGGAGGTCCCGACGTGACCCATCACGTAGCCGAGGACGGCCGACACGACGATGAGCACGCCGCCCATCGTGGGCGTACCGGCCTTGACGAGATGTGTCGAGGGCAAGTCTTCGTGGATCTTCTGACCGAATGAACGACGGGTGAGGAATCGGATCCACAGGGGCGTGACGAACAGTGAGAAGAGAAACGCCACGCCTCCGGACTCCATCAGACTCAGCACGGGGCCCTCATCGCAGTAACTCGCGAGCAACGACGCGATCGTCGAACGGCACGACGAGGTCACCAATGGTCTGGGTCGTCTCGTGTCCCTTGCCGGCGACGACGACGACGTCACCGGGCGCGGCCTCTTCGAGCGCCCGCGATATCGCGCTTCGTCGATCGGCGTCGCGTACGACGTTCGAGCCGCTCAGGACGCCCGACATGACGGCGTCAATGATCGACTCGGGCGACTCGGAGCGGGGGTTATCTGAGGTGACGATCGTCGCGTCGGAGTACGTCGAGGCGACGAGTCCCATCTCGGGGCGTTTGGCCCGGTCGCGGTCGCCGCCGCAACCGAACACCGTGATAATCCGTCCCTCGGGCATCATGGCGCGAACGTCCTCCAACAGCCGGCGCAGGCCTTCCGGGGTGTGGGCGTAGTCGACGATGACCGTGACGTCGGTTCCTCGCACCACGTCGAAGCGCCCCGAAATCGACGAGACCTGTCCCATCGCCGCCGCGATCGCGGCGTCGTCGGCGCCCAGCACGCTCAGAATCGTCATCGCGATCAGCGCGTTGTCGACGTTGTAGTCACCGAGGAGCGCGGAATTCACCAGGTGTTGACGCCAAAAGAATGTCGTCCCCTTGAGCGAGGTCTCGACGTCGGTCGCGTCACGGCGCGATACCCGCGTCACCGGCAACGTCGTCGAAGTGGCCAAACGTTCGCCGTACGGGTCGTCATCCCAAATCACGGCGCGCTGGGAGTGCTCGGAGGTGAAGAGGCGACTCTTCACGACGAAGTACTCCTCCATCGAGCCGTGGTAGTCGAGGTGCTCGTGACTGAGGTTCGTGAACGCCGCGACGGTGAATTCGAGTCCGTCGACGCGGTGCTGACTCATCGCGTGACTCGACACTTCCATCGCCACGACCGAGTGCTGGACTGACGGGTCGAAACCCTCAACTAATGAGGCCAGGGTTCGGAACAGTTCGGGCGCGGCCGGCGTGGTGCGCTCGTTGGTCAGCGTGCCGATGTTGGCGCCGTTCCAGGACAACGCGCGCGCCAGATCAGCGACGATCGTCGTCACGCTCGTCTTTCCGTTGGTACCGGTGACGGCGACCAATCGAGTCTTGGTCTCGGGATGACCGACGACGGCGGCGCTGGCGTGAGCGCAGAGCGCGCTCAGCTGCGTCGACGGCACGACGACGACCGGTGCTGTGACGTCAACGGGAGCACTCGCGATCACGCAGAGCGCGCCGCGTCCTACGGCGTCGGAGGCGAAGCGCGCACCGTTCGTCGACGAGCCGGGCATCGCGAAAAAGAGCGAGCCCGGTACGCACTCACGCGAGTCGATGTCGACGTGGGTGATCTCGAGGCTCCCCGTTGCCACGTCGAGCGTGAGATCATCGAGAATGTCGCCCAGTTGCATCACGTCACGTCCGAGGAGATCGAGGCGCCGGAACCCTTCAGCGGCTTCTGATAGGTGCCGTTCGACGGGATGTTGTAGTGGTGCAAGGCGTAGGACATGACTTCTTGAAAGATCGGCGCCGCGACCGCGCCGCCGAAAATTGTCGTTTCGGGACGCTCTACCACCACGATCATCGACAGTACCGGGTTATTCGCGGGGGCGAATCCGACGAAACTGGCGTTGTAATCCCCGACCAGGAGTTTGTCCTTGCCGGGATACGGCATCGTGGCGGTGCCCGTTTTTCCGGCCACGCTGTAGCCGGGGATGATGGCGTTGGTGCCGGTACCGGAGAGCACGACCTGCTCGAGCATCTTCACCATCGTGGCCGACACGCTCGGACTGATCGCCTCGCGCTTCGCGCTGGGCGCAGTGGCCTTGACGGCGCCGTTCGCGAACACGTAGCCACGTACCAGTTTCGGTTCGACGAAGACGCCACCGTTCGCGATGGCGTTATAGGCGTCGAGGACCTGAATCGGCGGCACGGCGTCGACCTGACCGATCGGCAACGCCACCTGGTCGCTCGCGTACCAATTCGCGGTATTCACCAGCAAGCCGGATGATTGGCCCGGGAAGTTAACGGCGGTCGGCAGGCCGAATCCCAATCGCGTGACTTGCGTCAACAGACCGTTCTCGCCCACGCGTGCGCCGATTTCGTAGGTCCCGATGTTGGACGAGAGCGCGAGTACCTGAGTCGCCGTGAGGTGTTCGAGCGGGTGTTGCTCGGCGTCGTGGAAGTAGCGTCCACCGACGACGACCGACGGCGGCACGGTGATCACGCTCGTGGGCGTGATCAATCCGGCCTGCAACGCGGCCGAAAACGTCACGATTTTGAAGACCGATCCCGGCTCGTAGGTCTGGCTGAAGGCGAGGTTGTTGACGGTCTGCTCGATGCCGGGGACTCCGACGCTTCGCCCCCAGACGGGATCGGTGCCCAGCACGCCGGGGTGGGACTTGGTATTGGCGAGCGACGCGTCGGCGAGGATCTCACCGGTTTTCACGTCCATCACGACCGCCACGCCCGACACCGCGTCGGTGGCGGCGAGTTGTCGCGCGAGGTCGCGCTCGGCCACGAACTGCAACGAAGTGTCCAGTGTCAGTTCGAGCCCGACGCCGGGTTGGGCCTTTCGAATCACCGTACTGAACGAGCTGGGCAAGCTCACGCCAGAGGCGGACACGAATTCGCGAGTGATACCGGTGCTGCCCGCGAGCAGTTTTTGATATTCGTATTCGAGCCCGGCTGACCCGGCGCCAGCGGCGTTCGTGCCGCCGAGGACCGACGTCGCCAGTGGACCGTTGGGATAGTTGCGCACGGATGAGTTCTGCACGACGACCCCGGGAAAGTCCAGAGCGGCCAATTTGCGTCCGGAGTTCAAATTCAACTTGTCATTCAAGATGACGTAGCCGTCCTTCGACTTCGACAGCAGGGGGACGAGCCGCCTCACGGGAATCTGGATAATCGGCGACATCGCCTGGGCTTCGCGAAGCGGATGCTTGATCTGTATGTCGTCGGCGATGACCAAGGACGTCGGCCGCGACACCGCGAGGATCTGTCCGTTTCGGTCATAAATACCGCCGCGCAACGCCGTCGTCGTGAGGTTCACCTTGACCTGGGCAACGGAGAGTTTGGCGTAGTGCGCGTGATCGACGACCTGGATGAAGAAGAGTCGCACCCCGAGGGCGACGAACGCTAAGGCCAGGAGGGACCGGAGCATGACGAGACGTCGCGGACCACTGGCGCGTCGACGCGCGGGGTGGTGCAGGACCTGGGTGCGCGTGTGAGTCGGCGAATAGTGCGTGCTCACCGAATCGTCCTTGATGTAGCCGGTGCATAACCTAGGAACTTCGGTAGCCGCAAAGGCTCATCAAGTGACGTGGACGGGACTTGCGTCACCGAGACGGGGTAGACCAAGTGCAGGGCACCGGCCTTGGTCGCCACGAGACTGGGGGCGGCGAGATTGGTATTCGATCCCACCTGCTCGGCGTAGGTCGACTGCGACTGGAGGAGTTGACTCTGGAGCGCGTGTAGTTCGACCTGACGATTGGCGACCACCATGCTGCCCGCCATTGAAAGCGCGAGCGCGAAGATCACGATGACGCACGATTTTCGCAGTGACGACGCCCCACGCCACGTGCGCGTGACTGCGCGACGGCGCGGGGCGGCCGCGACGTGCGTCGGACGGCGGCGGACTTCCGGAAGAGCCTGCGGACGCGTTTGGGGTCGGGTGCCCGGGCGAGGGCGGCCGGTATCGACGCGCCGGGGGAAGGTGATGACGCTCATGGGAGTTTCCGTGCCCCCCGAAGTCGAGCCGAGCGGGCCCGCGGGTTCCGCTCGATCTCACTCTGGCCGGCGAGACGCGCGCTGGCCTTGAAGACCGTGACGCGAGGGACGGCACCGCAGACGCAACCAAGCTCCGGCGGACAGTGGCACCCTCCGGTCGCGGCTTCGTGCAGGACCGTCTTCACGACGCGGTCCTCACCCGAATGATAGGAAATGACGGCCAATATCCCACCCGCGGTCAGGGCCTCGAGCGCCGCGTCGAGCCCATTGGCCAATTCATCTTCTTCGCCGTTCACCGCGATGCGAAGGGCCTGAAAAACTCGCGTCGCGACGTGACCACGACGACGGGCCGCCATGGGGACCGCGCGTTCGACCGCTTCGCTCAATTCATTGGTCGTCTGAGGCTGTCGTTCGAGGACGGACTTGGCGATCGAACCGGCGAAGCGACTCTCCCCGTTTTCACGAAGGAGACGTACGAGTTGATGTTGGTCAACGTGGCTGAGGAACTGCGCCGCCGTCTCGCCCCGGGTCGGGTCCATGCGCATGTCCAGAGGAGCGTCAGCGCGGAATGAAAATCCACGGCTGGCGTCGTCGAGATGGTGCGACGAAACTCCGAGATCCATCAAGATGCCCACGATCGGCTCGGCGCCGATGAAGTCGGCATTGCGCACCAACGTGTCACGCAATTGGCCGAAGGTCGCGTCCACGATGCGGACACGACCTTCGAACTCGGCGAGTCGCTCCGCGGAGGCGGCTCGGGCATCGGGGTCTCGATCGATGCCAAGAATGCGAAGTTGCGGCGCGCTCTTCAAGAGCGCGTACGCGTGACCGGCGCCGCCCAGCGTGGCGTCGACCACAACGCCAGTCGGCTGACTGGCGAAGAGCTCGACGATCTCACTTTCGAGCACCGGTACGTGAAATATGTCCTGGGCCATCTGCAGCCTTTCAATCGTCAAGACGGGTGAGCAGGCGGAGGAGGATTCTCTACTCGTCTTGACGATTGCCAGGCTGCGCATGGTCCGCGGCCGATACTTCTGTTGCACTCCATTCATTAGTCACTGCCCTGCTTAAAAAGCTCTTCGGCCGAGTTCACCTTCTCGGCGTAAATCGCGGGATTCCAAAGCTCGATGTGATCGAGCGTGCCCACGATCAACACGTCGCCACTCAGTTGTCCGTACTCGCGAATCGCCGTGGGCAACGCGAATCGCCCCTGCTTGTCAAACTCGACGTCCGAGGAGTTCGCCGCCCAGTAGCGAACCTGCTGGCGTTCGACGGATCCGCCGGCGCGGCTCTGTTCGAGGCGCTCATCGCTCTGGCGCGCGAACTCCCCCGGCGTCCACAGGGCGATGCACCCTTCAGTATTGGGGCTGAGGTGGCCGCCACGTTCGAACTCGACGCGAAATTTCGCGGGCAGGATGAGTCGACCCTTGGCGTCCAGCGAGTGCTGGTACTGGCCAACGAATCCGAGCATCGACGTTCCTCCCATGGGTTCACCACTTT
>Ga0182016_10008870_pt1 | contig 10071 bp, 5 predicted proteins | sample 712S2MmetaG_FD_120491 | JGI IMG/M metagenome (GOLD analysis project Ga0182016, IMG submission 120491) | Permafrost microbial communities from Stordalen Mire, Sweden - 712S2M metaG | ecosystem: Environmental > Terrestrial > Soil > Wetlands > Permafrost | place: Sweden: Stordalen | collected... | reverse complement strand
TCAACGGCACTCGCTCCAACAGCGTCAACTACCAGATCGAGGGAACCGACAACAACGACCTGTGGTGGAATATTCCGGCGGTGAATCAGACGGGTGTCAACGGCATTGCTGGCGTCTTGCTGCCGGTGGACGCCATCGAGAATTACTCCTTTGTAACCTCCGGCTCGACCTCGCTGGGAAGAAATCCGGCTGGCACCGCCAACCTCACCATCCGCAGCGGCGGTAACCAATTGCATGGGTCGGTTTACTACGTCAACCATAACGAGCTCTTCCAGGCGCAGAATCCGTTTGCTGACACCACGCCAAAGACGCGCAATCAGCACATCGGCTTCTCGCTGGGCGGAGCGTTAAAGAAGAACAAGTCGTTCTTCTTCGTTTCCGGTGAAAAACAGTGGTTCCTGCTGGGAGCGGCCGCCCAGAGTGGGTTGGAGCCCTCTGCTGCCTATCAGGCCCTGGCTTACGCGGAGTTGGACAAGTACGGCGTGGCGCACAATCCAGTAGCAACAAATCTTCTCTCCAGCCTATGGCCAGCCAACGCGCTGACCGGTCCAGCCACCGCAGCCGGCAACTATCAGTCCACCGGCAACGTGTTAGGACACAGCTACAACAGCATCATCAAGCTGGATGAAAACTTTTCAAGCAAGGATCATCTGTCCATCAACTGGTTTGCCGGCGAAGGCACACAGACGGCGCCGACCAGTTCGTCGCTTCCCTGGTACTTCGAGAACGCGCCGATCCACGTTCAGAATTATTCGGTAGTCTATAATCGGGTGCTTTCGCCCTCCATCACGAATCAGCTGGCAGCTGGTGTCAGCTACTTCCACCAGACCTTTGCCGACGCCAACATCAGCTTTGATCCCAATGCGTTGGGCTTGGATACCGGCTCCAGCGTGCCCGGTGCGCCCCACATCAAGATTGGTCCTACGTCAGGTTCGAGCGGCGGGCTGTTTGCCAGCGGTGGCAGCGGCTTCGATCCGGTCGGTGTCACCAATCCGTCCGGACGCACCGACGGCACCGGTCACCTCAATGAAGACTTGAACTGGACGATCGGGGCACACCAGTTGCACTTTGGCGGTGAGTACCGCCGCGAGCAGGTTTACGACTTCTACCGTAGCAATGCGCGTGGCAGTCTCTACTTTGATGGTACGCAGGGCCCGTGGAGCACGGATGCGAGCCTCACCGATGCCAATGTTGCTTACCTCGCTGACTTCCTGGCCGGTCGGCCAGACAAGAACTACTCGAATATCACGTGGGGAGACCCGACCCGGACGGTCAAGATCAACACGTTTGCCGTCTATGCACAGGATGCATGGAAGGTGCGCCCGCGACTGAGCGTGACCTACGGCATTCGCTACGACTATGAGGGAGTGCCCTACACTGGCAATCAGGACTTATCGGTCTTCGATCCTTCGCTCTCTGCTGGTCTGGCGGTCGTGGGCAAGGACACCAGCAAGCTGTACAGCAACTATCTGGGTGCATTCAGCCCGCGCGTGGGCTTTGCCTATCAGCTCGACAGCAGCGCTCGGACGGTACTACGCGGCGGCTACGGCCTCTACTACGATTCAATCTACCTGCGCGAACTGCTGTATAACACCTGGCTGACCAATGGCGGCGTCTTTGGCCCGCAGTTCAATCCGGCGGGATCCAACCAGGTGGCCACCACTTCGACAATTGGCGGCACCATCACAGCGGACTCGCCAGTTTTCAACAGCTATGCGCAGGCGCTGGCTGGCCAGGGCACTGTTTCGATCTCTACATTCGATCGCAACTTCCGCCCCTCCTACACGCAGAGCTACGACTTGAATGTGCAGCACAGTGTCACAAAAAGCATTCTGGCGCAGATCGGTTATGTGGGCACCAAGGGCACGCACCTCACTGGCATCTATGACATCAACCAGGGCGCGGTGGGCAGTGCGAACGTTTCGGCCGCAGCCCTGCAGGCGTCGCGGCCCTATTACAGCCAGTTCTCCAATTTCGGGGTTATCAATGAGCTGCGCAGCAATCTGAATTCGAACTACAATTCGCTGCAAGCCACGCTGAAGCTGACCAACTTCCACGGACTGAGTTCGCAGCTTGGCTACACTTGGTCGCATGCCTTGGACTATGAAACCGGCCTGTTACCCTACCTGCCGCAGGATTCCAAGAACGAGCGCGCCGAGTATGGCAACTCCGATTATGACGTGCGTCACGCCTTCTCCGGCTTCCTTAGCTATGCCCTTCCCTATTGGGGCGGACCCAAGCGGCTGACTAAGGGCTGGGAGTTCGACACAGGCTTCAACTTCCATGGCGGTGTGCCTTTCACTGTAGCCTCCAGCAGCAATCCGAGCGGCAACGGCGAGGGCAATGATCGCGCTCAGTTGCAGGTTGCCGATCCATTTAAAGGAGTGAGCCACGCAATCGTCAGCTCCTCCGGCGGCTCAAAGTACGTGCAGTGGTTCAGCCCCACGGCGTTCGCGGACGCGGCTCCGGGCACCTATGCCACAACGCGCCGCAACCAGTTCAATAATCCCGGCTACTATGACTTTGATCTTGCGATCGTGAAGAACACGGCAATCACCGAACGGGTGAGTGCCCAACTTCGCGCCGACATCTTCAACCTCTTCAACCACGCCAACCTGTCCCCGCTGGGGGTATTGTCAAACGCCAGCGAGAAAGGAACCATAGGCTCGACTGTTGGCGTCGCTCTCGGCAATCCGGGCATCGGTCCGGGCGAGCCTCTGAATGCTCAATTCTCGTTACGGGTGAGCTTCTGATTTGAGCTACCGCCGGGGATTCCGGCGTAGTTCGGGCGGCGTCCGGGGCACTCCGGGCGCCGCTTCTTCCGTTTGATCCGCGCATTAGAGTGGAGGCAATCAAATCAAGAACGCCCAAGTTCCAGCTGGCCCACACCCGAAGGATTTCGGGCACTAGCACCAAGCACTCCTCGGATAACCGCAGGTCACTGGCGCGATTGCACCCGCTTTCCTAGCGATTACAAGACTCTGCGGCGTCGAGAAATTCTTTTCAATCCGTGTTCACGAAGCGCCACGGACTGCTACTTGCGATGGATAACACATTCCTGACGCCCGCACTGCAACGGCCTCTTGAACTGGGCGCGGACATTTCCGTGCTCTCCACGACCAAATACATCGACGGGCACAATGCGACGGTGGGTGGCTCTCTGGCAACGAATGACGGCGCGCTTGCCGAACGCTTCCGGCTCATTCGCAAGTGGCTGGATGCGCATCCCGCAGTTGCAAGGGTCTGCTACCCAGGACTGAAATCTTTTCCGCAGCAGGGCTTGGCTCTTCGTCAGCAGCGTGCGGCTGGTGGGATGCTCTCGTTCGAACTAGATGCGACTAATGAGATCGCAGTTCAAGTGATTAACTCCGTGCAACTTTGTTCGCGTGCAGAGAGCCTTGGTGGAGTGGAGACACTGATCACGCATCCGGCGTCAACCACCCATTCCGATCTAGGACATGATCTTCGCGCTCATCTCGGTATCTCCGAAGGGCTCATTCTGTGCCAGCGGCGGGATCGGTAAGGGGAGCGACGATTTCGCCTTCAACGCTGTCCCCAAGTCAAGTTCTGGGAAGCCAGCTCTCTTACCGGGCTCAACTCACAGAATTGGGGGCTATCCATTTGTCAGATGCAGCCCCGTTTGCGTGCTGGGATCCCTATGCCAGCCCAGAACTCAGCACGCCTTGACGCACGCAGCACGGCGGGCATAATCAGACACAGGCGGGATGAGATTTGTGGGCTGCTGTTTGGCCGCCCGTCGTTGCGTTCGAGTTCGCGCGATGTTGGAGTAGATCTCTTCCAGCTCGATTCCGAGATATGCGCGACCCACCACCTGCGCGGCTACCAGCGTCGAACCACTTCCGTCTTCAGCCCACCGCAGAGCGATTCGCCGGCAGGCATGCAGTCCGGGAGCGAGCTTTCCGCCGCGAACGCAATTAGGGTTGGACGACGGCCAACTCGGGATCGAGCGGCTGGCGGTGCAGCAGGTGATCGAGCAGTTGTTCGGTCTCCTGCCGGAAGAGAGTGTGTTCGATGCCGGTAGCGCGGCTCGGAAAGCCCTCGTAGATGGCTGCGACATGACCGTCACGGCCAACGAAAACCGTGGTGGGAACGTCCCGCAGACCGATGAGCTGCGGCAGTGTCTTGGCCAACTCGCCAATACTGCCGGCCAGCAACACGGGGTACGGCAGCTGGTGACGGGCAACGAAGGCAGAGACGCGCTGGCGATCAAAGGCGGCATCCTCGCCGACCTCGAAGCTGAGCGAAATTGCTTCCAGCCCCTCACTGTGATGGCGCTGGTAGAGCTCGCGCAGAAGTTCGGCTTCGTCGTTGCAGTTGGGGCACCAGCTGCCGCTAATGCTGATCAGCACAACCTTGTCCACCAGGCGCGGATCGCGGCTGCTGAACATCGTGCCATCCGGTGCGGGGAAGGCGAAGGCGAATGCATCATCGTTTCGCTTGACGCGCACCGTGTGGTAGGGATTGGGTGGGGCGGGCAGCGCTTCAGCGCGGGCCTGTTCCGGGGACAGGGCGCGCAGCTGCCGCCGTCCGTGTCCGCTGGCGGCGACCAGCGCGAGACGCCCCGCGGAGTCTAGCTCTCCGGCGAGCAATGTTGGAGCATCACCGGCGAAATGACTGAGCGCGAGATGTCCGTTGCGCAGCGAGCCAGTGAGCGTGCGGCTGTCCCCATCGGGACGCAGCACGGCGCCTGAGAGCTGGTTACTCTTCTCCCAGACAATCAGTTTGCCGACGTAGCTGTGCTGCTCATCCCAGAGCTCCCAGCTACCGCGCAAGACCTCGCTCGGACTCGTCTTGCCGGCGCGAGTTGCGGCGAAGACGAGATCCGGCGCCTTGTGGCTTCGCGGATGGCGATAGCTTCCCTGCAAATGGCCATCGCGCAAGGTCAGATCGAGTACGGTGGCATATTCGCTGAACTCCAGATGCAGCGTGGTGCCGCTGACTGCAGCCGGAGCGGAGTCGACCGGACGATCCCCGTCAAAGAAGCTCGCCCGCAACTGCGCTCCATCGCGCAGCAGGGCGAAGTGGAAAGGAACGCGGTCGCCGTGAACCACGACTGTGGCGTCCCAGTCTCCGCTCCAGCGGTCGTCGCTGCCAGTGATCGTAGCTGCCGGCGATGTGGTCTGCGCGCCGGCGATGAGAGCGGCTGGCAGGATGAAGAGGAAAAGCATGGCAAGCGAGCGCAGTGGTCTAGACATGATGACTCCCTGGTTAGCGCGCCTGGCTACGCAGCGCGGCAAGTTCGTGGTAACTGGGCAGGCCGGCGAGGGCCTGTGCTTCGGTGACGGCCCGCAGCACGGCGGTGGCCAGCACGTCCGCAGCGATGCTGCCGATGCTGCCGTGATTCGTCTTCACCTGCAACTTGTTGGTGGAGACGGCGAAGATGGTGTCACCGTCGTAGAGGGTGTGGATGGGACGGATGGTGCGCGCCAGCCCATCGTGGGCCATCTGCGCAACCTTGGTAAGCTGCGTCTTGTTGAGTGCGACGTTAGTAGCAACGACGCCGATGGTGGTGTTGGTCAGCGGCTGCACACCTTCCAGCACGCCATAACCAGCCCGGATGCGCGCCTCGGTGTCGATGAAGCTGCGCCCGTCGCGATTGCGTGCTCCCGCGATAATCTGATTACTGGCCGGGTCGACGACATCACCCAGCGCGTTGACCGCGACAATGGCACCAACCACCACGCCTGTATCACCGACCTTGATGGCGGCCGAGCCCAGACCGGTCTTGGTGGCTAGATCAAAACCAAAAGCCTTGCCCACAGTAGCTCCGGCCCCGGCGCCGATATTTCCCTCGGCGACGCGTGCCGAGGACGCAGCCTGTGCTGCGGCGTAACCGGCGGCGGCGTCGGGGCGAATCCTCCCGTCACCCACCGGCAGGTCAAACAGGATTGCTGCTGGCACGATGGGAATCGTGTAGCCACCGAAGTGAACCCCGATGCCGTGCTCTTCAAGGTAGCGAACCACGCCCGAAGCGGAATCAAGACCGAAGCCGCTGCCGCCTGCGAGCACAATGGCATGGACATCATTGTTGCCGTGCACGGGATTGAGCAGATCAGTCTCACGCGTGCCCGGCGCCGAGCCTCGCACATCAACCCCGGCCTGCGCGCCGGAGTCGAACAGCAGCGCAGTGACGCCGGTGGGGCGACGCGGATCGGTATAGTGTCCGACGCGAATGCCATCGACATCCGTGATGCTGCCTGCATCGGCCGCAGACTTCTCCTGTTGCTTCTTCTCTTCGGCCTGCCCCGTAGCAGCGCTGAGCAGCATGGCTCCGGCTGCTCCCAGCAGTGTGCTCTGAAACTCGCGACGATTCATCGAAACTCCCACTCCCATAAAATTTGTACTTCGGTTCAGCTACTTCGAGGACGCAATGAAATGCAGCAAATCGGCTGCGAAGTCCGTTGGCCTCTCCCAGTGCAACGCGTGGCCGGTCTCGGCATACACCTTGAGTTCGGCGTGCGGAATGCGCTGCAAGAGTTGCTGTTGATCGGCGCGGGTGAAGATGCCATCGTGGTCGCCCCAGAGCAGCAGCACGGGCACGCGAATGTGCTCCAGCAATTGCGGCTCCTCGTCATGCTGAAACTGCGTCGCCAAGCCATGCCAGGTTGCCGCCGGAGCCTTCAGCGCCTCGGCCACAAGGGTTTCAAAGAACTGCGGAGGAACCGGCGCATAGATCGTCGAGGCCTGGAAGTCGCGGGCGAAGGTGAAGTCGATAGGATCGCGCAGCGCGCCGAAACTTTCCGCGAGCTCCTTACGGGCCTGCGGGTCGCGTATGCCAGGGCCGCTGCCGATGAGGATGACGCGGGCGATACGGCCATCGTCGTCGGCGGCAACTTTCTGCGCCACCAGGCTGCCCAGCGAGTGACCGGCCAGGGTGACTTGATGGAGGTCGAGCGCCTTCAGGAAGAGTGCAATGTCGTTGGCGAAGTCCGCGCGCTCGAAGCCCGTCTGCGGATGATCGCTCCAGCCGTGGCCGCGCAGAGTGATGGCATAGACACGGTAGCTGGAGGGAATCAGCGACAGCACCTGATCCCAGGAGTGCCAACTGTCACCGGCGCCGTGCAGCAGCACGATGGGCTGGCCCTGCGGTGATCCCTGCACCAGGTAGTTAAGCGTGAGACCGTTGGAGAGCCGGATAAGGCGCGACTGCTGATGCGCGTCATCGACGGGTGTGAGAGCCAAGGCGCTGGCGGTCAGCAACAGCGCCACGATGGTGGTACGCAATGGATGTAGCATTCGGTGCATGTGCAACTCCTTGTCTTGAAATGTGTGATTACTCAACCGGGGCTTCGCCGCGGGGTTCAAGAACCGTTTGGTCCGGCTGCGCCCGCTGCACTAGGACTCCCAACAGCACGCCGCAGGCAAGCAACAGCGCATAAATGGGCGCAAACAGATGCTCGGGACCGGGAGCCTTCAGGTTTAGGCTGCCCGCAAAGGCCCACGCGAGAAAGCCGAGGGTGAGTGCAGAAACAAGATAGTTCCAGACGTGCGCACGCCGAGTGCGGTGCAGGCGCACAATGGCAGCGAGCACAACCAGGAAGTAGGCGGTGACAAAGCCGAAGGTAGCCACCGTTCCCACCCATCCGTAAATGTCAAAGCCATTGACGTGGCTGAGGGTAAGCCAGAGCGGCGGCAGGGCAACGATGATTGACGAGACGACGACTGCAATGTGCGGCGTTTGATTGCGCTGGTGGGAGCGGCCGATGCGCGCCGGCAGTGCGCCGTGGCTGCTGATGAGAAGCGCAGTACGCGCGGCCGCAGTGATGCAGGCGAGGGTGCAGGCAAAGAAGCTGATCACCGCACCCACGGTGAGCAGCGGCGAAAGCCAGGCAGCATTCTTCTTCTGCGCCAGAAGTTGTAACGGGGCGGCGCTGGAGGTGAGCAGATCGAGGTTGCTGCCGAAGGCCGCCATCTCCTTGTAAGAGGAGAGGACAAAGAACACCCCGGAAAGCAATGCCGTGACCACCACGGCGCGGGGAATGGTGCGAAGCGGCGAAGCCGCTTCGGCGCCCAGCGCGGTGGCACTCTCAAAACCGACGAAGCTGAAGATGGCGAGAATCAATCCCGCGCGCACGGGCTGCAGATGAAACGAGGAGGCGGCAAACTGCGAAGTGTCGATCCATCCCTTGCTCTCGCCGCCGGGAAGAAAGAAGAGCAGGAGAATGAGCGTGATCGACGCGGCCTCGATCCAGAGCATGAAGCGGGTGGAGAGTTCAACGTTTCGGTAGGCCAGGAAGCCTGCGACGAAGACGCTGCCAACCACCAGCAGAGCGCCGGCGAATGGGTGCAGAAAGAAGCCGCCGAGCAGACCTTGAATGTATTGTACGACGCCTCCGGTAACGGCTGCGGCGGTACCGAGATAAGCAATCAGCACCGCCCATCCGGCCACTGCGCCGACCGTCGGGGAGAGCTCCAGGCGCACGAAGGCGTAGAGCGAACCTGGCGAGGCAGAGTCACGGGCAAAAACGTTGATGTGCAGCGCTACCAGCAGAGCCGCAACAGTCGCCAGCAGATAGACAATCCACGAGGAACGGCCAGAGACGGCGATGACTAGCGGCAGTACCATCGCCGGAGTGGCAGTGGGGGCAATGCTGGAGAGCGACTGCGCGATTGTCTCCCATTGGGTGAGTACCCCGGCCTTGAGTCCGAAAGTTGAGTCCGATACCACGGTTGCCGGCGCTTCCTGTCTGCCACTCATTGATTTACCTCATCGTGCGCATGCGGTGGAATGCATGAAAGGAAAGTGCCTCCGGCCACATCGGAAGGCGTGGCCGGAGGCGTGAGCATCTACCAGAGCAGACGCAGTGCCAGTTGCAGATTGCGCGACGGACCGGCGGAGTTCAGCTCACCGAAGCCCGCGCTGGAAATGGTTCGCCAGTTGTCGCCCGAAGGCCGCAGATAGGGATTGTTGAAGATGTTGTAGGCCTCAGTGCGGAACTGCAGAGCCCAGGGGCCACTGCCTCCAGGACCGGACTCGGCAAACTTGAACTCCTTCTGCAGAGCCCAGTTGAAGGTGAGGTAGTGATTGAGGCGCAGGGTGTTGCGGCCAGCCGTGCCATCATTGCCCAGCAGCGGCTGCGAATAGACGGGGTGGCCGTTGACGTTGCTGGCGTTGGCACGCGTGTTGTCATCGCCATTGGGGATGTAGTTGCCATCCAGATTGACGTCAGCAAAGCTCACTCCCGCAACAGTGCGAGTACCGGCCAGTGCCGTGCCCGGAACACCGGACTGGAAGGCGTTAATAGTCTCAAAGTCCCAGCCCTTAAGCAGAATCCTCGAGAGCAGATCCTGGTGGCTGGCAAAGAGGGGAACACGCCAGATACTGGTGAGCACAAAGCGATGCGGCACATCGAAGTTACTCACCGCACGCTCTGCGCGGAGGTTGTTGACGTTCTGCGGGAAGCCGTTGTCATTGGAGTCCTGCGTTGGATTTTGCGTAGAAGAGTTATCGATCGACTTCGACCAGGTATAGGAACTCTGCAGGGTCAGTCCATAGGCCAATGAGTGGCGCACAGAGAGCTGCAGCGAGTTGTAATTGGACGCGGCCAGATCGGTAATCAGGTTGACCTGATTAAAGCGTGAGTCAATGCGGTTGTTGCCTGCACCACTCTCGTTGTCATAGACAGATTCGAACTGCGAAAGACGCGTCTGTTCGTCTGCGGAGCTAGTGGCTCCGGCCGGGCGATTGGCCACCGAATTGATCGGGACATCGATGCCGAGGTGGGTGGACTTGGAACCGACGTAAGCAGCGCTGGCTACGGTGCTGCGGGTTAGCTGATATTCCAATCCGAGGTTGTACTGCTGCACGTAGGGATTGCGCAGTCCGCGCTTAAGAGTGGTCAGCGACCCGAAGTTCTTCAGCGAGCCGAAGGAGCCGATCTGCGCGTTGGCCTGCTGCTGTATGGTGGAAGTGCCAGCCAGCAGAGCATCGAGCGAGTTGCCGCCGGTGATGTTGCTGCTGCCACTGAGGGCAAAAGTGTAGTGCTCTGGCGCATTGGAGCGCGCCTGGGCAAGCGCGCTGAAGGTGAAGGCGTCCCAATAGATGCCGTA
>Ga0182016_10008869_pt1 | contig 10072 bp, 8 predicted proteins | sample 712S2MmetaG_FD_120491 | JGI IMG/M metagenome (GOLD analysis project Ga0182016, IMG submission 120491) | Permafrost microbial communities from Stordalen Mire, Sweden - 712S2M metaG | ecosystem: Environmental > Terrestrial > Soil > Wetlands > Permafrost | place: Sweden: Stordalen | collected... | reverse complement strand
CCGCGCCCGGCTGGAACGCTCGGCGGCAAACTTAGCGCACGACGGCTCGGTGTTTTGGATTGTCCGACCGGAGGTCGGTGCGGCGGGCGTCCGCGCCCTGGAGACCATAGTTTCCGGTCCGTACATCGATGTCCTGCCGGGGGCGGGCGGCGGCAATATTAAAAAAGACTTTATAGGCGCCAGTGAGCCCCCCGTTATTATTGAGCCGGAGGGCGGGAAGGAATTTGTGTTGCGCGCCACCGAAATCCGCTCGCTGGGCGCGAATTCACCGGTGTATTTTCGGGGCTTGCCAGCCGGCAAGGTGCAATACCTGGATTTAAGCCCGGATTCGGAAACCGTTAACATTCATGTCGTTATAAACCATAATTTTGCCTCTCTGGTGCGCTCCAATTCCGTCTGGTGGAACGCGGGCGGCATCGACGTCAACTGGCACCTGCTCTCGGGCCTCAGCATGACGGCGGAGAATTTGCGGGCCGTGGTGACTGGCGGCCTCTCATTTAGCACACCCAACAATGCCGACGGGCCGGCCCCCGACGGTATGAAGTTTGTCCTGCATGAAAGGCCGGACGAGCGTTGGACTCGTTGGTCGCCGTATTTGAATATCACCAATACGACCGCATCCGCACCGGGTAATACCGCGCCCATTGACCTCGAAAATATCAACCAGACACAAAAGTAAGCACGCTCTGCTAAATTAAATGAATCTTACCTTTGGCATGACGCGAGCTAAAGGGCGAGTGGACCTTCCGTTTGCCAGGGGGGGACGCAAAGCATAGGACGATTGATTCAGTACGATATCGGGGCGCACAAAAAAGCGTCCGGCAAATAATTTCCAAGTATTCCACATATGAAATCCTTCCATTGCTCCCAATGCGGTATGATGATTTTTTTTGAGAATGACCGTTGTTTAAAATGCGGCCATCCATTGGGGGTTGTGCCGGAAGTCATGGACATGCGGGCCCTCGAAAAAGTCAACGGGGAAGAATGGCAGCTCACCGGCACAGCCGCTTCCGGCAAAAAGCACCGGAGTTGTGCCAATGGCAAGCAATATGGGATTTGCAACTGGCTCGTGCCGGCAGAGGAACCCAATGCCTGGTGCGTGGCGTGCCGCCTGAACAAGGTCATTCCCGATTTGTCCGACCCCAAAAATCTCAAGCGTTGGTCGAAAGTGGAACTTGCCAAGCGCCGATGCCTGTATACCTTTCTCAAACTAGGTTTGCCGCTCGAAAGCGCGCCGGCAAACAATCCGCCCCCGCTCCGTTTCAAATTCCTCCAGGATATGCCGAATGGACCCGTGAAGACCGGCCACGAAAATGGTGTCATTACCATTAATATTGCGGAGGCGGACGAAGACGAGCGCGAACGTCGCCGGCTTGATATGCGCGAACCCTACCGCACTTTGATCGGCCATATCCGACACGAATCCGGTCATTATTACTGGGACCGGCTGATTGCCAGCTCGCCGAATCTCCCCGGTTTTCGCAAGTTGTTTGGGGACGACACGGCCAATTACAACGCGGCCCTGGAAACATATTACCGACAAGGACCACCTGCCGACTGGGCCGCAAGGACGGTAAGCGCCTACGCCAGTTCCCATCCCTGGGAAGATTGGGCGGAGACTTGGGCGCACTATTTGCACATCATGGACACGCTGGAATCCGCCGCCAGTTTCGGGCTGGGGATGAAAGATACCGCCCCGGACAAAACCGGTTATTTGCCCATCAACTATGGCGAAAACATGGACTTCGACCAGCTGCTGGCCGCCTGGGCGCCATTGACCACGGCATTAAATACGATCAACCGGAGCATGGGATTGCCGGACCTATACCCCTTCGTCCTTCCTCCGCCAGTGGTGGCCAAACTTCACTTCATTCACAATGTGGTTTTGGAATTCAACCATCGCTAGGTAACTGGCAGACAGGTATTCCCGAAGCGGATTTCGCAACTAATCCCGGCTGTTCGAAAGCCGCTCGTCAAGCAGCCAGGCGGCATTGATAAGCGCCAAGTGTGACAAGGCCTGAGGGAAATTGCCAAGATGTTCACCGCAGGGCCCCAGTTGTTCGGCATAAAGCCCAAGGTGATTGCCATATCCCAGCGCTTTCTCGAAGATAAACCTGGCCTGCTTCAAGTCGCCGCCGCGCGCCAGACATTCGACGTACCAGAATGAGCATACCGAAAATGTGCCCTCGGTGCCCCCCAAACCATCGGGGGCGGCTTTCGCTGGCACATAACGATAAACCAACGAGTCCTCGACAAGCTCGCTTTGAATTGCTTGCAGCGTGGATCGCCAGCGCGGATCGGCCGGGCTGATAAATTTTACCAGGGGCAAAAGCAATGACGAGGCATCCACGGTTTTCGCACCGCGATACTGCACAAAGCAGTTCAGCTTTGAATCCCAGAATTGCTGGTAAATGCTCTTATAGATCTGATCGCGAATCCGGCGCCAGCGAACCAGGGGCGCCGGAAACGACCGCCGCCGCGCGATCTCCATCGCCCGTTCGATCGCCAGCCAGCACATCGCGCGCGAATATAAAAACGGCCGCCGGCCGCCGCGCACTTCCCAGATGCCGTCGTCCGGCCGCTTCCAATTGCGGCAAACCCATTCGATGAGGGTGGTCAGGTTCATCCAGAAATCGTAGGAAATGGGCTCACCGTGACGGTCATAGATTGATATGGAGCCTAGCAACTCGCCGTAAACATCGAGCTGTAGCTGCCCGGCAGCGCCATTGCCGATCCGCACCGGCCGGGAATCACGATATCCGGCCAGACTGCTCAAAACCTGTTCCGGCAATTCCCGGCGGCCGTCAATCCGGTACATGACTTGAAGCGGCCGGCCTGGCTTCAGTTCACGACAACGCTGTTCCATCCAGCGCATGAAGGCCTGCGCTTCCTCCATGTATCCCAGCCGCATCAAGGCGTCGATGGTAAAGGACGCATCGCGGATCCAGGTGTAGCGATAATCCCAGTTTCGTTCGGCGCCAATCCGTTCAGGCACCCCGAAAGTCGGCGCGGCTACGAGTGAACCGTCAGCCCGGGAGGTCAACAGTTTCAGCGTCAGCGCCGACCGGTTCACCATTTCACGCCACCGTCCGCGATACTTGGACCTGGCAATCCACGCCAGCCAGTAATTCATCGTCGCCTTGAAGGCATCCGACACGTAATCGGCGGCGGCCGACGGTGAAGCAGTCTCACCCGGGGTTGCCTCCTCCATGATAAACCATGGCGATTCGTCCGCGCGGAGTTTAAATTCCGTCACCGCGGCACCGTTGTGAATTCTTAGCGGCAGGCTGCTTCGCAACTGCAATGTCGGGAGATGCGTCCTTTCGGGAATGAACAGCAGTCGGCCGGACTGTCTCTCAATGGTATGCAACCTGCGCCCATAATCAAATCTGGGGGCAAAAACCATGCGAAACTTGATCTCGCCTCGCACCACCTTGACGCGCCGCACCAGACTGTGACGGTGCCCGCAGTGGTCGATGGCCATAAAATCAGAAATCGTCGCAATGCCACGCTCACCAAGGAAACGCGTCAGCAGAATATTTGTGTCCGGGTAATACCGCTGGCGATGGTGAAATTCGCCCTCCGTTGGATTGATCTGGAAGCTGCCGCCTTTCTTGTCATCCAGCAACGCGGCAAAAATGGTTGGCGAATCAAAACGTGGGAAACACATGAAATCAACCGATCCATCCAAACTGACAAGCGCGGCGGTGGCGAGATCGCCAATCAACCCATAGTTTTCGATCGGTTGATAGCTCATTCGAATTACTCTGCTTTCAGCAAGTTGCGTTCCGCCCCCAACCGGTGCCCGGTGCTTAAAAGCGGAAGCCAAAATACCTACCATTTGCAACGAGGACAATCAGCCGGGTTGCATTTTGCAATGTCTGTATCATCCCGGCACCAAACCATTTTCACGTTCGACCAACCGATTAAACGGTCTTTTCACAACTTTATGGCAACCGCTTCTGTGGCACGGCTTCTGCGGGGCAGTAGATAACAAAAAGAAAGGATTCATATGCTGGGATGGACACTAATGTTTTTGCTGGTGGCACTTGTGGCGGGCGTGCTTGGGTTCACTGGCATAGCTGGAGCGGCGGCGGGAATCGCCCACGTGCTGTTCCTGGTTTTCATTGTGCTGTTTCTCGCCTCATTGGTGAGCCAGTTATTGCGTTCGCGGTAAGGCACACTAAGTGAGGCAAACCGAATACCAGCCCGTCGTCCCGCATTTGGCGGCAAATTTCTTCCGCTTGAATAAACCAACCTAACGGAAACCAGACCACGTACATGAATAAAAAACTAATCGTACCTGTCACCTTGACGACCGCAGTACTCATTCTTGCCGGTTGCGACAAATCATCCACGCAGGAACACGCCGACAATCTCAGCACCAACGGAGCATCCACAAACTTGATGTACACAAATTCCATGGCCACCAACGATTGGTATACCAATTCGCTGGCTACGAACATCTCCACCGGCGGAGCTGGCGCTTGGAATGACACCAGAAACATGGCCACCAACGCATGGCAGACGGCCAAGGAGGGTGGCAGCAATGCCTGGCAGGAAACCAAGGAGATTTCCACCAACGTGTGGGATAAAACCAAGGAAGCTTTTGGCGGCATCAGTTCACTCAATGAAATTTCCACCAATTACTTCGCATACGATTATTCCATGAAAGATAACTTTGTGTCTGAGGCTCAGACCAATTTGATTTATTTGGATTCGCGTATATCCAGCCTGTCCGCCAAAATGGACAATAACAACAATCCGAAGCCCGATTTCCGTCAGGCAGTGCAGGCCGTCAAGGACCGGCGCGCTGACGTGGGCGTTAAATATGACGCGGTCAAAAGCGCCACGACTGACAATTGGAATGATGTAAAGGCTGCGTATGTAAAAGCATATCTCGATCTGACCGCAGCCCTCGAGACGGCATGGAATTCCGCCAAAGTCAGCCAATAGCAAATCAATTCAGCAACTCACAAATCGGCGCCCGCCTGGGCGCCGATTTGTTTTGGAACCTCGACTAAAACGCGACCTCGCCATCGATGGCGCAGTGCACCCTGCACGTTTTGATGCTGGATCTGTTGCATCCGGCAAACCTGCCCGCCCCACCTCTGAGCCTGGTCGGGGGCGTTTTATAGGCAAACTCCAGATAGCGCATCAAAATCTGATTGTCCAGGCGGATGCCAATTTAACCGGAGCCATGGCACAACTCTTGCAGCCAATTCCGACATGCCCGGCGGCAAGCCAAACCAAACCGCCAAAAACTCGTTTATGAACAAACTTGAACTAAAAGGAAACTGGAACATCACCAAAGGCAAATTGAAACGGAAGTACGCCGAGTTGACCGACGACGACTTGCGCTACGAGGAAGGCAGGGAAGATGAACTCGTTGGCCGAATTCAAAAGCGCACTGGCCAAACCAAGGAAATAATTGAAAAAGCTCTCAATGATGGTTTTGGCCCGGACAAGCGAGGCATCCGGTCAAAATAAATTGGAAATTAACAACTCATCGCCATCGAGATCATATGAGCTTCAGAACCGGTAATAACGCGATAGCAAAAAGATCCCGCCGCCAAAACATTGCCAGTCGAACAAAGAATAGCCATCATTCCACCGGCATTAAGATTCACTTTGAGCCGGCCTCGGCGCTGCTTCGACGAATTCGTTTTCAGCTGAAAGCGCCGCATGCGCAGTCCGTCAAACTCGCCGCCGACTTTACCGCCTGGGATGGTTTGCCAGTGGATATGAAACGAAACCCGGAGGGAAAGTGGGTGACGACGATTCCGCTAACGCCCGGAGACTACGAATACCGGTTCATTGTGGATGGGCAATGGTCCGATGATCCCTTCGCGGCGAACAAGGCGCCCAATCCATTTGGCACCACAAATGCGATTAGAGAGGTAATATAGTTTCGCACTTTGCAAGCTTTTGTTGGCATGCCGCGGATTATCAGTGGATCGCCGGAAGTGACTCTAACCCTCGTCCATATGGTGCGCATAAAGGATACGAAGTGGTGCAAAAACGGCAAAACTGAGGTTTCTCCAGGTGCGGCGGGCTGGAGTGTCGATCGGTGGTTTCAAATCTTAAATTTCGAGCTGCGCGCTTAACTGACGGTCAACTGAGGCTCCTGGCACGCCGGAATGAATTAACCTGAGCGCGCCGGCGCGGCGATCTCCGGAAGGGCGCAATTGGCAATCAGTTCGGCGTTTTGTTGGGCGGACTGAGTGAGGTTTTCTAATTAATTCTACGGCAGCGCTTTTACAACGCCGCCCCAGGCGATTACGTGTTCAAATATTGCATTAACTGAACCATCATGCCGCCGAACCAGCTTGAAGATGCTGAGGTTTTCGAAGTTGGTAAATGTGGGCTCGACTGGTATAAGGGCTTCCCAACGATGCCAGGCGCTCCCGCTCGGCGCGTTCTGTTGCGCCTGACCAATTCGCTCCGCAGATTCCCATGGGTTGGGTAACTTCGATGACGCCGGTGCCGATGGCGTAGCGTGTAAGACCCGCCGTGTCATGAATGTTGAGTTTATTCATGAGATTCGCACGATGTTTCTCCACCGTTTTGATACTGATGCCGAGTTCCGCTGCGGTTTGTTTGTTGCTATGGCTTTCGGCGACTAGTCGGAGAACCTCCAGCTCGCGAGAGGTCAGTTCTTTGAATTCGCTTATCAAACGATATGCTTCTCGCCCATTCGTATGATCTTCAACCAGCAGCACGGAGATTCTTCTCATAGCGACATTATGTTTGCGCGCTTTCTAGCTTGGACCGTGCCAAGGCGCTTTTGTAATTACCCATAAGCCCCGCCACCAAACCGCACCCTGCGGGTCCCTGGGAGCGAATAGGACAAGGCAAATTGCATCCGCGTACAAGCGCCGTCTTGCATTTTGCCGAGACATCGTCGCCGTCCGCCGTAAAAACCGGATGGTTCCCCGTCTTCTGCGTGGCACACCTCTAGCTAAATAGCCAACCAAATCTGGGAGATCCCATTTGGAACGCATGTCATTCATCCATCATCGCAATTTTCGTTTGAGCCGAAGGTAAAATGAATGAACCTCGCCCATTCCCCGGCCGTGTAACGGTTGAAAATGTGAGGCCACGCGTTGACCTTGGGAACTTCGCCGTCAAGCGAACCCTAGGGGAAAATATCAAGGTTGAGGCGGACATCTTTGCCGATGGACATGACGCACTTTCTGGCGTGGTTAAATTCCGCCACGGCAAACAGGCCGCATGGTTTGAGGCGCCCATGAAACTGGTCGGAAATGATCGTTGGGTCGGAGAATTTACCGTCACCGAGCTGGGGACTTATTTCTACACCATCGAAGCCTGGATCAACCAGTTCCAGTCCTGGCAAAAGGACCTGAAGAAACGTGTGGTCGCCGGCCAGACCGTCTCGGTCGAATTGCTCGTGGGCGCCGTAATCATTGAGGAAACGGCGGCGCGGGTGCCCGCCCCTGAAGCGGATTGGCTTAAACTTCGCGCGCGGGAATTGCGAAATCTCGAAAACTCCAGCGGAGGCACCATTTTGAAATTGGCCATGGATGAGGAACTGACCCGGCTGATGGACCGGTTGGCGGAGCGCAAACTACCGACGACTGACCCGCAGGAAATTTGCGTCGCGGTGGATTCCGAACTGGCAAGGTTCGGCGCCTGGTATGAATTATTTCCTCGTTCGTTCGGAACCTTCAAAGATTGCGTGGCGCAACTCCCCCGCATCGCCAAAATGGGCTTTGACGTGTTGTATTTGCCCCCCATCCATCCGATTGGCAAATCGTTTCGCAAAGGCAGGAATAACAGCGTCGAGTGCCAGCCGGGGGAGCCCGGCAGCCCGTGGGCCATCGGCTCCGACGAGGGTGGACATAAATCGGTCAATCCCGACCTCGGCACACTGGCGGATTTTCAAACCCTGGTGGCCAAGGCCCGCGAGTACAAAATCGAAATTGCCCTCGATATTGCCCTGCAATGCGCCCCGGATCACCCCTACGTCAAGCATCATCCCGAATGGTTTCGCCATCGCCCGGACGGCTCGATTCAATGCGCCGAGAACCCGCCAAAGCTCTACCAGGACATCGTGCCATTTAACTTCGAATGCGAGAACTGGCCGGAACTTTGGCAGGAATTGAGCAGCATCTTCGAATATTGGATTGACCAAAAAATCCATGTCTTTCGAGTGGATAATCCCCATACCAAGACCTTCGCCTTTTGGGAGTGGTGCCTGGGTGCCCTCAAAGAAAAAAACCCTGACCTCATCTTCCTGGCGGAGGCGTTTACACGGCCCAAAGTGCTTTATCGCCTGGCTAAAGTCGGGTTCACCCAGAGCTACAATTACTTCCCGTGGCGGAATACAAAGGATGAACTCGAAGCCTACTTCACCGAACTGACCCAGCCACCCGCCGCGGACTTTCTGCGGCCCAATCTGTGGCCCAATACGCCGGACATCCTGCCGCAATTCTTGCAGACCGAGGACCGCTCGGCCTTCGCCATTCGCTGCATACTGGCCGCCACGCTTGGGGCCAGCTATGGCATTTACGGCCCCGCCTTTGAGTTGTGTGAAAATGTTCCGCGCGAACCAGGCGCCGAGGAATATCTCAACTCTGAAAAATATGAAATCAAACACTGGAACCTGGCCGCCGGCTGGCAACTCGAAGGCCTGCTCACGCGCCTCAACCAAATCCGTCGTGCAAACCGGGTGCTGCAATTCAACCACAACCTTCGCTTTCACCACACGGACAATGACCAATTGATCGCTTACACCAAGGCTACCGACGATGGCAGCGACGCAGTCCTTTGTGTCGTCAACCTCAGCCCGCACTACATCCATAGCGGCTGGCTCAATTTACCGCTCGCTGATTTTCAGCTCGATGCCCGGCGCACCTACCAAATGCACGACCTGTTGAGCGATGCGCGGTATTTGTGGAAAGGCGACAGAAATTACGTGGAATTGAATCCGGCGAGGACTTCGGCCCATATTTTCCGGCTGCGCCGGTTGGTCCGAACGGAACACGACTTTGATTATTTCCTTTAAACGCCATGAGTCTGGACACTGAAATCATTGCGAAGGCCACCGATAAAAACCCGCCCGGCGGCCTGCCGGATCGCCGCCAGATGTGGTACAAAAGCGGCGTCATCTATGAGGTGCACGTGCGGGCCTTTCAGGACAGCGACGGCGACGGCACCGGAGATTTTCGCGGACTGACTTCACGGCTGGATTATCTGCGCGACCTTGGCATCACCGCCATCTGGCTCCTCCCTTTCTCCCCATCGCCGCTCAAGGACGACGGCTACGACGTATCCGATTATTATGGTGTGCATCCGCACTACGGCACCCTGGCCGACTTCAAACTATTCCTGCGCGAAGCGCACCGGCGCGGTCTGCGTGTCATCACCGAACTCGTCATGAACCACACGTCGGACCAGCACCCGTGGTTCCAACGTGCCCGCCGTTCCCCGCCGGGCAGCAAGTTTCGCGATTACTACGTCTGGAATGATTCCCAGGAGAAATACAAAGGCACCCGCATCATTTTCAAGGACACCGAAATTTCCAACTGGACGTGGGACGCCATGGCCGGCGCCTTTTACTGGCACCGCTTCTTTTCCCATCAGCCCGACTTAAACTTTGAAAATCCGGCCATTCACGAAGAGATGATCAGGGTTGTCGATTTTTGGTTCGACCTGGGCGTGGACGGTGTCCGCCTGGATGCCGTTCCCTATCTGTATGAACGGGAAGGCACCAGTTGCGAAAACCTTCCAGAAACCCACGAATTCCTGAAGCGACTGCGCGCCCACGTGGATGGAAAATACGGCGACCGCATGTTGCTCGCCGAAGCCAACCAATGGCCGGACGACGCCGTGCAATACTTTGGGGCCGGGAAAGGCGACGAATGCCATATGGCCTTTCATTTTCCGCTCATGCCCCGCCTGTTCATGGCCTTGCGCATGGAAGACCGGGTTCCCATCGTGGACATCCTGCAGCAAACGCCGCCCATTCCCGAGACCGCCCAATGGGCGCTGTTCCTTCGCAATCACGATGAACTGACGCTGGAAATGGTGACCGACGAAGAGCGTGACT
>Ga0182016_10008867_pt1 | contig 10072 bp, 4 predicted proteins | sample 712S2MmetaG_FD_120491 | JGI IMG/M metagenome (GOLD analysis project Ga0182016, IMG submission 120491) | Permafrost microbial communities from Stordalen Mire, Sweden - 712S2M metaG | ecosystem: Environmental > Terrestrial > Soil > Wetlands > Permafrost | place: Sweden: Stordalen | collected... | reverse complement strand
CCATAATTCATCGATCTCGCCCTGCTGTCGGCTTCATCGCAAAGAGCATTGACAAATGAGAAGTGCAGCCAGCACGGCCATCGTCAGGCTTTCAAGCGGGCATATTGCTTGAAGTCAGCCTCGGTCATCTCCGGCCATACCAGCAACCCCTGGGCGTGTGCCAAAGCGCGAGCGCCGCTTGCTGAGTCGAACGAGCCGAAGATCGTGCATTGCTCTGCCTTCGCCCATCCAACGTGCAAAGTGTCGGCCGAGTCCACCGCCAGCCTCTCACGCAGTTCGCCGGCGATTTTCAGGGCGGCATCAATGGCATCAGTCCAGCCCGTGACAACGGCGTCCCATTCGCACAAGTATTGAGCGAGTCTCGCCCCGCCAGATTGTTCTATTTCTTGCGGTGATCCGCAGAGATGTTTCCGCACTTCGTAAATTGCCAGCGGTGAAACCGACACCGGAACTTCACGCCGTGATAACCAACGGAGCGCCCTTTCGGTCCCGGCAAAGGCACGGGCGTCTTGCGAACGCACGCATAGCCGCAAAATAAAATTCGCATCCGGGTAAAAGCTCACGACTCTTTCGAGCGATGAATAACCAGTATGTGATCTGGTACAGCGGGCGACTCTTGAAGGCTCTTGAGGCAGGCACCGTAGTCACACAGGCCACGCCCTTGCTGGTTAGCGCTCCTGAGCGGCATAACTTCAGCCGTCCCGCCCTTCACAGCCCAGGACAAAACTGTCCCGGGAGGTGCATTCAAAGCCCTCCTGATCTCGGGCGGAACCGTCGTTTGCCCTTCGTCGCTAACCTTGCTGGTAAGCATAAGCCATCATTGATTATCGGCACGAATTCGTCAAGCGGGCTGCGTGGACATGAATTCAATCCTCTTTGCTGTTGACATCGTCGGAGGCAAGTTCATCCTTCAACCCGAATATTCGGTTAAAATCAGGCCTTCAAACTGAAACTAAATCGCTATGTCTAAACTCGCCTTGCTTGGCGGCGAACCGATTCGCCGGAAGCCGTTTCCTCCCTGGCCACAATACTTGCGCTCGGACGTGGAGCGGTTGGTGAAAGTCGTTGAGAGCGGACACTGGGGCGGTTTTCCGGTGCCCAGCAAACATAGTGGTGAATTCGCGGCGCGCTTTGCCGAATTGCACGGCGCCAAGTACGGACTTTGCCTGGCCAATGGCACGGTCGCTCTTTATGCCGCCGTGCAGGCCCTGGGACTCAAGTTTGGCGACGAAGTCATCATGCCCGCCTACACTTGGGACGGCACCGCCGTCGCGGTCATTCAAGCGGGCGGCGTGCCCATTTTTGCCGACGTTGATCCTGACACGTATTGCCTCGATCCGCAGGCGGTGCGGGCGGCCCTCACGCCGCGCACCCGGGCGATCCTGCCGGTGCATCTGGCGATGCGCTTCGCGGACATGAACGCGTTGCTGGCCATCGCGCGAGAACACAAGCTGGCCGTCATTGAGGATTGCGCGCACGCGCATGGCGGACAATTTCAGGGGCGAGGCGCCGGCGCGGCGGGAGACGCCGGTTGTTTCAGTTTTCAGGAGAGCAAATTGATGACCGGGGGCGAAGGCGGTATTGTTTTGACTAACCGCCTTGATTGTTACGAGGCGCTGCAAACCATCATCAACTGCGGCCGGCCCAGCTTGACCGACCAGTTCCCTCGTCCCCTGCTGGGCGGGAATTTTCGCATGACGGAACTGCAAGCCGCTTTGCTCCTCGGCCAACTGGAAATGTGGCCGGAGTTTTGCGAGCGGCGCACACGCCATGCGGCTCTGCTCAGCCAGGCGCTGGGCGCTTTGCCGCACGTCCGACCGTTGCCGCCCCAGACCGGGTTGGAGCGCGAGACCATTTACAACTACGTCTTTCAGTACCGCCCAACCGGTCCGGCTCCGAGCCGGGATTTGTTTGTGGCGGCGGTCGCGGCCGAGGGAGTGCCCTGCGACGGCAGGTTTTATGAACCCGTTTATCGCAGCGATTTGTTTCCGGTGAACAAGGAGAATTGCCCGCAACTCACCGTGGGCCGCGACGTGCCGCTGGATTATGGCCAATGCCACTGCCCGGTCTCGGAACGCGCCGCTTACCACGAGTCGGTCTGGTTGCCGCAAACAGTCCTGATTGGCGAGGAAACCGAAGCGCGCGACGTGGCGAACGCGGTGGAGAAGGTGGTAAGCCATCTCGGTGAGTTGGCGAAAGCCGATCCGAAATTGGCCGGTTTGAAAGCTTGCAGCCGCGCGCTGCGGGCGCGCATGGAGCGGACACTCAATTATTGACAGAAGCCGTGAACCCGCCGACCAACGTGAGAAAGCGCTCTTCAGTTGGCCGGGGCATCCCGCCCGGACGCCGCGGTGCGGGATCCCTAACTTAAGGAAACAGATTGAAACGCGCGCACGTTTTTTTGCTTGGCTTGGTCTTGACCTTGCTGGCTACGCCCAAGGCCAACGCGGCCGATTGGACGATCCGAGTGGAAGAGCCGACGGGCATCTATCCGCGAACTAATGAAGTCGTGGCGGTGCCCTACGCGAAAATCGGCGGCCGGCAGACGGCCTGGCGCGTGACAGACGCGCTGGGCAACGAGTTACCGTGGCAAGCGACCGATGACGCGCTGCTCTTTCCAGCGACTTTGATCCCAGGCGAACTGCCGGAATACCGCGTCAGCCTCGCGCCCGAGACCAAGACAAATTTTGTCAATCAGATTCAACTCCGCAAAATTGGGATGAATCGGTTGGAATTGGGCAATCGTTTCTTTCGCGTTCTCATTGACACAAGCCGCGCCGCGATCATCGAAGCGTACAATCTCAGCGCCGACACTTATCGAACCCTAAATCTGGTGGAGACGAGTCCCGAAGACACCGCGTCCTTCAAGGATGATGCTCGCGCCTTCCAGGCCATGGGCTTCACGCCGATTTCCGGCGTGCCGGAAGAGAATACCGGTTGGACCAGCCTGGGTGGGACGGGGCCGCTGACTCATGTGCAAATTCTCGAAAACGGTCCCTTGCGGGGCAAAGTGCGTTTGGAGCGGACGAATGAGAATTGGGATCTGACCTGGACGGCGGGTGGCCGCGCCTTGCTTTGGCGCGCGCAAAAAGGCTTTCGTTTCACCGCGATTTCCGCCGCGCCTTACCTGCCCTTTGACCGTTGTGTGGGCGGCTCGGAGTGTGCCTGGCCAAACGGCCCGGACGAAGCGGAACCGCCGGACCACGACATCGCAGGCCGCCCATGGAAAATGCTGCCGGGCGGGCATGTGGTCTATTATCATCATGCCGAGAATTACGGTGCGCTGGGCTTCGTGGCCCTGGATACGAATCTGACGTGGACCGGCGTCGGTTCGCGGCGGTTTGTCGCGGAGAAGGAGGCCGGAGACACGGTCGTCGGCATCACCTTTCCGCAAGCGCAGGGATGGAGCACGGCGCTGCAAGGTTGGCGCGAAAACCGGGTCCTCAGGCAGCCACTGTTGATCGAAGTGGAGCAGGCGGCCGCAAGCGGTCCGCCGCGGGTCAAGTTCGCTGAACGCGTCGCCGAAGTCGAACATGAGACCGTCCATGAGCCGCCCGAACCTTTCAGCCCTGAGACTGTTTCGCTGGATGGCCTCTGGGATCTAGCCTGGTGCGAGAAAGGCGAGGGACCACCCACCAACGGCTGGCGGAAAGTCACGGTGCCGGGCACCGTTCACACGCAATGGCTGGACCCGTCAAAGATCTACAGCCCGGAAGCAACTTGGCTAAGTAACAAAGAATGGTGGTTCAAACGGAGCGTCAACGTGCCGGAAAGGTTCGCGGGGCGGCGAATCAGGTTGCAGTTCGAGGCCACGGATTATTACGCCGACGCGTGGCTCAACGGCACCCGGTTGGGGCGGCATGAGGGCTACAATGACCCTTACGATTACGATGTCACCTCAACCGCGCGACTGGGCGGCACCAACGAATTGCTCGTCCGCACCTGGACGCCCGTGGATTATTACTGGAAGCACCGCCCCTATACGATCAAAGGCGCCTATGGCGCGGTGGACCAGAAGCCGGATGATATTACCGCCCTCGGCATCACTCGGCCCGTGCGGCTGGTCGCTTCCGACCCGGTGATCATCAAGGACCTGGCTGTTGACACTCGGTTGACTGATGAGGGCAACGCGGAGGTGGAGGTGGAAATTGAGTTGGATGGCGAGATCCAACCCTCCATGCAAGTTGAATTGACGCTTTCGCCGCGAAACTTCTCCTCCGCGGAACGGTATCGCGCGCGGGCCCAAGTCACGGGCGGGACTGTGCGAGTCTTGATTCCCGTAAAAGACCCGCAACTCTGGTGGACTTGGGACCACGGCAAACCGAACCTCTACACACTCGACGTCAAGTTACGGGATGAAGCGGGGCGCGCGATCGACGGCCGAAGCCTGGCCGTCGGCCTCCGCGAGATCGAGCGCGTCGGTTGGACCTTCTACCTGAATCGGCGGCGGATGTTCATTCGCGGATCAAACTATTACGACAACCTCTATTTGTCGGAAATGGATCGCGCGGCCTACGAGCGGGATCTGGGGCTGATGTTGCGAATGAACATCAACCTCCTGCGCTTGCACTGTCATTTCTCCAATCCGGAGTTTTACGATCTGGCCGACGAGAAAGGGGTTTTGATCTGGCAGGACTTTCTGGAAGCTTGGTACCCGGAGGACCGCGCTTTCTCGCTGCGGGCGGCGGCGCTTTACGATCCGCTCATCCGCTCGGTGCGCAATCATGCCTGCGTGGCCTCCTGGACAACTTGTGATGAGGAAAGCCCCGAAAACTACCGTGATCTGACCAAACATTTGGCCGCGCGCCCCGCCCTGCTCGATCCACAACGCCGGGTCATTGTGCGTTCAACCGGCCGTTTTGGGGACGCGCATGTTTATCACGGCTGGTATGACGGCTCGATCTGGGAATACGGGCGGATGACGGAACCTTTCGTCTCCGAATTGGGCGCGACGGCGTTACCGAATTACGAAACGTTGATGAAATTCATGCCCAACGCGTGGCCGATCCACGAGCACGAGGAAGAATGGTTTTTTCGCCGCCTGCAAATCCCGGAAGCGATGAAAGCTTGGGGCGAACCGGGCAACCTGAGCCTCAAGGAGTACATCCCGCGCACCCAGGCGTATGTCTCGCGCCTGTTTCAAATTGCCTTGGAGCGCAGCCGCCGTCTCAAATACAACCCCGCCGGCGGCATTTGTCATTTTCACGCGATCGACATCTGGCCTTCAGTCACAATGGCGGCAATTGACTTCTACAGAGTGCCAACCAAGGCTTTTGACACCGTGCAACGCAGTTTTGCGCCAGTCTGCGCGAGTTTGGAGTACGACCGTGACCATTGGCGCAGTGGGGAAACGTTCCGTTGCGGCATCTGGGCCATCAACGACAATTGGGAACCGGTCCCGGATGCCGTCATCCGTTGGCGGATTGTCGATGCCCAGGGCGCGGAGCAAGCGGCCGGCCAGGAGACCGCCGCCATGGCGGAGGATTCCGTCCGCCAGTTGGGCAATGTGGAATGGACGGCCACTGGTCGGGGCCCGCATCAGCTTCGAGCGGAGGTTCGCAATCAAGCCGGTGCTGTAATATCGGAGAACATTTTCGAGTTTGACGTGACTGATTAGCCTGCCCTTTCATCCGATTGCGAAGTATGATTGCCATCTCTTGGTTTTTAGTCCAATCTCAAGCTCGTCGATTCAACTCCATGAAGAAAATCTGTCTTCTTTTCGCGGCCATCTCAGTCGTTTTTCTCGGCGCGGCCCATTGCGTGTTGGCGCAAGGGATTCAGTTCACCAAGACCACCCTCGCTGTGGGAAGCGGGCCATCCTTCGTTTTGCCGGCAGACCTGCTCGGCACCGGCCTGCCGGACTTGATCTGCCCAAACTTCGGGTTTCGCTATGGCTGTCTGGGCGATTATGGGGGCGACGGTTCGAACCTGACCTTTTGGATCAATAATGGCCAAGGTGGCTTTTCCTCCAGCGCGACAATCCAAGTGGGGGACCCTGATCTTCAAGCCAGTTTGCAACCCGAACCCGTCTGCCTGGCCGCCGCCGATTTCAACGGCACCGGCAAACTGGACCTTGTGGTAGAGAATTTTTACTACAACACCTTGGGCATTTATACAAACGCTGTCACCGGTTTTAAAGAAGCGAAGGGATTATCCTCTTTTGGCCGCCAGCCTATTTATATCACCACCGCTGATGTCAACGGGGATGGCAAACCGGATATTCTCACGGTGAACAATTTCGATCAGGACAACAATCTTTCCATCATCACCAACGGCGGCAACTATAACTTTGACATCGGTACGAACCTTCCTGTCGGAAGCGGGCCGGTCTATCTGGCGGTGGGAGACTTCAACGGCGATGGGAAGCCTGATCTGGCTTGCGCCAATTACGGCTATTGCGGGGACGGAAACACGCTGACCATTTATACGAACGCAGGCCAGGGCCATTTCAGCCTCGCCTCCACCCCCACTGTTGGATATGGACCGACCTGCGTGGTCGCGGCAGACGTCAATGGCGATGGCAAGATCGACCTGATTACCGCGAACCAGGCGGACAGCACACTCAGTGTCTTGATCAATGACGGACACGGAAATTTCAGCCTCAAGACAACTATTCACGCACTCAGCCCCTCTTCCATTGTGGCCACTAATATCAGCGGAAGCGGCCATGTTGATCTGGCCTGCGCCAACAGCGACAATGGTTATCCGGGATCAGTTACTATTTTCCTGAATGACGGCCACGGCAATTTTACCAGCAACAATATTGTCATGCTCGGAACCGGGTCGGTGGAGAATTATCCCGATGGCCTCGCCGCTGCGGACTTCAATGGGGATGGTAAGATGGATTTGGTCGTAGCCAACTTTGGCACCGCAAGCCTCACCGTTCTGACGCAAGAAGGCTCGGGAAGGCCGACCAACGGCCAGCCTCCGTCCGTCAGCATCACCAACCCGACCAATGGCGCCTCCTTCCTTACGACCCAAGGCTTTGCCATCGAGGCGACGGCCACTTCTGCGAAGGGAATTTCCACAATCGTTTACTTCCTCGACGGCAACCCGGTCGGGACTAATACAACGGCCCCATATAATTTCCAGGTTACGCCAAATTCAATCCCGGCGGGCGGTCACAACCTGGAAGTAACGGCGGCGGATTCCGCCGGCCTCGTCAGCACTTCCGCGGTTGTTCATATCACCGTCAACGGGGCCGGGACTTCCTTGATCGATTTTGACGCGCTGGATGCCTCCGCCGGCGCCGTTGGCGGGGCGACTTTGGCAAATTATCTCGCCGGTTACGGAGTCACCGTGGCCGATGTCACCGGCGGCGCGGTGATGGAGGCTGTCGATACGAATAGCTTCACCGGAAATTTGCAGGTTTTGGCGCCATCGTCTCCGAATGTCTTCACCGAAACTGGAGTCAGCGGGCCGTTAAGCTTTACGTTGCGCTTCGCCGCCCCGTTGCAGTCCTTTGGTTTCACACGCGCGGGGCTAATACCACAAACGGGCTTGGCGACGCATCCGCAATGGACGGCGACGGCGCTGAGCGCGGACGGCACGGAATTAAGCTCGGTTTCCGAGGCGTTGATTATCAGCCAGAGGGAAGTTCCGGCACGCTCTCTCAGTTTAATCGGCAACGGGATCGCCGCCGTTCGTTTCGATTCCGACAGCCAGCAGACCGCGGCATTCCCGGCGGTCTTGCTCGACAACCTGGTCTTAAATAAAAACGCGGCGACCGACCCGCTGTCTGTCGCATTGTCGGTCGTCAGCCCTGCCACAAACGACATCGTTCCGGACGCCACGATCGTCCTGAACGCCAAAGTGACCGACCAGTTGAGTTCTTCTTTTTACGTTTCTTTTTTTGCGGGGGCGACGTTCTTGGGGACGGTGGCTTCGAGCAACAGGCCATACCAGATTGTTTTTTCCAACGTGCTGTCGGGAACCTACCAACTCCAAGCGCGCCTGGTGGACAGTTCCGGTTACTCAGTGGCCTCGCCTGTCGTGCCGATCACGGTCCAGTTGCCGCCTTCTTCCAAAGTGGTGAATTTTGACGCGTTAAACACCAGCCAGGGACCGGTTGAAGGGGCCGCTCTGAGTGAATATCTGGCGGGCTTCGGCGTAACGGTGTCCAGCCTTAGCTCCGGGACAACCCTCTTGGCCGCGAATCAACAATCCATTGGCGGCGGCTCGTCGGTCCAGGCTTCATCGCCTCCGAATATTTTGACTCAAACCGGACCCGCCGGTCCGATGCAATTCACCTTGAGTTTTACACCATTGCTCACCCAGTTGGGCTTCACGCGTCCGGAATTGCTGGCCAATCCATTTGTCAGCCACCCGGCCTGGCAAGTCACGGCGTTCGATGGCGCGGGCAATGTGGTGGGGCAAGTCGGGGAAGACGAGATTGATAGTTCGACCAATGTCGGTGCGCAGGCGTTTTCCATCGCTGATTCCGGCGGGCCGGGCATCGCCAAGGCGGAGTTTTCTTCCGCAGGATCGGGGTTGCTGACCTTCAACGCCATGCTGGTGGATGATTTGGTTCTGACAACGAACAACACCAAATTGCCCCCGGCAGTGGCCATAACCCAACCGGTTTCAGGCCGGAGTCTGGCGGCGCCCCCCGCCCTCACCATCACCGCCAACGCCGCGGACGCCGCAGGCATCGCGCAAGTCAGTTTCTATGCGAACCGCACTTTGTTGGGGACGGCCACCGCCAGCCCTTACACGATCACCTGGCCAAATCCGCCCGTTGGGAGCTACGCCTTGAAAGCCGTCGCCTCAAACATCGTGGGACTGACCAACGCTTCCGCGCGCGTCAATGTCGTCATTGCGCCGTCCGCTGCACAATTTGCCATTTCATCCCAGCCGGCAACCCAGACCGTGGCCGCCGGGAGCAGTGTGACCTTTGCGGTGGGGATTACCGGAACCAATTCGGTCAGCTACCAATGGTCTCATAACGGCACGTTGATTCCAGGAGCCACCCACCCAACTTTGGTGCTTGCCCCTCCCATTCAGGACTCTGCGGCGGGGACATATACGGTGGCAGTGACATCCGGCCGCACCACGCTGACCAGCGATGCCGCGGAACTGACCGTCCAGGACCCGCCGGTTTTCACGCTGCAGCCCCAACGACAAACGGTGGCAGCCGGAACGACGGTGGTTTTGTCCGCCGCCGCAAGTGGTGGACCCTTGACGTGGCAATGGGTGTTGAACGGGGTCAACATTCCAGGCGAGACCAATAGCACTTTTGTCATACCCTCGGCGCAACCGCTTCGTTCCGGCAATTACCAGGTTGTGGCCGCCAATGAGGCGGCGTCCGCCCTCAGCGCCGTAGCCCCTGTGATTGTGGAGACGCCCACGACCATTCCCGAGACGAACAATAGTTTCGCCACTCGCGCCAGCATTAACCCGCTGCTGGGCTCAGTGTCGGATAGTAACTACTTAGCCGCAGTCCAGGCCGGCGGAGGGAATTCCATCTGGTTCACTTGGCATGCGAATTTTACAGGAACCCTTTCTTTGTCCACCCAAGGAAGCGATTTCGACACTTTGCTGACCATTTATACCGGAACCAGCTTGTCCAAACTCAAGGTCGTTGCGGCAGACTCGGAATCAGGCGGATTTCACACCAGTCTGGTGACATTCAACGTCACCTCGAATACGGATTATCAGATCCAGGTGTCCGGCAATCAAGGCGCGACGGGCCGGGTCGTATTTGGGCTGCCGGCCGTGAACGGCTACCGCGTCCTCAAGCCTTCAGAAGAGAACACCCTCCCGGTGATAGTTCGAGGCCCCGTCAGCCAGGTCGTCGCGCCTAACGCCAGAGTGGCACTAAGCGTGGAGGCCACCAGCCCGACGCCCCTCGCCTGTCAATGGCACTTTCAGGGAGCGCCCATTCCCGGTGCTGTAGGCAGCACGCTCGTTATTAACCATCTTCAGCCAGGCTCGGTCGGCACCTACGATGTCTTGGTGGCCAACTCTGTCGGTTCCGTGCGGAGCGAGCCGGCCACCCTGCAAATCGCGGTTAACGAGGGAGGAACGGTCACAGCCGCTCAACCCAAACCTGTCGATACAAAGGCGTTGGTTT
>Ga0182016_10008865_pt1 | contig 10073 bp, 19 predicted proteins | sample 712S2MmetaG_FD_120491 | JGI IMG/M metagenome (GOLD analysis project Ga0182016, IMG submission 120491) | Permafrost microbial communities from Stordalen Mire, Sweden - 712S2M metaG | ecosystem: Environmental > Terrestrial > Soil > Wetlands > Permafrost | place: Sweden: Stordalen | collected... | reverse complement strand
CAACTTTCCTGGTATGCCGTATATCCGTCAGCTCGGTTTGTGGAAAAGCCGGAAGCAACCGTTTTCGATCTGTGGGGTCAATCGGTTTTGCAATTGCAAATGCCGATCTCCGCAACTATCACTTCGCCCGGCATGGTCGGGGATTACGAATTTGATGCGGACGTTACGCTTCGCAACTCGGTTTTGGTTTCCGGCGTTGCAACGCCCGTGTTGCAACCGCTCGCACGTCACGCCCAGACTTTCCCCGTCCCGGCTGGCGCGGCGTTGTATTCGATCACAACCGTGCCTTTCCTCCTCGCGCCGAATGTCCCGTTGCCGATCTTGCGGCTCTATTTCTCAGAAAGTGTTCCGGGCAATATCACGCAGATCGAAATCGATCAGGACGGCAATAAGATCGTGCAGTTCACGGCGGCGCAAATCCGTCAAATGTATAAAGACTACCGTTACAACACGGGCGTATTCGGCGCAATGTTTGTTGCGGATATTGATCATCGGATTTACAAGGCATTGCGTTGCCAGCAAAATCTTGTGATCTGGGTTGCGTCGGCGGTTTCGCAACAAGTCAGCATCGTGCGCGAAACTTTGCCGGGCGCTTATTCCGGCGGATAAAAACAGAAAAAAAATTGTTCGTTCAGTTCGGCGCGTCGGAAATGTCCGCCGCGCCGTTTTTTTTGAAATATGAACACTGAAAAATTGATAGGGATTATTTTTGGAGTAGCGGTGGTTTATTTTATTATCTCGAATAAATCACGCACAGCAGGAATTGCCGGAAGTGTTGGCATTGTGGGAACTTCTTTGCCGACAGTTGGGTCTATCCCATCAAATTTGGTAAATGCGGCTTTGCAGTCAGGCATAACTGTAAATCAGTTAAACCAATACTGGAACTATTTGAACGCATCGTCACAAAAAGGATTTGTTGCACAAAACGCCTACTCAAATCAAATTTACGGCGTAACAAAAACAGAGCAAAATTTTGTTCAAAATGTTAATTTAATTTTGAATCAAACAATTCCTTCCGATGCGGCATTGGCAGCGGCATCGGCAGCGGCATCGGCAGCAAACCCCGTTCAACCTATACCTCAAGCCTCTTCGCTTGAATCAACAATGTAATAAAAAAAACTATGGCAGCGGAAAAAATCAATCGGTCCAGCTCAAGCCGGATCACGTCCACGGGACCATTGCCGGCCACGGTCCAGGCAAGCTACACACAACGGCAAACCCCGGTCCCGACGCCTGTAAACGCCGGCGCGGGCCGCGGTGCGACGCTTGGCGCGCCCGTCAAAGCCATCGTTGCCGCCAATTCCAGGCAAACGCACGTTTCCAGCTAAAATATGGGTTACGGTATTTCAACGGCGACGGCGACGCAAAACCCGCAAGAGTTGGGCGCGCCGACTTATATAAATTTCGGTGCCGGTTATATTGACGCGCCGCTTGATCAAACTCAAACGCCGGACCAATCAAACACGGCATCGACTCCAGGCGGCAACGGCGGCGTTTCCGCCGGGATCGCTACGGTGCCAGCATCCGGGGCGGAAACAACCGTTGCCGGATTGACGACAACACAACTTTTAATCGTCGCCGGCTTTGGGATTTTAGTTGTCGGCGGGATCGCTCTTTTAATTTTGGAAAGACGCCCATGATCGCAGGAAAAATATTCAAAAAATTGGACCACGCCGAAATGATCGAAATATTCGACGCGGCAAAAATCACCGGCGACGATGAAAAATTGCTCGGCGTCATAGACGATCTGCCCGAATTGTTTTTTTTAAAATCCGTCCAGGCGGGACAAATGCGGGTTAACGAAATCGCGAAAGACTCAATTCCAATGTATAGGGTTTATTGGCAAATAAAAGCTGGCGGAAAAAACCTACACATTTGCGCATCACTCTCAATTTCCGATCAAAGCAATCCGTCCGTTTGGGGGAGCGGTGTAGAAATACTGGCGCGCGCGCATTGTTGCCGTGCGGTTACATTTACAACTTCCCGACGCGGACACATTGCCGACGCCATTACATGGGGGGCGGTTGTAACTGGGGTTACAATGAAAAAAACTTTACAGTGAAAAATATTTTTCAAAATCCCGACGCTGGCGAAATTGATATTCGCCCTGCGTGCAGGCGTTCAACAGGTGGCGTTAATGGACCATTTATTTTCCGGGGAGATTTGGGGTCTTCTGAAGATAAATCATCAAATCAAACCAGTTACGAGCAACAGGTCACTATTCAGGGCGGCGCTTCTGGATCAAATACAATTGGGTTTGGGTCGGGTAGCGACGCAAACATAACCGTTAACTCCGAGGATCCGCAAGTGATCCAGGACGCTTTAGACACCGCGGGCACTTTAGGATTGCAATCTTTAGAATCGGCGGGAAATGCAAATTACAACGCTCAAATTACCGCCAGCGATGCAATTGCCGCCGGGTCTAACGATGTTGCAAACGCTCTTGGCTTCGGCGCGGAAGTCTTGAACTCCAATAATGTTGCGACATCAAACGCCGACATTTTAGCGTCGTCGGCAACTCAGGACGCAATCACCGCAAACACCGCGGCCACTGGCGCGGCTATAAACGCCACACAAAACGATCTCGTTTCGTCTTTGGGCTTTGGGGCGGAAATTGCAGGGGACGCTTTAAATGCAAATCAAAATGTTACGGCAAACGCGGACCAGCTTGCCGGCGCTGCGATCAACGCAAGCCAAAACGATCTTGTTTCGGCTCTAGGGTTTGGCGCGGAAACAGTCAGCGCAAATTCGCAGATTGCCGGATCGGCTCTGACAGTTGCCAACAATGCTTTAACAACCGCCGGGAACATCACGACGACTTTAAATTCACAAGATGTTTCGGCAGAGGAAAACGCAATTGCCGGGGCTTACAATTTCGCATCGGGGGCGGTTCAACAAATTGAAGGGGATAACGCGCAGCAAGCCGGATTTACGTCGCAAACGATCCAAAACCTGGGGGCGGATTTGGCAGAAACGCAAGGCGTTGTCGCGGCCACGGCCACGCCGCCGCCAGTTGCCACTTTGAACAGCTCGCCGGACTATTCAAATTGGATATTAGTTGCGGCTTCCCTGCTTTCCGTCTATGTTTTTTTCAAGTCGGGCGGAAGTTCAGATTAAAAAAATGTGAACAACTTTTTCAACAACAATAATGTGAAATATGCCGTTATCGGCGCGGCGGTTGTCGCCGTGATCGGCTTCTCAAAAGGCGCTGAAAACGTAGGCTCGGGCATCGGCGCGGGCGCTCAAGATGCAGGAATCGGCGTAGGAACGGCGGCGGTTGCGGGCGTTTCCATTTGGGCTATTGGTGAATATCTTTTGCCGATTTTACTTTTGTGAAAAAATTCATTTTTCTAATCGCAGGCGGGGTTTTAGTTTATTTCCTTTTGAGAAAAAAAACCATTGCCGCCGGATCGCCGACAACCGCGCCCGGCGTCTCAACTAACCTAGGTGATTTTGGCGCGCCACCTGTAACCTAAAAAAAATGAAAAATGAAGATAGTTTGCTAGTTGTTTTGGCCGTTGCTCTTGCCGGCGCTTGGTATTATTTGAAGAGCAAAACGGCCACCAGCACCACGACAACCGCCGCGCCGCTAACGCCCGCGGTCCAATCGCCGGGATCGGCAACGGGAATTGAGACAACCTTGATCGGGGACGCGGGCAGCGCGTTTTCTTCATGGCTTACCGGAATAGGAAATAATTCCGGCTCGACAAATTCTAATAGCGGCGTTTCTACTGATGATTCTTATTCCTGATTAATTATCATGGCAACGCAACAGACAACGCCGACTTCCGTTAATTCCGCCGCATTGATCGCCGGCGCGTCGCCGAAAGTCGCAAAGGCAATTACAATAATTTTGCCTGCAGGCGTTTTGTTAAACGGGCAAGTCACCCCGGCAGAAGTTTCCCAAACAATGTCCGGGGATCGGTTTTATGTGATTGCCACTTCAGCGCCGATCTCGTTTCAACCTTTGCGAGCGGGCAACGTAGGCGCGACAAATAGCTTTCAAAACGGGCAGGGTCAAACCGTAAAACAGGGTTTTGACCAGTTGGTCGCAAAAAATTACAACACGTTTCCAATTGCCGCTCTTGTCTGGATCGGGTTTGAGGATTTTATTAACGATCAATTAATTTTAAACCAAACTTCGACACCGCAAGTCACCAATCCTACGCAACCGATTGCCGGCGGATCAGCCGGGGACATTCAAATTCCCGACATTTCCGGTCAAAAGTTTTTCGACATAAACGGCAAAGCTTGGTTTGCGATCTCCCGCGTCGCGATCGTGATTTCAAATATAAGCACGGGAACGGTTTTAGTTTTGCAAAAATACGGGTCGGCGGTTTCAAACGGGCCATCCGTTTTGGCGATCCCCGCGGGCTTGCCCATTGCGCATAATTCAAGCGGGAATTTTACTTTGTCAGTCGGCGGGGGAAGCGTTCCCGCTATTGTCTCGGAAATTTACAACGCGATCGCGGCGTGAAATTTGGAACGATAAAAAATTTACAATTTAATTGCCCAACGCCGATGTTGGCGGTTTTTTCAGATGGTGCGTTGCCGCCGATAAATGACGCGATGCTTTTGGAAAACGAAGACGTTATGGCACTGGAAACAACCGGTGAAATGATTTTGGAATGAATGAGAAATGGTCTAATTTTGACGCCGCAATTCTCCCTTTAACGGGCGTCGAAATTTGCGCTTTGGCCATAGCCGGAGTTGATAATTATCAACTCTCTTTTGATGATTTTGTCGGTCAAATTTTAAATTATATAAATCCTGTCGAATCAATTAATTTGACGACGAATTCTAATGTTCTTTTATATGACGGTGCCGGTTCTTCTTTGATTCTAGACGGGACAGGGAATGTTCTTTTGCAAACCGCTGCGGGTGCGTCTCAATTTAATTTAACTGTTTTCGGCGAGGTCTATATGCAATCCGGATTTGGATCAAATATGTATTTTGGACCGGAAGGGACAAGACTTCAGGACAACAATTCAGGCAATGTTTTTCAGACGGACGGGGCAGGAAATTTGACATTCGACAACCAACCAGTTATCCCTGGCACGTTCTCAGGGACACTTGCCGCCGCTATCTCCGGCGGGAAGCTAGTATCGAACGGACTAATCCAGGCTTAAATATGACAATAAAAAATTCAGCGCGAAATATACAGTTGCAAAACGCGGCGACTCAAATAAACACGATCACAAACCAGCTGGCCGACATTGTTTCAGATCCCGATCCGATGGGGGTCCAGGTGATCACGACCGCGGCAAATGCCGTCCAATCGAATTTGTCGGCGTTGCTCGCCGCACTAAAAAACCCGCCAGCGCCGACGACACCGGCAAACTGAAATGTGGTTTTTAATTTCCAATATCTTTCGCCGACGCCCTTGCTTGTCGTCGCGAGTGAGGGAAGCGGCGCGCAAGGTTTTGACGCCGCCGAAAATGGTTTTGCTCTCAACAAGCTGTTTACAGGGTTTACGCCCATCACACCCGCGGGCACTGAAGACGCCGGCGCAAACGGTTTTGCGCTCGCCGGGTTGGCCGTTGCCCAAACCAGCGTTGCCAGCGGGGGCGATACGGGCGCGAACGGCGTTGCCCTTGTCGGACTTATTGTTTTTGAGCCGGTTGAAACTGGCGACGCCGACGCCGGCGCGAACGATTTTGCGCTTGCGACGTTTCAAAAGTTTGCTAAAAATGAAATTGATCTCCCTGGCGTCGGCGATGCAACCAACAATCCAAGCAATTCATTCGCGCTCGGGTCTCTTGTAAAAACGTGAACACTTCAGTTAAAGGCCGTTGCATTGCGCGTCTTATCGACGCGGAAACGGGCGCGATTGAAAGCGAACACCTGGCCGCAAATTTAGTTTTTGATTCAGGTTTAAATGATCTCACAAACGGGCGTGGATTCGCGGCATTTTTCGCCGGTTGCAAAGTCGGAAGCGGCGGGACGACGCCAAACAGTTGGCAAAGTGGCGCAATCCAATTTACGCAAGCCGGCAACACAATAACGGTAGTTGGCGTTGCGGGGTTTTTCACCGGACCCATGATCGGCGGCGTCTTCGAATGGGGTAGCGGATCGGGCGGGAATGAGACTTACATTACATCGGTCGCAGGCGGCGGATTGTCGGCCACCGTTTCAACATCGGCTACGGTTTCGGTCGGGCAGGCGGCCACGGTCTGGAATGTCCAGCAAACAGGATTGCAAAATTTTCTCTATGCGTCGGGGACGTATCAAACAACAGCCGTCCCGACTGCAATAAGCGCAAACACGATCACACTTGCCAGGACATTCGTTTTTCCGGTCCAGGCATCGCCCTACACAGTTAACGAAATCGGTTATGCCAACAATGTGGCCGCCAACGCCAGTTGCAACGGGCGCGTTTTGATCACGCCGACGATCACAGTTGGCACAACTCAATTTTTAATTGTGACATGGACAATCACATTTTCTATTTCGCCATCCGCGCCGGCGGCGGTTGCCGACGTATCGGGCGGCACATTTAATACTGCGGGAACGGCAATGTTAAATTGTTGGGATTGCACATGTGTTAATTCCGCGGGATCAACTCAAAATCTGCAAAACAACACGGCTTCAAATCTTTTCGACAAGTCGCAATCAATCGCGGTGATCCTTTTAGCCTCATCGAAAACTTTACCCGGCGCTATTCCGACGCCGACGCTAAACGGCTCTTTCCAGTGCAACACAAACGGCGTAGAAACCGGGCTTTATACTTTGGGAACGGGAAGCATTGCCAACAGTTCACCGGGGACGATTGTAAACAACCTGGCTGTAGTTATCGGAACGGCGGCATTTTCGTTTTCGATCACCACCGCGGGCGAAACAACCTATGGGTTATGTTTCGGCGCGGATGTCGGTGCGGGCAAATGCACGGACATATTTTATCAAGATTTTACAACGCCGATCACGTTGCCGAACGGTACGCTTGCCGGCACTTTGACATTTACAAACGCTTTCGGGCGCGTTTTAACAAATTGAATAATGAACGAAAAAGATCGCGGCTTAATCGGCATGACAGGGACGGCTATTGCCTATGTTGCGCAACATTATTCGGAAGTTGTTTCTGCAATCGCGGCGACGGCGACGGCGGTTTATATGATCATGCACGCGATGCGGGAATTTAAAAAATACAGTGACGAAAAAAACAACAAAAAATGAAAACTCTATTCGCAAAATTGTTCCTTTGTGGCTTGATAACGCTTTCGCTTGCCGGGTGCGTCTCAAATCCGATAAACGGTCTTTTCTCGCACGCGTCGACGATCCCGCCGGGCAAAGATTTAACTTCGCCCGCGCCGACTACTTTGCAGGCAACAATTAACAAAGAAGTTGCCGCAATGTGGATCGTGGCCGTATTGCTCGGGATCGCCGCCGGGGTCGCCGCCTATCCGTTTCAAAACTATTTTGTTGCGATCCATTTGGGCGTTGCCGCCCTTGCGCTTCCGATAGTGGCCACGATTTGGGCTTTATTTTGGGGATGGTTTGTGGCTGGCGTGATTGTCGGAGTCGCGGTCTGGGTTTTTGTCCACTATAAAACCGTTTTGATGCCGGCAATTTCAAACACTCTAAAAAAAATATGATCAATCCAACAGATAATCAAAGCCGGGCAATTGAAATTTCCAATTGCGTCGCGTTTCTAAAAACACTTATCGGAAATCTCCCGGCGTTACTCGCCGACGATTCGACAATTCCAGGGCAAACGCCGCCCGTCATCGTCGCCGATTCGGTCCGCTCATCCGCTCTTGAACTTGAAACTTTGAATTTGCTTTTCTCTGATAATGTTGAATCAGCGGCCGCCATCGTCAAAAATGACAATTCCGGATCCCAAAACGCTGGCGCAATTCCCGCGCGTCGCCGTAACAGTAGCGCTGAAGTCGTTCAAGTCGGCGATTTTCATATTTACGGCGATAAAACGGCAATTTGCGTTTGGCTTCCGCGCGACACGTCGGCGATCACCTTGCCGATCTTTGACGCAAACAAACCCGAACATATTAACGATTGGGTTTTGACGGGCACGGACGACGCGCCGACGCTTACGCCGTCAATTTTCCGTGATCCGCCAAACGGCTACCACGGATTTTTGAACGCGGGCGTTTTCACCGACGATCTAAACCCTCCATGTCCTATAACTCCATCACCGGCAAGTCATAAACTCGGTTGCGATGCCGGCGTAACCCAATCCGGCCCGTGCACCTGTGGATTGACCAACACGCCGCCGCCCGGAAACGCGCCGCCGACACTCCCGCCCACGATAAAACCGCCGCAAACGCCAAGCGCGGCGGCAAATCCTACGCATTTTACCGATCTCCCGCAGAAACCGCGCAAAAATTCGATCAACGGCGTCGAAATCGGATGATTTTTAGGTTTTGTAGGGTTTCGCGGCAGTTTTGGCAAATTGACGGTTGACACGGGCATTGTCCGGTGATAATTTAACTTTGTGACGGCGAAACAAAACAAAACTTCCGCGCCCGGCGTTAACTGGCTTAAAGCCGGGTTGCCGTCACACTCAACAGCGCCGGGCGCGGTTCAAAACGAAAGTGTGACGCAATGAACGCATCAATTATAATACTAACCCGATATTCTCAACACGCCGGCCATGGCGGAACCGTTTTTTTCGGCTTAATTGCCGGCATGACTGTTTTAATCCTGGCGGGATTAATCTGGAAAAAAACACCGTGAAACCATTTGACGATATTTTTATGAGTGTGAACAAAATTTCCACAATGGACGGTTGCGAAATTCGGATCGCCGCGCTAATGAGACAAGCGGCGATCCTATCCAAACCCGACTTTGGCCAAAACGAAATCTTTACAGAAAAAAACAGTTGGGGGAGTTTTCCAATTGTAAGTTTGCGCATCGCCGATCTTCGCGAGCGTCGGCGCCAAATTTGGTTAAAAAAATTGGGGGTCGCATGACTCAAAAAGAGCTTTTTAAATGGTTGCTCGCAAACGGGAAAAAACTTGGTTGCCTAACGTCTCAAGATACGCGCGCTTTAATGGCAAGCGTAGCCATCGCGCCGCTAATAAGTTGGGATGGAGCGCCGCCTCAACTTTTCGACGCTTACCGCGCCGTCGTTTCGGAAATGCAACCGTGCAGCGTTCCACTTGCTTTTGAGTCAATCGCGGCGGTTTTAGACTGGTCACACCGGGAAATGATATTCCGCCGGTCCGGTTTGGAAATAAATTTCAGCTTTTCCAAACATGAATGCTAACAAATTCACTACGCCCGAACAATGCGACGCCCGTTTTGTCTGGCTTGACCGGCGGCGATCTGCTTAAGCATGAATGAAGGATCAAAGATTTGTCGAAATGCGAATAAGAGCGGAACGCGATTTTTCAATTTCGGATCGGGCTTTCCGTCTCATTTGCCGGCTAATATCATCTGCTGTTTTAGATCGTCATTTCATGCCGGACGATTCTTTTCCGCTCTCCGCCGGGCGCGTAGCGCAATTGGTTGGACTTCCCCGCCGGGCACGCCGCAACACCTACGCGCCGGAAAACAGCAAAGCCAAAAAAACCCGATCCGCCCGGAAAATCCGATCCTTCGATCCCGAATATGCGCGCAAGGTTATTTACGAACTGTTGCCGACGCCAGGGGAGACTTACGGGACTCATCGCAAAAGCTATTTAAAGCGGCATTTAAAACACGGATGCCCGCCGACTTGGTTTTTCAAATTTAATTTGTGAAATGTCTAGGGTCAAAATCTCAAGCCGGCGACTTGTTGGACCGCAGCATCGTGGCCGCTCTATTTGTGCAAGAAAATGGCTGCTATGCCGGTCTGCATGGCGTGGATGAGTGGCCGGAAAGCCGTGATGCTCGACTCTACGCAGGCCCGTGGCCGGTGGTGGCGCATCCGCCCTGCCAACGCTGGGGCAAGATGTGGTTCGGGCAACCGCTGACTGTGAAACGAACCGGAGTGCGAAAGAAAAAAGGCGACGATGGCGGATGCTTCGCGGCTGCGCTCGAGGCGGTGAGAAAATGGGGCGGAGTGCTGGAGCATCCGTGGCAGAGTCAAGCATGGCCGCACTTCGGTCTGAATGTGCCGCCGCGCTCCGGATGCT
>Ga0182016_10008864_pt1 | contig 10075 bp, 8 predicted proteins | sample 712S2MmetaG_FD_120491 | JGI IMG/M metagenome (GOLD analysis project Ga0182016, IMG submission 120491) | Permafrost microbial communities from Stordalen Mire, Sweden - 712S2M metaG | ecosystem: Environmental > Terrestrial > Soil > Wetlands > Permafrost | place: Sweden: Stordalen | collected... | reverse complement strand
TGGACGCGTCGTAATGCCACCACCACTGACCCAATGAGCCCTGGGCGCGGCAGATGGCTTCGGCACAATTTCGTGCTCTTTCGATGGCAGGATGGTCCTGAAAAGCCTCACCGAACTTTGTGAGCGCGTAAATCGGATACACCTGGTCGGCAAAGCTTCCGATGCGCCCCCTGAGCGCGTGGCAGCTATGGCCGAACGTGCCGTGCCTCCCTTGATTCGCGGAAAGCATCGAATAAGCCTTTAGCGAAAGTGCGGGCAGGTCGGGGAGTTCGCTCACGCGAGCCAGCGTCGCGTGCGCCAGACCAGCCAGGAACCAAGCCACTTCCATCGTTGCCCGTTGTTGAAATCTCTCCAGCGCGGTTCTTACGTCCAGTTCGGAATAAACCTGCGTCAGCCGTTCGGGCATGGTCACCGCGCACAGCCATATCAGCAAACCGAGATCGCCAATGTTGTCCACCCACCCGAGATCTCGGATCAGCGCATCGAAGGCCGCGCCGGTCTCGACCGGTGACGATCTCATGGCCCTGGTCTCAAAGCGGTGCAGTCCAAGAAGGCACATCGCTGTGTAGCGCGGTGACAGCCCCTCCCGTGCCAGCCCTGCGGAAGTCAGATTCAGCCGGTAGCAGAACAAACCGGCTTGAGGGTCCAACATCGGGACGAGCCCGTTGGCGGCCATCTCGCAAAGATCCTGTATGTCGAGACCGGCTGAAGCGCTGCGCGGTGCCGTTTGACTGATCACTTAGACTCCGCCAGTCTCACGATATGATCCACGATCGCCGCCAACGCTGGCCGCGCTGTACTTTGGGGCACCGTGGGTCGAGGCCAGCGCACCAAGGCAATTTTTTTTCGCAGATCCTCGACGCTTTCAATCAGCACTAACCGTCCCTCATCCGACAAATAGCGATCCACGGCGCCAATCTTGCCGCGAAAAATGCTGTAAACCGGAATGCCCAACGCTGCGGCTTCGCGGTTCATCGTGCCCCCGCCGCTGATCACCAGATCACAGTGCCACATCAGATTGAGACCGTCCTCCGCATGATCCGGAATGGAAAACTTCCCCTCCTCAAACCAAACAGGCCAGGAGTTACGTACAGAAGCCCCCTGCCGTTGGTTGCGAGGCAGCAGGATGACTTGAACACCGGGCGCATGGCCGAGAAAATCGATGGTAGCTGCAAATAGCTCATCGCTCTTGGGGTCGTGATAATGGGCTTCGCTGGCCGGAGGGCGTAAAGCCACTACCACTTTGCCTTCCTCCATCCCCAGGCGGGATTTTATCGAAGAATCCGGCTGAAACGCGGGGACGTAAACATCCTCCTTAATCCCCGGATATTGCAAGATCCGATGCGCCTTCCGAACAGCCTCGCTGGTGGGGATAATCTCCGGAGTCATGGACCAAGTTGGCTTGATCGCACCCAAGACAGTCGTAAATTCATAATCTCCAATGCTTAGACTTGTGATTCCAAGCGCCGCGGAGACCATAATCTGCGAGCGGGAGCCGTGAGCGACGGACAAATCGGGGCGTTCCCGCATGATCATCGGCATCAGCTGTAACGCGCGAAGGCAGGTCCCGAACAGTTTCATCATCCTGTTCTTTCCCCAGTGGCGCCCCACACATCGGTATTTGAACCCGAACAGATCCGCCAACTCCCGCACCTGATAGGCATCGCGCGCAGTTAGGGTAACGGCATAGCCGCGCCCCCTGAGTTCCTCGACGATGGGAGCGAAGAAGGGAACGTGAGGCGAATTGTCCAAGTCGATCCAGATTCGCTTCGATCCGGATCCCAGCAATCGCGAAGCGTTTTCCGGCGAGCCATGACTCGCTTGCTCAGCAACAGATGGATTCATGGGTTCAGCACCGGGCACTAACATCGGAGGGAATGGTGTCGGTTTGCTTGTGCTCTATCGGGCAGCGCAAACGGCTACTGGGTTCTAGGCCGAACCCCCGATTTTTTGGCGCGCTACCGCCCTCTCAGTCCCATTCTCCTTCCGGAAAACGGCACTGTCAGCCGATGTTCGACAGCGGGCTTATTGCAACTGCAAGTCCATAACAACCCTCCCGAAAAGCCTCTGTCTTTTCATGCAGTTAGCTTCTTCCGCAGCTCCCTTAATCCGCAAAGATTTGGATTACGGAATCAAGAGTCGGACTGTTTCCCAATTTATGAGACTGACCGCCCCTCGATTCACGATTTCCAACTCTTTCGCAATCCGAACGAAAAACTCTCAATCGATAACAGCTCCAGCGGTCCCTGCCCCATTAGAATCAACAACAACGCACCCCTTCACGATGGTCTTAAGATTGCGTTACAACGCAGATCGGAGAAGAAACATGTCCACCGCAACTTTGACCATCGAAGTCCCGCCGCCCACCTTTCAAACGTCAATTCAGCACGACGTGGAGGCCGCCATTAACGCCCTTATGGCTTCGCTGCCAAACCCCGCGGACCTCTCCGCCGACCAGCGCCGCGGCATTATCGCGCGCTACACCGCCGTGCTCGAAGGCAATTTCATCTACTGGATGACCGGGGCCTTCCTTGCCGTCAAAACAGAGCCTGCGCGCGAGATCATCCTCGACAACCTGCATGAAGAAGTGCGCGATTCGCATCCGCACATGATGCGGAAATTCGCGATGGCTGCGCATGCGCTCCCCACCGACGCGGATGCAACCGCCGTTTATCACGATTTGACCAACATGCGCCTCTTCATTGGCCGGCTCTCTTCAGTGCGAATCGTCCTCACCATGGCGTTTTTCGAGGGCTTCATCCAAAAGTTCATGGCATATCTGGCTGACCTTGCCAAACGGCAGGGCTCCACGGAGATGGAGTACACGGATGTCCATGGGGTTTGCGACATCGCCCACACCGACGGCCTATTCCGGGCACTCAAAGCCGAGATGGCCGCCGACCCGACAAGCGACGACGGCGATCAGTTTGAGGGCGTCAACCTGCTTCGAACCCTCATCCAGACCATTGTGCATCCGGCCGGTGCCGAAAAAACATTGGCCAAATCCGCTGCGAATTAAATCGGTAGCCCGTTCGCCTGGCGCACGGCAATCAGCTACGCTGAGAGACTAAAGCGAATGCTGGTTGAAAAGCCGCGGGTTCCCATCCGCTCAATGCTTCTTTATGGATTGTGGCCAGGATTCATAAAGATCCTTCTTTACCGCCTCAAGGGGTACCGCATTGGCAAGGGAGTCTCGATCGGGTTCGGTTCGGTGATTTCCGGCCACCAGGTTGAAATCGGCGATCATACATCCATCGGATTTCTCACCATCATTCGCGGCAAACAAATCCGGCTTGGGCCGTACGTCCAGATCGGGTCCATGACCTTTCTCGACACCCCCCATATGGAGATCGGCGAAGGCACGAAGATTAATGAGCAGGTGTTTGTTGGCGGGCTGCAGTTTCCGGATTCCCGTTTTGTCGTCGGGCGTAATTGTCAAATCATGCAACTGTCCTTCATTAACCCTGCGCGATCGATCGTCATTGGGGACGATTCCGGAATCGGCGGGCATTGCCTGATCTTCGGCCATTCCTCATTTCATAGTCAGTTTGAAGGATATGCAGTCGATCTTGCGCCGATTGAGATTGGCAGGAGCGTGGGACTTGCCTGGCGAGTTTTTGTCCTCCCCGGATCGACAATCGGTGACGGCGCGATGGTGGGTGCGAACTCGGTGGTGTCGGGCACCATCCCGCCGCGATCCATGGCTGTTGGGTTTCCGGCTCGAATCGTGGGGAAGGCGCCGGTTTTTCCTAAGACGGTTACGGATGAAGAGAAGGTAACGATGTTTCAAAACATTGTTGCGGAACTGATTCAATTCCTGGTGGGGTCTGGCTTGGAGTGCGATTGCAACGGCGGGATTTACGTAATTCGAAAGGCGAGCCGGCTAGGGCGCTGGGCCAGGAAAGCGTGGCGGATGCAAGTCAGCACCGGAGATGCTCGGGAAGCGATGGAAGTTCCGGGCATTGAAAGACCCGACGTTTTTCTGAGCCTGTTCGAAGTACCCCACGAAGTGAGAAACTTTCTGTCCGGTCGAAAAATTATGTGGATCGACATCGCCACAAAAGAGCGATCGCGAGTTTCGAATGATTTGGGAGAAGAAGTATCGAACTTTCTGAGGAGGTATGGGGTTCGAACTTTGCGCTGGGGCGCTAGCTGAATCGCTGGTTGCGCGGAACGTTTGAATCTAACGGCTGGAAAATGGAGTTCATAGGCGAACGAATACCGGCTGGTCCTCAAGAGGCCTATCAGAGCACGGAAGATCTGCTGGAGTGGATGGCGCGCCAGTTCGCAAGGTTTGGCGACATCTATCGGGCCTCTGCGTTCGGAACCAACGTGTACGCAATTAGAGAGCCGGAATTCGCGCACCACGTGCTCGTTGAGAATTGGCAGAATTACGTAAAAGGTCAATTCATCAAGAGAGTGGCCTTCCTTCTTGGCAATGGCCTGATGGTGAGCGAAGGGGAGCTTTGGAAGCGGCAGCGGCGAATGATTCACCCTGCTTTCGACCACAAGATCATCGCTACCTTATCCACACTGATTGCGCAGGTGAATTCCGAACTGCTTGAGAAGTGGCAACTGGCGGCCCTGAAACAGGAGAGCGTAAATGTTACCCGCGACGTCAGCGGGATGGCCCTTCAGGTAATCCTTCGGTTCATCTTCGGCGAAGACTACGAACGGGTTGGCTCGCGTTTTCGTCTCCTGTCCGATGAGTCAGCGCGCGACTTGTCATTCGCCCAGGGATTCCGGGCGCTCGGGAAAATTGTTCTTGAGGTCGCCGCCCGTCGTCGAAGCCAGCCCTCGATGTCTACCGATGCTCTTAGTGTGCTCATGCAGGCGCGCGGCCCGGAAGATGGCCAGTCGATGCAGGATCGTCAGTTGGTCAACGAAATTCTCACGTTGATTGTGGCAGGACATGAAACGACGGCGAGCACTTTGAATTGGACCTGGTACTTGATCTCCCAGCATCCGGAAGTCGAACGGAGCCTGTCAGATGAACTCGCCAATCTCACGGCCTTCCCGGAGTTCGACGATCTGCCCAGGTTCGTCTATACGCGGCAAATCATTGATGAGGCTACACGGCTGTATCCGGCGGGGTGGTTGATGACGCGCAAAGCGCTGAAAGACGATCGGCTCGGTGACTACTTTGTCCCGGCCGGGACTGAAATCTATGTGTCGCCTTACTTCATCCAGCGGAACCCCAACGTTTGGGAAGATCCCGACCGCTTCACCCCCGATCGTTTCGCCCCAGGAAGTTCAATCTCCCGGCATCGCCTGGCGATGATACCTTTTTCCGCGGGACCCAGAAACTGCATCGGGGCGTCGTTCGCACGGGTCGAAATGCAGATCCATCTCATGACCATCGCCAAACACCTGCGACTGAGGTACATTCAATCGAGGGATATCGAATTCGAGGCGGGCGTGAATCTCCGCAATAGATTTGACTTCATCATGTACCCCGAGGTGAAGCGCCCGAATGTTACGGCCTTGTGAGTGATAGAAAATTTCGGGAGGATAACCGCGAATGTCCGTCAGGACCGAAGTCATAGCCCAATTCACACAAGTCGCGGAAGAGCAGAACAAGGAAATGGCGACGCTCGCCGACGACCTTCCGCTTTTGAATTCGGGACTCGATTCGCTCTGTTTCGCCGTCATCGTCGCGCGACTGGAGGATGCTCTTGGAGTGGACCCGTTCAGCGCCGATTCGGATTCGCCTTTCCCCGTGACGCTGGGCGACTTCATCAGGTCTTACGAAAATGCCGTGCATTAACGGGATGGCGCTGCGGGATTATTTTAGCGGCGAAGCGTCGGCCGCATCGCCAACCGTCGCCCGCGTCGAGGAGTTCCGCGGAAAGTCTGTTCTCATCTCGACCAGCGACCAACTCAGCGCGGCACGTGCGCTGATTCAACTGGATGGCGTCGCGCGCCGCATGGTTCTGTGCACTCCCGATGCCCCTCTGGAACATCTCGCCGCAATAACGGAATCCGCTGAGGTCGATGCGATCGTTTCCGATCAGGGCGCGCTCGGCCCGAATTACCCCGCCATCGCCTCTTGCGAAACGGAATGGATTCTGCTCACATCGGGGACCACGGGCGTTCCCAAGCTGGTCGTTCATACATTGCAAAGTCTGGCTCATGCGATCAGTCAAGGCGCGCCGATCAATCCGGGCGCGACACAGGCTAGCCCAGTTGTTTGGAGCACCTTCTACGACATCCGTCGTTATGGCGGTCTTCAGATCTTCCTGCGCGCCGTCCTCACAGGGGCGTCGCTCGTGCTGTCGGACTCGCATGAGTCGCCAGCCGAATTTCTGGAACGTGCCGGCGCTCGCGGAGTTACCCACATCTCCGGAACCCCGTCCCATTGGCGTCGCGCTTTAATGAGCCCCGCGGCCAAGCAGATTGACCCGGAGTATATTCGATTGTCCGGGGAGATCGCCGACCAGACGATTCTGAATCATCTCAAGTCCTTCTATCCGAAGACCAAGCTGTCGCACGCTTTCGCATCCACCGAGGCAGGTGTGGCGTTCGAGGTGAACGACGGTCTCGCCGGCTTCCCTGCGGGCCTGGTCGGACAGAAGTCCGGCGTTGAGATGCAAGTACGCGATGGCTCGCTGCGCATCCGTTCTCCACGAATCGCCAGGCGATATCTGGGCCACATGACTAAGCCCCTGGTGGACGCGGACGGCTTTGTCGATACAGGGGACGTCGTCAAACTGCATGGGGATCGCTATCATTTCGCGGGCCGGCGCGATGGCGTCATCAACGTGGGCGGCCAGAAAGTGCATCCGGAAGAAGTGGAGGCTGTGATCAACGGTCACCCGGATGTCAGGATGTCCGTTGTTCGCACCAGGAGGAATCCCATCACAGGCGCGCTCGTGGTGGCCGATGTGGTGCTGAAAGCGGCGACGGAGCGAACCCATCAGAATGACATTCTGGCGCACTGCCGAAAGACGCTCCCCGCGCACAAGGTTCCCGCCATCATCAACTTCGTCCCTGCGCTGGCGATCGCCGAGACTGGAAAACTACTGCGACATGCGTAATGTGGTTGTGACCGGAGGTAGCCGGGGCTTAGGCTTAGGAATCGCGCGCAAGCTGGCCGCATCCGGTTTCCGAGCCATAGCCGTAGCGCGAAAGGAATCGAGTCAACTCACTCAGGCCATCGAACTCGCCTCTCCTGGATCTTTTCATTTCGTTCCTTTCGATCTTGCGGAAATCGAAAGCCTTCCCACTCTAGCCAAAACGCTGCGGAAAACATTCGGCCCGATCTATGGACTCGTGAACAATGCGGGCATCAGTTTCGATGGCGTTCTGGCCCTCACGCCCGATTCCCAGATCGCGCAGTTGGTGCGGTTGAATACCCTCTCACCCATCGTCCTCACGAAGTACGTAGCGCGTTCGATGATGGCCGATGGCGGCGGACGCATCGTCAACATAGCGTCGATTATTGCCGCTACCGGCTATAGCGGCCTCTCCGTCTACGGCGCGACAAAGGCCTCGCTGGTTGGGTTTACGCGTTCGCTGGCGCGCGAGGTTGGGCCGATGGGCGTAAACGTGAACGCCGTCGCCCCGGGCTTCGTTGATACGGACTTGACCAGCGGACTCAATGACGAGCAGCGCGAAAGAATCATCCGGCGTAGCGCCCTGCGTCGTCTCACCGAAATCGACGACGTGGCCAGTGCCGTCAAGTTTCTGCTCGGCGAAGGGTCGAAAAACATAACAGGAACGGTGCTCACCGTTGACGCGGGTAGTACCGCATGAGCGAGCCTTCGTCCGCCAAAGCCTGGCTGCGTGCGCTGGAATTAACGGCGTCAATCCCGCGCCATCGCAACTGCGTCTTTCCCACCGTTATCGAGGAACTTGCCGTTCGATGGAATCGTGAGCCGGCGCTTGTTTCGGATCGTGAGTGCCTGTCCTATCGAGAGCTCGACGAACGGGCGAATCGCTACGCAAGATGGGCTCTCCACAAGGGCTTGGCCAAAGGGGAAACGGTCTGCCTGTTCATGCCGAACCGGCCTGAGTATATAGCAATCTGGCTTGGCATCACGAGGATCGGAGGCGTGGTTGCTCTGCTCAACACGAATCTCAGGGGCCCGTCGCTGAAACACTGCATCGATATCGTCGCGCCGAAACAAGTCATTGTCGCCGCTGAGCTTGTGGACGCCTTGAACCCGGCGGACCTCACTGTGACAAATATCTGTATCCACAGCGACATGGAGATCGAACAGCACTCAGGCGAAGCACTGCGCCCCACCGAGCGCCGCGACGTCTCCATCGATGATCGGGCGCTCTACATTTACACGTCGGGAACTACCGGACTTCCGAAAGCTGCCAACGTGAGCCACGCCCGGCTGATGCAATGGAGCCACTGGTTTGCCGGCATGATGAACACCAGCCCGGCCGATCGGATGTACGATTGCCTGCCGATGTACCATAGCGTCGGCGGCGTCCTTGCGCCGGGCGCGGTTCTGGTAGGCGGCGGTTCGGTCGCCGTCGCCGAGAAATTCTCAGCCAGTCAGTTCTGGAGCGATGTCGTTCGATGGGATTGTACGCTGTTTCAATACATCGGCGAGCTTTGCCGTTACCTGCTGAATGCCCCTCCCTCTGACTCAGCCCACCGAATCCGGATGGCGTGCGGCAATGGCCTGAGCCGTGACGTTTGGGATGAGTTTAAGAACCGGTTTCAAATTCCCCGGATCTTTGAATTCTATGCCGCTACCGAAGGCGGCGTCCCTCTGTTCAACATCGAAGGGGAGCGCGGCGCAATCGGACGAGTTCCTCCTTATCTGCGGCATCGATTCTCCCCGACATTGGTTCAATTCGATGTCGAGCAAGTCGAGCCCGTCAGGAACGAGCAGGGTTTCTGCATTAAATGCTCCGCGGGCGAAACCGGGGAAGCCATCGGCCAGGTCGTAGACGATCCGTCAAATCCAGGCAGCCGGTTCGAAGGCTATACGAATGACGAGGCTTCGCGGGAACGCTTACTCCGAAACGTCTTCAAACCGGGCGACGAATGGGTCCGCACGGGCGACTTGATGCGTAAGGACGAGCGGGGTTTTTATTATTTCGTCGATCGAATCGGTGACACGTTCCGCTGGAAAGGAGAAAATGTAGCGACTTCCGAGGTCGCGGAAGCAATCTGTGCATTTCCAGGAGTAGCGCAGGCCATCGTCTACGGTGTGGCCATCCCCAGGGCCGACGGCCGCGCCGGAATGGCGTCCCTGGTTACCGAACGGGAACTCGACCTGAAAGAGTTCAGGGACTACCTGAACAACCTGCTGCCTCACTATGCGCGTCCTTTATTCCTGCGCATCCGGACTGAAATGGAAGTGACGCCAACCTTCAAATACAGCAAAGCCAACCTCGTGCGCGAGGGCTACGACCCTGCCGCAACAGCCGACGCGCTTTACTTCAACCACCTCAAAGACGAAGCGTTCGTCCCGCTTGACCAGGAACTTTACGAACGCATTCAAAACGGTCAGGTCCGCTCCTAGAAATGCTGCTCAACGATATCCAGAACGCGGTGATTCAGGTGCAGTCCGACATCGCCCTCGGCCCCGTCGTAACGCACGTTACCCCGGCAGAGGTTCGAAACCACCTGACATCCCGTTATGACTTCACGAAAGAAGTTCCTCTCGATGAGGTCATCGCCGACGTAGAAGGAATGCTGCGCAAGTGGCAGGTCCACGTCACGCATCCCCGCTATTTCGGCCTCTTTAACCCCAGCGTAACGGTTGCCTCCGTCGTCGCCGACGCGATTGTGGCCGTCTACAATCCGCAACTTGCGACATGGAGCACCTCGCCGGCTGCAAACGAAATTGAACGCCATACCCTCGGATGGCTCGGTGCAAAGTTTGGTTTTCCGGCGGATGCCGCCGCAACGTTCACCAGTGGTGGCGCCGAGGCGAATCTTTCCGCGGTGATCGTCGCATTGACGCGAGCTTTCCCTGAGTACGGTGAGCACGGGTTGGCAGGGCTTTCCGCGATGCCCACATTCTATGTGTCGGGCGAAGCGCATCACTCTTTTAATAAGATCGCCCATATGGTCGGGCTGGGACGCCGATCGCTTCGAACCGTCAGC
>Ga0182016_10008860_pt1 | contig 10076 bp, 9 predicted proteins | sample 712S2MmetaG_FD_120491 | JGI IMG/M metagenome (GOLD analysis project Ga0182016, IMG submission 120491) | Permafrost microbial communities from Stordalen Mire, Sweden - 712S2M metaG | ecosystem: Environmental > Terrestrial > Soil > Wetlands > Permafrost | place: Sweden: Stordalen | collected... | reverse complement strand
AGCGCGAGCGCGCCGGTCGCCAGCGAACGCCAATTCGCCCCTTCGTAGCGGGAGATGCCCTTTACCCCGCCGCGACCTGCAAAGCGGTCGGCGACAGGCCCGTGGCGCGCCGCCAATACGTTGACGCAAAAGTGCCGCCGCAGTTCAATCATCGGCAAGGCCGACGCCAGCCGATTGACGCAAACGATCATTGTCGGCGGATCGACCGAAAGCGAAACGGCGGAAGTCGCCGTCAGGCCGGTTCGCTCGTCGCCGATGCCCGCGGTGATGACACAGACGCCGCCGGCGACCTGCCGCATCGCATCCTTCAGCGTCGGAGCGCCAATCTGAATCGGATGTTGGACGGCGGCGTTCATACTCTCTCCGCGGAGCGCGTGTTTCGTCGTGATGATAATGCTCACCAAATTGAATGCGATTGAAATTATGTATGTATAAAACTCAATTCCGTTGATCGCTTGGCGCGGTCTCCCGTCCGAGCGTCATGAGGCTCGCCGAGAGCGCGGACAATGCGAGCCAGAACGCCGCGGCGCGATAGGCGATCAGCTCGGCGGGGTGCGCGCCCCGGCAGAGCGTCCGCGCGAGCCTGCAAATCTCGGAATCGCCAATCAGGCAAGTGCTCGCCTCGCCCGCGCTGATGTAGTTGTATTCGATGACGGTGCGGTAGGTCAGCCACCACCACCCTGCGGAGCCCGCGACAGCCAATACGCCGAGCGCCAAGAGAGCCAGGGAAACCCGATTCATCGCGAACTCACGTTTTTAGGCCGAGCGTTTCAAGGATTTCCCGGCGCTTCGCAACGATATCGGGATCGTCGCGATGGCGCGGATAGGGCTTGTCCACTTTGAACTCGGCCTTGATGTGGGCGGGCCGCTCGCTGAACACGACGACGCGGCCGGCGAGCAGCAGGGCTTCCTCTACGTCGTGGGTCACGAGCAACGCAGTAAAGCCGCGCCGGCGCCAGAGCTTGACGAGTTCCTCCTGAAGCGCGAGCCGGGTCAGGGAATCGAGTTTGCCGAGCGGCTCGTCGAGCAGCAGCAGCGAAGGGTCGTTGACGAGGGCGCGCGCGAGCGCGGCGCGCTGCGCCATGCCGCCGGAGAGCTGGTGCGGATAGGCCTTTGCGAAGGCGGTGAGCTCCGTCAGCGCCAGCGCGTCCGTCACGCGGCCGCGCTGCGACTTCAAGACGCCGCGCGCCTCCAGGCCGGTCGCGACATTGGCCTGAACCGTCGCCCAGGGAAACAGGGTCGGGTCCTGAAACACCAGGATCCGTGAGGGGTCGGGCCGCAGGATCGGCTCGCCGTCGCCGAGAATCGAGCCCGACGTCGGCGTCTCGAGTCCCGCGATCAATCTGAGAAGCGTCGATTTCCCGCAGCCCGACGGACCGAGCAGCGCGACGAACTCGCCCGCGGCGATCTCAAGATTGACCCCGTCCAGCGCCCGCAGCCTCGACCCGTCGAGATCGAATTCGTGACTGACGCCGCGCACGTCGAGCGACAGGCTCGGATGCGTCTGCGCAACCGCGGCCGCGAGGCTCACGAGATGAACCCCTTCTGCCAAACCAGCAGCCGGTCGCGCACCATGAACATCAAGCGCACGACGCCCGAGCAGAGCAAGGCCATGATCAGCAGCGTGGCGTAGACATTCGCATAGCCGGAATACGCGGTCTGAAACTGAATGTACCAGCCGAGGCCAAATTTCGCACCGAGCATTTCCGCGACCACCAGCACCGCAAAGGAATAGTAGAGGCCCATGAAGAGCCCGACGAAGGTGTGCGGAAGCGAGCCGGGAACTGCGATTTTCCGGATCAGATACCAGTCACTGGCGCCAAGCACATGGCCAACGTCGTAATAGGCCTTGTTGATCGACCCGACGCCGGAAGCCGTCAGAATCGCGACGGGAATGCCGGAGGCGAGCCCGACGATGAAAATGCTTGCGAGGAATGTGGTCGGAAAGAAATAGAATGTGACGGGAATCCACGCGGTCGCCGGAACCGGCCCGATCAGTTTCAGGATCGGCATGCCCCAGTAGGCGAAACTCTTGGACCAGCCAAGCGCAATCCCCAGCACATAGCCGACCGCTACGCCGCTGACGAACCCGAGGCTCCAAAGGCGCAGCGTGTAACCGATACAGATCAGAAGACGCGGCCCATCCGTGACGTAGACGTTGAGCAGACCATGCGGCGGCGAGAAGAACGGCTTTGGCAGCCAGCCGAATTTCGCCGTCGTGAGTTCCCACAGCGTCAACCAGACACCGATGGCGATAAACCACGGGCCGTAGTGAACGATGCGTTCGCCCGCCCGCCCGAGCCGATGCACGGAAAGCGCGAGGATGACGAAAATAATTGCCGCGCCGACCATGATTTGTGCAAACAGCGGCCCGCTGCCCCAATGCACCACGTCGGGCAGCGCGACTGTCACCAGCCCCGCCGCCGCCCATGTGAGCGCTGCGATCCACCCCTGCTTCCAGCTTGTCCGCCAGATGTAAACCAGCGAGGCCGGCCCGCTCGCGGCCGGCCTCGAGTCGAGTGTGCGGATTGCGTCGCTCATCTACCCGTCTCAGGACAGCAGATTGACCGTTATGCGCTCGGCGAACTCTTTCGGATCGGTCGTCGGGTCGAGCACTTTCACGAGCTTCAGGTCTTCGGACGTGATCCGGATCTGATCGATCAGCGCCTGACCGATGGGGTGGTTGTGGTAGACGAGCGCCCCGAGAATCTCGGTGAGATCGGCGAGGCTGAGGCCCGCGGGCTTCAACGCGTCGAAATACCACTTGGCGACCTCGTCGGGGTGATTGGCGGTGTATTCGTGAATTTCGATGTTCGCCTCCGCCAGTCGTCGCAGAGCATCCTTGTTGGCGGCGAGGAACGGGCCGTTGGCGCCGAGCACACAGCAGGTGTGATTCTCGTAGACCCCGGTCTGGGTGTCCGCGATCTTGGTGAAGCCGAACTGCTTCTGAATCGAAAACGCCCAAGGGTCGAGATGGGCGGCGAGATCCGCATCGCCGCGATTGACCGTTTCGCCGACGAGGTCGAACGGAACCGCTTTCCAGGTGACGTCGGTCTCCGGATCGATGCCCGCCTTGGCGAGCGTAACCTGGAACGCCACCTGCGGCGGAGCGCCGATGCCGTAGGTCGCGATGGTCTTGCCCTTCACACCCGCGATATCCTTAATCCCCGAGGCTTTGGAGGCCATAAGGCGCTGGCAGCCGCCATGCGAGCCGACGAACAGTTTGACGTCGAAGCCCTGCTCGAGCGGCTTCAGCCAATCGCCGATCAACCCCGCGCCGGCGTCCGCCTTGCCGGTTGCCAGCGCCTGAATCAACGTCTGCCCGCTGGCGCCCTGATAGAACAGCTCCACGTCGAGATCGTGTTTCTTGTAGATGCCGCTGGCGACGCCGAAGCCGAGCGGCGAATGGCAGGCCGCAACCTCCGTCCACGCCAGCCGAATCTTTGGCGCAGGCCCCGCGATCGCGGGCGAGAATACTTTGGATCCCATCGCGACCGCAGACGCGGCGACGCCGAGCCCACCGACGGTCTTAAGTACAGACCGGCGCGAAACGCCGTTTGGCTTTGACTTACCGGACATGGATTGCCTCCTCAGTTTGATGTCTTAAGCCGCCTTGCGGGCAGGCTGGTTGACGGGAACCCGCGATGCGCTGTCGATCGCCTGCGCGAGGTCGGCGATGATGTCGTCGGGATGCTCGATGCCGACGGAGAGGCGGACGTATCCAGGCGTGACGCCGGCCGCGAGCTGCTCGGCGGAGCTCAGCTGCTGATGCGTCGTCGAGGCAGGATGGATCGCCAGCGAGCGCGCGTCGCCGATGTTGGCGACGTGATAGAGCAGTTTCAGCGAGTCGATGAACCGACGGCCGGCCTCCACGCCGCCCTTCAACTCAAACCCCACGAGCCCCCCGTAACCGCCCTTGAAATAGGCGTCCGCGCGGCGGCGCGGTTCGCCGGTCTGCAGGCCGGGATAGATGACGTGGCTGACCTCAGGGCGCCCGGCAAGGAATTCGGCGACGAGCTTGGCGTTCTCGTTGTGCTGGCGGATTCGCAGCGGAAGGGTTTCGAGCCCTTGCAGCAACTGGAACGAATTGGCGGGCGAAAGCGCCGCGCCGAGATCGCGCAGCAGCTTTACGCGCGCGCGCAACACAAAGGCGATGGGCCCGAGCGGCTTGGCGGCTTCCGTCCAGATGGCGCCGTGATAGGCTTCGTCCGGCTGCGTCAGCAGCGGGAACCGCTCGGCATGCGCCTCCCAGGGGAAGTTGCCGCCATCGATGATGACGCCGCCGATCGTGGTGCCGTGCCCGCCAATATATTTGGTCGCGGAATAGACGATCACCGCTGCGCCGTGCTCGAAGGGACGCGCGAACAGCGGCGAAGCCGTGTTGTCGATGATGAGCGGCACGCCGAAACTGCGGCCGATGTCGGCGACTTCCCGGATCGGGAAGACATGCAGTTTCGGATTCGGCAATGTTTCCGCATAGTAGGCCTTGGTCTTGGCGTCGGTGGCGCGGCGGAAATTTTCGGGATCCGCGGGATCGACGAACCGCACTTCGACGCCGAACTGCTTCAGGGTTTGAGAGAACAGCGTAACGGTGCCGCCGTAAAGGTCGGTCGAAGAGACGATGTTGTCGCCGCTGGAGGCGAGGTTGAGTACGGCGTAGGCCGAGGCGGTCTGACCCGAGGCAACCGCCAGCGCCGCCGCGCCGCCTTCCAAAGCCGCGATCCGGTCCTCGAAGGCGGTCGTCGTCGGGTTCTGCACGCGCGTGTAAATGTTGCCGAGTTCCTCAAGCGCAAACAAGCGCGAGGCGTGATCGGTGTCCTGGAACTGATAGGAGGTCGTCTGATAGATCGGCACTGCGACCGCGCCGGTAGCCGGGTCGGAGCGATAGCTCCCTCCGTGCAGCGCCAGCGTCTCAAAACGTCTGTTGTCGGTCATGTGTGTCTCCGTTGCGGGCTTAGTAGGCCGAGGCTGGTTCGCGTTGCTTCTGAGTGCGATCGAGCAAGTCCGGGTAGTGTCGCTGCGCCACGTCGGGGTGCGAGCGCAGTCGGCTCTCCAGGTAGTTCTTGCCGACTTCGCGGAAGAGCGGATTGAGCGGGTCCTGCGTCAGGCCGCGCGCCTTCGAGGCGAGCTCCGGCGGCAATTCGAGGACGGGTACGGTCGCTTCAAGATTCGCGCCGAGGAAAAAGGCCACCGAAAGCCGCTCGACGCCGGGCGGGGGCGAAACGACGCGGTGAATATTTGCGCGCAGATAGCCGCTGGAGGCGAGCTCGAGGATTTCGCCGATATTGACGACAAAGGTTCCGGGCCTCGGCGGGGCGTCGATCCATCCTTGGTCGCCTTCAACCTGCAGCCCCGCAACCTTGTCCTGCAGCAGGATGCTTACGAACCCTGAGTCTTTGTGCGCGCCAACCCCCTGATCGCCCTCATCCGCCGACCGCCCGGGATAGCGGATGAGTTTGATAAGCTGGTTGGGCGTCGGCGTGTAAATCGGCTCGAAAGCGTTTTCAGGCTGATCCAGCGAAGCCGCGAACGCGCGAAGCACGCGAATGGCGAGCGCTGTGACTTCCGCCTGATAGCGGAGCAGCGCTGGCTTCAGCTCAGGCAGCGCTTCGGGCCACTGATTGGGGCCCTGCAAGCGAGACCACGGCGGCGAGGTCGGCGTGACCGGCAACGGATCGCGCTCGCTCGCCACGTCGAGCTGTTCGCGCCAGTCCGGCTTGCCGCGCGTATGTTCGTAGCCCGCACGATTATAGCCGCGAAAATGCGGCGAGTTGACCATCTCGACGGAAAGCTTGTCCTTCTCGGGCAGGGCGAAAAAACGCCGGGAAAGCTGAAGAACCTCGTCTATCACCTGCGGGTCGACGCCATGTCCTTCGAGGTAGAAGAACCCGGGGCCGCGGGCCGCCGCGCGAAGGTCGGAAAGGAAATTCTCGCGATCGGCCTCAAAACGACTGATGTCGAGCGTCGGAAGGGTTTCGGGTGAATTGTGTCCAGCCATGGGGCTTCCGAGGTCTAGGGAAGGATCGATGATCGCCCTGATGCGTCGACGCTTCGCTCGGCAATACGGCGATCACGGCTTCCGGTTTGGGCCTCTCAAAACGCCACGGCGCCCGCGGGCCGTCAACTAAATCTACTCTTTAGATATATTTACACTTGCGGTCATGGCCTTGAGTCTGCCAAGTGCTTGATGTGGCGCGAGTCGCCGCCGACTTCAGGCGCAGGATTTCGCGCCCCAGCGATCATGGCGACGGCTCATGCTGACGAACCGGGGAAAATACGGCCTAAAGGCGATGGTGTATCTGGCGGGCGCGCCGGCAGGGTCGCCCTCGCTCGTCGCGGACATCGCGGCGGCCGAGAACATCCCGAAGAAATTCCTCGATGCGATTCTTGGCGAGTTGCGGATGGCCGGGCTTGTCCACTCAAAAAAAGGGCGAGGCGGCGGGTTTGTTTTGGCCAGGAGCCCGGAGAATATTGCGGTCGGCGAGATCGTCCGCGCGCTCGACGGCATGTTGTCGCCCATCGCCTGCGCGAGCAAAAAATACTACCGCAAGTGCGAGGATTGCCCTTCGGAAGGCAAATGTCGGGTGCGGCTGATGATGGTTGAAGTGCGCGCTTCGATTTCGAATGTGCTCGACAATCGCTCGCTGGCGCAGATGCGCGGCCTTGCCGGGGAGAGAAGTCCGCAGCGCCGCAGCCCATCAAAATCTCCGGAGCCGGCCGAAAAGGCCCCGCGCAAACAGCGAACATCGCCGACGCGCGCAAAGCCTGCCACCGCCGACCTGCGTCCGTAAGTCGCAGCGCCCCGCTCTTCCTGGCTAACTTTGACTTGCCCGCAATTCGGAGGGCCGCGCGATATTGGCGATGGTCTCGCCGAAAGGCCCCATGTTCGCGCTGATTTTTTCCTGCTTGCGAGCGTGATTGACCGGCAGCAGCGGAAAAACGAGTTCGGCAAAGCGGTAGGCCTCTTCCAGATGGGGGTATCCCGAGAGAATGAAGCTATCGATGCCGAGCGCCATATATTCGCGCATGCGAGCGGCGACCGTCTGCGGATCGCCAACTAGCGCGGTGCCGGCGCCGCCTCGGACCAGCCCGACCCCCGCCCATAGGTTGGGGCTGACTTCCAGCTTGTCGCGACGCCCGCGATGAAGCGCCGCCATGCGGCTTTGTCCGACCGAATCCATGCGCTCGAAGACTTTCTGCGCGGCCTCGATGGTAGCGTCGTCGAGATGGCTGATCAGCTTGTCCGCCGCGCGCCAGGCTTCTTCCGCCGTTTCGCGCACGATAACGTGCAGGCGGATTCCGAAAGAGAGCTTTCGCCCGTGCGCTCGCGCGGCCTCGGAGACGACGGCGATTTTCTCGGCCACGGCATCCGGCGGCTCGCCCCAGGTCAGATATTTGTCGACCAGCTGCGCCGCGACATCGATGCCCGCGTCTGACGAGCCGCCAAAATAGAGCGCCGGAGGCGGGTCCTGGAACGGCCGGAACAGCAGCTTGCCCGCCTCGACTTGAAGGTGCTTGCCGGAATAGTCGATGCTCTCGCCGCGCAACAGCGCGGCGTAGATCTCGAGAAACTCACGCGTCAGGTCATAGCGATCGTTGTGAGAGAGAAAGAGCCCATCGCCCTTGTTTTCTACCGGGTCTCCGCCGGTTACGACGTTGATCAACAACCGCCCCTGCGAGACGCGATCGAGCGTCGCCGTCATGCGCGCGGCGACCGTCGGCGATTGCAGCCCGGGCCGCACCGCGACGAGAAAGCGCAGGCGTTCCGTCTGCGGCGCCAGCGCTGAAGCGACCACCCAGGAATCCTCGCAGCTCTTGCCGGTCGGCAAAAGCACGCCGTAATAGCCCAGCGAATCCGCGGCCTCCGCGATCTGCCTGAGATAGGCGAAATCGACCGCGCGCCCGCCGATGCTCGTCCCGAGATATCGTCCGTCGCCGTGGGTCGGGATAAACCAGAGAAGATTAGCTGATTCGACGTTGCTCACGACCCCGGCTTTCTATTGATTTGGAGGAGAACAGGGCGGTCAGGCGACCTCGCGCTGCTCGTTTTCCGTGTCCGCCTGCCGTCGGAGCCAATCACGGAAATAGGCGACCTTCGGCAGATTGAGTTTCGCGCGCGGCGCGACGAAGTAGTAGGCAAAGTCGACCCGGCGCTCGGTCTCGATCGGCCTCACCAGCCTTCCCGCCTGAAGGTCCGCCGCCGCCAGCGTCGATTTCGCGAGCGCGACGCCGCGCCCGAGAATCGCCGCCTCGATAACGAGGCTTGCCTGATTGAACCGCGGCCCGCGGTCGACATCGAAGTTTTCGACCCCCGCCGCGCGGAGCCACATGTCCCAGTTCGGGCACGAGGGATCGTTGTCGGGACTGTCGTCGTGGAGCAGGGTCAGATTCGTGAGATCGCGCGCCGAGCGCAGGGTTTTGCCGCCGAGGAGGTCGGGACTGCAGACGGGCACGACGGTCTCGGTCAGCAGCTTTTCGAAGAACACGTCGGCGTAGCCCCCGGCGCCGTAGCGTATGGCGACATCGACGCGGTCTCTGGCGAAATCCGCAAGCTGCATCGAGGCCGATACGTGGACGTCAATTTCCGGATGTTCGCGCTCGAAGGAATCGAGCCGCGGCAGCAGCCATTTCGCCGCGAAAGACGGGGCGACGCTGACGGACAGCGTGCCTGTCTCGCCGAGCGAACCAATCGCGTCCATCGCCGCCGTGAGATGCGCGAAGGCTTCGCGAAGGTCGCGAAGACCCGCCGCGCCCGCGTCGGTGAGGACGAGTCCCCGGCCGTTGCGCTCGAACACGGGCAAGCCGATGTGGTCTTCGAGCAGCCGGACCTGATGACTGATCGCGGCGGGCGTCACATTGAGTTCGTTCGCAGCGAGCGAAAGGCTGAGATGGCGCGCCGCCGCCTCAAAGGCGCGTAAAGCGTTCAGCGGCGGCAACGATCTTCGTGCGCTTATATTCATGTGTCCCGCCGCCATCAATATACTAATTTGATAGACTTAGATATAGAAGGCTCCGGCGGGAAATGCAAGGCAATTTCGTCGGACGTCCATCCGACGGCGTTTGATAGAAAAAAGGCCCGTCTTCCCGAGAGGGAGCGACAGGCCGAGTCGGAGGAGGTCAAGCGCGACGGAGCCCAAGGACAGGCGACGCCGCTAACCCTCGTCTACCACCGCCCTACGCGTGCGGCGCGTGAGGAATATCGAAGCTTCGGCTCAGTTTTCTTGGGGCTTTGGACCGTGCGCCCGTTGTTAAACCGGTCAACAGGTCCCTCGCCAGCGCCGCCGTTTGCAGACGAATATCGGGCACGGCGATGATTTCCCAGAACGCGGCCTGGCTCATCGGGCCGATCGCGAACAGGCGCTCCGACGCTTTGCCGGCGCGGTCGAGGACGGCGCAATTGTCGGCAACTTCGATGCCGATGCGCAAGGCGTCCACGCGGGCGAGACCGTGAGCGAACAGCGACTCAACCAGCGGATTGGCGCTTTGTTCGGGATCGCTGCGCACGCCGGTGCACGAGATGATGCGGTGGACATCGATGGACTCGATGTCCTGCGAACCGCGCCGGCGCAGGGAGATGCGCGCGCCTTCCCCCGATGGCGCGACGTCGACGACTCTGCCGGCGAAGATTTCAAGTCGTCCGGCCGCGATCATAGCATGGAGCCGCGCTGCGACCTCCGGCGCCATGCGATGCCGGTGCGTATCCCACCACGGCCGGGCATGCTCCAGAAAGCGCTCGCGGCGGCGCGCGCTCATCGCGCGCCAGATCTTCTGAGTATGCGGGCGCAACCCGTCGACCACGCTCCGCCAGTCGCCGCCGCGCGGCCGCGTCTCCTTTGCGAGCGCGCGCAGCCAATGCAGAAGTTCCGGAAGCGGCCGGTCGAACGGCGCCTCGCGTTCGTCGATCGGCAACGGATCCACCTTGACGTGAGCCGCCGGCAGCAGGCCGCGACGCGAAACCGCAAGGAGGCGGCCGCGATGCCCGCTGGCGTCGAGCGCGAGCGCGGTGTCGACCATCGTCAGACCGGTTCCAAGGATCAGCAGCGTCGCATCGAGCGGCGCGCCGCCGCCCGCGGGCT
>Ga0182016_10008859_pt1 | contig 10077 bp, 10 predicted proteins | sample 712S2MmetaG_FD_120491 | JGI IMG/M metagenome (GOLD analysis project Ga0182016, IMG submission 120491) | Permafrost microbial communities from Stordalen Mire, Sweden - 712S2M metaG | ecosystem: Environmental > Terrestrial > Soil > Wetlands > Permafrost | place: Sweden: Stordalen | collected... | reverse complement strand
TGTCCCTACGTCAAGGTGCGGTACGGCGCGGCGCGCTCCGTGGAGCTGAAGGACACCCCCGAGCAGACCTCGATGGTCGGATAGACCGGCGAAATCCAGAACCTGGGCTCGCCCTGCCAATACACGGGCTCCGAGCCGATCCGCGTGCAGGTGCAGGTGCTGTTCGCCCTGGGGCGAGGGCCGCAGGCTCAGGGCTCGTCCAAAACCTATCGCTATTGGGTGGCGGTGACCGATCGAAATCGGGACGTCATCGACAAGGTCTTCTTCAACCTTCCGGTCAACTTTCCCGTGGGAAAAGATCGGGTGATGTACACGGACACCCTAAAGGGCATCACCATTCCGCGCAGCAACACCAAGGTGAGCGGCGGCAATTTCGAGGTGTTGGTCGGCTTTGACGTCACCCCGCAGATGGTCGCCTTCAATCGCGACGGCAAGCGCTTCAAGCCCAGCGCGGTGATCGCCGACCAGGCCCAGAGCAGCGCCACGGCCAAATGACCGATCTTAGAAGGGCTTTGAGCGAGGCGGTGGGGGCCGCCTTCGCCTCAGCCGATCTGCCGGCGGAGCTCGGGCGCGTAACCGCCAGCGACCGCCCGGACTTGGCTGATTTTCAATGCAACGGCGCCTTAGCGGCCGCCAAGAGCGCCCGCCGCGATCCGCGTGAAATCGGCGCGCAGGTGGTCGCCCAATTGCGCGAGAACCCCGTGTTCAAATCCGTCGAACTGGCGGGACTGGGCTTCATCAATCTTCGCGTAGCCAACGGCGTCCTATCCGAGCGCGTGCGGGAGATCAGCGCCGACGAGCGCGCCGGCGGACAGCCGGCGGAAACTGCGCGCCGGGTGATGATCGATTACGGCGGCCCGAACGTGGCCAAACCCATGCATGTGGGCCATCTGCGTTCTTCCATCATCGGCGAATCGCTCAAGCGGATCTTCCGCTTCCGCGGCGATAACGTGCTGGGCGACGCCCACTTCGGCGACTGGGGCTTCCAGATGGGGCTGCTGATCATCGCCGCCAGCGATGAGAACCCCCACTGGCGAGCGGTGGCCGAGGAGCTGTGGCGCACGCCTGACGGACCCAAGCCACAGGAGGAGGACCGCTTCATCGCTCTGCTGTTGGAAGGGCTGGATCTGGACACTCTGGACCGCCTCTATCCCTCGGCCGCAGCCAAGGCAAAGCAGGATGAGGAATTCCGCGACCGAGCCCGCAAGGCCACGGCCGAACTGCAGGCTGGCAAGCCGGGCTATCTGCGCCTGTGGCGCCACTTCGTCGCCGTCAGTCGCAAGGCCCTGCAGCGGGAATTCGAGGCGCTAGGCATCGAATTCGACCTGTGGAAAGGCGAAAGCGACGCCGATCCGCTGATTCCCGAGATGATCGAGACGCTGAAGGCCAAGGCCCTTCTTGTGCAGGATCAGGGCGCTCAGATCGTCCGGGTAGCGCGCGAGGACGATAAGCGCGAGCTGCCGCCGCTGCTGGTGGTCTCGTCCGAAGGCTCGGCCATGTACGGCACCACCGACCTGGCCACGATCCTCGACCGGCGGCGCACCTTCGATCCCCAGCTGTGCCTGTACGTCGTAGACCAGCGCCAGGGCGACCATTTCGAGCAGGTGTTCCGCGCCGCCTATCTGGCGGGCTATGCCACCGATGGCTCATTGGAGCATCTGGGCTTCGGCACCATGAACGGGCCTGACGGCAAACCCTTCAAGACCCGCGAAGGCGGCGTCCTCAAGCTGCACGACCTCATCGAATCCGCCCGGGAGAAAGCCCGCCAGCGGCTGCATGAAGCGGGACTAGGGGTGGAGCTGTCGGAGGTGGCCTTCGAGGATACGGCGCACAAGGTGGCGATGGCCGCCATCAAGTTCGCCGACCTGCAGAACTTCCGCGGCGCCAGCTACATCTTCGATCTGGACCGTTTCACCAGCTTCGAGGGCAAGACTGGGCCCTATCTTCTGTACCAGGCCGTCCGCATCAAATCCTTGCTGCGTAAGGCGGCGTCGGAAGGCGCACAGCCGGGCTTGGCGGTCGTGGAGGAGCCAGCCGAGCGTGAACTGGCGCTGGTGCTGGACGGTTTCGATCAGGCCGTATCCGACGCCTACGCCAAGCGCGCGCCCAACTTCATCGCCGAGCATGCCTATCGGCTGGCGCAAACCTTCTCCAAGTTCTACGCCGCCTGCCCGGTGATGGGCGCCGACACCCCGGCCCAGCGCGCCTCGCGCCTGGCCATGGCGCAGACGGCCCTGCGGCAGTTGGAGCTCTCGTTGGGGCTGCTCGGCCTGGAAGCGCCGGAGCGCATGTAGGCGTCCGCGTCTACGGCTGCGCCGTCTCGGTCTGTTTCAGGCCCCCGGCCGCCTTGTCGAAGGCCGCACGATCGGAGGGCGTCAGGTCGGCGGCCCCGATCACCACGCCCTTGGTCAGGATGCCTTCCACGAAATAGGTGTGGTCCGGATCGATCTGGAGCTTGAGGCTGTCCTTGAACTCCGGCTCCTCGGTGGCGGTGTAGGTGTGCAGCCCCGGCTCGACGGTCTCGACGAAATAGGCGCCGTTGGTCAACTTGCCCAGCGCCTTGCCGTTCTCGCGGACATTGAACCACTGGCCCGTGCCCAGCAGGGAGTGGGCGCGGAAAAACACCACCTGGCCCATCCCTTTGGGCGGCGGGGCGATGACTAACCCGCCGTCGCTGACCGGGGCCGGACGGGCCATGACGCCGGCCAGCGCGCGCTCGTCCGACGTCGCCCGGCCAAGCGAGGGCAGAACGACGCTTGCGGCCAGCTCAGCCGTGGCCTTGGTTCCGGCGGGGAATTCGACGTTGTCGCCCTGCACAGCCATGCCCACGAAGCCAATGGGTCCCAACACGATGCCTGAAAGGCCTATCACCTCGGCCGGCATCACATTGCCCTTTCCCGCAGCCGCCAGCTGCAGACCGCGCAAAGGAATTCGCCGATCGCCCAGCCGCAGAAAGTCGGCCGCCAGCACCAGCTTGGCCGCCTTCCCGCCAAACCCTGGCCTAGACGACTCGATCACTTCGCCTTCTCCGGGGGTCCCCGCGTGCAGCAGGACCCGGCCGTCCACAATCAGCGGCGCGGCCAGGCGCAGCAGGACACGGTCTCCGGTCCTGTAGAGGCGAGTGCTGACCGGGTCGATCAGTTCGACCTCCACCGCGGCGCCAGCGGGCGCCAGGCAACAGTGCGCCGCACGGGCCGCGCCGGGCCGAGTCAGCGCCTGGGCCGGGTCAAAGCTCGCCAGAGCCGCAATCAGAGCCAAAGCCAACCAAGGTCTCATCGCCGTCTCCCTCGCCCTTGCAAGCGCTGCTGTCGCCAGAATTAGCGCGCCAAAGCCAAGCTGGTTCCGACATGATCGGCCTGTGGCGACGGCGCCAGGTCGGCGAGAGCCGCAGCAGTTAGCCGGTTCGAATTTGCGCTCGCTACGCATGCGTTTACAGCAGATTTGCGCGCCACGCTCATTCGTCAACGTCCGCGTTGACTCCCTCCGCCGCCTCACCTACGCAAGGGTTGCTCTCGCGGGAGAGGCCGGATTCGATGTCCGGCGCCGAAGGCGCAACCACCCCGGAAACGCTCAGGCAAAAGGACCGCGCGAGCTGTCGAACGCTGGAAAGTAGCGGCCCATGCCTGACAAGCAGGGCGCCGCTCGCCGACGGAGCAAGGGGCCCGGCCCCGAAATCTCTCAGGCGCAAGGACAGCGGGGGTGCGCATCAGGCCACAAGGCCCGAGTGCGTCTTTCCCGTTAATGCCTGGAGCGTCGATGCAACCCGAGCAAGCTCTTCTCAAAACCCCGCTGCACTCGGCCCACGCCGAAGCCAAGGCCCGCTTTACGCCCTTCGCCGGCTACGACATGCCGGTGCAGTACGCCGACGGCGTCCTGACCGAGCACCGCTGGGCCCGCGAACACGCCGGCCTGTTCGACGTGTCGCACATGGGGCCAGCGGTGTTGCACCTGAACAGCCCGAGCGGCGACCCCGAGCGCGACCACGCCGCCATCGCCGCCGCGCTGGAACAGCTCGTTCCGGCGGACCTGCAGCGCCTGAAGCGCGGGCGCCAACGCTACACCTTCCTGCTCAACGCCAACGGCGGGATCATTGACGACCTGATGGTGCTTCGGCCCGAACGGGACGACCGGCAGGACCGCCTGTTCCTGGTGGTCAACGCCGGAACCAAGCCGGCCGACTTCGCCCTGATCGGCCAGGCCCTGGCCGGGACCGCCACGCTGACCCCGCTGGCAGACCACGCCTTGATCGCCCTGCAAGGGCCCGAGGCCGCCGCCGTGTTCGCCGCCCTGGTCCCCCAAGCGCTGGACCTCAGCTTCATGCAGGGCCGCTGGTTCGGCTGGGAAAGTCATTTCCTGTCAGTCACGCGCTCGGGCTACACCGGCGAGGACGGCTTCGAGATCATGATCGACAACGAGGCGGCCCCTGCGCTGTGGACGCGGCTGCTCGAGGACGGGCGGGTGCGCCCCATCGGCCTAGGCGCGCGCGATTCCCTGCGGCTGGAGGCCGGTCTTCCGCTGTACGGCCACGACCTGGACGAAAGCATCTCGCCGGTGGAGGCGGGCCTGACCTTCGCCTTGTCCAAGCGACGCCTGGCCGCCGCCGATTTTCCCGGCGCGGCGCGCATTCTTGGCGAACTGGCCGACGGCCCCGAGCGGGTGCGCGTGGGCTTGAAGGTGCAAGGCGCCCCGGCGCGCGAGGGGGCCGATATCGCAACGCCGGACGGCGCCGTGGTCGGGCGTGTCACCAGCGGCGGCTTCTCTCCCACCCTGTCCCAGCCCATCGCCCTGGCCTTCGTTCCTCCCGCCCTGGCGGCGCCCGGAACCCGACTGAACGCCATCGTCCGCGGCAAGCCCCAGCCGGCCGAGGTGGTCGCCCTGCCCTTCGTTCCCCACCGCTACGCCCGCCAACCCTGACAAGAGACCGCCATGCGCTTCACCAAAGACCATGAATGGATCGAGCTTAACGGCGACATCGCCACCGTCGGCATCACCGCCTACGCCGCCGAGCAGCTCGGTGATGTGGTGTTCGTCGAGACCCCCGAGGTCGGCAAGGTGGTCAAGGCGGGCCAGTCCTTGGCGGTGGTGGAAAGCGTCAAGGCCGCCTCGGACATCTACGCCCCCATCGACGGCGAGGTGGTGGAGACCCAGGCGGCTCTATCGGACCATCCCGAAACGGTGAACGAAGACCCCGAAAGCGCCGCCTGGTTCGCCAAGCTCAGAATCGCCGACCCGGCCCAAATCGACTCCCTGATGGATCGCGACGCTTACGAAGCCTTCCTGGACACGCTCTGACCATGCGCTACCTACCCCTGACCCCCGAAGATCGGGCGCAGATGCTCGCGGCCATCGGCGCCGTCGACATAGATGATCTGTTCACGGACGTTCCTCAATCCGTGCGCCTGAACGCGCCAGTGGACCTGCCCGCTCATCTGGGCGAACTGGAGGTCGAGCGCCAACTCTCAGCCCTTGCCGGCAAGAACCGCCCGGCCGGCGCCGGCCCGTTCTTCTGCGGCGCCGGCGCCTATCGCCACCATGTGCCGGCCAGCGTGGACCACATCATCCAACGCTCGGAATTCCTCACCAGCTATACGCCCTATCAGCCGGAGATCGCCCAGGGCACCTTGCAGGCCCTGTTCGAGTTCCAGACCCAGGTGGCGGCCCTCACCGGCATGGAGACGGCCAACGCCTCCCTCTACGACGGCTCGACGGCCTGCGGCGAGGCGGTGTTGATGGCCGCGCGCATCACCCGGCGCAGCCAGGCAGTGCTGTCCGGCGGGCTGCATCCCCACTATGCGGCGGCCATCCAGACCCTGGCGCGGGGACCGGGCATAGCGGTGCAACGCCTGGCCCCGGCGGTGGACGCCGAAGCGGCGGTGATCGGCGCCATAGGCGCGGACACCGCCTGCGTGGTGGTGCAGACGCCCAATGTTTTCGGCCAGGCCACCGACGTGAGCGCCATCGCCGAGGCTTGCCGGGCCAATGGCGCCCTGCTGATCGTGGCGGTGACCGAAGTCGTCTCCCTCGGTCTGCTGAAATCGCCTGGCGAGATGGGGGCGGACATCGTGGCGGCGGAGGGCCAGTCCCTCGGTAACGGCCTGAACTTCGGCGGTCCCTACGTCGGCCTGTTCGCGGCGCGCGAGAAGCACCTGCGCCAGATGCCTGGCCGCCTGTGCGGGGAGACGGTGGACGCCGAGGGCCGGCGCGGGTTCGTGCTGACCCTGTCCACCCGCGAGCAGCACATCCGGCGCGAGAAGGCGACCTCCAACATCTGCACCAATTCCGGACTGTGCGCCCTGGCCTTCACCGTCCACATGAGCCTGCTGGGCGAAGCGGGCCTGCGGCGCCTGGCGCTGCTCAACCACCAGGTCGCCCGCAAGCTGAAGGCGGCCCTGGCCTCCGTGCCGGGCGTCCAGATTCCAACCACGCGCTTCTTCAACGAGTTCGCCGTGCGTCTGCCCACGCCAGCCGCCGCCGTGGTGGAAACCCTGGCGCGGCGGGGCATTTTGGCGGGCGTGCCCTATAGCCGGCTGGAGCCGGACGCGGGCCTGGACGACCTGCTGCTGGTCGCCGCCACCGAAACCACCTGCGACTCCGACATCGATGCCTTCGCCAAAGCGCTCAAGGAAGTCCTGGCATGAACATGCAAAGCATCGGCCGCCCCACCCGCCCACAGACCGCGTCCACGGACGTGTCCGCCGAACACGCCCAGGGCCTGCTGCAGACCGAGCCCCTGATCTTCGAGCTGGGCGGCTGGGACAAGACCGGCGTGGACCTGCCCGAACCGGAGCGCGGCGCCGCGGACGATCTGGGCGACCTGATCCGCGCCGCGCCCATCGCCCTGCCGGGACTGTCCGAGCCCGAGACCCTGCGCCACTATGTGCGTCTGTCGCAGAAGAACCACGCCATCGACCTGGCGCTTTATCCGCTGGGCTCGTGCACCATGAAGCACAACCCGCGCCTGAACGAGAAAATGGCGCGCCTGCCGGGCTTTGGCGACATTCACCCGCTGCAGCCGCAGTCCACCGTGCAGGGCGCGCTGGAGCTGATGGACGGCGTGGCCCACTGGCTGAAGACGCTCACCGGCATGCCCGCCGTGGCCCTGCCGCCCAAGGCCGGCGCACACGGCGAACTGTGCGGCCTTCTGGCCATCCGCGCCGCCCACGAGGCGCGCGGCGACGCCCGCAAGCGGGTGCTGACGCCCACCTCCGCTCACGGGACCAACCCCGCCACCGCCGCCTTCGTCGGCTATGAGGTGACCGAGATCGCGCAGGGGCCTGACGGACGGGTGGACCTTGAGGACCTGGCCGCCAAGCTTGGCCCCGACGTGGCGGCTCTGATGCTGACCAATCCCAACACCTGCGGGCTTTTTGAAAGAGACGTGCTGGAGATCGCCCGCCTCACGCACCAGGCCGGCGCCTACTTCTACTGCGACGGGGCCAACTTCAACGCCATCGTGGGCAAGGTCCGGCCGGGCGACCTGGGCGTGGACGCCATGCACATCAATCTGCACAAGACCTTCTCCACCCCGCACGGCGGCGGCGGTCCCGGCGCGGGACCGGTGGTTCTATCGGAGGCCCTGGCCCCCTTCGCGCCGCAGCCCTGGGTGGTCAAGGACGAGGACGGCTGGCGGCTGGAGGAGCATGCCCGCGGCGAGGCCGAGCGCGGCTTTGGCCGACTGAGCGCCTTCCACGGCCAGATGGGCATGTTCGTGCGGGCCTACGCCTACATGCTCAGCCACGGCTCGGACGGCCTGCGCCAGGTGGCCGAGGACGCCGTGCTCAACGCCAACTACATCAAGGCCCGGCTCGGCGACCTGATGAGCCCGGCCTTCCCAGACGGCCCCTGCATGCATGAGGCCCTGTTCAGCGACGCCTGGCTGGAGGGCACGGGGGTGACCACCCTGGACTTCGCCAAGTCCATGATCGACGAGGGCTTCCACCCCATGACCATGTACTTCCCCCTGGTGGTGCACGGAGCCATGCTGATCGAGCCCACCGAGACGGAGTCCAAGGCCGAGCTGGACCGGTTCTGCGACGCGGTGCGCGGCCTGGCCGAGGCGGCGCTTGGCGCGGGGAGCGACGTGGCCGCGCTGGAGCGGTTCAAGGTCGCGCCGATCAAGGCGCCCCTGCGCCGGCTGGACGAGACCCTGGCGGCGCGCAAGCCCCGGCTGAAATGGAGCGCGCCGTCCTGACCGCCGGCCCAACGCCTGCACCGGCTCTTAACGCGTGGCCGCTAGGATGGCGTCCATGCTGACCGGAGCCCTCCCGATGACGTCCGCGCGCGCTTTTCTCCTGATCGCCGCCGTGCTGGCCGCGACGCCCGCCCGGGCGCAGAACGCCGGCCAGATCGCCCGCGCCAAGGCCGGGGCCTCCTGCCCCGGCTGCAACCTGTTCCAGGCGGATTTTCAGAACGGCGAGCTGAAGAACAAGAACTTCGCCCGCGCGCGCCTGCGTCAGGCCGACATGTCCGCCGCGATCATGAACCGCACCAGCTTCGCCGGCGGCGACCTGCGCGACGTCAACGCCTATGGCGCGGTGTTCACCGGGGCCAATTTCTCAGGCGCCGACCTGACCAACGCCACCTTCGTGGGAACCTACCTGGAGGGGGCGAACCTGCGCGGGGCCAAGCTGGCCGGCGTCAACTTCTCCGGGGCCGAGATGGACCGCGCGCTGGGCCTCACCCAAGGCCAGCTCAGCCAGGCCTGCGGCGATGACTCCACCAAGCTGCCCCACGGCCTGCGCGTGAAGTCCTGCTGATCCAAAAGCAGATTTAACCCCCAAGCCTCAGCGTCAAATCCCTCAGCGCCACCATCAGTTTGGCCACGAATTCGCGCGTGGGCGCGTCGGTCAGACGGCCCTCGGCGTCGAACTTGCCCGCCGCTTGGGTGATGGCCACCTCGGGCTTGTTGACGAAGTGCAGGTCCAGGAACACCCCCATCTGGCGCAGGTGGTATTGGCCGCGCACGGCACCGAACAGGCCTGGCGAAGCGCCCATCACCGCCGCCGTCTTGCCCGCGAAGGGCTGGTCGGGCGCGCGCGAGCCCCAGTCGATGGCGTTCTTCAGCACGCCTGGAACCGAGTAGTTGTACTCCGGACTGACGAACAGGAAGGCCTGGGCCCAACGCAAGCGGGCACGGAAATCCTCGACCACGGGCGGATAGCCCTGGGCGTGCAGGTCCTCGTTGTACAGCGGCAGGGCGCCGACCTCGGCGGTGCGCATCTCCACGCCCTCCGGCGCCAGCTCCAGCGCCGCCCTCAGGGCCGCGGTGTTGTACGAGCCGGCGCGCAGACTGCCCGACAGGCCTAGAATTCTCACCGGTTCGCCCATCTGGTCCCCCTTCACCGCCCCCTCGCGCCACAGGCTTGGCGCCTGCCGCCCAGGGTTAGCCCGCCTTTAACCAGGATCGCGTAGGATTTGCGACAATCACATAACGGACAGTCCGCCATGCACCGACTGATCTACACCAGCCGCTTCAGCGCCCGTTTCCCGCGAGAGCGCGAAGAACAGAACTATCAGATCAACGCCATCGTCCGCGCTTCAATCCGCAACAACCGCGCCGTCGGGATCACGGGCCTGCTGCTGGTGCACCGCCGCCAGGCGCTGCAGGTGCTGGAAGGCCCGCCCGAAGCCATCGGCGCCCTCTATGAGCGGATCATGCTGGACCGCCGCCATGAGGCGGCGCAGGTCATCGCGCTTCAGGACGCGCCGCAGCGCGAATTCAGCGACTGGAGCATGTGCGCCTTGCGCGTGAACGAGGGCGACGACGCCATCATCGACCGCCTGGACGCCGAGGGCGCGGCCCTGTCGGAACTGAACGGCGAGCAAGCCCTGGCCCTGCTCAAGGGCGTGCGCGACGCCCAGCTGCGCACTGTTTTGGCGGCGATGGCGTAAAACACCTCGTCATCGCCCGGCTTGACCGGGCGACCCAAGCCCACGCAGCGAAGCGGAACGCTCGCTTGATGGGGTGGACGGCCCCCGACGGCATTGATGTGCCAGAGTGAGGTCGTGTGTGTGATCTCAAGCGAGGAGGCCGTCCGTGGAGGATATTAATCGGGTTTTCATCGACACGTCGAAGTC
>Ga0182016_10008858_pt1 | contig 10077 bp, 4 predicted proteins | sample 712S2MmetaG_FD_120491 | JGI IMG/M metagenome (GOLD analysis project Ga0182016, IMG submission 120491) | Permafrost microbial communities from Stordalen Mire, Sweden - 712S2M metaG | ecosystem: Environmental > Terrestrial > Soil > Wetlands > Permafrost | place: Sweden: Stordalen | collected... | reverse complement strand
CGTGTTGTTGATGTCCTTGCTCCAGGTGTAGGCAGCCAGGAAGTACAACCCGCTGCTCATCCTGCGCTGCATTTGAAGCTGAAGAGCGTTATAACTTGAGGAAGCTGCCGGCTCGTAGTTGTCGCCGATTCCCGAATACTGCGGGTAGGGACGAATGGCCTGGCCCACCGATCCAACGAATGTCGGATAAGGCATATGAATCTCAGGGAACATGGCCTGCGCTTCCGCCAGGGTTGTGGCGTTCAAGGACGTTGTCAAAAGGCCGCCCAAGGCTTGGTATTTCGGATCAATCTGGTCGCTCATCTTGCCGAGACCGCCATTAATGCCGATGTGACGGCTTCCGCTGCCCGCATAGCTTGCCTGCAGGGTCATAGACGAAGTGACGGCGCGGCTGACGGTGAGGTTCCAGTTTTCGGTGTAGGGCGACAGGCCGCCGCGGTCGGGAAGGTTATAGCTCACACCACCCGCTTGGGCGCCGGTTGTGGTGTTGTAGCCCGTATTGAGGGTTGAGTCAAAGAACGGCGGATGGGTATACGCTGGGAACCCACCGTCAAGATCGAATGCGGGCGTGATGCCGCCATCGGGAGAGCTGAACGACGGACCGGCGGAGTAGCCCAGAAGGCTGACGCCCTGAGAGGACGCGTTTCCACCAAGATAACCGCCGTTGTAGTGGATGATCGTATACGATCCGCGGACAACCGTGTTCTTGTTGACGGAGTAGGCAAAGCCCACGCGCGGGTCGAACGTGAGCCAGTGAATTTTGACCTGCGATTCGCAGTTGCAATTGTCAATCGCAGTGTAGCCGTCGAACTGCAGAGCACCCGGAATGCCGACCATGGGATTCATCTGAAGCGGGTTGAACCAGGAGTTGCGGTTGTGGTCTTCCTTGAACGGTGTAGCAATGACGTAACGCAGACCGATGTTCAGAGTGAGTTTCGGCGAGAGTTTGTAGTCATCCTGACCGTAGAAGGCCAAGTTCTTGTAACGGGCTCCCGTCTCCGGAACGGCAGTATCGGACGCGCTGGCCCCGTCTACCAAACCGAGCAGGTAACTGGCGTAGCCGTGGCCGGTATTTTGCGTTTCCAGGGTCGGCGTGTATTGACCGGTTGTGCTGTTCAGTACGTTGTCGATGCCCGCGGTTTCGTTGTTGGCAAAGGTGAATCCACCAAACGTGCTGGGTATTTTCGTGTTTTCCTGCTGCGCAATGAGCTGGCCGCCGAAAGTGAAGGAGTTCTTGCCTTTGATCCACTGCAGGTTGTCCTGGTAGACGAAGTTGGGAGCGGTTTCGCTGAACGACTCCGAATACCCGTTGCTTGCCCATATCGTTGGGCTGACTGGACCGCTGAAACTGAATTGAGGGAATGCTTGCTGCGGGTACCCGTTGGGAAGTCCCGTAACGCCGAGCTTTGCGGCCCACCCGCCGCTTCCTGTCGGGTTGACAAACGGCGTTTTGAACTGGTTGAACCCAACGCTAAAACTGTTGACAAGGGACGGCTTGATGGTCCAGGTCTCACCGACCTGCGCAATGGTAATGATCTGGAATCCATAACGGCCGCTGGTGTAAGGCAGGGGCAGTTCGGGGCCGCCGTTGTAGTAAGAGGAGGGAAAGACCTTGCCGTTCTGGAACATGGCATATGCGCGATGCTTGTCGGTGATCGTCCAGTCCAGCTTACCGAAGTAGGTGGGCTGCTTGTTGCCGCTTGGGAGCGCATTCAGGTAGTTGTTTTGCAATGAATCGTTAATGGTAGCCGGCAGGTAAGACTGGGCCTGTTTGGCTAGCGTGGAGATCCTCCCGCCGGGAATGATGTTGGTAGCATTTCCGCTGCAAGCACCACCGCTGACGGTCTGACCGAATGCGCAGCGGGTAATGGAGCCGTCGCTGTTCGTCACATCTGTTGAGGGGTCATAGATGTAGACCGGGCCGTTCAATCCAGTCGCTGTGGGATCAAGGAGTTGGCTGAAGTCGCCATTGCGCTCCGCCGTGGTGGGCAGCGTCAGTTCCGCCGGCTGGTTGCCCGCAACATATTTGAACCGGTCATAGTTAAAAAAGAAAAAGAGCCGGTTCTTTAGGAACGGCCCGCCGACCGAGAAGCCGTATTCATTCTGATGCTCCACCGGAGCCGCGGCCGAGAAGAAGCCCGCCGCATCGAAGACCGTGTTTCTGACATTCTCGTAGACATCTCCGTGGAAGCTGTTGGTTCCGGACTTCAGCACCAGGTTGGTGACGCCCTGGCCGGAATAATAGGCCGGTAGACCGCTGGTCACGACTTGGAACTGATCGACCACCTCAGTGGTGGTGGAACCATTCACATTGCGGGCATCCCCCTGCATCTCAGAGGTGGTTACGGGCAGGCCGTTCAGATAAAGAAGCGAGGAGTTGCCCGGGCCGCCGTTGATATCCTGAACGCCGAAATCGCCGCCTGTCGAACCCGGAATCAGGGACAAGAAGCCAAGCGGGCTCTTGGGGCTGCCGCCCATCGAAACCGGCAGGGCGGTATAAGTGTCGTTGGGGATTGTCGTATCGAGCGTTCCGTTTTCGGTCTGCAGTTCGGGAGGAGCGGAACTGACAGTTACCTCCTGGATAGCCGTGCCGACCTTCAAAGTCGGACTGAGGCCTACGACCGCAAGAGCGTCTACAACCACATTTTCCTGATTAAATGCAGCAAAGCCCACAGCCTTAAATTCCACCGAATACGTGGCCGGTGGCAATTGTGTAAGTACGTAAACACCGGCAGAGCTTGATTTCTGCGTGACGGTGCGACCGGTTGCCGGATCGGTTGCTGTGACTTGTGCGTTTGGAATCACATGCCCCTGTTGGTCGAGCACGGTGCCCTCGATGGAGCCGGTGCCGACCGTCTGCGCGAACATTGGCTGTGTAACCACCACGCTCACGAGGGCCATAGCGGTAATGCATAGGGCGAGAAGTACTCTGCTGCACCCCCCCGACCTATGTTGAGAAAAATTTTGCATCATGATCGTGCTTCCTCCTTGAAAATTGCCCTCTGCCTGATCCAATCGGGCAGAAGTCCGGCGTTTGAGTTCGACTCTTCGGACACTATGAGTTTCACAGAGTCATGGACAGTCCATTGCCCTGTCAAAACCGTTTAGGTCCCTTAATGAAACTGTTTCCGTAACGGAACAAGACTATAGCCGACTTAAGTCTCGACTGTCAAGCGAGGAGCTGTCTTTTTGAAGTCCTTCTGAATCGCATGTGAGTTTGGAAGGTTACAGGCGCTTCGCGGTATTCAGCTGCCCCCGATCGCCGCGATCCTTGGCCGCGCACCACTCAGTGTGGCGGATGCGGTGGTGCCGCAGGCCAGTCGGGCATTCAGGCACGTCGCTCTGCTTCCCCGCAGTGGCTTCGAGATCGCTCTGGGTGGCACAGCCAAAAACTCCGGCAGAAGCGGTGATACTGCATAACGTAGACAACGCCAACCGAATTCGAAAAGAAACTACGACATCCTCTTCCCAGGTCACTCTAAGCAAGCCAAGTAACGACAAGTAGCTGACTCGCGGACTTCATCTACGCAACGACGTCGGCGTCAGCACTTTGGCAGATCGATCAGAAATCTCTGCCCCCCTGAGGTGAGGTCAAGCCGCTTTACCTCTTCGTTGAAGATTTTGTCGTCAAAAATGATATGAGACAGGAAACTTAACGAGTTGCACATCAAAATTTGCCATTCACAAATGTAATAGAACTATTTGCAGCGTCGAAGCCGACCCCGATCGCACCGGAATGATTCTTCGCTATCCGCTTTCGTTCTAATATATTTTGCTCGAAGCCAATTGACCGACCACCCAGAACATCCGGGAAGCGGAATCAAGTGGACAATCTCTAGGTTGCCAAGTGAGCGAATGCCGAATCGGAATGCGCGTAACGAGTGGCTCCTTGCTCTTTCGTGGGGACGTACGGAACCGGCCTCGTTTATAAGCGGGTCCCAGTCGCACTCAGTGCGTGCTCTCCGAGTAGAGACTGACTGGCCCTAACAGCCCCGAGGGCAGCAACGGTGAGTCAGCCCTGTAGGGCTTTTCATCAGCGAATGTATATTTGATTGCTCCCGGTTGCTCATCGCCGATCAGACGATTCGTCCATGCATTGGTCACCGTCACCGACACTTCATTTGCGCCCGGCTTCACGGCGCCCGTTACATCAACGCGATACGGCACATGCCATAGGACGCCCAGCGGCTTGTCGTTTACTTTGACTTCGGCGAGGTTTTTCACATCACCCAGATCGAGCCAAATGCGGACGCCTTTTCTGAGCCAATCCGCCTTGATGTCTATGGTCTTGGTGTAGTTGCCCCTTCCTGAGAAGTACTTCACTCCAGCGTCGACCTGATCGCTCCAGGATGAAAGAGTCCCGAGTGTAACTGTAGCCGGGGCTCCGCGGCCGGGTTGGAAGCTGAGCGTCCACGGACCTTCGACGTCTGCCAGTTTACTCTCCGTCAGTGTCGGCAATGCCCGGGTCGTTTCTTGGGTCGTCTTGCGAAAGACTACGAAGACCGTTCCCCACGGTTCCAGGTGCAACGGTATTGTGGTGCGGCCGTCGACAATCTTGTAAGACGCCGGTTCTGACTCCCCGGTTTCCGCATGCCACAGTTCGGGAGCCTTGCCGGTTACGCGAAAGCTCGCATCGACTTTCACCTCGTGGTCGCCGCGATTATCCACAAAGTAAAGGTCTCCATCGGCCAGCTTGCGATGCACAAAGAGCATGCGGTTGCCGTTCTCCAGTTTCGTAAAGTCCAAATCGGGCTTGAGATTGAGCGAGATAAAAACCTCCGCCATATTTTGGCCGGCATACACCGTGCCCTTACCGACTTTGTGTACCCCCGTCCCATCGCCGAACAACTCGCCATTCAATCTGGCGAACTCGGTCTGGTCATCGGCAAGGCTTGGATCGTCCAGTGGCTTAGGTCCAGCAACGACTGCACCTTCTGTCACAAGCTTGTGAATAGCGCGTAGCACCGGCAAAGACATGTGCCGGCTATATGGGTCGAGCCCCAGCACGCGATAGCTCATCCCGCTCGCTGTCCTGATGCGGCCTTCAGCTACGCTGAGTTCATGTATCAGCCCATCCGCATTGATGTAATCGAAGGCGTAACCTGCAGGGATATCCGGTGCTTTTTCTAAAAAGATGGCGGTAAGGTTGGAATCTTCACCGTAAAAATACACCAGGTCCGCGCCGAAGTGGCCTTGTTGGAGCAAGTAGCTGCTGCGCGAGATATAGTCAACCCAAGGACCAGCTTGCTCCGCCCATGTCTCATTGCGATTGAACCATTGGCCGCAGGGCCCCAGCGTCATGCCAGGCGCCTTGTCCACCAGCGGCTGATGTGCCGACTCGTGAATGACAAAGCGGTTGATGCCATTGAGTAACTCCTGATCGGCAGTTGGCTTCAGCGTCGCCGGTGACCATGCCCACGCGAACTTCGAGTCGCATGTGGTCAGCGACTCAGCCGCCGCGATGTTTTGTCCATAAATATGGGCCACGGACGCCGATTCGCGATCATCCGCATTGTAGCCGTAGGGTTCCTTGTCCTTGCTCGCGTCGAGCGTCTGGGTCCATATCGCGCTCATAGGAACCTCGTTGAACTTCTTTACTTCCATCCCATCGGCGATCAGGGCGCGGCCCTCTTCGTGCGATTCGCCATAATGACCGATACCGCGCTCGTGCAGCGTCTCTTCCAACTGTCCGTAGTGTTCGTCTGCGGTCAGGTCGGCAATGGTCTTTCTAAAATCCCACAGGAACCGGTCGCTGGTCTCAGCGCTGTCTACCACTCGGCCTGCAAGCACTGGCATCCACGGCAACGGATCGTATCCGCGCAGTCGCTTGAACTGGCCGATCATGTTATCCGTCCAATTTTGCGAACCGGCTTCCCAGCTATCATTGACCACATAGCGGAGGCCGCGCTTCCCCATTAACGTAGGACCTACCGCATCCTTGTAACTGTCTAGATAAGTCTCCATATACTTTTTGACAAATCGTCTATCGAGTTTATCGACCTCGAGGCCTGTTGCTTCGGCGGTCGCCGGATGATTGGTAATACCCAGCAATGAGTACCCGAAGCGAAGCACCACCCAGTTGCCGGCGGGCGGTGTCCAATCAAGGCTGCCATCGGGACGCATCTTCGAGGTCAGGTCGATCACATCGGCCTTGGCGATGGTATCGGGCGCTGGAATCGGGTTAGTCGCAAGCGGATAGTTATCTGATTGTGTAGAGAAAGCGGCCTTGTCTTCAAACCGGTTTACACGCGCGCCAGGGTTGAGAGCTAGTTCGGCGATGAGATAGTCAGTCGGCGGACCTTTCTTCACTTCCGGCGAGTTGGGATCTATATCCTTGGCCAAATCGGGCGGTGGCGCATACCGCTTGAAAACTACGCGGAAATATTTGGCGGTTACCGCTGGGAATGAGATCGTGTTTTGCGGCGCGCCTTCCCCGGCCAGCTTAGCCACCATCCTGAAATCCTGCCCATTGTCACTTGCCTCTAAGGCCTTCTCGGGCGTTGTGATCCCCGCCAGCAGCGCAGCCGCTCCGCTCGGATCAACGGTGGAAAACGTAACTGAGCGGATGGTCTGCGCCGCAGGAAATTCAAATTGGATCCAGGAACTCGCGCCCTCTGAAGGAATCGGAAGCTTTGTTGTCTTTTCCAGGTCTCCAGCTGTAAGCATTGCAAAGTCCGGCGAGCCGGCGCTGGCTGTAATCTTCGCCTGGAGCGACTCGAAGGGCACATCGCCGTTCGGTCTACGGTAAGCCACTACTACTGAATCCGCATAGAACTGTGGAATCGGCGCCGAGCCCGCCGGTGCCTGCATTACGTCGTGTACATTCATAGTTTGGAACGATCCGCTGTTGGTGGGTGGATGCGTCAGCTTGCCGGCGAAGGGCTTACCGCCTTCGACCGAAGTCTCGCTCCACACATATTTCTTCATTCCTTCGGCTGCCGGAACCCACGGGCCACCGGACTCGCTCCAGCCCGGTGAGCCGGCGATCGCTTCTTCCAGGCCCAATCGATCTGCGAGTGTAGTGGCGTATTTGAATGCGTCCTTCCACTCCGGCGTCATGTAGACCAGGCGCTTGTGAACCACTTGCGGCGTTTCCAACGCTGCGTCGAAGTTCTGGAAACCGGCCACGCCCACCCTGTGCATCCACTCCAGGTCGAGTTTGATCCCTTCCTTGCTTATGTTGCCGTTCATCCAGTGCCACCAGACGAGCGGATGCGCGCCGGCCGGCGGGTTCTTGAATCCACTCTTGAGCGCGTCAGTTTTCTCCTGCGCCCCGGCGGCGCCGGCGGCAAACAAGAGTGCCAGGCCCAGCAGTGTCAGCCCCTTCGATTCAAATCCCATTCGTTCCCCCTTCGATTATGCGCGCGTACATGTCTCGCTCACCCGTTCCAGAGGCGGTCAGGCCTCCTTATTTCAGAAGGCCCAATAGTATTGTTTTAGCGGCGAGGATACGATAGCACATCATGAGCCGCGAAGTTACGACAGTATAAGAGCTCCGTTGCAAACGTCTCGGGACGTGTCCGATACAGTGGCCTTTGTAGAGTTGAGGACCGCCAGTGTGCGATCAGGATGGCATCGAGAAGCTATTTCGAGGGTTGAACAGAGTTGCGATGGAGCAGGGATGATCTGACGGAGCTGGGGTCTGGGATGCTTACGCTACTGCTTCTGAGTCGCGCAGTTACGGGGATCAGCACCTCGGGCAAGTAAGTATCCACCGGCAGAGCCGGTGGCTTCACGGTTGCTGGCCCCTCAAAGGGGCCTTCGCAACCGTCCGAAGCAAAAGCAAGAACAAAAGCAAAAGCCTCGTACTGCCATCTAAACCGCCGCAGCACAGCAATTCAAGGGAGAACATACCCCCGGAAGTCTCAATATTTTGCCGCCACCCCGGCAAAGCCGGGGGATCTTTCTTTTGGATTCGGCCGTCGCGCCAATCAGGGCAATCGCAGGCATCAATCAGGGCGCGGTCCTGAGCGAGCCACCGGGAAAAAGAAAAATGGAACCGCATGTACGATTAGGCAGCCGTAATGACAAACGGGACACTCAAAATGAAACATGCTGAAGCCGGTTCATTAGGGGTCCTGTTGTGGCTGCTGCTGATCCCGATCGGAGTAGGCTGCCGCGGCATCGGGGCTGTGCAGATGCCGACTGTGTTGCCCTCCAGCAACTGGACAGTCGGAGGCATGACTGCGGTCGGCTCTGTGGATCAGACAGATTCCGGTCCATCGATCCTTCTTGACAGTAATGGAACGTTCTGGCTTGTCCGCTCCGATGGCGTGAACATCTGGCACGCATACAGCGGATCGGATATAGATCGCATTGCGGAAACATACGCCTTCAATACCGTTGGGCAGTTTCCGCAGCCAAATGGCGACGACCGATACTGGATACAGGGAGCTTGGATCGACCCTGCCACAGGGGCTTGGTATGGCATTGTCCATATTGAGTTCGACTACGGCATGTGGCCTAATGGCGCACCCAACGCTCATTTTAGGCGCCTTGATTTGGCAACCTCTGTGAATCAAGGAAAAACGTGGCATCTTGTGGGTGACATCATCACGCCTTATTATCCGACGCAAGCTACCAACGTAGCGTATCCGGGCAGTACTTACTACTATGGCGATGGAGACGCGAAGCTGTTTATCGACTCCGCGACCGGATACTTCTATCTCTATTACATGTCCGCCTGGTTCGATAAGGTGACTGAGTCTGGCACGGAATATATTTATGTTGCGAGAGCCCCCATTAGCGGACCGATGGCTCCGGGAACGTGGACAAAGTGGTATCAGGGCGCCTTTAGTCAGCCGGGCCTAGGTGGACAGGAAGATGCACTCACAAACGGCGACAGCTTTCTTGTATGGTGGAATGCCCACCTGGGCGGGGTATGTAGGCCTCCGAGGTCTTGATGGCGAATTATTTCTATCCTCGGATCTCTCCTTACAGGCATGGCAGGACCTTGGAAATCCAGGAGTGTCGCTGGAGTGGTACAACTGGCCCGTTGACAGCGTAAATCTCCGTGACCGGCGAATCACGGGAGCCTCGTTTCGCCTGTATACAGCGGATAGCGATTATCAAGAGCGTGGCTCGCAGTATTGGCTGATGCAGTTCAACGCTGGAGCGAATCCAGCCCCGGTGACATCTTCAATCATTTACCAGATTCTCGACAGGAAGGGTGGATTGGCTCTCGGAATCCTCAACGATTCCACCCAGTCGGGAGCAGCGGCTGGGCTGGCTGCTCCTCAGAGTCCTCCAACGTCCCCTCAGGAATGGCAATTTGTCTCCAATGGGGACGGCTTCTATCGTCTTGTGAACAGAAACAGCGGTCTGGCACTCGGTGTCTCCCCTGCCGGAAGCGCGGCTTGGGGATCTCAGCTAATTCAAACGCAATATACGGGAAGCGCGGACCAGTTGTGGTGCATCGAGGCGACTCAGGGCGGGTATAAGAAGCTAAGCAATCGCAACAGCGACCGAGTTCTTGGAATAGCTAGCTCAAGTTTGCAATTTGGGGGACAGGCAATTACCTGGCCCGATGTGTTCGGAGTGCAGGATCAGGAGTTGACGAAGGTTGCTTTTTCAAATTAGCGCTGCTCGCCCCACTGCAATGAAAGAAGGTCAGGGCGTCGTCCGTGTAGTCGCACATACACAACCAAACAACAGGAGGAAGTTGCAATGTTAGTACAATTACCAAATCATATGGCAGCTAATGTCCCTAATTGCCGAGTACGGGGATATCCATTTGCTGCGCTATATGTTCATAGGCTGCGCGGTCCCCGGCTGCGGGCGACGGTCTTTTCCCATCGTCTGATTGCAAAGGCGGTAAACTCCCATTGGAAAAGCATCGCTGCCTGTGTTCTATGCGCAGCGAGTGTCGCATCGGCCCCAGCCAAGAGCGAGCAGCAGAACGTAATCAGGCCTGGAGACGTATGGCTCGACGACCGCGGTCAAGAAATTCAAGCACATGGCGGCGCTGTGATAAAGGTAAGGGATCTTTATTACTGGGTCGGCGAGGATCGGAGTAAAGGGAATGACCCGAACAAGCGCTATATTTCTTGCTATTCATCCAAGGATTTAGTTCAGTGG
>Ga0182016_10008857_pt1 | contig 10077 bp, 3 predicted proteins | sample 712S2MmetaG_FD_120491 | JGI IMG/M metagenome (GOLD analysis project Ga0182016, IMG submission 120491) | Permafrost microbial communities from Stordalen Mire, Sweden - 712S2M metaG | ecosystem: Environmental > Terrestrial > Soil > Wetlands > Permafrost | place: Sweden: Stordalen | collected... | reverse complement strand
CTACTATCGCATCGTCCCGCTCAACTCCAGCGTGGGCCACGCCCCCGCCTTCTCGGTTTGGAGCCAACCCGACCCCAAAGTGACCAGCTCGGGCACTTACAATCTCATGGAGGGCGCGTCCCTCGACTTGACGAACTTGAATGGCATCATCTTCAATCTCAACATTCCCGGCGGTGCCTTGGGTCTAACCCAGCCTGCCACCATGACATCGGTGACGAACCTTCAAGACTACCCCTTTGCCGGCCCCATGGTCGGCGCTGTGGAGATATGGCCCTCGGAGATCGATTTATTCACCCCGGCAACGCTCATCATTCAACTGCCCACAAATATCACGGCCTCTCAGGTCGCGGCCTTTACGTATCATGTTCCGAACGGCGAACTCTTCTTGACTCCGTTTTCCGTTACCAATGTCGTCGTCGGGTCGGTTACGAATTCCGCGATTGCCCTTCAAATCAACCGCACGGGTGGTTATGGACTTGCAGCCCTAGACACCGCCGACCTGAGTCTTGCCTTCCAGTATTCGCCAAGCGACCCTGCGGACAGCCTTGACCAAAACACGACTCTCTACGTGTTGGAGAACCCCGCTTCCCCGGCGGCCCGCCCTGTTAAAACTGGCGGCCCTGGTGGGGTTGGTCCGGACGACGAGGCCATCATCCAGCAATTGCTGGATCAGTTTGACAGTATCTACGCGCAGATGCAGGCCGACGAAGCCAGCGGTCAGGTGAGCTCATGTGATCTCTCCACCTGGGCTCGCTGGTACCAAGCCGTTCAAGCCTACACCACGCAGTCGTTAGGATTGCAACAGTTCAGCCTTCAGCTCGCGGAATTCGCCCAAGCGCTTGCGAATATTTACCAAGTGGCCATTACCAAGCTGACTTTGAAGGCCGATTCGCAGCACGACTGGGATACAATAAGCCGTCTCTTAGTCCTGGACCTCTCCGGGAAGTTGAACGCCCCAGTTGTGGCGCCAGGCTGGCAACCAGGTCAACAGGCGGCCCTCCAGCAAGCCGTGGACGATTGCCTCACTTTCGAATTTGACTTTGACACTTCGTTGGAGAACGACAGCGACATCGGCACGGAAACGTCCCATCTGACGGTCCAGGTCACGTTCTCCGAAGGCAACCCATCGACGACCAAACAAATCAAGGGGCAGTCCGCCGTCCAGTGGCAGGAAACTGACTTTCCTCCCATTCCGAAGTGCGGTGGCATCACCGCTTCGCCCACCACGCCGAACTTCCTCATGTTCGGTTTTAACCCGGGGGGCCAATCATCAACTTCCAGCGACAATTGTTCCAGCAAAACCACTTACAATGTCACCTTCATCCAGACCATTTTCTGGCCGGGCTTGCCGAAGGAGAATTTTACAACCACCTGCGAGGGGTTCGAGGTGCCTCTCCCGGTTTTCTGGTTGCCGGAGTTTGGCATCTTGTACGAAGACGATCTCAACGGCTTTCCGAAAAAAGGCGGCACGCCCGCGGCCGCTTTCTACGTGCAGGACAACTGGCAGATACAAGGAGGTGGCGGCAATCCGGTGCTCGCCACCCGTCAAGGAAGCGCGACGAAGACTTTGAGTGGCAGCGACTCAAGCGCTACCATCACGGAGACATCAACCTGGACCCTCAAACACACCCCGCAATAAATGTGACGGCATTGGCCGACGTTCACGCCACCGAAACAATGTGGTATTTGACCGGCGATCCCCCCAGTTTGCCCGTCCAGCGCTGCCCCGCGTGCTTGCCCATTAATTCCTGGCCGACGGGTGACTGAGGTGTAATCACCGTGATTTCCTGGCGCTTGTATTTGATTTCCAGGCCGCCGTTCTTCGGCCCAAGGAAATAGAACGAGCGCGCGCCCCCGGCCTCCAATTCCACCAGGGCCATGAGGTCAATCGGTTCATCGGCGGCGAAATTCCTGGCACGCAAGCCTTCGTAGGATTTGATCGAGGCCATGATTTCCTTTGCTTGCCGGGCTTGGCCACCTGCCAGATAAGCCGCTTCCAAGCCGCGGGTATCGTACTTGCTTTCGGCCTTGCTGCTCTCATGCGTCGCTTCCGCATGAGAGGCCCGGGCGGCTTTTTCCAACACCCCAAGATTTTCACTGAGAGTGGCAATGATCTGCTTTATTAATTCGGCTTTATCCACATGTATTCTCTTTGTTGAGCTTGGAACATCCACCGGCTTGGTTTTGATGTCAACGGCGACTATTCCCTCCCCCCAGCGAAACGAGACTCCAGCCAGGTCCGTTGAAAAAACTTGATTCATGATCACGGCTGAACAATTCCTGCCTAACAAATGGCAACCAAGGGTGAGCACTAGGCTTAAGTATGACGTACCGTCCTGCCGATAGTAAGGCTAGCAGGCAAATTGATGACAGACGGCGTTTGTGTCTTTAGAGGGCATCAACCGCGAAACCGAGCCGCCTTTCATAAATTCGCCGGAATTCTTGGGCGGTAACCCTGAAAGGCGATGGGATCGCATGCTGTGGCATTGATGCGTGGCAACGCCCGCAAAGTCGAGGCCGATGACGCTTCCCCAGCGAGGGCCAAGGATTCGACTTGAAATATGACCGGCAGATCAAAAAAACTGACGCAAGCCGCCAAAGGCCTGACCATCTTGGGACTGGTCTGGCGGTGCCTTTTGGTCCCGAACGCACGCGCCGATCCGCCCTCTTCACTACCGGGGCGGATTCTCAAGAGTTATGCCCTCACCGCTCCCGCCCCGCAAGATCCAGACCGGCACGACCATTCCACACCTAGAGATTGGCGGCTCTTGGGTTCAAATGACGGCGGGCAGACCTGGCAAACGCTTGATGCGCGCACCAACGAGTTATTTGAACAGAATAACATGCGCCGCGTCTTCACGGTCAACAATCAGACTTCCTTTAACATCTACCGGTTGGTCGTAACCCGCTCGCGGGAAACGAACGGCACCGCCAGTCTGGCGGAGTTGGAACTAATCGGCCCAATCACCCATTTGGCCGACCAGACGCAATTGAGGATGAAAATCTCCGCCTCGCGCGCGCATCCCCTGCGATCACCGGCCGCGCAAGCATTCGATGGGGATCCAAGCACGGATTGGTTTGATTTTGGATCTGGTCCAGGAGGTAATTGCTGGCTGCAGTGCCAATACACCACGAACGCGGACATCGTCGTGGACAACATCGCGCAATTGCTTTTGCTTGGGCGCGGCGCCTTGTTGAACGAATCACTTTCGGGCCAGACTTCCCAGGTTTTTTCGAACTACCTCGCGCAAACCAACGCACCGATCCGCAAGCTGGTAGGCTATTCGCTCACCTCCGCCAACGACTTTTATTCGCGTGATCCAGCAGATTGGCAATTGCTGGGATCCAGCGACGGGGGCCAGAGTTGGGAGCTTCTGGATTTTCGCCGCAAAGAAGCCTTTCCCAGACGCCTGCAAAAACGGGACTTTTTTCTGCAGAAACCCGCTGCCTTTGCCCTCTATCGCCTGCAAATTGACTCCGTTTTCTCTCCTGCTTTGGCTAATTCGGTCCAATTGGCGGAAATCGAACCACATTGGGCGGAAGGCCAGAACATGGATGGCTTGTCGCTCGTCGTCTCGGCTCGGGGAGAAAACGAGCCTTGGGAGTTAATTCAAAGGGCTTTCGATCAAGACCTCACTACCAAATGGCTGGATTTTTCCCCTCAATCGAACAAGTGCGCCAGTTGGGTCCAATGGCATTTTGCCGCCATCAATGGGCCGCCCGTGGTCGGCTTAAATCGGTTGCGTAGCGTCCACCCCCAACAGCCACTTCCTGTGAAACTGGATTTGCAGGCCGTCGTCGTGCGGCACGGTGACCAGAGCATTCATCTGCTGGACCAAAGCAGTTTTGCGAGCATCCACGTAACCTTGCCCGAAGAGATTGGCCGGCCTGGCGACCGCATCCGACTACAGGGCGTTGTGGAATTCGCCGAAGGCAAGCCGCTGCTCATGCATCCGGAATTGGCCGTGCTCGGCCGAGTGGAAGCCAGTGCCCCAGGCCAGGTCAGCCCGTCGCAAAAGATGGATCGCGACTATCTTTTAGGCTCCATGGAAGGCGATGCCGAGTATTTGACTCAGGATTCAAGCCCCGCCGCCATCAGGCTGACCAGCACAAATGGAACGACTTCTGTACTGGCCCGCATCCTTAATCCGGCCAGGGTCCGGCTTCCCTCCACCTTGAATTGCCGTTTGCTCGTGCGCGGCCTGATTGAGGCCGTCGCCGATGAGAAAGGCCACCGGGTTCCAGGCATCATCTGGGTTACCAACATGGATGATATTACCGTGGTCGCCTCAAGAGACACTGCTTGGGATCACTGGCCGGAATACTCCGCGCGAGATTTGGTGGGCGCCAATTCGCTTCCATCGGGGGTTGTGCGGGTCACCGGGATGATGGCGAACCAAAAAACCGGCAAATACCTGGCGCTGATCGAAGGCACAAATAGAATCGTCGTCCATGCCAACGATGATGGAGCTTTGCCACGGAATTCCCAAATCGAGGCGGCAGGTTTCCTGAGCCGGGAGTCCGGAGGAACCATCCTTCGCTGGGCAGTTTGCCGCCCCGCGGTGCAACAAATCAAGCCGCCTGAAGTAGTGATTGACGAGGAACATCCAGTCACCGAAATCGCCGAGGTAAACCGCTTGCGCCAGATCGATCCAAACCGGCCCTTTCCCGTGCGCTTGCGCGGTGTCATCACCTGCATCTGGGGCTCCTACATTACCGATGATAATAATTTCTACCTGCAGGACGGCACCAATGCGCTTGTATTGCTCAATGCCACCGCCGGCGGATTGACTGCCGGCCTGCAACAAGAAGGCATGAATATTGAAATTATGGGCACGAATTCGCACGACGGGGTTGCTCCCACCCGCTTTGCAAAATTTCTAGGCAAGGGCCGGTTGCCGGAGCCCATCAGAAGTTCCTTCGCTGCCATGATGTCGCCACAGAATGCGGGACGATGGTCCCAAACCGAAGGGGTGGTCAGCGGTTATGATGACGGACGGCTAACCCTCTTGGTGGAGGGAAAGGAACTCACCGTTTGGGTCAACCAGATCACCGTGGCGGATGAGTGCAAGGTTCCTGGCAGCCGCTTGCGGGTCGCGGGCGTCTGCGATCCTATTGTCAATGCGCGGGACCAACTGCTGGGAGCGCGCCTTCTCGTTCCTTCAGGTGAATGTGTGGAAGTCCTCAGCCCCGCCCCGGCCGATCCATTTTCACTTTCGAACGTTGCCATTGCCTCCGTCCTGCTCTCCACCCCCGGAATGTCAGGAGGAGAAATGCAGATGGTGAAGACCGAGGGGGTGGTGACTTACAAAGGGCCGCAGATGCTGTGTTTGCAGGACAAGGACAGCGGCATGAGAGTCTTCCTTCGGCGGGCCAGTGGCGGCGCTATCAATCCGGGTGATCGAGTGCAGGTAGTCGGATTGGCCCTGCAGGACGGTTTCAGCCCAAAACTGGCGCAAGCACTCGTTCGCAAAGTCGGCCGGGCGGATTTGCCCCCCGCGGGCGAAATCGACTTTATGCAGAACTGGACGCAAAGCGGCCAGGACGCCACACGCGCGCAGATGGACGCGACCTATGAAGGCCGCGATACGACCGATTCCGCAATCCGCATGGAGTTTCGCAACGAGGCAACCAAGCGCCCTTTTTATGCCTATCTGCCCGCCACCTTCCCCTGGCCCGCTTCGTTGTTGCCCGGTTCTCGCGTCCGCCTGCGTGGGGTGATCAAGTTTCAGGTGGAGGAACCGTTGGACGCCAATCAAGTGGTGACCGCGTTTGAAATGTATTTGAATTCGCCGGCCGACATCCAGGTATTGGAACAGCCATCATGGTGGACAGCCCGGCACACCTTGTGGGTCGTGGGAGGCCTGGGAGCTGTGCTATTTGTTTCACTGGGGTGGATCAGCGCGTTGCGCGAGATCGTCCAGCGGCAGACTCGGTCTCTTCAACAAGAGAACGAGGAACGCAAACTGGCGCAGGCCTGCCTGGCTGCCGCCAACGCCGCTCTTCGCCAGGAGAATCTGGAACGGCGGCAAGCCGAAGCGGATTTGCGTCAAAGCGAAGAGCATTCTCGGCTTATCGCGGAAAAATCACGCACTTTGTCGCAAGCCATCGAACAAAGCCCGGTCTCGATCATCATCACCAATCCGGAGGGCAACATTACCTATGTCAATTCAAAGTTTACCGCGGCTTCCGGCTATTCTTTTGAGGAGGCGGTCGGGCGGAATCCACGTTTTCTAAGATCAGGAGAGTTACCTGCCGAGGAGTACGAGAAAATGTGGAAGACCATTGGAGCCGGAGGAGTTTGGCATGGCATCCTCCACAATAGGAAAAAGAACGGTGAACTCTACTGGGAATCGGCCACGATTGCGCCCGTAGTCGATAAGGCCGGTAAAATCACCTCCTTTCTCGCGGTCAAGGAGGACATCACCGCCATGAAAAAGGCCGAGGCGGATCTGGCTCGCGCCCATGATGAGTTAGTCAAAGCCTCGCGCCAGGCCGGCATGGCGGAAGTGGCTACCAATGTCCTCCACAATGTCGGCAACGTCTTGAACAGCATCAATGTCTCCGCCACTCTCATCGATGAGCAAGTGCGCAAATCCAGCATGGCGGATGTCCGGCGGTTGGCCGAGTTGCTCGCGCGACATGCCACCGACCTGGCCACCTTTTTCACCCGCGATCCCAAAGGGCAATTAATCCCCGGCTACATCGGCCAACTGGCCGAAAAGCTGCTCGCTGAACAAACCTCCATGCTGGGGGAAACCTCCTCCCTGCGACGCAACGTGGAGCACATCAAAGAAATCGTGGCCATGCAACAAAGCTACGCGCGCGCCTGCGGCGTGCTTGAGACAATTCAAGTCGCTGACCTGCTCGATGACGTCTTGCGCATGAATGAGGGATCCTTCGCGCGCCACAACCTCGAGATAGTGCGGGACTACGGTCCTTTGCCAAAAATCTGCACGGACAAACACAAGCTCCTCCAGATTTTGATTAACCTCGTCCGCAACGCCAAGTATGCCTGCGATGAGTCGGGGCGCAGCGATAAACAAGTGATCCTGAGGACGACAAACGGCGAGAACCGGGTGAAGATTACCGTGCTGGACAACGGTATCGGCATCCCACAGGAGAATTTGACCCGAGTATTCAACCACGGCTTTACCACGCGCAAGAACGGCCACGGCTTCGGCCTCCATAGCGGGGCGCTGGCCGCCAAGGAATTGGGCGGAAAACTCACCGCCTCTAGCAACGGGCATCAACTTGGCGCCGCTTTCACCCTCGAACTTCCCTGTCAACCTCCCTCCCAGAACGTCCAACCCGCTTTCCACAACCCCGAGCCTGACACTACCACCACCCTATAAACCAAACTATTATGGGCGATAACTTCAATCGACGAATTCTGATCATCGACGATAATCGGCTGATCCATGAGGATTTTCGCAAGATCCTCACTATTGCCCCCGCCAGCGTCGGCTATGGTAAATTAAGCGCCGAGCTTTTTGGCGACGAAGTGGAGAAGTGCCGCTTTGCAGGCTTCGAACTTGATTTTGCCTGTCAAGGGCAGGAAGGGCTGGAGAAGGTTCAACACGCTGTCGCTGTGGACAGACCTTATGGAGTGGCGTTTGTCGATGTCCGCATGCCGCCCGGTTGGGACGGAATTGAGACCACAGCCAGGCTCTGGGAAATCTCTCCAGAACTTCAGGTCGTTATTTGTACCGCTTATTCGGATTATGATTGGAGCGATATCGCGCGTAAACTCGGCCATACGGACCATGTGCTCATCCTCAAGAAACCTTTCGACACAATCGAGGTCTTGCAAATGGCCGAAACTTTGGCGCGGAAGTGGACGTTGGCGCGGCAAGCGCGGCTGCGCCTGGCGGATTTGGACGCGGTGATCAAACAGCGCACGGAGGAACTGCGCCAATCCCAGAAACTGGAAGCCCTCGGCCAACTGGCGGGCGGCGTGGCCCATGATTTTAACAACCTCCTGACCGTCATTCGCGGAAATGCCGATTTGACCCGCCGGCACCTTCAGGGATGCTCCGAGGAAGTCGCCGGTTGGCTTGAGGAAATTTGCGCCGCCAGCGACCGGGCGGCCAACCTCACTCGCCAGCTTCTCGCCTTTAGTCGCAAGCAAATCATGCAGCCGCGGCCGCTGGATCTGGACAGAGTTATCTTGAATCTGAGCAAGATGCTTAAACGCATCATCGGGGAAAATATTGATCTCAAGTGCCGTTACGATCCAGCCTTGCCGATGGTGCAGGCCGATATCAGCATGCTCGAACAAGCGCTCGTGAACCTGGTGGTCAATGCCCGCGACGCCATGCCGGGAGGAGGACAACTGCTCATCACCACCGAAAAGCTCACCTTCCCGGAGGCCTCCGCTCCGGCCCATCCGGAAGCTCGCCCTGGCGATTTTGTCTGCATCACGGTCAAAGATACCGGTAGCGGCATTGCCCCTGAACATCTGCCCCACATCTTTGAGCCCTTTTTCACCACAAAAGATGTCGGCAAAGGCACCGGGTTAGGTTTGGCTACTGTTTACGGGATTGTGAAACAGCACGAGGGTTGGATCGAAGTATCCAGCCAGGTCGGGTGTGGCTCGACCTTTCGACTCTTCCTCCAAGCCCTCCCCTCCCTCCAGCCTGAGGAGGCCAAGGAAAAGGCCGATGCGAACGAGATGCCGCGCGGAAAAGAAACCATTCTGCTGGTCGAAGATGACGAAGCCGTGCGGAAAGTCACCCGCATTATTCTTGAACGCTCTGGTTACAATGTGCTCGAAGCCGGCTCGGGTCCGGCGGCTTTGCAGGCCTGGGAAACCGCTGCGGCCAAAGTAGATTTGCTCCTGACGGACGTAATTATGCCGGAAGGGATCACGGGCCGAGAGCTGGCGGAGCGCCTGCGCGCCCAGAAAGCATCCCTTAAAGTCATCTACCAAAGCGGATACAGCGCCGAAATCATCGGGACGGATGGCGAGTTCCTGAGCCGAACCAAGAGTTTCCTCCTGCAAAAGCCCTGCCTTTCGCAAGACCTGCTCCGCACCGTGCGCCGTTGTCTGGATGGGTTGGGCGCCGACTGCGCGCAAGTTCCCTTAGGGCTGGAAGCCTCGCCGGCGTCTTGTTAATGGCCCGCGTGCGCCGGAAAAATCGTCTTGCTGTTTCAATTGGAAATATTTAAATGGGGGCATGACTACCACGAAGGCCTTTTTCATTTCCCGACGCTCTTTTCTCAAGCGCTGTTCGTTGGCGGCGGCAGCCACAGGTTTGCCGGCATGGTTCGTGGAACGCGATCTGATGGCCCAAGACGCCCCGGTGCCAACCAACCCCAATGACCGCCCTGGCCTTGCTCTCATTGGCTGCGGCGGGCAGGGCCGCGGGGATGCCTCCAATGCCCGGCGCCATGCCAATATCCTGGCCGTTTGCGACGTCGATGAGCATCACGCCGCCGAAGCCGCCAAACAGTTTTCCAGCAACGGCCAAACGCCGGATATTTACCACGATTTCCGCAAGGTCTTGGAACGTAAAGACATTCACGCCATCGTCATGGCTACCCCCGACCACTGGCATACACTCGTCAACCTCGCCGCGGCTCAAGCAGGCAAGGACACCTACGGCGAAAAACCGATGACCTTGACGGTAGCGGAAGGGCAGCGCCTCATTCAAGCGGTCCGCAAGAACAAGACCGTTTTCCAGACCGGCACCCAGCAACGTAGCAGCGGTCGCTTCCGCCTGGCCTGCGAATTGGTCCGCAACGGGCGCATCGGCCAACTCACTGACGTGACCGTCTGGCTGCCCGCCGGCTTGCATGAAGGCCCTTTCGCCACCAAGCCCGTCCCGCCGGAGTTGAACTGGGATTTTTGGCTCGGCCAGGCACCCAAAGTGGATTATGTGCCGCAACGCTGCCATGTTCATTTCCGTTACTGGTACGATTATGCCGGCGGCACCATGACCGACTGGGGTCCGCATCATAACGACATCGTCCTCTGGGCTCTGGGTTTACCCGGACCGGTGACGGTGGAATCAACCCATTTGACCGAGCCGGTGCCCGGCGGTTACACGGCCTACAGCGATTACGAAGTCCACT
>Ga0182016_10008856_pt1 | contig 10079 bp, 17 predicted proteins | sample 712S2MmetaG_FD_120491 | JGI IMG/M metagenome (GOLD analysis project Ga0182016, IMG submission 120491) | Permafrost microbial communities from Stordalen Mire, Sweden - 712S2M metaG | ecosystem: Environmental > Terrestrial > Soil > Wetlands > Permafrost | place: Sweden: Stordalen | collected... | reverse complement strand
CCGAAATATGTTCGTCCACAAACAACAAAGGAACGATCGCTGGAAAATTGTGCATGCCGATGTCAACGGCGCATTTAATATCATCAGAAAAGTGTTCAAAAACTTCGCGTATCACGTGGGGTTGACACTTAAATTTACCATTTTCCGGTTGAGTCCACGGCTCGGCACGGTTAGGATGTTCAGCTAGCCGCAAGGCGAGCAGTTTCAGATTTAGGATAAGCATATTAGGCGAGTATGCGCGATCGAAAGATTATGAAACAAGCCAATCATCTCATCGCCAAATATAGCCGAGCAAACGCCAACGGCATCCCCCAAATCTGCTTTATCGGCGTCGTGAACCCGCTCAATCCGCATGTCGAAACCGCAACAAGTATCTGCGACGCACTTATGACCGCTGCCCGGTACATCCCAATTGAACGGTTGGGATCCACCGATGACTGCGGCTTTTCGCCATTCAGCATCGACGATAAACCCAATCATAGTTCGCTTGATGGTGCCCGCGACGTTGCTTTCGCCAAAATCAAAGCGCGTGTCCAAGGCACGAAGCTCGCATCGGCCCGACTCACAAAATTGCCGATGAAAGTCGAAGCTTCGGTCTAACCGAGCGGTCCATCCGGTGTTGCAGTTGACGCAAACGGAAACATATATGTCGCCAACGTTAATAGCAACACCCTAACGACCTTCAACGCAGCGGGTCTCTACCGATCAACAATCTCGGGAGGCATGCTCGCCCCTATCGGAGTAGCTGTTCACTAAACCATATCAAGCCATTCGACTTTCCTCGATTCTCTCGCTTGCTTGTTTAATTCAAAAATCAATGGAGACAACATGGACGAAAATTGGACCAAAGAAGACGCTCAACGTTGGCATGACGTCTGCACCAAACAACCGGAAGAACTCAGTGCCGAAGAACTCAGTGCCATGAAGACCTTGGCGGAACGAGCCTTTCGCCTAATATCGAACAAATTCACCGATGGGAATCCGCTTATCCCAAACAAACCCGAAAACTGACCAAACAAATCATCGACGTGAGGTTTTGCGCGACGACCTACTCGGGTCGCGCAAAACATCCAATCCTTGAAGAAATAGCTCGCCCGACGCCTTCGGCGCGGAGCAATGCAAATAAAGCATCATACGTCGCACAACCGGAACAGCGACATTCATCGCGAAGAGCAGATCGACTCAAAACCCAAAACCGCACGAACCTTTCGGCAAACAAAGTGGTCTCCACTTTAACTCTTGCTATACCATCAACCAGCCTGCCACGACTTGAATCGTGATGGCTTGGAGATTTCCAATGAACACCCCAACCAACGAAATTTTCAACGAGCCGACGTACGCACTCTATCAAAAAGACTCGCACGGCGTTCCCCATCTCGTCAATAGCGGACTTTCTCACGCTGACGCCACAAGCGCGCGCAGGAGCGTCTATCCGACCACCACCCAAATCATCATCTACGAACACCATGGCAAAAGCGTAGAACCGACGCACCCCGCATCAGCGTTCGTCCACAACGCCATCTGTCACGAATGCGGGCACGCTGCAGCGAAACATCGGAACGATGGGCCCTGCATCGAATGCTTGAACTTCTCGTTTTCAAAATCTGCCGAAGCACCTGACAAATGCTCGCGAAAGCGCGAGAACGTCTTGCTCGATGGCATCATCGACATGGCGAAGTCCCAGATTCCTCTGGACGTTATGATCGGGAAGCGATCACCCCTGCTCCCGTCATTGACGATGACCACTCCAGACATAACGGGTCTTGGATACGTACTGAAAAACACGCACCCTGACGTCCTCAGCGCACGCGAAGCGATCGACACCCACTTCGGGGAATGTTCGTACTGCAACCTCAACCAAAGCAAGATCTGCCATGCCGGTCACAATTTCGTTTTACAGTATCGGATAGCTCACGAACTGCACTGTCCGACTACACCGTACGAAACCATCACTAGCCGCGGACCAATCGCAATCGCCAACGAATTCCCATCCTAATGACAGACGAGCGATTGTTTCTCTTGATATGAGAACAAGCTCTCGACTTTGGCATGAACCGCCGCGTTGCGACGCCCCTACTGATTTCCTTCCAGAAAGCTCAAACCCCGCAAGGCGAAATTTCAGTAAGCCTGTGATGGTTTGAGTTTACGATTTCAAACTAGGGGCATATCCCCGACAGATACACCATTTTAGCAATTCCTAAAACCCGCTCGTGCGATCTGGCGCACGGCGGCATTTTTGCATCGACTTTGCAAAATCATCTGAATTTACGAGAAATGAAAAATAAAAAGCCCTCACCATACAAAAGCAATCAAAACATAACAAAGTGTCAGCGAGGCACCTTCAATCTCCTCTGGTGCAAATCACACGGTTCGTATTTTCGCACGAAAGACACTCAGTGCGACTACATACATCTACGACAAAGAAACGATAAATTAATGAATTTTTCCGATATCGAACTTTCTGACGGTGGGGTCATCGAAGCCCCAGACGAAACAGGAACCATCCGCCGACGTGACCAGTTTGGCAACACCGAAGACGTTGCCACACCAGAAGAAACCGACTATGCCCGACTCGCGCAATACTTTCCGGGATATGTTCCTCCCACCGAAGCTGAAGAAGAAGAATAACGTAATAACAATGTCAGAGACAAGAACCACAACAACTTTCTCTGTCCACGCATCGACCGAAGAAGGTGCCTGTTGGAATATTCTCGATATAACAAGCGATATGGGCGAGCGCGGCACCGAACGACATTTCGGCTGGGACTGGAATCAATCCCTGGAAGATGCCACCGCAACCGGTGACGACGCTAACCTCGAAGTCATCCTCACCATTATGCGAGCCAAAGGGTGGAAAATCACCAAATCTGAGATCATGTCTGTCGAATATTGATGAACACTCCAGAAGACCCGATCAGCGAAACATACCAAGATTACATCAATCAGAATTCTGATGCAAAATTTAGTTTTGCGATTCAATGGCTTCCACTTTTTATTTGTGAACAATGCGGAGTTGATAGTCCACAATACAAGGCGATTCTTGCCTTTCTTGATACAATCTCCGTCGGACCATCAAACGATCGCAATTTTCTGCCCACACTCCTCAGTCCCCAATTCCTAGTAAAACTCCCAAAAGACCATATCTAAAATCCTCTCCAGCCCAATCTACCCGAAACAATGCCGACGTAGCCGACACCGATCATTAAAAAACGATACGAGTGAAAGCGCAAAGCATATCCTACAACACCCCGAAAGAACAACACATGAGAGATCACTCCCTCGTCGTCGCCTGCACCGCCGGCGCCTTCACCAAAGCGCAGCACGAATTTTTGTACGACAATATTCGGCAATCACAAACATTCGTCGAGATGACTACCCAATATATCAGCGACGACGAAGCGTATGACGAAGAATACACCGCCGACCTCGAAGAACTTCGCGACGGATTTATTCTGCAAATTCAACACCAAGAATTTTCTAAACATCGCTTCGATATCGTAGCTCTCTCGAAAGCCTTACCGACACTCGTAATCTTTAAGAGACACACTGATCACGGCGGCGCCACTCAAGACGAGAGCTTTCTCGACGGACAAGAAATTACATTTGCTCCCCCTCATCGTGCATCCACCGAAATTCTTGCATCGCTTCGCGCCTATGCACGAAGCGCCAACCAACCGTGGGCCCCGCCAATCAACCCCAGCACGGCTCAGGGACTCGAAGCGATGTATCCCACAACATCCATCCGTTATCGCCGTCATTGGACAACCGATAAGCGATTCGAAGGCCGCGTCCACGTCATCTCGCTCGATTCACCTCCAGCATCATATCTCAACAAATATCGCGACGTTCCGTACACCGCCGGCAACATGCGCACCGAAGACGGACGCATTCTCCGGTTTCACTGCCAATATCAGAACATAATCGGCAGCAACAGTATCGCCGATGCCGCCGACTTTCACCAAGCCTACAAAACCGGCGAGCAACTGCAGATCAACGGCGAAATCATCACGACGAAATTCATGCCAACGACTCCGGGAGACTACCACTTCTCTGAAGCGTTTGGTACTACACGAATTATGGATACTCTCTAGAGTCCGCCCAAATGCTGTATCGTAACCGTTCGGCGAGCTAAACAACTCTTTTTGGCCGAATACCTCGTCGAAACCACAGCCGCAGCCGCTGCCCAAACAAACAGAAACCACGCCATCAGGTCCTGACGTATTCTCACGCACGACCAATGTCGTCCAAGCGGTCGTTTTCGCGGCGACCATGCAGGTCGCGAAAACGTCGCGCGTCCTGCACGGCAAGCGAAGAATAAAAGGGCATCCGGGAAATTTCTATCAGCAACCGACTTTCGTCGCAGTACATTTAAAGCCAGTTTGTGGCTACATTCGCTTGTCTAAGTACATCACGTAGTAAAAGGAGCGGTATAATCAACTTCTATTTTGTAAGCATAAAATTCAAGCCCAGAGCTACCATCTGCCAGCAGCTAGATTCAACGAACGCTCCACCCGAAGCTACCAGCTAATTATGACCGCGACAATACCAATCATGGCGTCGTTCGGATCGATTCGACCATGGGCAGCCGAAGACGCGCCAGCTTTACTGAAATACGCGAACAACCGCAAAATTTGGCTCAACCTGCGTGACAGCTTTCCATTCCCGTATACAGCCGAGAACGCGGACGACTTTTTAGCTTCGGTCGCACGACAAGAGCCAACCACGTTTTTTGCAATTGCAACAACGACTGAAGCCATCGGAAGCATCGCACTAACAATCAACCAAGATGTTCACCGGTTTTCGGCGGAGATTGGGTACTGGTTAGCCGAGCCTTATTGGCGCCGAGGAATAATGACCGAAGCAGTCGACGCAATTTGCGAATACACGTTTGACCGCTTCGGGGTCGTTCGGGTCTATGCCGAACCGTACGCAAGAAATACAAACTCGTGTAACGTACTCGTCAAAGCTGGTTTCTCACTGGAAGGTCGGCTGCGAAGCAGCGTATTTAAAGATGGCCAATGGCTCGACCAGCTCATTTACGCGCGAGTGTCCCAGCGACATGCCCTGCAGGCTTAATTTGTGCGACATTTGAAACGAAGGACACTAGACACACTCTCACGATTCAAGCCGCTACGCTTCAAGATATCCAATCAACAGAAATTTCCAGATACCAAAATTATCACCGCATACGACGAAGAGTAAGCATGTCAACCGCAAACACCAACATTGCCGAAAAACTAAAAACAATTGCCCAAGCAGTCCGGCAGCAACTCCACACCTATTACGAAAACGAGCCATTCTGGACGATCGGCCTTTGCTGGTCAGCATCTCAGTTGCTCGAAAAAGCGATCCAGGACGCCGGCTATCCAGCCAAGCGATATGGCGGCTACTACAACGACTGCGAAGACGGGTATATCGACAACATTATCGAACGATTTGGCGGTCTCGATGAAGACAATGGCGATTTCGATATCGAAACGTGGGACCATCGGTGGAAGCATTGGTGGGTAGTTTGCAACGAATTTATTATCGATATCACCGCAGACCAATTCCATCCCTCAGATCCCGAACCATACCAAATCGTCGTCACCAACTTTTCAGACACCGATTACTCAATGCATCAGCCAAGTCGAAAACACTAACCGAAGAACAAATTGATTTGTCGCATACGTGCCGAAGAAGACTATGGAAGCGACATCCTAAATTATCGGACTATCGAAATAACGGCAATTCCTGCCCCGATCCCGCACCATAAAGAAAGCATATATCATCATGGGTTGGTCCTGTAGAACCGATGCAATGAATACATTCAAGCGCATCGCCGCCAAACACAACGCCGGACACGAGTACGGCAACGATCTCAAAGACAAGAAAGGCAACAGCATCGGATTCTTTGAAACCGGAGAAGAACAAGAAGACGGCGCAATCGTTGGCACAATCATGCGCTATACCGATAGCACCAAAACCTATGCTGTACCATTCCAAGATTTCCGAATCAATCCCGACGGCACAATCGCGAAATTTTACGGCGAAACATAATCATGCCGTGGTCATCCACGCCTGAAGCATTAACAACTCTCAAAAAGCTCGCTGCCAAACACAATTGTGGCAACGAACATGACAATCGACTTAAAAGCTTTGGCGTCATCTTCGGATTTTTTAGCGTGGGAGATACACAACCCGACGGCGCAATAGTCGGACACATTCTGCGTTACACGACAAGCCGGATGCATGCGGAAGTTGTAGATGACTTTCGCATCAATCCCGATGGCGCCATCCAAAAATTCTTCGGAGAACCATCCTTATGACTAATTCTATCGTCTATACCTGTTCGTGCAACAATGATGACGTGCGAGGATCCCACCACGCTCGAAAATGCCCATTGTCGGTCATTCTTCCACACTTTTCCGACAATCCATGTGGCCCGTGGCGCGCAGGATTCGCCTCGCCATCCGGCAAGATTCGCTACGTCGAATGCGTTGAGCACGGTGGCAAATCCCGCAAAATGGTCATCGACTTCCGACACACCAGATGTAACATTGCCCGACGCAACTTACCAACAGCCCGCTAAAACCGACAAGAGACTCATTATGGAAAAAACACTTTCAAATATCACCCTTGCCGATGGCAGCGTCCTTGAAGCGCCTGACGCAGAAGGAATCATTCGTCATCGCGATATCGCTGGAAACATCGACAAATCCTATGGTCCAGCAGACCTAGAGTATGCATGGCTATCCCTGAATTTCTTGGAATCCACACCTGAATGTATAACCGACGCTCAGATCGCAGCAGCACAGGCACGACAAGACGTAGCGACACCTGGACCTTGGGAAGCAATCGGCGACGTCGTCCAGACTTCGTATATTGACGAAGGAAAACTTCCAGAACGCCATCGCCATTACGGAATCTGTCAAGTAATCGGAGACTACGGCCTCCTCGAAGAAGACACCGCATTCATCGCAAACTCTCGCGAAGACTTGCGTCGCGCACTGAACGAGATAAAGAGACTTCGGTCAATCCTCTACATCAAGCCTAGTGATGAAGCATTTCTGGTCCACGTCACGAGCGAAAACGGCGCGTGTCGGTCAATCTTATCCGTAAACAACACCTCGTTGGACAAGAACCTGTTTCGTCGTCACTGGCGCGAAGCTCGCGAGGCCGCTTATGTCACAGGTGACGACAGCGACATTAAAGCTATCTGCGACATCCTCCAACATAGAGGCTGGAACATTTCCGACGTTTCTTCCATCACCGTCACTCTTTAATCGTTTCCGTCAACCGAATTCACTCAACTCTGAAAGTTCTTAAGAAATGACACAAACAGAAGCACTCCAGGCTATCATCGCCCGCATTCAAGGCGTGTGGGACCATCCCGCACTCGTCGCCGCCGGCCCACTTTCAAGCAACGCAACCGAAGACATTCTTCGCATCGCGGAAGAAGCATCTGCTGCCGTTAGCTCAGCAAAGAGCGATCTCCAAACACTTCGGACCACCATAGCAGACCAAGCGTTCGACGCATACGACTTCGGCGACGACAAAGTCGAAGACTCAAACGGCTGGCAACATGACGGAGGCGACGATTTCAAAAAAACCATATTTTTGGAAAGCAAGACCAACGAAGACTCCGAAAAAGCCACCTTTGTTGTCGAATTCATCGAAGACGCGGCTGTCGTCGAAACCGCCTACGTCGAGTACCGATAGCCTTTATATCAACTCGACTATTTGGACACGAATCGAAAACACCGTGATGAACACTTCTCCAAAACTCACCAAACGAGAGCACGCCATGTTGCGAGACGCAGATCAAGCATTTCTCGTCGACATCAAGATCGGCGATAGCGGAAATATGACGATCGCACGCCGACTCGTCGATCTCGGATGGTTGTCGGAAGGTGCCTCACGGTGCTTTAAAATAACCATGCTCGGACGTGCAGCCCTAACAACAGGAACCATTGGGACCGCCTATCCCCTGCGAACAAACTACCACAAGCGATTTGTCTAAAACCTCGATCTTCGCCCGGAGTGCCCAAGATGACCAATCCTGAGAAAAGCGAACTCTCTCACCGTCAAGCCGTCGACATCCTGATTCGATCCGGGATGAACCAATCTCGCGCTCGCTGGGCAGTTAATGGTGCGGACCCCATCAATACAAACGATAACGATTCACATTTGCGGTACACTCCCGAAGCAATCCAAACCGAATTAAAACGCCTCGTGATCGGTGCCCAAGAAGACGCAGATCGCGCAAATAAAACCCTCTCGGAATATCGGAACGCCATTGAAGAGTTTTGTAAATGCCAAAACCACGACTAAGCATCCCCCACGGAACCTGGCAAACGAATACGTCTATCGACCAAAATCTTATTACGCTGCTACCACTCAAACTCCTCAAAAAACTCCGCGGTAATCGACTCGACAAAACCCGTCTAGCCGTCATAGAAGAAATGCTCATCCGCAACGGATTAAACGAGCCGATTTTGTTAGCCATCGATACAAAACGAAAACTCGCCGGCATTTTGGATTTAAATCATCGGGTGGTTGTTCTTAATCAACTAGAATACACACACGCTCCGGTTGTTGTCGTCAAAGCAACATTATCGCTTGTCCGCAACGACGATTCACCCAACGCCCATGAAATTAAACTCAAAGACGACTACGATCTTTCCGAAAACCCAACAGCAGTCAGTCTTGGAATCGCAGGAGCGTTACCATACACACGCGCAGCTGGCTTCGCCACCGGTCAACCAGCGACACTGTCTTACATGCGAAACACCGCACCAGCGACAAAGATGCCAAATGGCGAGTTTGGCACCGACGTTGAGCCCCATGGACGTTATATCTCGCAATGTGATCCAAAAGATACATGCCATTACCCAAATTACGAATACGGAACCATCACCATTCGGTCTCCGTTTGTAATTGCTTTTGGCGGTGGGTATGCAGATCCCTCAAATTGGAAACGGGTACTCGCTGCTCATTACGACAAAGCTGGCCGGGCGCTTTCACTTGCTCTCCTCAGCGACGGCTTCGACGGTATTATCACGTACAACAATTACGGAACATCCGAGATCGTTGATCTCACCTGTATCTGACTTTTTTGAATGGAAAAACCAATGAAAATCCCAGAATGGAACGAAACGCTCGCACGTGAGTTTGCGGAACAGTGGTGCCAAGATCAAGATGCCCGAATTGTCCCCAACACCCTCCAAATCAAATCGGAGTACGTGTTCTTCGAAGCACATGTTATCGGCCACGGCATTCGACGCACTGTTCGCTTTGAACGTGACCAAGATGGTACCGTCCGGGTGTTTCCTCTTACTTAACAACTATCGCATTTTTCGTACGACGACCTTTCGGGTCGCACGAAAAAAGGAAAAACAGATCAACATGGCACCTAAACGAAAAAAGACAATATCACAGCCAACCAAGGACGAACTTCGAGCGATTTTGACAAACGCAACAGCGACATTCGAGGCTGCCTTGGCAGAATACCATCGCATGCCATGCACATCAACCGAAAACGCTCGTCGCGCCGCATATGCACTACAAGAAAAAGCCTATGCTGCCGCAGAAGCAGCCGGCATATTCAACGTTGTTGATTCGGCGTTTTAGGGCATCCGTGCCCTAAAACAACGTTGTTCGCCGCAAGGCAAAACAATGTCAACAACCAGCCTTAGAAAAAAGTAGCAATACCCAGTATCTCCGATCTTCGAGAATTGCCCCGATCACGCAAGTGAACGACAAGCATATAGGCATCCTGCGACGCTTTCTCCAGTTACAGGCAATGCGGTGCAACGACACGAGCACGGACCGAAAAAACGAGCTCACGAGCACACAACGAAACCTCGACGATCATTGGTGAGGAGACCCTTATTCAGCCCTTACGGGCAAAGAATTTTCTTAAAAATCGTGACAACTAGCGTATTCGTTCTCTACCAAAACCTCACACCCGCAATGATGTGCACGCCGAAACGTGCAACTCAATTACTCAACACAGGCAAAGCCGCCGTCTACCGACGTGTTCCTTTCACGATCATCCTCAAACAGACATTCGCAGGAATCGATCAACCAATCACCCT
>Ga0182016_10008854_pt1 | contig 10080 bp, 8 predicted proteins | sample 712S2MmetaG_FD_120491 | JGI IMG/M metagenome (GOLD analysis project Ga0182016, IMG submission 120491) | Permafrost microbial communities from Stordalen Mire, Sweden - 712S2M metaG | ecosystem: Environmental > Terrestrial > Soil > Wetlands > Permafrost | place: Sweden: Stordalen | collected... | reverse complement strand
CGAACGGCCCACAGCCGCTGATCTTCCCGCGGGAGGGGTTGAACCCTCATGACCACTTCCTCCGGCCGCGCGGTCCTGAGCCCAAGCGTTAAATCCTGAAAAACATAGAAGTGTCAGCAGTAAAGACATTAGTGTTTTCATCGATGTACCTCTTTTGAAATGAAAGGCTTCCAAACGCTTCGTATTTTAGACGCCCAACATACCTATTTGAAGTCTCAATTCTAAAGCTTTTAGATTCTTCCATAACCCTAGGAAATCCGCTTTTCTTTGGTTAACCTATGCCCTCACTTCCCTTGAAAGGCTTTAATGAAATACCGCCAATTGGGTCAATCCGATATTCAAGTTTCCGAAATCAGCCTGGGTTGCTGGACCATGGGCGGTCTCAACTGGGTCAATGGCAATCCCAACGGCTGGGCCAATGTGGATGAGACCGAAGTGAAAACCGCCATCGATTACGCGCTGGAACAGGGCGTCAACCATTTCGACAACGCCGATGTTTATGGCAACGGGAAGGCGGAGCAATTGCTCGCCCATGTTTTGGGCGACCGCACCAAAAAACTCACCATCGCCACCAAGGTCGGCTGGTTTCCCGGCACCGCTGAAAACGCTTATGAACCAGCCCATATCCGGCACCAGTGTGAACAGTCCCTGATTAACCTCAAACGGGAAGTGTTGGATATCTACTATTTCCATCACGGTAACTTTGGTCCCAACGACAAATATTTAGATGGCGCCGTAGCCATGATGCACCAATTACGCAAGGATGGTAAAATCCGCCTCATCGGTCTTTCGTCCTACTCCAGCGTGGACTTTACCCGCCTCGTGCCCAAAGTAAACCCCGACGTACTTCAAAGCTGGGCCCACGCCATCGATGATCAATTTATCCGCGAAGGTTCGCCCGTACGGAAGCTCTTGGATGAGCGAAAAATGAGTTTCGTGGCCTTTTCTCCCCTCAATCAGGGTTTGATGTTGGGCAAGTTTGACCCGAAAAATCCACCGAAGTTTGACGAAGGCGACCACCGCAAAGGCGATGAAAGATTTACGACCGACTTTTTAGTGAAGCTGCAGCCGAAAATCGAAAAGCTCAAAACCCGCTTTGGGTCCGACGTGAAGGATTTGGCCCGGGTCGCCCTGCAGTACGATCTGGTCCACCCCTGCGTGGCAACCGTTATTCCGGGTTTCCGTAATTTAAAACAGGTCCAGGTTAATCTGGCCGGTTGGAATAAACCTTTAAATGCTGATGATGTAAAGTTTGTGCAGGATGTATTCAAAAGCTAATCAAAGCTTCGCACGGAGAAACCGGAGTAAAAATCGGAGTTTTTAAAACTCCTTAAAACTCATTTTCCTCCGTGAAAATTCTAAACTTTGGAGAATCTATGACACCCGAACAAGCCTATTCCGATTTAGTCCGCCGTATGAAAGAAATCGCCGTTCTCGGCAATACCGCCGGGGTTTTGGGATGGGACCAGGAAGTGAATATGCCCGCCGCCAACGCGCCCTACCGGGGCGAGCAGTTGTCCCTGTTAGCCGGCATGTGCCATCAAAAGTTCACTGATCCCCAGGTAGGTGAATGGCTGACCAAGGCCGAATCCTTCAAAGTTTTAATGGGCGATCCTCTCAGCGATACAGCCGTTAATTTGCGCGAATGGCGCCATTCCTATGACCGTTCCAGAAAACTTCCCCAAAGACTGGTGGAAGAAATGGCCAGCGTCACCGCCAACGCCCAAGTCGCCTGGGTGGAAGCCCGCCGCGACAACAAGTTTTCCCACTTTCTGCCCTGGCTGGAAAAGATCATTCCTCTCACCCAGGAACAGGCCAAATGCTACGGCTATCTGGATCATTCCTATGACGCTTTACTGGAAGATTACGAACCGGGCCTGACCACCGCCAAGCTCAACGAGCTTTTCCCGCCCCTGAAGAAAAGCCTATCGGATATGGTCGCCAAGATCACCGCTTCGAAACACCAGCCCGATCTATCGATTTTGCAACGGCCCTGCGACGTAGGCGGCCAGATCGCTTTTTGCCGCAAACTGGCCCAAGCCATCGGTTTTGATTTTGATAAAGGCCGTATTGATGTGAGCGCCCATCCTTTTACCACCGGCCTGGGCCCCAACGACACCCGTATCACCACACGTTTTGAGGAAACTAATTTCGAGAACGCCTTTTTCAGCACCCTGCACGAGTCCGGTCACGGCATTTATGACCAAAACCTTCCCGGCGACGGCCATTACGGCACGCCCCGCGCCTCGGCAGTTTCCCTGGGTATTCACGAATCCCAGTCCCGCCTCTGGGAAAACCTGGTCGGCCGCAGTCTGGCTTTTTGGAAATTCTTCTTTCCCGAACTCAAGAAAAGCTTCCCCGGCGTGTTTGATGACGTTTCTCTGGAGGCTTTTTACTTCGCCATTAACCATTCGGCGCCTTCCTTTATCCGCACCGAATCGGACGAAGTCACTTACAACCTGCACGTTTGCTTGAGGTTTGATATTGAGACAGCCTTGATTGGCGGTTCATTGAAAGCTTCCGAAATTCCAACCGCCTGGAACGCTGCGGTGAAACAATATTTTGGTTTGGTTCCCCCGACCGACACCGTGGGTTGCCTGCAGGATGTGCATTGGAGTCACGGAAGTTTTGGCTACTTCCCCACCTATACGCTGGGCAATCTCTATTCGGCGCAGTTCTTTGCCGCCGCCAATAAAGACCTGGGCGGTCTGGAAGCCGGATTCGAGAAAGGCGACTTTAAACCTTTGAAGAATTGGTTGACGGAAAAGATTCACAGCCAGGGCCAGCGCTACCGCGCAAATGATTTGGTAAAGGTGGCTACCGGTTCACCTTTGACCAGTCAGCCCTTTTTGGATTACCTGGGCAAGAAGTTTGGGGCGTTGTACGGATTTTAAGCTTAATGGACTTTTAAAACTTGTCTTGGATCGAATGGATTGAATCCAAAGGGTTTGCATATTTTCAAAATGCTGCCGAATTTGGGATCCCTGTTTTTGGCCAGCACCCGATAGACGCTTTCACGGGGCATTCCCGATTTTTTCGCCAGCCATCCTACCCCACCATGCGCCTCGGTAACGTCACGAAGGGCCAATTGGAAAACGGCTCCGTTTCCATCTTCAAGGCTTCGGTTATAGGCTTCCCGTAAGTATTCACGAGCTTCTTTGGGGTCTTTCAATTTGGATAGAATATATTCCTTAAAATCACCTTCAGCCGCGCGTTGCTTGTTCTTATTGCTTGTATTTTTCATATCGTCTCCTCATTCGCTTCTTTTCTTATGATCTTCGATGTACTTTCGGGCAGTGGCGATATCCCGATCTTGTCCTCTTTTCGTTCCACCTATCAAAAGCAAAACGATGAAGCCTCTGACCCACGTGTAATAAACCCTATAACCAGACCCCATGTTGATCTTGATTTCATGAAGACCTCCTCCTTTGTTTTCGCAATTGCTGAAGTTTCCTTCCCGTATACGGCCAATATAGGTCAATACCGTATTTCGAAGGCCGATATCAAGCGAATCGAGCCATTCCCGAACAGGGTACTTTCCATTGTTCGCGCAATAGTCCTTCATGCCCTGTGGTTTATGCATATGTCAGTTGTAACACTAGTGTTACAAAATTTCAAGTGGTTTTGAACGGATTCACTGCCAGCACGAGGGCTACCGTGCGGGTGATTTGTGTAAGGTCGCCCCTTGAGCAGCCAACCCTTTTTGGATTATTTGGGCAAAAAGTTTGGGGCGTTGTATGGGTTTTAAACGGGCACTCCAGCTTTAGTTTTAGCCGTTTGTCCAAAACTGAAACTGGAAGCCGTAATGCCTCCCATGAAGTTTTCTTCGTGATAATTCAACTCGCCGACTTCATCTTCTGCGGCGCCTACCACCACCATCAGCGGAATCAAATGGTCTTCCTGGGGATGGGCCAGCCTGGCTGAGGGCGCCTGGGCCCAATGCAGGAGGTTCTTTAACCGCTGTTCGGGCGTGGAATGAATCAGGGTTTTCTGCAGCCATTCATCAAATTGGCGCGAGGCGGGGCCTGCCATTTCAGGGGTTCTAAACGCCCGCATGTTATGAAAACTAAGCCCGCTGCCAAGGATCAGCACGCCCTCTTCCCTCAAAGGTGCCAAAGCCCTTCCCACCTTAAAATGGGCATCCGGATCATAATCGCTCCGTAACGAAAGCTGAATGACCGGCACATTGGCCTGGGGATACATCGCATAAAGCGGGGCGAAGGTCCCGTGGTCAAACCCACGCTTGTCGTCCAGATTGGCCGAAAAGCCGGCGGTCTGAATCAATTTTTGTACTTTAGCCGCCAGTTCGGGCGCGCCCACCGCCGGATACTTCACGTGATAGGTCTTCTCCGGAAACCCCGAATAGTCGTAGACCATCGGTGGATGGGGATTAGCCATCACGGTAAATTCAAAATTTTCCCAATGGCCCGAAACCATCAAAATAGCTTTCGGCAAAACACCTAGTTGTCGCGGAATCGCCTGAAGCGAATGTTCCAGTTCATCATAAAAAGGCATTTCTTCTTTCAACCAGGGCCAGGGGCCCCCGCCATGGGAAAGGAAATAGGTTGGCAGTTTATGTTGATTCATGATTTCTCTTCTTTCCCCGTCAGTGAAGCTGATGAAGTAATCTAAGACGATAAGACGAAAAAGCACACTCCTCCGAAAATATCTTCACTAACCGCTCAGTAACCAGTTCTTTGCCGCCGCCAATAAAGTCCTGGGCGGCCTGGAAGCCGGATTTGAGAAGGGCGACTTTAAGCCTTTGAAGAATTGGTTGACGGAAAAGATTCACAGCCAGGGCCAGCTCTACCGTGCCGGGGATTTGGTGAAGGTCGCTACCGGTTCGTCTTTGACCAGCCAGCCCTTTTTGTATTATTTGGGAAAGAAGTTTGGCGTGCTGTACGGGTTTTAAAAAAGCTCCCCATTCCTTACGATTTCGCGGTGAACGAGCAAAGCGAGTCGAATCCGTTTTATTTAGTCCTTAGAAAAACCATCACTTTTGATCAAAGTAAAGTTTTCTCCAATCAATTTATAAACAGACAATTGGCCAACATACCAATTGGTGTCATCTACAATGAAATAATCATTGTCTCCTATTTTCAAAATGTTCAAAAACAAACTGTTGTGGAAAACCACAATCTTTTTTCCTAAATCAATAAAACAAACTTTTTCGTCACTTCCATCAGTATTCACTTTAATAAATTCAATTACTTTATAATTGCCAATTTTTATTGCTAATTTGAGATCGTTTTTTAATAGTTCGTCTTTATTTAAATTAAGTGGGTTTTTAATCTTTTCATTAACCGGCATATAAGTTTCAGGTAGACGAGAAATAAGTTCATTTATTTCATTTAGTGATAATGAAGACGCTCTTTCCGATTCAATCGACACGTCTTTCGGTCCCAATACATAAACAGCGCCCATATTACTGATATTTACAGAATGATTTGTTTGAAAAGAAATTGAATTGCCATTAAGGTCGTCACCCTGAATTTGAAATCCAGTCACGGTATCAACTTGATCTGGAAAAACATATAAACCGTGTTCATCACTATAAATAAACCCCCAAATTTCTTGTCCAAAAACCGGGAGTACATCACCTTCAATTAAAGAAACGGGCACTGAAAGTGGTTGACCTTCTTTTAATTTTTCCCCCATTTTACTTAACAGATTATTTATATATTTTTCATCGATATTCAGATAATGATTTAGTTGCGCTTTATTATAAAAGAAAAACGTGGGTTCTTTTGAACCTGTGCTTTCTTCGGAAAAAGATGAATTATTAAAAACCATTAAAATAAAAACTGTAATTATCAATTTAATCGCTGTTTTTTTCATATTCAAAACTTTCTAAGTTTAAGACCCTAAGAAATTATCAATTTCAAAGTAGCCGCAAAAGAACCCGCTAAAATCTAGTTCACAATTCTAACCCAGCCCTCTATATGAACTCGGTTTTTCTAGAATTGTCAAAGTCACGAGCTAAGTCAAACTCGGGTTGAACCTAGGGGGTGGAATTTGCCCCGGGTCAAGGCAAGAGCCTCCCCGGTTTCAGGCCCTTTGTCCCGCGGCTGGACAAAACGACCGGTTTAATACCGGCATGGCCAGATTTCCGTCGGACGAGGGAGAATTTCCGTCGCGAAAGGTCCGGTTAACTGTCGGAAAATCGGGTTTACCTGTCGGAATCCCCAGCCTTATTGTCGGAATACACTAAATTACCTGTCGGAAAGAGCAATTTGCCTGTCGGAATTGACCGGTTATTTGTCAGAAAATCGGGTTTACCTGTCGAAATCCGACATTAATTGGCAAGAAGTGTCCGGCGGCCGGACACTAGCCTTCCGGTTTTGATTCTTAGTGAATCAAAATTGGAAGAATAGGCCGGTTTGGGGTTAACCCTGCCAAACTTTGACCATCAAGAGGGCCGGGCATAAAGGGTTTTTAACCAGCTTTTCACAAGCCAACCGGTCAAAAGCGCTAAAAGAACCAGTAGGGTCCATCCGGCGACCCATTGGTCCCGGGGGTCCGGGGTGCCCAGCCGGCCCAGAAGATAGGCTATCGGATTATTGGACCAGTACCCCGTCGAATTCACTTCCCACCACCAGCCCAGGAACACCCCCGGTATTTGAATCAATATGGATAGCCCCACCAGAAAGAGAAAGGATAGCCCCAGCCGCCGGGATGCCTGAAACCGGGGAGCCAGGGGATAAAGGGAAAAGGCCAGAAGCGGGGTTAAGTCCGCCGTCAGGCGGGAACCGTAACACCATCCGCCTCCCCAGTCATACCAGAGCCCGTAGAGGAAGATATCCGCCAGAATGGCCGCCGCGAAAAAAGGCCGGTAGGAGTTTTTCCATTCTTTCCGGCCCGGCCCCAGCAGGCTCCAAAAACTGAAGATCACAAAGGGGCTGAAAAGCAGCAGCCCCCGACCCGGGGAAAAAAGGATTCCCAAGGGTCCCTGCCACCAGGAGGCGGTGAAAGCGAACTGTTTGCCGCCATATCCGGTCATCCAAAAACTGCCGCTGTGAAAATAATTGTCCCAGGCCAGAACCGCGAAGGCAGGCAGGGAACCCAGTAGAAAGACCCCCAACTGGCGGCGGCGGTAAAACGTGAACCAGGCAAAGACGCTCCCATACAACAACAGGTCCGTATAGCGGCACCAAATGGCGGTGGCCCAGCACAAACCGCCGAAAAAAACCGGAGTGAACCAGCTGTCTCTCTTGTCCATCCGCGAGTCCGTGAGCCAATACAAACCCAGACAGATAAATAATTGGGAAGGCCCGTGCTGCCAGATGGCCTGGCTGGAGGTGCTGAAAGAAGCGGTGCCGAGAGCGTAGGCGATAGTAAAAATGACGGCCCATTTATGGGTCACCAACCGGTCCAGGGTCTTCAGCAAAAAATAGGCGGAGAGGGCCACCATGAAAGAAGCTCCCATTTTTTGAAGCTGATGGCATAACAGATCGGTCTGGTGAACCCCCGCCAGTCCTGTTAAAAGATAAAAGGGGGTGAGGAATATCCCGGCCGCGCTGCTGTATTTGGAAATGATTTTGCCGTGAAAGGCGTAAACCTGGCTGACGTCGCCTTGAATGTTGTAATTAAAAAAAGGGCTTAAATCCAAACTGCCGTGCTGCAGGATGGCGAAAGGTTCCACGCTGGCCGCCACGGTGTCGCCCGAACCCCTCCAGCGGAAATTAATCAGATAAAGAATCCAGAAAAAGACAAACCATTGGCCGGAAGAAATTTTTAGAAAAGAAAAGTTTTGTGAATTTTCAGCGTAATGGTAAAGAGTCCAAAAAATCAGAATCAAAAAAAGAAAGGTGCAGGGCCATTGGAGTGAAAAATGGGTCCCGGGAATCTGGTATTGGCCGTTGCCCAGGATTAAAAAAAGGAGCGCCGAAGAAACCAGACCCCCGGCTGCCGCCAGTCCCCGGAAGAACGTTGAACCCGCTTTGGACTTCATCGAGCCGAATAGGAATGCTTGGATAACCTAGAGTGGTTTAACCCCACAAAGGTGACAATCGATAGTTCCAAAACCACAAAGCCGATCACGTACGGCAATCCGCCCTTAGAAAAACCGTAGCTGTGAAGACCCGCGCCGAGAATAAAATTAACGCCATACCAAGCCATGAGAACACCCAAGAACGCTACCACCACCCCGATAATAAAACCCTTCTCTTTCAGCCAGCCGGCTAACCGGCCGTGCAGAATGGCCACATACCCCAATAGAGCGATCAAAGCCCATGTTTCTTTCGGATCCCATCCCCAGAAACGGCCCCAGGAATAGCTGGCCCAAACGCCGCCCAAAATAGTTCCGGAAGCTAAAAGCACAATACCGACCTGAACCACCCGGTAAAGAAGATTGATCTGTTTTTGCAATCGTTCTTTATCCTTTGGGTATTTCCAAAGGGTCCATAAACCAAAATGGCCGATCCCCAAGGATAAAAGAAAAGCCGCGTAGCTGAGCGTAATCGTTAAAACATGAATGGTCAGCCAAAAGTTACTGCGGAGTACCGGCTCGATAGGTTGGATTGAAGGGTCCAAAATGGTCGGAACATTGTCTGCCAGCACAAACCCGATAACCGCCAGGGCCGAACCGGCCACGGCGAATTGCCGGTTTTTATAAATCAGCTCGAAGATAAGGGCGAAAACTGTCATGCCGAAGGTTACCCAGATGAGCGACTCATACATATTCGATACGGGCGGGCGGCCCGCGATAATACAGCGCATCGTAAACCCGTAAACACTGACGAAAATACCGATCACAAACAATCCAAATCCCGGCTGATAGAGAAGGCGAGACCCAAATAGAAGAGAAAGACCCATCAGCACGAAGGCCGTCAGTTGGATAATCCAAGCCAATTGGAAAGGCTTGACCGCGTTAAATTGAACTTCTAAAGCAATTTTACCCGCGTCGACCGCGTCTTTACCCTCCAGCTGACTTAAGAGCTGGGACAGGTTTTGACTTTCAGTGGAAAAGCCGGCGGCATCATGCGTGTCATAAGTTTTTAAAAGGCCCGCAAAGGAGATTAAGACTACTTTAATGGCGTCCGGCATGCCCTTGGGGTTGAGACGGTAAGAGTCCTGTAAATCCTCCAGCGAAACCCATTTTTGGGTTTTTTCATTGGGGATCGGAATGATGGTTAATAATCTGCCCGACTCGATATCCTCAAATTTTTCCAGCCGTCCGAAAACCGACAGGGATTCCTTTTCCATGGCGTTCAGGGTGATCTTTTTCTGTTGTTTGGCGTAATTCATTTTGGCGTAGGCGATAAAGCCGTCATTTTTTAAAAGGAAACTGGGCGCGACCCGCTTTTGATCCTTATCCACGCTTAAAAGGGATTTCAGATCTAAATTCTCGATCAATATGAAATTCTTGTCGTTCCAGTCAGCCGGATGGGTCAACCAATCGAACAACAAATCCAGAGAACCCTTTTCCTCAAAGGCTTCGTGGCCCGTGATGAACCGGACACTTTCTCTGGCAAAGGTATCCAATGGCTTGACGCGTCCACCTTCTTGAATAGGAATGAGGGCGAGTGTCTTAAAATCCATCTGTTGAGCGCAAACCGGCACCGTTAAAATAAACATCAACAACCACAAAAATAGGTTACGCATTTTTTTCCTTCTTGCCCCAAGCGGGATTTTTAAACCAGAACATTAAAATAATGCCGAATACCATCACCATAGCGCCCGTGTATTTTATCCCCATACCCGGATCCACCCCCACGGCAAAGACCGAGGTATATTTTCCATCGGGCAGGGCCTGATAGCTAGCCTGGTAGATGGTATAACCCCGGTAATGAAGGGGCTTGTTCATGCTGATGTTGACCGGAACCTGGGTTCCTTGGTTTTCCTGATCCATGTAATAGATATCGCTGCCGTAAGAAGCGGGTTTATCCGTGCCGGGATCCAGCCCCAGGTGAAATTTTATCAGGTGAATGGAAAAAGGAAGGTGGAGTTGCAGCGGGCCGTAAGCCATCGCGAAAGTTTCTCCCGCCACGGTAGCTGTATCCTGCGTCTCAAAACCCAGCCAACCCTCTTTTTTCTCGGATCGGTAGATGATTTCATAATGCAGGGCGGGTTCTAAATCCT
>Ga0182016_10008852_pt1 | contig 10082 bp, 12 predicted proteins | sample 712S2MmetaG_FD_120491 | JGI IMG/M metagenome (GOLD analysis project Ga0182016, IMG submission 120491) | Permafrost microbial communities from Stordalen Mire, Sweden - 712S2M metaG | ecosystem: Environmental > Terrestrial > Soil > Wetlands > Permafrost | place: Sweden: Stordalen | collected... | reverse complement strand
GAAGCCAAGTCTGTTCCGGGCAGTGATGAAGACCGACGCCCGCGCCCTCACACAAGAAGCACGGGGTAAACCTCAACTTCTCGAACCGCCCGGTGCGGACCCGCATGCCGGGTGGTGCGGCAGGGGAGAGCGGGCAACCGCTCCCCCTATCCCGATTGCGGGTTATCATAGTGCCGCGAGGAGATATGCCGACAACCAATCACGATGTTGCCGCGAGCCAGCAAGAGGTGTGGGCGGCGTTGCCCCAGGCTGCATGGAGTGAGACCTGTGCAACGCTTCAGCTTTGGATGCAGATTGTGGGCAAGATCCGCATGGCGCTCACGCCGGCAATCAATCACTGTTGGAACGTTACTCTCTACCCGACGGCCCGCGGGCTCACCACTCTACCGATGTGGCACGAGACTCGGTGTGTCCAAATTGACTTCGATTTTCTTGATCACGAACTCGTCGTCGAGACCGGTGAGGGCGGCCGCTGGGCGTTTGCTCTCAAGCCGATGAGCGTAGCAGAGTTCTATCGGCAGCTCACGGCCGCGCTCGACGGGCTCGGCGTTCCCGTTCGCATCTGGCCCATGCCCGTTGAAATCTCAAATCCCATTCGATTCGAACTGGATCAAATTCATCACTCCTATGATGCGGAGTATGCGCAGCGATTCTGGCGTGTATTGCTGCAAGCCACGCGTGTAATCACAGTTTTTCGTGCACGATTCACCGGCAAGGTGAGCCCGGTGCATCTCTTTTGGGGAGCGATGGACCTGGCCTGCACGCGCTTTTCCGGACGCACCGCTCCCGACCATCCAAGCATGCCCGGCCTGGCCGATCGCGTAACGCGCGACGCCTATTCACACGAGGTGAGCAGTTGCGGATTTTGGCCCGGCGCGCCCGGAATTGAACCTTTCTTCTACAGCTATGCCTATCCGGAGCCTGCCGGGTATTCGAAGTTCCGCGTTACACCAGGAGACGCTTCGTACGATGCTAGGTTCGGCGAATTTGTGTTGCCCTATGAGGCGATGCGGCAGTCCGTGGATCCAGATGCGGCATTGCTAGAGTTTTTGCAGAGCACCTACGACGCGGCGGCGGAATGCGGAAAGTGGGACCGGGCTGCGCTTGAGGTCGAGCGGCTGCCGGACGATCCAACCGCTCCTGAATCCCCACGCTAGCCTGGAGCTTGCTGAACTAACCCTCGACTTACATATCACCTACTCGGGATCTTTGATGCACTCTCCATCGTCAAATAGATATGTATCTTCGCCCCGCTGAGAAAGATGGCCGCAAGTTTCTCAACCCAATTCCAACCAGCCTTGGCAGCTTCACCACGATGCTCAAGACCCTCCCTAAGTTCTTTCTGGGAGCAGCGGAGCGATCGCCGAAGACCGCACTCGGCCCGTTCCATACGGACGCTAGAATCTATGCAACCTTTCCGCAGTCGGGCTTGCGTGTCACTTGGTTTGGACACTCCTCTCTGCTGGTCGAGATCGATGGTGTCCGCATTCTGATCGACCCTGTTTGGGATGAGCGCGCTGCACCGACTACGTGGGCAGGTCCCAAGCGCTTCTTCTCTCCGACGCTCGGGCTCAGAGGTCTGTCGGCGATCGATGCAGTGATTATCTCGCACGACCATTTCGACCACCTCGGCGCTGAGACGGTTCGGCAGCTTGCGCAAACCGAAAGCACCCGCCTTGCACGTTGGATCACACCGCTTGGCGTCGGCGCAACTCTCGCGGGTTTCGGAGTCGACCCAAGCCGCTGCTCTGAACTCAACTGGACCGAGAGCATCGCGGTTGGGCCTGTGACAGTAGCGGCGTTGCCCGCGCGCCACTTCTCGGGGCGCAGTCTTTTCAATCGTTTTCAAACTTTATGGGCATCCTTCGTGCTGGCCGGTCCCGGCCATCGCGTTTACTACGGCGCCGACTCGGGAGAGTGGCCAGGCTTCAGCGAAATTGGCGAGAAGTTTGGACCGTTTGACCTGGCCATGCTCGAGATCGGCGCATTCGATCCGGCATGGGCCAGCATTCACATGGGGCCCGACGGCGCGGTCCGCAGCTTTCGCGCCCTCGGTGGCCAGGGGTTACTGATGCCGATCCACTGGGGCCTGTTTGACCTTGCACTCCATCCTTGGACCCAGCCGATCGAGAGAATCTCCGCGGCGGAGGGGTTGAAGCTGTGGTCGCCGACCCCCGGTGCACCCACCGAAGTCGTTCCAGATCTAGAGCTTCGCTCCGACTGGTGGCGCTGAGCCCCCGGCGACCGGAAGTTAACCCCTTAACTCACGGAGCATCCCCCAAATCGTTGCTGAACGCTCTCCTCTTCAGCTCCCCTTGACAATCTAGGAGAGTCGCGATATTTTCTTTCCTAGAACGCCTAGGGAAGAACGGGAGACCGAACAATGGCGCCGGACAAGCAACAGGATCTTTTGCAGGGCACACTCGATTTGCTGATCCTCAAAGCAGTTTCGCTCGGGCCATTGCATGGGTATGGTGTGCTTTTGCGCATCCAGCAGATTTCGGGCGAAGAGCTGGTGATTCTGCAGGGGTCGCTGTATCCGGCACTCTACCGGCTTGAACATCAAGGCGCGATTACGAGCGTATGGGGCGAAAGCGAAAACAATCGTCGCGCCAAATATTACAGCCTGACTCCGCTTGGACGAGAGCGCCTAGCCGAAGAGACTGAGCGCTGGAACCGTATGAGCGGGATCATCAACGGAATTCTGAGCTCGACGTAAATGCCGGGGCCATGGACTGAGGGAATAGGAACCAGGGAAAGAAGGATCGGAGGGGCTATGAAGCTGCGTACAGTTTTTGCACGGATTGTTGCTCAACCGCGTTCATGGGTGCGGGCAGCTCTTGGCCGCAAGCGGCTGGAGTCAGAGATGGACCTTGAGCTGGCTTCTCACCTTGAGCAACTTACCGCAGACTTGGTTCGCGCAGGTCACTCACCCGCGGAGGCGGCGCGGCGGGCGCGTGTAGCGATGGGGCCAATGCTTGTGCACAAGGAAGAGATGCTCGCGTCGCTTGGCCTGAGATGGTGGGACGAACTTGTCGCCGATCTGAAGTATGGCTTGCGGATTCTGCGCAAGAGTCCCGGATTCACGGCCATTGCGGCCGGATCGCTGGCGCTCGCGATTGGCGCGAACACCGCCATTTTTTCGATTGCCAAGAGTTTGTTGTACGACCGGCTGGGCGTGCCGCATGCAGAGCAACTTCGCCTGCTGGGCTGGCATGGTGAGGGCAATCAGGCGGTGCATGATATGTGGGGCGAATTTGATTCCTCGCCAGAAGGCGGCATGGCGGGAACCATCTTTTCTTACCCGGTTTATCTGATGCTCCGCGAGCAAAACCGATCTTTGCAGGACCTTTTTGGGTTCAAAGAAGACGGTATGAACGCGACCATCGCCGGGCAAGCACAACGAGTGCAAGCGGAGATGGTATCGGGGAATTACTACGGCGAGCTCGGCGTACGACCGCAGTTGGGCCGTCCGATTCAACCCTCAGATGAAACGGAATATGGCGCTGGGACTGTTGCTGTGATCAGCGATGCGCTTTGGGAGCATGCGTTTGGTCGCTCGCCATCGGTGCTGGGTCAGACCATCACTTTGAACCAGACCCCTATGACGATTGTGGGCGTAAACCCTCGCGATTTTACAGGCGCGAAGAGTCCGCAGATCTCGCCGGAGTTGTTTGTGCCTCTTACCATGCAGCCACTCATCGACCCCAAGGGCAAGACGTCTCTTCTTGAAGACAAAGAGACCTGGTGGCTTAACGTGATGGGCAGGGCAAGGCCGGATGTGAAGAACTCGCAGGCGCAAGCCGTGCTGGCGTCGCAACTTGATGCGGATGTGCGAGCGACTCTGCCGGTGAAGCCGGGCGAGACGCTGCCGCACCTGGTGCTCCGAGACGGGAGCCGTGGCTTGCACGTGGCAGAGATGACGTTCCGGAAGCCCGTGTATGTACTGATGGCGCTGAGTGGCTTTGTACTCTTACTGGCCTGCGCAAATATTGCCAATCTCTTACTGGCGCGTGGTGCACACAGGCAGCGGGAAATGAGTGTGCGGTTGGCGCTGGGAGCTGGGCGGGGACGCGTGCTCCGGCAATTGTTGACCGAGAGCTTGCTGCTGGCAACGATTGGCGGCCTGGGAGGATTGCTGCTGGGCTACGCTGGGCGCAATATCCTCCCCACCTTGATGAGCAATAGATGGGAGCGCAACGAGTTCAACATTCAATTTGATTGGGGAATATTTGGATTCGCGGCGGGAGTAACGTTGCTGACTGGGTTGCTGTTTGGGTTGGCACCGGCGTTGCTGGCCGCGCGGGCCGAAGTGAACAGCAGTTTGAAAGAGAGCGCACAAACAGCGACGCGCCGGCGCAGAGGACTGACGGGTAAGTTTCTGGTCGGATTTCAAATCGCACTATCCACGCTGCTGGTGGTGGGGGCTGGCCTGTTTCTGCGAACAGTGCTCGCGCTCAATTCTGTTGACCCCGGTTTCCGCGCCGATCACCTGATCCTTCTTGAGTTGGATCCTCCGGCCAGGCGCTACGCCGGGGGCAAAGAGGTGGAACTCTTCAAGAGGCTCGAGGGAGGTTTTGCAGGCATTCCCGGTGTGGAGTCGGTGACGGCCGCGTCGACACCTTACATTGCCGATTGGATGTCGAACGATCGATTCCTGCCGGAGGGTGAGAAGGAGGACGACCATAAGGACCAGGCCGAGTTTTTCAACCTGGTGGGCAACGGCTTCTTCAAAACGCTGGGAATTCCGATCGTTGCCGGACGCCCATTCGGTGCGGAGGACACGGCAAGCTCAGAAAAAGTGATCGTCATCAACCAGGCGCTGGCGCACAAACGCTTTCCCAACGAAAATCCCATTGGCAAGATGGTCAAGACCGGGATTCTCGGTGACGGCATGGCGCTGATTGTTGGCATCTGCCGCGATACGCGCTACGCAGGCCTTCGTGAACCTGCGCCGGCACAGTTCTTTGCGCCCTATCGCCAGCAGAGCGAGGTTGACGGCATCACGTTTGAAATTCGATCGCGGCTAGCGCCGGAAGCGCTTGCGGCCTCGTTCCGCGATGTGGTGCAGAGGCAGGACCGCGACCTGCCGATCATTCGCGTCCGCACGCAGCAGGAGCAGATTGACGCGACGTTGCAACAGGAGCGCATGTTTGCCGCGCTTACGACTGGATTTGGTGTACTCGCGTTGGCACTGGCCTGCGTGGGCATCTACGGAATCATGGCGTACGCGGTGGCCAACCGGACGAACGAGATCGGGATTCGTCTCGCTCTGGGTGCGCAGCCCGGTCAGGTGCGCGGAATGATTCTGCGCGAGAGCGGCTGGCTGGCGAGTGCAGGCGTGGTCGTGGGAGTTGGCGCGGCGCTGGCTCTCACGCGGCTGGTGAAGTCGATGCTGTATGGAGTGCAGCCTTCGGATCCGGCAACGATGACTGCTGGCGCGTTGCTCCTGCTCGGAGTGGCGCTGGCGGCAAGCTGGATTCCGGCGCGGCGCGCCTCAGCGGTGCAGCCGATGGATGCGCTTAGGCACGAATAGAGCAGGGACGAAGGGACTGGGGACTAGGAAAGCAACTGCAGGCCCCACGAATCCCCTCCAATTCGCCCAAGATGATAGCGCTTAGGCAGGTGCCTTAGTGGTCGATGCCAATGGGCAGCAGCGGAATGGAGCCTTGCGCGGTGGCTTCTTCGACAACAGCATCGAGGTGGGCGAGGACTTCGGCCACGGTCGCGGTGTAGATCTCGCGCTGGGAGTCGTAGCCCTCTTCGATGAGTTGCTTCAGGTGGCGGCCGGCGATCTGCGCGGCTAGCTGGTCGGTGATCACCTTGCCGGCGCGAGCCTTCTGTGCAACCCAGGCTTCGTTGGGAAGTGCGATCCACATCGGCCGGCCGTTGACGTTGAAGCGGACATCCACGGCGTCGGCGTGACGTGTGGCGATGGCAACGATGGTGCCCTTCCAGGTGCAGTGCAGGTCGTCGCCGTTCCAGCGATCGGTAACGTGAAAGTCTTCGTACATGCATCCAGCCTATCGCTCCCGGTGCAGCAGGGCAAGGGAGGTGGGCGAAGCTGACGAGGTTGCGGATTGAAATTTAGGGGAAAAATGATCAATTCGGGGCAGTCCGCATTTCTGCCATGAAATACCCTCGATCCCATGAACAAAATCGTCGAGATTGTTAACGTGGAGATGGATGGTACGGACGGCCTGATTGTGACGTTCACAGATGGCACACAAGGTGGGTATGTGGTGGAGGAGTTGCTGGGGCTAAGGCCGAACCGAGAACAAACCAAAGATCAGCAACCTCGCGGTGGCGCTATCATTCAACAAATCCTGAATTAGGAGGCCTTGGATCGCAGCCAGGAATGCTGGCTGACCGCTCAAAGGCGCAATTGAGCACTTGTAGACAGTCGGAATTGCGTTCAGTGGTTACGCTGAGTGCCATGGGTAAAGGCGTCGAAATGGCCAGCGTTGAAAGTGATAATAGAGCAAGTCCGGTCGTTCCGTTCCCTGATGGCGGACAAGACGGACATAAGTCCATAGGCGCAAATGCCAAACTTGCCCACGATCTCGCTGTGGGAGGTGTGGAATGATCTCGCTTACAATTACGGCTGCATTGGTGTGGCTAGCGCCACTGATCTCGGATTTCTACCCAGCGAAGAAACCGCGTCGCCCAATCGCAACAAGACGTTTCCAAGCGAAATGATGTCTCCCTCGCCGCACGACGCCAGCCAGAGTGGTTTGATCGTCACGGGCTGACCACTTCACCGCCGTTGAACTGAGCATGCTGGAGTTGAATCCGATTCGCTTTTAGCTCGCGGTGGACGCTCGTCTGAATGCCTTGATAAACTAATAGTGTTGCAGTGGCAGTGCCATTTATAAGTACCGACCCGCCTGCAAAACCAATTCTCGACAAGAAAGAAGCCCCGTGGATACACAAACCCGTCATGCCTTGAAAAAGGATAGTTTTGCCCAGGCGACCGCCAGCAGTATGAGCTGGGTGAGCGGCCACCGCGCTGGTGTGGTGAAGTGGCTGATTACTGCCGGAATCGCGCTGGTGGTTGTGGTCGGCGCGCTCGTGATCTGGTCGATGCAGACAGCGGCAGCCGATAAGGCGCTGGGCGCGGCGCTCGATACCTACGGCGCCAACCTGGCTCAGCCGGGCGCACCTGCTGAGGCTGATACCTACGCTACGGCGGCAGATCGCTCCAAGACTGCGAATCAGCAGTTTGCCGATGTCGCAAGTAAGTACGGCTGGCTGCCCCAAGGCACCAAGGCGCACTACTTTGTTGGCATCACGGACGAGGAACTGGGGCAGAACGCCCAGGCCGAATCGGAGCTGAAGACTGCTGCCGGCTCGATGGATCACAACCTGGCGAATCTGGCCAAGCTGGCGCTGGCGGGTCTCTATCACCGCACCCAGCGCGACCAGCAAGCCATCGACCTCTACAACGAGCTGACCTCAAAGCCGTCGGAGACAGTGTCGGCCAATGTTGCGCAGCTTGACCTGGCAGATCTTTATGCGGGTCAGGGCAAGCAGGACCAGGCGCGCGCGCTTTGGGCCAAGATCAAGGATGCCGACAAGGAAGGCGCGGCTGGATCGATTGCGGCGCAGAAGCTGGGCGGGGGAAAGCAGTAAAAGCGAGGGTCTAGGGTCCAGGGTATAGGAAAGAAAAAAGAGAGCGCTCGCGGGGCCGGTCGGCTTCGCGAGTTTTTCTTTTTTGGGGCAGAAAATCTGCATTTGCTGCGGGCGCGACGAGCGCAGGCGGATGTGCTTACGTCTGTTCAAGCATGAGCATTGCAACATGAGGGCCTCCGAATGAGCGCGGGCCAGGCAGTATTCTCAGGTTGGATGGAGTACCCTTCGAGCGTGGTGGACGAAGCAGCCCGCAACACTGCGGCGGAAGAGGCCGTTGCGGCCTTGGTGACGACCTATGCGCCGACGCTTTACCGGGTGGCGTTTTCTGTGCTGCGCAACGCCGCGGATGCTGAGGACGCTGTGCAGGAGGCGTTCATGCGCGTGTTGCGGCACCGGGACCGGCTGGGCGAAGTGCGCGACCACAGGGTCTGGCTGATCCGCATAGTGTGGAATGTTGTGCTCGACCGCAAGCGCCGGATGAAGACCCGGCCTGAGACGGATGATGTGGCAGAGTTGGCGCGGGTGATTCCATGGAAGGGGCTCTCTGCAGAGGAGTTGGCCTCGGCTGCCCAACATCATGCGCGCGTGCTGGGCTGCGTTGACCGCCTGCCGGACAAAGAGCGGCAGGTGCTGGTTCTTTCGGCGTTTGAAGAGCTGCCCAGCGTGGAAATTGCTGAGGTCTTGGGCATTACCGAATCGAGCGTGCGCTCACGGCTTTTCAGGGCGAGAAACCTGATGGCCGGGATGCTGGATCATGCGCGGACTGTCCGCCAAAAGCCGGGCGCGGAGAATGAGCAACTGAAGTCGGAACAGGACGGGGTGAGCGATGACTGAGATTGAGCGAGGGCGAGCGCAGATCGGCGGGGAGCCTGAGGGAATGGAGTTTACACATATGGATGAGCGGAGCGTGGACGAGACACTGCGGATGATTGCGCGGATGCCTGCGCCGGAAGGTATGGAAGCGCGGCTTAAGGCGGGGATTCGTTTGGTCGAGAAGCCGGGCCGAGTTCTGGCATGGCCTGCGCAGCGGCGCAGGGAGAGCGTTTGGTTGGCTAATGCATGGTTGCGCGGTGCTGCCGCAGCGGCGATTGCTCTGGTTGTTGCCGGCGGCGGATGGGGGATTTATACGCGTGTCGCACCTGCTCAGCCTCCCGATACGGTTGCGCTGCCGCATGTGCAGCCTGCCGGAACGTTTAGCGAGGCGGGTGCAATGCGCCGGCCGCAGACTGTGACCGGGCCTCAAGTGAAGCCGGCCACGCAGTCTGAATCGAAGAATGATGGCAAAGCTGAGCGGGCGGGGGCAGGACCTGTAGGCACCGCGAAGACAAGTAAGCAGGTCAGCACCAAAGATGTGCCTGCCCGAACGCAGTAGAGGTCCGACAGGCTCGGTTCAGCAACACGTCGGCCCAGCTCCTAAGTAGATGACGACTGGCTGGTGACCGCGCGGATAGCCATGCCGAGGATGGCTAGCACGATTGCGCCGAAGAAGGCTGGCAAGAATCCATTCACCCGGAAGCCGTTCACGATGCTTGCAGCCAGCTTAATCATCAGGGCGTTGATTACCAAAAGAAACAGGCCTAGCGTAAGGATGCTCAGCGGGAATGTGATGATCTTGAGCAGAAAACCAACTGTCGCATTCAGGAAGCCGATGACGAGGGCCGCGATCATGGCCGGCCACAGCCCTACAACCACAAATCCTGGCACGATGCGCGAGCAGATGAGCAGGGCGAGGGCGTAAAGCACCCATTGGATGAGTAGTCCGAGCATTCTCCCTCCTTTTCCGAGTCAGTCGAGCACATCAGCGATCAGAGTTCCGTTATAGCATGGACTCGGGTTGTCCCGCACAGATGGTCCCTTTCCCCAGAGTCCTCATCTCGTTCTTCTTGATGGCATTGAGCCCCGGTTCAGTTGCCTCGCAGCAGCCCAGCGCCGAGCCGCTTCCGCAGATTCGGCAGCTCATCGAGCAGGTTCGCGACCACCAGCGCCAGCTCGACAAGATACGCGAAAACTACACCTACACATCGGCGCAGACGCTTCAGGACGTGGATGCGAACGGGCAGGTCAAGAAGACCGAGACAAGCGAGTTCGAGGTCTTTTTCGTGAACAGCCATTCCGTGGCCCGGATGGTGAAGAAGGAAGGCAAGCCGCTCGACGAGCACCAAGAGAAGAAAGAAACCGAGCGCGTCACCAAGGAGGCGGAGAAGGCGGCAAACACTCCGCCCGACCAGCCAGTCGAGGGTCAGCAGCAGGTGAGCATCACCCAGATGCTTGGCCTGATGGACGTGCGCAACCCGCGGCGCGATATCTACAAGGGGCGGCCGGCGATCGTCTTTGACTTTGTCGGGCGCAAGGATGCGAAAACGCACGGCGTGGTCGAGGACTCGTCGAAGAAGCTTGAGGGGACGCTTTGGGTTGACGAGGCCGACCGCCAGGTGGCGCACATGGACGTG
>Ga0182016_10008849_pt1 | contig 10083 bp, 8 predicted proteins | sample 712S2MmetaG_FD_120491 | JGI IMG/M metagenome (GOLD analysis project Ga0182016, IMG submission 120491) | Permafrost microbial communities from Stordalen Mire, Sweden - 712S2M metaG | ecosystem: Environmental > Terrestrial > Soil > Wetlands > Permafrost | place: Sweden: Stordalen | collected... | reverse complement strand
TCGAGAGTGGTGACGTGGAAGTGCTCGAAAAGGAGTGCGATGCTCTTGGGGCCGAGGCCCTGGATCTTGAGGAAGTCGAGCGCGGCAGGCGGGAACTTTTTCAAAAGCTCATCGCGTTTATCGAAACTGCCGCGCGCGGCGATCTCCTGCAGGACCGCGGCAAGCCCTTTTCCAATACCAGGAACATCGGTGATCTTGCGCTCGCGATTCGCCAGAATGTCGGCGATACGCTCCGGATAACCTTCGATTACCGACGCGCCATTGCGATAGCTCCGGATACGGAAGCCGTCTTCGCCGCCGATCTCCATGAGGTCGGCCGTTTCATAGAGAATCTTTGTAAACTCGCGGTTTTCCAAGCCTTCAGTTTACTCGCCCGCTTTTACACGGCGATTCTTGAATTGATGGCCGTACCGCGCCAGATCCACGCGATCGCCGGTGAGCAGAATACCTTCGGTTCGCAGCAGCAGACGCTGTTCCATACCGGCTTCGCCTGGCAGGAGAATCTTTCCCTTCGCGCCAAGAACGCGGTGCCACGGTAATGCTTTTCCGTCGCGCAGCGCCCACACAACCTGCCGGGCCGCGCCGGGAAATCCGCTGGCGGCGGCGACATCTCCATAGGTTGCGACTGTGCCTTTCGGGATGCGACGGACTGTAGCCTGGATTTTCCTAAACAAGAAAGCGCTCGTCTATTTTTACCTGATAGCCGCTGGCGAGGCGGTTGGTTTCGTTCGCCATCCCGACTACCGCCATTAGTTCGGTGAACATTGCGTCGCTCATGCCGGCCTTGCGTGCAGCGGCTGTGTGCGAAGCGATGCAATAGCCGCATTGATTTGTAGCGCTCACCGCGAGGTAGATCATTTCTTTCGTGAGAGGATCCAGCGCGCCCGGCTTCATGATTTCCTTGATACTCAGCCACGTCCGGCGGAGAGTTGTCAGATCGGGCGCCAAAGCTTTCCAGAAATTATTGATCCAGTCCGTCTTGCGCGTGGCCATAATGTCGTCATAGACCGCGCGAACCTCCGGACTTGCCGCGTCGTATTCAATTGTTCCGAGAGTTGCCATAAGGAGATTCTCCAATGCTCGCCAAACCCCGCATGCTGCTGCAGATCGAAGGAGCCGCGTTGTTTGTTCTAAGCCTGTTCCTCTATCACTTTATAGGAGCGGGATGGGTTTGGTTTATTGTTCTCTTCCTGTGGCCGGATCTTTTGATGGCGGGATACCTGGTGAATGTGAGGCTTGGCGCGAGTCTGTACAATCTCAGTCACACGGAGGTGTTTCCATTAGTCCTTGCAGGTTTGGCTCTGGGCCTGCATCGACCTGAACTCATGCCGTTCGCGCTCATCTGGACAGCGCATATCGGCTTCGACCGCATGCTGGGCTTCGGCCTGAAATACCCCACCTTCTTCAAAGACACCCATTTGCAACATCTAACGCCAACTGAACCGCGACTGTAAAGGAGCGGCACTCTAAAGCGACTCTGCAAGGTACACCTCCATAGGATCGCCTTGCCCATAGACGACATATCGAATAGCTTCCTGTACATCGTCGTCCTTCCATAGCCACCGTGTACTTCCGTGACGGGCCCACCGCTTCCGGTCTGGGTCGTCGCATCTGAGCCGGTTGAGAGCACGGCTGGCATATGACTTAAACGTATTCATGACAAACTCAGGCCGAACATCGGCTTCGACGATCAAATGAACATGATTCGTCCGGACATGGGCTGCCCAAAGAGTCCAGCTTCGATGCCGACAAACTTCGTGCAGCGCAGCGAGGACAGTTGTCCGCCCAGCCTTGTCGAGGCAGAAAGGAAGTTGATCCATCTGCTCATGTTTCGCCGCCACACGGTTCTGACTGGGTTCTGCTAGCGGTCCTCGAAAAGAGTGGTGGCGGCGGTCGACAGAGCCGCGGTCGTCGCCGTGCAGGCGGGTCCCATAGCACGCGAACGTAATGAAATACCTCAATAAGGGACCATTTCGTTACCGCTCCTTGACAGTCGCGGCTCTGCTTAAATCAACCCCAGCTCCGACTGCTTGTCCAGATCCAGCAAATAGCCCTTCTTGCCAACATTCATCGCCGAAGTTTCCCCCAGCTTCTCCTGCGCGCCAGCCGCTTCATGAATATGCCCGCAAAAGAAATACCGCGGCTTCTCCCGTTGCAGAAACTCCCGCATTGATTTGCTTCCGAAATGCTTGAGATTCGTGACCCGATCGAGCATGGTTCCGTGTGGCGGCACATGGCAAATCGCAATCATCGGCTTTAACCCATCGAAGGCATGCAACCGACGCTCGATTTCCTCTTCCGAATACTCACCGGGCGTGTCAAAGGGAGTCGGATTCGAATACCCAAACCCAATCACATGGAAGCCATCAACCTCAATCTGCTTCTCATGAAAATCCTGGAAACCGAACCGCTGACAGAACTCACTGATCTGGGTTGCGGTCTCGTGATTCCCGGGCAGCACATACATCCGGTCCGCCCGCTTCTTCAGAATTTCGCCCATCACATCCAGGCCGCGCGCCCAATTGACCAGATCCCCGACGCAAAAATAATAGTCGGCATCAATCGCCATCAACCTCTCCAAAGCCTTAGCGTCGCTGTGGATGTCCGAAAAGATCAGTAGCTTCATTTCCTTGATCTTACGTAATAGAAGCCCCTGGATATCATAAAAGAAGAATCAATTCCCCCCGTTATGGACTCAAACCCCCGCCCGGAATCGGGTATAAACGCCTGGCTCGAGGATGAGCTGTTGCAGCAGTACCGCCTTGATCGCACATCTGTAGACAAGGATTGGAAGAATATCTTCGAACATGCCCCGACCAATGGCGGTGGCAATGGAGCCGCTCCCGGCACGACCAATGGAAACGGCTATGCCATAGCTGCGCCATCGAGCGTCGCCGTAATTCCTGCGTCGGCCGAACCTGTTTTATCAGCCTCCGAAGAACTGATGCCCCTGCGCGGAGCGGCCGCCCGCATCGCCGAAAACATGGCCGCAAGCGCCGCGATCCCGCTGGCGACATCCCAGCGCATCATCCCGGTCAAGGTGATCGACGAAAACCGCCGCCTGATCAACCACCATCGCACCATCCTCGGCAAAAGCAAACTTTCCTATACCCACATAATCGGCTGGGCGATCGTTAAATCGGTTCAGGCAAATCCCGCCTTGAATCACGCATTCGCATCCAATCCGGCTGGCGAACTTTTCCGCGTGCTCAAGAAGGAAATCAACTTCGGTCTCGCCGTCGATGTGGCAGGCAAAAACGGCGCACGCAGTCTGCTCGTGCCCAACATCAAAAACGCCGGCGCACTGTCCTTCACGCAGTACGTCGCCGCGTTCGATGACCTGGTCGCCCGGGCGCGCACCGGCAAGCTCGCGCTACCGGATTTCCAGAGCACTTCAATCTCTCTCACCAATCCCGGCACCGTCGGCACCATGGCTTCCATGCCGCGTCTGGTTCCCGGACAGGGCGCAATCATCGCCGTAGGCGCGATGGATTATCCCGCCGAATATCGCGGCGTGGCGCCTGACACAATTACTTCCCTCGGCATCAGCAAAGTGATGTCGGTGACCTGCACCTACGATCACCGCGTGATTCAGGGCGCCGAATCCGGCATGTTCCTCGGCAAACTGCAGTCTCTGCTCGATGGCGCGGACGGCTTCTACGAAGAGATCTTCGAGGCCCTGCACATCCCGTACATGCCGGTGAAATGGTCTCCGGACGTTTCGGCCGATTCCGCGTCCGCCGCTGAACCCTCCATTGAAATCGTCAGGGAAGCGAAGGTTGCGCAATTGATCCATGCGTTTCGCGTCCGCGGCCACCTGATGGCCGACCTCGATCCGCTCGGCAAAGAACCTGCCTACAACGCGGAACTCGATCCGCTCACATACGGCCTTACCATCTGGGATCTCGACCGCCACTTCTACACCGGAACACTTCAGCATGCCTTCGGCGGCCGCAAACAGGCCACGCTGCGTGAAATGGTCGACACCCTCCGCGAAGCCTATTGCGGCAAGATCGGCTCCGAGTACATGTATATCCAGCGGCCCGAAGAAAAGACCTGGCTGCAGGAACGTATTGAACAACCGGCTGTACCGTTCTCCAATGAAGAGAAGCTCTGGATTCTGGAGAATCTTCTCGAAGCCGAAGAGTTCGAGCATTTTCTGGATCGGCGCTTCATCGGCCAGAAGCGCTTCTCGCTGGAAGGCGCCGAGACAACCATTCCGATCCTCGCCGAGTTGGCGAATCTCGCAGCCGATAACGGCGGCGAAGAACTGATCGTCGGCATGGCGCATCGCGGACGCCTCAATGTTCTCGCCAACATCATCGGCAAGCCGCTGGGTCAGATTTTTTCTGAGTTCGAAGGCAGTATCGACCCCGCATCCGCGCAGGGTTCCGGCGACGTGAAGTATCACCTCGGCGCCACCGGCACGCATGTCGCGCCCTCAGGCCACGAAGTCACAGTTTCGCTGGCAGCCAATCCCAGCCATCTGGAAGCCGTTAACCCGGTTGTCGAAGGAATGGTGCGGGCCAAGCAGGACGAGTTGGGCGACAACGACCAAAGCCGGATCATTCCGTTGCTGATTCACGGTGATGCGGCTTTTGCAGGTCAGGGTGTCGTGGCCGAAACGCTAAATCTTTCGCAGCTCGACGGATATTGCACGGGCGGCACGCTGCATCTGGTCATCAACAACCAAATCGGTTTCACTACCCTGCCCGATGCTTCGCGTTCCACCGCATACGCAACCGACATCGCGCGCATGGTGCAGGCACCGATCTTCCACGTGAATGGCGACGATCCCGAAGCTGCCATGCGAGTCACGCGGCTGGCGTTCGAATATCGCAGGAATTTCAAGCGCGACGTTGTCATCGACATGGTGTGTTACCGGCGCCATGGCCACAACGAAGCGGACGACCCGGCCTACACCCAGCCGATCATGTACCGCAAAATTCGCGCGCTGCCTTCCGCAGCTGTGCAGTATGGACAGCTTTTGACCTCCGCGAAAGTACTCGGCCCTGCTGGCGCGGACGAAGCTCGCAAAAAGGTAGCCGATCGTCTCAATGCCGCTTTCGACGCAAATAAAGCGGCTGGTCCGTGGCGTCTTCAGCCGGTGCCGAAACCCACGCCGGAAATCGATACGACCAGGATTTCGCGCAATCTCCTCGAAAAAGTAGTCGCAGGCATCACCACCCTGCCGCCGGAGTTTCATATTCATCCGAAGCTGGATGGATTCGTGAAGAAGCGGCGTGAGGCTCTGGCGAACAATGGTCAGATCGACTGGGCCTTTGCTGAGGCGATCGCGTTCGGTAGCCTGGTTCTGCAGGGAACGCCGGTGCGTTTGAGCGGACAGGACTGCGGACGCGGCACCTTTAGCCAGCGCCACCTTTCGTTCTACGATTTCGAAAACGGCCACCGCGAAATTCCGCTGCAGCATCTGGATGCGAACCAGGCCCGATTCGAAGTCTTCGACAGTTCGCTGAGCGAATTCGGCGTGCTTGGATTCGAATACGGCTACAGCGTTGCCGATCCTTACTCGCTGACTTTGTGGGAAGCGCAGTTTGGCGACTTCTCCAACGGCGCGCAGATCATCATCGATCAGTTCCTGACCACCGCCGAACAGAAATGGAGTCAGGTAAGCGGGCTCGTGATGCTGCTGCCGCATGGCTATGAAGGGCAGGGGCCGGAGCATTCCAGCGGGCGCATGGAGCGCTTTCTGTTATTGTGCGCCGAAGACAATATCCGTGTCGCGAACTGCAGCACGCCGGCGCAGTATTTCCATATCCTCCGCCGTCAGATCACTACACAGCGCAAGCCGCTAATCATCTTCACGCCGAAGAGTTTGTTACGGTCTCCGGTGGCCGTATCAAGTTTCGACGAATTGACGTCGGGCGAATTTCATCCGCTGATCGATGACACCATCGAGCCCTCGGGCGTGCGAAAAATCGTGTTCTCCACTGGCAAGATCTATTACGATCTGGCGGCGGCCCGCGAAGCGAAAAAGATCCAGGACATCGCCCTGGTGCGGATCGAAGAACTCTACCCCTTCCCGGACCGCCCGATGATCGATTTGCTGGCGCGCTATCCATCCAGCGCGGAACTGGTCTGGTGCCAGGAAGAACCGCGCAACATGGGCGCATGGCGATTCGCCTACGGATATTTCAAAGGCCTCGGCCACGTGATCGAGTACACCGGCCGCGCCAAGAACGCCAGTCCGGCCGCGGGTTCGGCGAAACGCCATGCGGAGGAGCAGAAGCGCCTGATCGAAGACGCTCTGAAGTAATCGACGGCTCAGTTATCGCCCGGCTTGCCAGCGCCGTCGATCACCAGGACGTCCATGTTGACCTTCCGTGGTTCCAGCCGCAACCCGAGTTGCTCCTGAATTGCGGTGAAGATATCCGGGTCGTCGGGATTCCCGTGCCAAATACCCTTGCCGCCTTGCCCGTCGAATTGTGTTTCATCGGGCTTCCACGCCAGATTGAAATCATAGATTCCAGCGAGCCCAGTCTGATCAATGACTGGACGGTCCAGAACTGCAACCTGCAACACCGCCGCGAGCCGCTCCATGGACGCATTCCTGCCGGGTATCCGGGGAGCATTCGGCAACGCGATGTTAAACCCGACGGGGCCGCCATCGTCGGGATGTCTCTCCCTGAGCTTCGGCCCGTTCTTTCCTGCCACCAATGCATATACGGCAATGTCTTTCCTATCGTGGTGAAGACTGAGCCGGAACCGGTCGGCGAGAAGAGCCTGCGTCATGAGCCGAAGCTGGTCAACTGTCGGCTTGTTCTCCGTGAATTTCGCCTCGACATCGTATTTGTCACCGTCGAGCCATTTCGGTCCGCCAACGATTTGGCTTCCATGCACGTTATAGGCGTATTTGATAAAGTCCTCCAGCGTGTAATTAACAGCGTTGAAGCTCTGCGCGGCGACGCGGACCCCCTTTCCCTGGCGTGCGGGATTCGCCGGCTTGACGGTGGCGACCTCAAACGTCTGCGCACAAGCAAAGGTGGCGGCTGCGAAGCCAATTGCAAGACGATTAGTCATGGAAACCTCGATGCACAATGTTCCTGGCATGTCGGGCGGGTTGTCAACCAGGTTGGACAACCCGCCCCACAAAAACTTAACTGGCGAGCGATTTCAGGTTCGCCAGCACTTCGTCCGGAACATTGAGGTTGTTCCGCATCCCTGTTCCCAGTTGGATCGAAGGCTTGTTGTCCCCGTGGAAGTCTGATCCGCCCGTGATTCCGAGCAGGAAACGTTCCGCAAGCGACTGGTAATACGACACGTTTTCGGGACTGTGATCGCTGTGATAAACCTCGATCGCGCGCAACCCGTAGCCAGCCAGGTCCTCCACATACTCTGCCAGTTTGGCCCAGTTGTTCTTCGCGACTCGAATCGGATGCGCCAGCGAAGGAATGCCGCCCGATTGCAGAACGCGCTCGAGCGCTTCTTCCATCGGCACTTCATGCCGCTGCACGTAGCCTTTTGCGGACTCGTCGAGATAGAGACGGAAGGCATCGTCTATATCCTTCGCATACCCTTTTTCAACGAGAACACGCGCGAAGTGCGGTCGCGCCGTCAGCGTTTTGCCTTTCGATTCGACTTCCTTGAGATCGATGTCGACACCCAGAGTACGAAGCTTCGCGATCAGGCGGACATTTCGTTCGCGGCGGTTTTCCTGCAGGAATTCAAGCCAGGCACGGAGATCGTCGGAGGGTTGAGCCTTTGGGAAGTAGCCGAGCAAATGAACCGAATTGCCCTGATAGCGGGTCGATAGTTCGATGCCGCAAATCAGTTCGAGTCCAGCGTCGGCCGCAAACGGAATCGCAGCATCGTAGCCTGAGAAGGTATCGTGATCGGTGATGGCAAGTGCGCTGAGGCCGATGCGCTTCGCCTCGGCGACCAGTTCCTCAGGAGTGAACGTTCCGTCGGAGCGATCAGTGTGACTGTGCAGATCGATCATGCGGCAGTAAAGCCTTCATGCTTCATGTGGTTGGGATCGATTGCAGGACTTCACGGAGCAGCACGTCGACGGTGCGTTCGGCGCGGCCATCGGCGCTGAAGTGGAGGCCGCATTCCTTGACAGCCTCTTCCGATTCCCACCACCAGCGGCCGGCACGTTCGTCCTCGCCCGCGACGATGGGACGGGTGCAGGGATCGCAGCCGATGCTGGTATAACCAGCGGCGTAGAGGGCGTGTTCGGGTAAGTCGCGCTGGCGGGTATAGCGGATTACGTCTTCGGTGGTCCAGTCGGCGAGCGGGCTGATTTTTACCTGTTCGCCGGAGCGGTCGAAGACCTCGATGGAGGCGCGCGATTTGGCTTGGGCGCGGCGGAGTCCGGTAAAGAAGGCGGCGATGCCTTTGAGGCCGAGCTTCAGCGGACGGGATTTGCGGATATCGCAGCAAAGCATCCGGTTCGGGACGCTTTCGCGAAAGAGATCGCGGCCGTGCAGTTCAACCATGGCATCGACTTCCCGCTGATCGGGCTTAATACGATGGACGACGATCGAGTAACGGTCTTCGATGGCTTCGATGATATGGTCGGTGGCGGGCGGAACGCGACCGGTGTCGAGAGTGAAGACGGGCGTTGCCGGCGCGATGCTCAGGACGAGGTCGGTGAGGGCGACGTCTTCGCGCTGGAAGCTGCTAAGGACGGCGAGCGATGGCCCGAACTCACGGACAGCATTGGAGATAATCTCCTGCGAGACTGCGACGACCGGATCCATTTATGTTAGGGGAATTGGATGAATGGAGCGGGAGACGGGATTCGAACCCGCGACATCGACCTTGGCAAGGTCGCACTCTACCAGCTGAGTTACTCCCGCTTGAGTGGAACTTCTAGTTTCTCGTGACCGGTGGTAGCCTGTCAAACCTTATCGTAGCAGGGTAGTGGCTCAGTTTGAACGTGAAGCGGGTTTAATGTCTCGGCGGCTCAGCGACCATCCCGCAATCAATGCAGCGAAGGCCCTCCAGCCCTTTCCCTACCCAAGCGGTATGCCGACATCGCGCCCCGCAGCGATAACAGATTCCGGTTATGTTCCACTGGTGACCTTTGGAGCACTTCCCGAAGATGGACGAGAGCAGCGACCGCAGATTCATTTACTCGCCCTCGTAGGGGTCAAAGTCCAACCCGAATAGTTTCCCGATCCGGTTGAGTATTCGAGCACGGAGAGAAGTCTTCGGCGCACCCGATCCCGGCTGAACTTCGTCTTGCTTTCGAGCGGGTTTGAAACTGCGATGATCACAGACCTCGCAGCGCCACAGCAGGAAAAATGGGGCTGATCTCCTGAGGCGCTCTGAACCGCATTTGCTGCATCTCATTTGCCGAGTGTTAGCCACGATGGAACTCTCTGATGCTATCAGCACCATCAAGATAAAATAAATATGTCGGATTGATCAGGGTAACGAACGCGCTACGCTGGTTCAAGCCTCGGGCGAACTAATGTATCGAATCTTCTTTTTCAGCGCAGTAGTCTGCCCGCGATGCAAGTCCGCAGACATCGAGCGCGAGCGTCGGAACCCACTGGAGCGGCTGGCTATTTCTCTATTTCCGCATCGGTGCCGGTCATGCGGGCAGCGGTGGTACAAGTTCAGGCCAATCCCGAAGGGTTGAGTGTCGAGCGGTTACGTAGAGATTTACCGCCTATAGAACACTCCCTGGAAACGCTCAACGCTCCATACTTCAAGGAATTCATCGTTGATTACGATTACGACCTCTTTGTGAGGTGGCCGAACTTTGAGCAGATCAACTGTGATTTTCGGGAGGTCAAGTCGCCATTCCGGTGGGCCGGGCCGCAGGTTTGTTTCTTGGAGATCCAACCCGAATAGGGCCGAGGCATCATCGTCAAAACTAGAAGCCTTGCGCGGGCCAACAGTTGTCGGAATTGTAGATTTGCTCGTGCAGTTCCGTAAGCCTTGGATCAGCCTTTATATCTGAGTCCCTGATGACTCTGTAGCGGTCTTGTCCTCGCATCAAAAGAAAAACTGAGATCGGTTGCGTGCCTGAAATCCACGAGAGTTCATCACGGATATCCTTCGGAATGCCGACCCTGTTGTCGTCAACCGCCTTAAATTCCGCGTTTAGCT